>FUFK010040099.1_pt1 | contig 55602 bp, 52 predicted proteins | sample 1021851 | NCBI WGS metagenome assembly FUFK01 (sample SAMEA51879418, study PRJEB19060) | metagenome | reverse complement strand
ACTCAGATTCACGACACAGGTTCTGCTCTCGCAAAAGCTGACCTTCTTTCATTGTTTGAAACTTTTGGTACTGCAAACATTCCAGAAGATGGTCAACGTTATCTTGCTATGCATCCAAAAGGATACGCTGATTTGTTCAATATTACAGAGTTTGCTTCTAGTGACTTTGTTGGTGAGCAAAATCTTCCTTTTGCTGGCGGCATAACAATGAAAGAGTTCTTAGGATTTAAGATCTTTTCTACTGCTGCTATTACAGCTGGTAAGAATATGGCATACCATTCAACCGCAGTTGGCCTTGGCATCAATGCTGATGTTCAAACAGAGATCAATTATGTGCCAGAAAAAGCTGCTCACCTTGCAACATCAATGATGTCCATGGGTGCTGTTGTTATTGATGACAATGGTATCTATGAAGTCCTTGATAATAACTAATAGGGAGAAATAGATATGGCTCTCGATTTGAGTAAGTTGGTACGCATTGGTGGTGGAAGTGGTGTCAACATGTGGTATTACGCATCTAACGATGCTTTGTCTGTTGTAAGAGCAGCAAATTATTTTTCAACTGCCGATGCTACAGGTGGTGAGATGAATGGTCAGTCTGCTCTTGGCATGATGAACGCAGGAGATATTGTGATACTTGTTGATTCAAATTCAACTCACAAAGATGCATCTATTACAGTAGTGAAAGAGGTTTCCGCTACAGCAATAGATTTAGGCGATGGCACAACAATTAGTAGTGCTGATAGCGACTAAAGGAGTTTGGGAGAGGTCAAGGTATCAACTTACCTCTCCCATACCATCATATGCCAACAGTAGCTAATTCAGATATTGATATTGCATCAAGAGCATTAGTTCTAATTGGTGCAGAACCTATAACGTCTTTTACCGCTCAAAGCACTGAGGCAACTGTTGCAAATGCAATATATGAAGATATGGTCAGAACAACTCTTTGTTCTAGCCGTTGGCGTTTTGCTACCAATCAGGCAGAACTAAATCTTTTGACTGCTGTCCCAACAGGACGTTATGATCGCGCACATCAATTACCAGCTGACTTACTTATGCTACATGCTGTAACAGTCAATGATGCAGTTATTGAGTATAATGTTTATGGTGATAAAGTATTTAGTGATTCTGCATCAAGTGATTCATTAATTGCAGATTATACATTTAGAGCATTAGAGCAGGACTTCCCTTCTTACTTTACTGTTGCTTTGCAATTTTCTTTAGCAGCTGCATTTGCTTTGGGAATAGCAAGAGATGAACAGTTATCAAGTGTTCTTGAGGCAAAAGGTGGACAGTTACTGCAACAGGCCAAAACACTAGACAGTCAGCAACAAACAACACGCAAGCTACTGACATCGAGGTTTATTACTGAAAGGCGAAGTTAATGGCGAGAGTTCGTATACCGCTTAACAACTTTGTTTTTGGTGAAATAAGTCCATCTTTGACCTCAAGGGTGGATTCAGCAATTTATAATCAATCAGGACAATCTGTTAAGAATGTTTTTATTCGTGCAGAAGGTGGTGTTATAAATCGTCCCGGTTCTAAAAGACTTCACAATTTTTCACAAAGCTATTCACAACCAAGTGCAACTATAACTGTTTCTGATTATGCAAACATAGCTGTTGGCACACAACTTACGTTTGTATTGAGTGATGGGACAAAAATCACACTTGAGTTTGAAACTGCTGGTAGTGCTTCGCCAAGCGCAGCTGTTGGCAATAAACATTTTGTTCGAGCAAATACATCAAANGATGTAACGGCTGATAATATATTNACTGCCCTNAATGCCGTAACTGGATTGACATCGACCAATCCNGGAGCAGCTGTTGTGACAGTTACAAGAGATGGCTTTGGCACAGGTGATCGCAAAGTAACTACAACAGATTCAACAAGGCTTGCTGTTACAGATTTTACCATTGTTGACCAAAAGATTCGTCTTGAGCCTTTTATATTTTCAAGTGATGAGAAATATGTAGCTGCATTTAGTTCAGGCAAGATTGAGATGTTTCGTGTAAATGCTAATGGTTCTTTTAACTCATTAGTGGCTACAGTAACGCAAGATACATCAGGCGCATCTTTGCCATTTACAGATAGCAATCTACAAGAGTTCACCTATGCACAATCAGGTGACTTTATGTTTATTGCCCATAATGATTTTATGATTCGTGAGTTGGTAAGAACAAGTCTAACAGCATTTGAGGTTAGAACATTTGAATTTGATACAGCTGCTGATGGTAACAAAAAGCTACAACCATATTATAACTTCCAAGCAAGTGGTGTAACTATAACTCCATCTGCAACATCGGGTAATGGCATCACACTTACAGCTAGTGCATCATATTTTGTATCAGGACATGTTGGTGTGAGTCTTTTGATTAATGATACACAGGTTGATATTACAGCTGTAGCTAGTGGAACAAGTGCAACAGCAAATGTCCAAGGTACTATTGAAAGAAGGTTAGATTTTGATTCTCTAAATACTACTCAAGGATCAGATAAAGTTCGTGTAATACATTTGAATCATGGCCTTGCATCTGGTGTAACAGTTACTATTGCTGGTGCTGGTTCTCTTGGTGGTATAAGTAATGGTAATATTAATGGAAGTAGAACTGTAAGTTCTGTTATAGATGCGAATACATTTGAATATACAGCTGGTGGTTCTGCTACTTCAACAGCAACTGGTGGTGGCACACCAACAATTTCAAGCACAGCTGCAACAACCGAATGGTTTGAGCAATCATATAGTGATCTTCGAGGCTATCCGGCTGCTGTAACATTCCATGAGAATAGGCTTTGGTTTGGCGGCACACCTTCACAACCTAGTGGAATATGGTCATCTGTAAGTGATGAGTATTTTAACTTTGACGTTGGTGATGGTGGTACAGCTGATGCGATTGATATTGAAGTTGCAGTTGGTGTAACTAACTTTATCAGGCATCTTGTATCTAATCGTGATTTGCAAGTTTTTTGTAATCAAGGCGAGTTCTTTTTACCAGCTTTTCAAGATCAACCTATTACAGCATCTATCGCAAAAGTATCTGAGCAAACTCCGTTTGGGTGTAGTTTTGTGCGTCCTGCATCTCTTGATGGCGGCACATTGTTTGTACAGGCTACTGGTACAGCTGTTAGAGAGTTTATATTCAATGACTCTGAAGGTGCTTATACCACTAATATGGTGTCGATACTTTCATCTCACCTAATATCTAATCCTTTGCAACTTACAAATGTAAAGGGTTCTTTAGATAGGCCCGGTGCTTATGCGTTCTTTCTAATGGACAATGGAGAGATTGCTGCATTTTATAGTATAAGATCTGAGAAACGTGCTGGCTGGATGCGTTGGACAACTACAGGTAGATACCATTCAGTATGCGCTGTGGATGAAAGTTTGTTTGCTGTCACTGTCAGAGATGATGGATCAGGTACAAATAAGTTTTTTCTTGAGCAATTTGACAAAGATTTAAATATGGATTTTGCAGATGACTTTAATGGATCTGCTGGTGTGTTTGCTGTATCAAGTCATTTTTCAAATGGTGCAGTTGTAGATGTTGTTGATGATACAGAGTATTTAGGTTCATTTACTGTATCTGGTGGCAATGTAGATGTGAGTGCTGTAAAGGCATCAGTAAAAGCAGAAATAGGTTATAAGTTTGTTCCTGAGTTAAGAACTAATGCTATTGATCTTGCAAATGCACCGGGCGGCCCAATAACAGGCAGACCAAGAAAGATTACAAATGTAATTTTAGATTTGGAAGAAACACTTAGCATATCTGTAAACAATACAAATATGATTATACGAAATGTTACATTTGATCCATCAACACCACGTGAGGCATTTACAGGTAAAAAAGAGTTTCGTGTTCTTGGATATAGTAGAGATCCCGCAGTGACTATTTCACAAATAGCACCGCTTAATATGCAACTTAATGGTATGGTAGTAGAGGTAGCGTTTTCATGATTGAGTATTTATTTATAGCAGCTGGTGCTTCTATGGAAATCGCTGGCATTGATCAAGAAGCTAGAGCAAAAGAAATAAAGCAAAGAGAAATTGCAAGACAGGCAAGAGATAATGCACTTGCTATTCAGGCACAAGCTGAACGTGATGCAACGTTACGATCTCAAAGATACTCAGAGTTTTTAAGAGATTCTTCTGCAATACGTGGGTATAACAGACGTGGTGCTGACAGATCATTTAAGGCAATACAGGAAAAAGCAAGGACACAAACTGCTGATGAACTTCGTTTTGCGCGAATACAAAGTCTTTTTGCTCGAGGTCGAGCTGAGCAACGAGCAAGATTTGCAGAGTTTGAAGGTGAACAGGCAAGGGTAATGGCAACATTAGAATCAATGACTGCATTAACCAGTGCTGGTTATGATGCCTATAATGTAACGCCATGACATAGCAATAGATGGACGTAAAATGGCTGAAATAAAAGTATTAAGACCATCAGAAACACGAATTGGCCCTATTGGTATTGTAGCGATGGGAGATGGCGCTGCGGCTGTTGGCAGGGCTATGAGGCAGACAGGTAAGCAACTTCGAGAGCTTGCCTATAAATCTGCTTATGATAAAGAAAGAAAAGAAGGTGAGCAAGCTGCTCAACTTGCAATTATTAGTGCAAGAAATACTACGAGTGGTAATATTGAGTTTCCACCATTACCAGAAGATCTATCACCTGTTGCTGAAAAATATTATGAGCCTATTGCACGTAAAAGATTTTTTGAAGCTGTTGCAAATGAAGTTGATGCTAAAGCATTAGAACTTGCTCGCAAGTATCCAAAAGATGTTGATGCATTTGATGAAGAATTTGAAGCATATGCAAATACTACAGCTACAAATAGTGGTGATCTTGAACCACTTGTAAGACAGATTACAAATTTAGCTCAAAAGCAATATGGCAAAACAATATATGANGAAGGCATTAAATTCAAAAGAAGAGAAGCGGCATCACATGCTAACAGAGGTTTAAGTAGAGACATAAATGATCTGCAAAATATTGCAGCACAAAAAGGTGCAGCTGGTGCAGCTATTGGAGCAAAAAAAGCAGCTGAAAAACGAGCAGAAGAAAATGCTGCTGAATATTATGATATCTGGGGTTCAACATGGTTGGATGAGAGACAGTCCAGAATTGATTATAGTTATTATAGAGGTTCATTAACACGCATTTCAAATGATGTTGTAGAAGCCTACGAAAGAGAAAATATAGNACAAGCAAATAATCCAGAGAGAAAAGCTGCTGTAGCAAGTGATATTTATAATAATTTAGTTGTTGCTGTTCGAGAGGGTAATTTAGAAAAAGTTACAAATAGCAAATTAAAAGCAGTTTTAATACGTAATGGATTAAGTGAAAAGTTTTTAGAAGAGATAGTAGAATCAGGACAGGCTAAAAAAATAGCAGCTGATATTGGTGCGACATCGGGTCAGATTCAAGAACAGCTTAATGCTGAAAGATCACAGAGAATTGTCGCATCAAATCTGAAAACTTTAGAAGATGGTATTTCTTTAGGCAAAGAAGATGGCAATGGTATTTTATCAAGCGTTTACGGTATCCAGAATGGAACTGATTTTAAAGAAAAGATTAGTGGATTATTAAGCCCACCTGAGGGTATGATTGGTAGTCAGTTGGCTCAATGGAGGGCTGATGCAAGGCCTCTGCAACAGCTACTATTTAATTCAGATGGTCCATTGCCAGACCCTGTCACAGATTATTTTGATAGTATAGATACATTGCAGGGTGAAGATCTTGAGATGGCTCTTGCAGTTTATCAACAGGCCACTCGTTTTGTAAGTGGCAAGCAAGGTGGGCCTGTATTTACACAGAAATTAGCTAGAGGATTAGACCAAAAAACAATNNTTCAATATGAAACATTNATAAATATTAGAGATACTTTTGGAACTGATAAAGTTCCCGAGTTTGTTTCTAAGTATAGAGATCTTAAATTTAATAGTACACAAGACGTATTAAATAGCAGAATAAAAACAACACTGGATAGTAAAGAAAGCGCACAAGTGGCAACAAGAAATTTTGTTGCTAATGAAGTGCTTGACGGTGATGGATCTTCTGAAGAAATAGATTTCTTTTCAACATATGCTGATGATCTTCTGCTTATGTATGAAAATAAAAAAGAAGTTAAAAAAATATTAAAAAATGCATCTGAAACATTGTTCAAAGAGAGCAAGTTTTTACATGAAAAGGTTGGTAGATCTAATTATGCACCAGAAGCGGCATATGCTGATGAAACAACATTAGGTTATTTTGTAGAGGGTGTTGCAAAAAAATTAGAACTTTTGCCGAATACTGACCCAACTGTTTTTGAGCCTAATGGTAGACGGCCTGAACTTGGAAAAGATGTATTTTTAATTCCTGATAGAAGATCGGGTACATCTTTGCCTGTTTATTTTTTGGTAGATNAAGATAGAAATATTCTTCGTACGAATGGTGCGCCTTTAATTGTAGGCCACCATTATGTTGCATCTAAGGTAACCGAATATCGTGTAAATCAAATTGCAGCGTCTAAAAAAGCATCTGAAAAAGCAGAAGCTAGACAAAGGCAAATACGCAAAAATTGGGAATCTGGTGGTGTATTGCAACAATTCCTTGTTGCTCCATCAGATGTTTTGTAGGAGTGAATATTGAGTGATCTTGGTAGAAGAGATTTTTTTATACCAATACCAAATGCTCTTACGGATGAAACACCCGTTTCTTGGTATGAGGGTTGGAAAGCAAATGCTGCTTATGCAACTATGCCTCTCATTGAGAGGATTGAAGAAGAAAGACGCTTTGCTGACGTACCTATAGATACAACATTTAATGTTACTCAGAATATTTCTGAAGATTTACTCCCATATTATGATGATTTAGTTCGTGCAAAAAATGCAGAACATCTAAAGTTTCTTGAATTACGAGCAAGAACAGCTATCTCTCGGAGAGAGCAAGCTGCAAAAGCACCTTTTACAGCACAGATTGTTGGAAGCCTTACAGATCCACTTGCTGTAACAGCACTTGTACCCGGACTAAATTATGTAAAACTTGGCAAAACTTTTACACAGGCTTTGACTAGGGCTGGCGGTGTTGGCTTTGCTTATGGTGTTGCATCAGAAGCAAGACGCGCACCTTTTGCTGTAGCTGATGAGCCGGGTGAAGCTTATGCAAACGTAGCAGCCGCTACTGTATTTTCTGCTGGTTTTGGTGGTGTTATGAAAGGTGCATCATATGCAAGACCATTTTTTCAAAGTAGTGCAGCTAAGGTAAATAAACTGTTTCAAGGTAAAAAATTTGACCATATGACATCAAAAGATAATTTGGGTGAGTTGTCTTTGGATGATGGATACACACCAGCTAAAGGTGGTGACTACGACCCTGTAGTAAGTAATCCGCTAGGTAGTCCATCACAACGTGCAATGCAAAGAACAGATATACCTGATGATGTAAAAGAATTATTTATGCTTCTTAGCTATAACGGTGCTGTGTCTACACAAGGTGCAAGGCGTGGTATTGGCATACAATCTGTTGCTCAAGAATCTGTTACTTATCAAGGACAATTTCAAAACCTTGTAAGACGTATGCGTGATCTTCATTCACAAGAAACAAGAGGCATTAATAAGGCATTTCAATTTTTACAAGTATATAATCCTCGAAGTGGTTTTGATGATTGGGCAAATGACACAATAAGNCGTTATATATTTAGNAAGTCACGTGATCCACAGCTTCGTAGGCTTGCTGCTGATGGCATATCAGATCAGCAAAAAGAAGTTGGTGTATTGATTGCAGATGCTTTCAAGGCATTTTCTGATGATATGAGATATTATGGTGTTGTTAAAGATGATGAAAAGATACGTGCATTAATTGCAAAGAATCAGGCAGATCTTGATTCTGTAACTGCAAAATTAATAAAGTTAGAATCTGACATAGCNAAGATGCCAAATAAGGCTGGCACTAAAAAGCAATTTGCTTTGCAAAATGCATTAGATGAACGACAAGCAGTATTAAAAGCACGTATAGAATTTTATGAAGGGCAGATTGGCAAAGTTCTTCGTGAAGATTTTACATTCCCAATCTTCTACAATAAAGATTTATTGTCTAAAGATGAGGCAGCTAGATCTGCTATAAGACAAATATTTGCTGATGAATTTACTGCACAAAGAATTTTAGCTGGTAAAGATCCTTCTGGAGCGTTAGCTGATGCAGATAGAACATTATCTCGTATTTTAGAACAAGATGGTGAGGATATGACTGATATCCTTAGAAGCAAAACAACAGAGGGTCGTGCAAAACATTTAAAAAGTCGCAAGACAAATGTAGATGTGGCAAAAGTTTATGATTACATTCTTACAGACCCAGAGGTTATGTACACATATTTTGATCGTATGGGTCGCCGCATTTCATTTGCCAATAAGTTTGGTGGCAGAAACATTGATGAAGTGCTTGAGGATATGGAAGATTCCCTTCGCAAAGCTGGTAAATCAAACGAAGAAATATCTCGCCTTAAAGCAGATTTCTATGGTGACTATGAACGTGTAATGGGTACGTTGCAACGTAGTCCAGATCGTTTAGACAATGCCGCTATAAAAGCTATGAAATCTTGGACAGGTTGGACATATCTTCCGTTAGCTGGTCTTTCTGCAATTACAGATGCTGGGTCTATTGTTATGGCTCATGGATTTAGAGATGTTTTTGAAGCTGGTGCTGCATCAGTTGAAGGCGCTTTTAGAGGTAAGGTAATTAAAGATGCTCAAGCAGCTGGTGAGTTACTTGACATCACTAAAAATGTTTATGCAAGAGAATTATTAAGTGACACTGTAAGACGCGTTAAACCTAATATGATGGAGCGTTTTATACAACGTGGTAATCAAGTTTTTTATACACTTAATGGTTTGGCGCCAATTACATTTGCTGGCAAAACATTAGATCAAATAATTGTTCAAGATAAATTTATTAAATTATCTCGTCAGTGGTCTGAGGGTAAAATATCTTTATTTGATAGAGAGTACCTTGCTAGATACGGTATTGATGAGGATATGGCAAAGTTTATATCTACTGCACCAACTGAAAAAAGTGATATAAAATTATCCAAACGTGGCGGTGCATTTGAGGTTTCTAATACAGATGAATGGGATATTTCAACTCCTCAAGGAAGAGAGACGGTTCGAAAATTTCAAGCTGCTATAGCGTCTCATGCAAACAATACTATTGTTATGGGGCAAACTTTTGATAAGCCATTGATTGTTGATGGTGTAGTTTATTTAAAAGATAATCCATTTTTTCAAGCAATTCGTAAAAAGTTTCCAACACAATTTAAGGTAGAAAAACAGTTACGCACTGGTGCTGTAAATATGGTTCGTGTTGAATCTGGTTTGCTGACTACACCATTTACATTTATGAATTTTGCTTTTGGTGCCAATAATAAAATACTTGGTGCAATAAGAGATCCAAACAGACAATACAGGTTGCAAGGAATTGTTGCCTTGCTTGCTCTCAGCTATCTATCTTTAGCTTCCAAGAAACCTGATTATTGGTTTGAAAAGCGTACATCACCTGATGTGATTGCACGTGTAATAGACCATTCTGGTATTTTTGGAATTTATTCTGATCTTGCTTATACTGGATTAGCCATAGCTGGTAATTCTGGTATTATAAGTGAAGATGCATTTATACCTCCAAAATATATTAATCCTAATGAAGATGAGGCGTTGTTTGATGCTTTTATAGAACCTTTAGGTGCTCCAGCTGGATTAACAACTGATTATGTTCGAGCAGTAGATGATTACTTTTCTGGTCGAGAATCTGATGCAGCTGAAAAATTGAAGTATTCACTGCCTTTTATTGGTCTTAAACCATTTGGTGATGATATGAGAGATTTAGTTGGTGAACTTGGAAGAAACTAGTTGTGCGTTGTATTTAAAAAGAGAGCATGGTAGGGGATTATTATGACTATTAGTTTAAGCGATAACTCACCTCGAGTGAATTACACTGTAAACCAAGGGGTTACACAAGCCACCTTTACAGTGCCGTTTGAGTTTTTTGATGATGATGATCTTAATGTATATGTTGATGGGACAAAGAAAACATTAACTACTCATTATACAACATCAGATGATTCTGGTGATAGTCAGGCTCATACTTCTGGCACAACTGGTTTTGTGCAAATGACAACTGGCAATGAGGTAACTGGCGCTTCTGGTGGATCAAGTGTTGTTATAACACGTGACATTGACCTCGATCGTACAACTGACTTTCCAACATCTGGCCCCTTTGATGTTGCAACTCTTAATACAGAACTTGATCGCATGATTGCTATAGCGGCTGATATTGATGATGCTTCTAATCGTGCTTTGATTTTGTCTGATTTTGACACTACGGCATCACTTACATTACCTGATGTCTCGACAAGAGCAAGTAAGCAACTTGGCTTCGATTCTAACGGCAATCTTGTAGCTGAAGAAGGTAAGGTTAGCACAGTCACAATTTCTGCATCCGGTTTATCAGCTGGTGCTACGCCTACAGCAACCGCAACATTCACAGCAAGCAGCGGTGCGTTAGCATTAGCGTTAGGTATACCAGCTGGTGCAACAGGTGCAACTGGCCCAGCTGGTGGTGGTCTTGCTGACTTATCAGCAGATACAACACCGCAACTAGGCGGTGATTTGGACATGAATGGTCAAGATATTGTGACCACATCTAACGCTGATATTGAATTAAATCCAAATGGCACTGGGAAAACAGTTCTCAAAGGTAATACTAATCCCGGAACTATAGTATTCAATTGCGAATCAAACAGTCACGGTCAGACTGTCAAAGCTCAGCCGCATAGTGCTGGTGTTACAAACGCTCTGACACTGCCTCCGGGTGGTGATGGTGAACTGGTTAGCACTGTCGCTACACAACAGCTTACAAACAAAACAATACCTGATGATGAAAAGCTGTTTTTTGGGACAGGCAATGACGGTTACATAGAGTATGACGAGAATGGTGATGATCGCCTCAAGATAGGCGGCACAAACATTGAGTTTGAAAAAGCTGTCATTGGCAAAACGGATACAGACACATCAAACTCAGGAAGCGTCACACTTGATTTTGCTGCAAACCAAAACTTTGTTTTGACACTTACAGGCGCAGTTACACTTGCAAATCCGACTACAGAGTTAGTTGGTCAAACTGGGTTTATTGTATTTATACAAGATGGCACAGGTGGCAGAGCTGTATCACTTGACACACAATACAAAACGGTTGGCGGTGTGAATACACTTACTTTGTCATCAGCAGCAAATGCGATTGATATTGTTCCTTATGTTGTGTCAGCGGCTGATAGCATTTTATTGGGTGCGTCTCAGTTGGCGTTCTCATAGGGGGTCGATATGTCAGGGCCAGTAGGTTCAAGCCAATGGATGTATGCAAGTGGGTCTGGCTTTTTTAGCTACAGCATTGATCAATCTTTGCGCTTTAATGATGATGATAGTGCAAAGCTGTATTTCGACCCAACCAGTGATGGCAATAAACAGGTTTGGACATTTTCAGCTTGGGTAAAACGTGGAAATCTTGGGCTTAATTACGCCACAATTTTTTCTGGTACAAATGATAATGGGCATCAAACAGATGTTCGTTTTGACAGCGCAGATCAGTTAAGAGTTGTTACCGCTGGTGCATCTCTTACTATGGATTTTAAGACAAACCGTGTTTTTCGTGATACTGGTTCTTGGTATCATATTGTAGTAGCTGTAGACACAACAGACGCCACACTTTTGAACCGTGTAAAAATTTACGTCAATGGTGTGCAGGAAACATCTTTAGCTACAACAACCTGCACTCAAAGTACAAATTGCATTTTAAACACAGCATCTAATCAAACTACAAATGTTGGTGCTCTTGGCTATACAACAACTGTTAGCAAAGAGTTTGACGGTTATATGGCAGAGGTGCATTTTGTTGATGGCACACAATATGCTGCATCTAATTTTGGTGAAACAAAAGACGGAGTGTGGATTCCAAAAGAATACACTGCTTCACATGGCACAAACGGTTTTTATCTTCCTTTTGATGACAGCAGCGCGATTGGTGATGACGAAAGTGCAAACACCAATGACTTTACTGCAATCAACCTAGACGCAAGCGATGTTGTTTTAGACAGTCCGACCAATAACTTTCCCACAATGAATTTTCTAGACAACCTAAACTGGCTTAGTCAGGGTCTAACAAACGAATCATTTGCACAAGGGAATTTGCAAGCATCAGGCAGTAGCTGGATGACAAGAAGCACGTTTCCTTTAGACAGCGGTAAGTGGTATTGGGAAGTTAGGAAACCAACTACTTATGCAATTATTGGTATCTACGAAACTGACGGTGCTTCAAATAATTCTAATCACGCATATTATTATTATAACGGCGGTGTCAACGATGCAACGTCAAATAGATCGTCACCAACAAACGTGTACAGTGGAACAAATCACGCTGACGGGACAATCATTGGCGTTGAGTTTGATGCAGACAATTTAACATTAGAATTTTATGCAAATGGTTCCTCTATATATAAAATAACTAGCGTTGATGCTGGTAAATATACAGCGTCTTTCGGAACAGCCGCCAACACAACATTTCAAGTGAACTTTGGACAAGACCCAACATTTTGCGGTCAATTTACTGGTGGTGATGTAGGAACACAAACTGATGGAAATGGCAATGGGCTGTTTAAGTATGCGCCAAGTTCTGGATTCTTAGCTATTTGCACAAACAACTTGCCAGACCCAACAATCGGCCCCGGACAAGACGATCAAGCTGATGATTATTTTAGTACAGTGCTTTATACTGGCACTGGTTCTTCTCAAAGCATTACTGGCGTTGGCTTCCAACCTGATTTTGTTTGGATAAAGGGCAGAGCTGCTAGAAGGCATATGCTTTTTGATGTAATTAGAGGGGTTACACAACGGTTAATATCAGACGATACAAATGTTGAGGCGGTATCGAGTGACACTTTAACTTCTTTTGATAGCGATGGATTTACTGAGGGTGGAAACTTAAACACTGGTAATAATACAGAATTATATGTTTCGTGGAATTGGAAAGCTGGCGGTACAGGTGTTAGCAATGGTAATGGGAGTATTGCATCAACTGTGTCTGCCTCAACTGAGGCAGGATTCAGTATTGTAACATGGACTGGTAATGGTACAGATGGGGCAACTGTCGGTCATGGTCTTACAAGTCCTGAACTTTCTTTTGTAAAAAATAGAGATGCTGCAACAAATTGGGATGTTTGCTGGACTGGTTTTTCTAGTCGAAGTGTTACATCACTAAATTTAGACGCTACAACTGATGAGTTTTCACCAACTCAAGGTTATCAAACATTAGGAGCATCTACAATTACTTTGAACAACGGTGGCTCTGGGGTTACTAGGGTAAACACAAACACTCAAGATTATGTAGCGTATGTTTTTAAAAGTGTTCCGGGTTATTCAGACATTGGGTATTATATTGGAAACGGAAACTCAAATGGCACATTTGTTTACACCGGATTTTCTGTAAAATGGCTTATCGTAAAAACACTTGATACATCTAACAGGTGGATTCTTTTTGATGTCGCAAGATCGCCTATCAACCCCATAGAAGAAAAACATGAATTGAACCCAGATGATAACAGCGGAGAAGGCACGAGTGGAACAGATTGTTTTGATTTTTTATCTAACGGATTCAAATTAAGAAGAACAGGCAATGTGTTCAATACAAGTGGTCACGATTATCTTTATTTTGCTATTGCCGAAGCCCCATTCAAATTCGCTAATGCACGGTAGGAGAAAATAATGCCTTGGAAATACAAGAATAGAACTATCCGCGCTGGTAAAGCATGGGTAGATGATAACGGTATAAAGCATCCCAATATATGGATGCGCTGGACAGACGCTGAGAAGAAAGCATTTGGCTTAACGTGGGAAGATCCACCAGCAATTGAGGCGCCATTCGACAATAGATTTTATTTGGGCAGACAGTCTAATGGTAAGTTGATTGAGCGTAGTTTGAATGATGTTAATATGGTTGATGAAGATGGCAATGCTGTTAACGACCCTATAACTGGTGAGCAAATGGTAACGCTAGGCTTAAAGTCTACAGCGATTGNACAAGCCAAGACAGAAGCGGCTGGGCTGCTTGCGCCATACGATTGGTATGTCACTCGCAAAGCAGAGACTGACAAAGCCATACCGTCTGATATCAGCACCTACAGAGCAGCAGTCCGAACATCATGTGCAAACATCGAAGCAGCAATCAATGCTGTAAAAACTCATGCAAAATTTATGGCATTGTACGATACCCCGGTTGATAGTGACGGGAATCCAACGGGCAATGCGCCAATCAATGATTGGCCTGATGCCATATAATGGAGCCAGTAACAACAGCAATAGCCGCTGTTACCGCAGCATCAAATGCGATTGCATTTATCAAGGCCCGTATAAATGATGCACAATCTGTTGCTGATATTTCACAGCAAATCGGCACACTGTTTGACTGTCAAAAGAAACTTAATGAGGAACGTAACAAGCAAGCTGGCGTTGGTGATATTAAGTTTCAAAGCAGTATCGATGCAGTTCTTGAAGCCAAAAAATTACAGGAGCAAATGCAAGAAATCAAAACCATGATTAACTTGCGGTTTGGCCCAGACACATGGAATGAAATCGTCAATCATCATAATCAAAAACTCAGGGAACAAAAGGAAGCGCAGAAGGCGGCGCGTAGAGAGGCTGCAAGAAGGGCCAAGGAGATTGAGGAAACGATTAAAACAACGCTACTTGTCACCTGTATTATCGCGGTAGCAGTGGCATTGTTTATATTTTTGTTTGCAACTATTGCTCAAAGTAGTGCAGAAGAGATTGTGTTATGACTGATTGGTGGAAGCGATACATACAGTTTAACCTTACAGCCAAGCTGACAATGCTTGCATCCGTGGCCATGTCATGGCGTTGTGCTGAATGGTTCATGAATCTTGAGAATCCAACAACGCAGCAATCTGCATTTGTATCTGTAATCATGGGCGTGATGACAGGTGTGTATGGTATCTATCTTGGTAAAGAAGCAAGGACACCAAAAGAATGATGTATCAGGCTGTAGTTATTGCTTGTTTGATTGGCACATCAGCTGTGCAGCGTGAGCAGTGTACGTTTCTTGAGGCGCAAAAGTGGCATGATACAGAAAAGGCTTGTATGAATCATGCTTTTGTATTGGCTGAGCGTGTTCATGTGCATATGAGAGGGTATAAAGCTGTAGGTTGGAGTTGCAAACCAATGCCAAGAGGAGTGTTGTCCAGATGATACAGGCGTTAATCGGCCCTATAGCCTCGCTGGCAGGGTCTTGGATGGAAAGTAAGGTAGAAGCTACCAAAGCCAAGGGTAAGGTGGCTCAGGCGAAGGCTGAGGCCGAAGCAGAGTTGATGAAGCATGAGGCTGGCTGGGAAAAAGTTATGGCCCAAGCTTCAGATAACAGTTGGAAAGATGAAGCATGGACAATTTTATTTATAGCTATAATCGCTATGTGTTTCATCCCACCTTTGCAGCCCTATGTCAGTGAGGGCTTCAAAGCCTTGGATTCCACACCAGAGTGGTTTCAGTATGCCGTTTATGCCAGCATAGCCGCAAGCTTCGGTTTGCGATCTCTAAAAGGTATTAAGAAATGAATCTATCAAAAAATTTTTCTTTAGCTGAGATGGTAAAAAGCCAAACAGCTGAACGCAAAGGTATACCCAACACACCTGATGATGATCATACTAAGTGTATGGTTGCTCTAGCTGAAAATATTTTGCAACCAATCCGTGATGAGTTTGGTTCTTTTATTGTATCGTCGGGCTATCGCAGTCCTGAGTTGTGTATAGCCATAGGTTCAAAAATCACCAGCCAACATGCAAAAGGTGAAGCAGCTGATTTTGAGGTTGCTGGTGTAGATAACTATGATCTNTGTTTATGGATACAAGACAATCTTGATTTCGATCAGTTGATCTTAGAATGTTATACTGGCGGCAATAGTGGATGGGTGCATTGTAGCTACAGTCAGGATAATAATAGAAATCAAACACTTACCTATGATAGAGAAAATGGCTACAGATCTGGGCTTGTGGTTGACACAATATAAATATCTCCGACTGTTCCTCTTACTGCAAACTCAAGAGTTTTGCATCTCTCTCTAGCTCTTTGTTCTGCAAAATATTCTGCTTGGTCTTTATTTAATGCTTTGACCTTGTATGTTTTCATCACTTCGATTGCCAATGTAACATTAAAAGAGTCTGCTTTTGTAGATAAATGACTTTTCAAGCATGTATTTTTTTCAGGTCTTTTTTCATATTTTCTTGGCATCATCCTCCCCCATACATTGTATGATCAAGGTCAGCTTGTTCAAAGTGTGCTGCAACTAAATCCATATTATGATTACATAATGCTAGTATCTTGTCATAGGTTTCGTTTGGATGTCCCGGCCACGCGCCTGCATATTGTGCATCTAGTTCAGAAACAAGCTTCATTACTTTTGGATTTATATCTATCATTTTCATCTCCATAAAAAAGATGGTCAGGCCTACAGACAAGCCTGACCATCCGTTGCTAGGATTGTCGGAGAACCAAACCGACCCTAGAAAGGTATATCATCTTCGATAACTTGTGAAGATGTATCTGTTGATTCTTGATCTTGTGACTCAGTTTCTTCTGATTTCTTGAGTAGTTCACTGACCTTGAGTGATAAGTATTTTTTGCCTTTGCTTTCGCCTCGCCACCCTGCAATCGTCCAATCTTTATGTAGTTCATCAAGTGGGCCAGTGTAGTCTGGCGCTTTCTCATTGCCTCGTTTGTCATTTGGAAAGAGCACACCTATCTTTTGGTAGACCTCTAGTCGGGTGTCTCCATTGCGTGACTCTGCTGTTATGATAGCGACATTCACATTATCATCCATAATGTTCAGCTTGCCCTGCAAAATAAAATTTTGTTCAGGCCAAGGCTTCCCAACAATCCCAGTGTTTCTATCTTGTTGAGTCATTTTTCTTGCTCCTCATTTCTTCTAGCACCCATAGGATGCGTTCAAGCTTTCTATTGATGTCAATAATATCTCTTTCTAGTTTTTTAATTCCAAGCATCTTTCTCATCCTGTGCAGTGTCTTGTTTCTTTGGAACTGACTTTACTTTGGGGCTAGGAATACTAGCTGAGTTTCCATCATCATCTTCTGATGGCAATCCAAATGCAGCTTGCAGCCCATAGCGTTTTGCATAGGTAATGCCACTACCCATTTTCTGTGGATCTGCTGCATCCTTTACTAAGATAGGTGTTCTACCAGATAAGACTTCACCTGACTCATGCATAACTATTGTAGTTACAAACATGTGATGTTCATTGAAATCAATTAGTTGTGTAAATGTGAGTCCACACTTTCCTGCTTCTTCACGAACTGTTGCAATCACTTCCTCAAGACTTGCATACTTAGATTTGAAGAATGGATTGTTTGAACTTTTACTAGCTGTTGCGCCTGTGTTGTGAAACTTGATAAGTGCTTTTGCTAGATTGTTTTTAGCTTCAGTCATTTTGGCTCTCCTTTACTGCTATTCTGAGTGATCCGCGCTTGTCGCGTTTGATGCTGAGCAAGTCGCAGTATACCTCTCGCTCATCATCTCCAACCATAGCTTTCAAGTCAGCTTTGGCTGATTCAAATAGTTTTGCATCTTGTTGATAGCTAATGTAATCATGGCACCTGTCTATGAAATGATTGTCTGTTGAAGCATCTCGTTTAACCATGCCATCAACTTTGATTTTATCTATAGACACAGGATGATTTGAGTTTGGCATTGGCTCAACATTATCAGAAACATGTTTCCAAAACTGTGATATGTACAGTTTCATCTGATCAATATATTGCCAATCCTTTTGTATATAAACTGTATCCCACTTACGATTACCAAAGATAACAGATAGATAGCATCCCTTGGATTGATGAACCCACATGTAAAATTGTATCTGTGGCATGTATGTCTTGAGACAATTTTCCATCGAGTTGCTTTCGTATGTATGCTTGCACTCAACAATCTCTTCAGTGAAAAAGTTTTCTGATCCACTGTTGTCCCATATGTATCCATCAACAGTGCCTTTGAGAGGAACACCTTCCCAATTCATCTCTGCACAGTGTTGTTGTTTTTTGACAGAACATCCTGTTTGATCTTCAAACCAGTTGATATTGAACTGTTCAGTAAATATTCCTAGCTGTACTGGCAATACATCTGACAAGTCTTCAGGTTTAGTCTTGCCTGTCTTTTCTAGCCACAGTGATTGCCAATCACCTTCCATGATGCGACGCATATCGCTGCCGCCAATAAATCCAACTCTGTTCATTTTGGTTCTCCTAACAACAGTACATTACTGCACCTATGCAGTCATTGCAACCTTTTTCGATGCCAAGGCTTGCATAAGTTTGGTTCTTTTCTTCATTCGCCATTCAATATGTTTGTGGAACTCTGCATATGCAGGCCAGAAGGTGCAAGACTCCCCGACCTTCTGGACTGCATATAGCACGATATCCGCTGGGTATTTGATCAGCTGAGATGTGAGTGATTTGATTCTTACCTGCTGATCTTTTGCTGTCTCTCCTGATGGCTTGACAACAAGTGTAGCAAGCATAGCAAGCTGCTTGATAATATCTTTTTCTGGTAAGGGTGTAAGTGATGCGTTCACAATAGATAAAGCAGAGTCTATTGTTTCTATCGAATCAGCATCAATATCATATCTCAACAATATGATTTCAACATCACTATCTTTTGGGAATCGTGTTTGCTCTACTGGCTTAACGTTCAAACCCTTCAACGAGACTAGAGAAGTAATCACTCGTTTGTCCACTTCCCTTGGGTCTGCTATTTCCAGAAGACGAGCCACTGCTTTTTGTTGCTGTTCCCCACTGTACAGCATTGGTACACCATTTTTTGTAGGCGAGGTCTGGTCTTTTGAACACGCTTCCTTTTGATCTGTGGTGATCACGGAACTTAACTGTTTCAATGTCATGATTTATCTCTACTCCTAGCAACTGGTTGAGATTTGTTTTTTGATCTGTAGTTGGTTTCCAATCTTCAGATAGTTCAGATTTAGTTCTACGCCTTCTACCCGGTAGCGGTGNGCTTTGTAATAGTGGAGCAATATCTTTTTCAAACACATCTCCATCAAATATAACTAGAGTCTTAGGCATTCCTGTTTTTCTTTTGTAGAACGCAACATCTCTGACAACTGTGAATGGATTTGGAAAGTTTGATTTGTCTCTATATTTTACTTCCACCACCAACTCGTGCTGTCCGAGTTTCCAGATGATGTCACCTGAGTATTCTCCTCCAAGTGATCCTGACAGTGGTTGTCTTTTGGCTGTGAATCCCAACTCTTCCAACCATTTGACGAACCATCTTTCATGATAGTTTCCTTTGTTACGACTTTTGCTTGCCATGAGTTCTCCTTATAACAATCCAAGCATATTATGTAGTGTGCTTCAGGTTCTATAGATGCAAGAGGAGTTACAAACCAACAAGTGTAAACACCACAAGCCTGACAAGGATGTTCCTGTCCTGTGTTATCTGCTTTCTGGTTTTTCTTTTTCTTCCGCATCTTGATCTATGAAATCGTAAACCTGTTTTGCAGTTTCATATCTTAAATCATGACCCAAACGTTTGGCTCTGTAGTATGTTGAGTCACGAACACCAGCTTTGACAAAAGCCTGTTTTAGATTGACACCTTTTGAGGTGGCAAGTTTGGTAAGTATTTTGTAATAGCTTTGCATACTTTCTTTTCTGCAAGTATGCAGTAAATGTCAAGGTTTATCTGTATTCAGGCGGTGTGTAGTTTTCTTTTGACCACATCACTAGCTGTTGTCTTCCAGATCTACCTTTGCGTTTTGTTCCATCAACAATGACAAGACCTTTTTCTTTGAGTTGCTTGTATCTAGCAGTGACTGTGCTGTATCTAAAATGTGACATACGATCAAGTACATCATCTGATATACATCCATCTAGAAACATATTGATCGTTTGCAAAACTTTCTTTTCCATCTTTGAGACATCAAGCTGCTCGGCAGCTGCATGACTCGTAGACGGATCATTATTGCGAACAAGTTTGTAAGCTGGCGTTTGTATGAAATCTATAACCTTTTCATCAAACAAATCATCTATTGATTGATTGTTTTTCATCTTCGTCCTCCTTTGGGATCATAAATGGTTTTAGTTGTGTAACTTTGTGGCGCTTGAGGTTTTGTATTTGTGCAAAAACCCATCCACGCACACCAAGTCCTTTTGTTTCAACAAGTTTTCCACAGTCAATGCATACAAAGCTGGCTTCACCATACTGTGCAAGCATTACTTCTCCAACTGTTGAGGGTGGCATAGTACAAATAGCACAGGTGTCACCATGCCATATCATTTTGCCATCTTCATGCATTTCTATAAGATCACAATGTCTAGGATCATACGCAGATGTTTTCCCATGATATTGCACCTCGATATAGTTATCTTGAAAGTTGTAGTATGGTGCAGATGTTTCCATTGCGATTGATGATTTATCAGAAGTTAATCTTTTTGCACCAGCTGCTGTTAAGATTCCTTGGCTCTCTAAACCATTTACAAGTTCACTCAATCGTTTTCTTGCTAGCCTTCTGGCTTCATTAGCTTCTGCCAAAGTAAGTTGTTTCTTATTTTTCAAAGCTTCGTTGTTTAGTCTTTCTTGATGCTTTCTTTTTGCTTCAAGCTTTGCTTCGTGTCTGTTGATACCTTCAGATTGAGACTCACGTTGCATTCTGATCGGCGAATNAACTGGTAAATCAGACGAGTCAGGTGTTTGTTTTTTCTTTGGTCTGCCACGTTTCGGCAGACCATAGCTATCAATGATTTGTTGTCTGCGTTTACTAATTCGCTTTGTTTTGATTACGCTATTCATCACCGTCTGCCTTGAATGTTACAATTTCTAACCAGTCAAGATTGTCAGACCCGCAGTTGGTACACAGTTCTTGTTCTCTAAACATCCTGTTTGCACATTCATGGCATTCTAAAATTACTTCTGTAATCTGAATGCCATTATCAACTTTAGTATGGAATCTCATCATCCAACTCTTCTATGGGATGTGCTTCTTCCCATGCAGCTGTCGCACGTTTGATAAACTTTTCTGTATCAAACTTTGGATTTGTAGCTGCAAGTTTCTCAGCCATTGCGGTAATCTGAGTAGGCCACGCCAGTAAAGGCGCAACCTCATCAGCAAGATAAATAAAATGTCTTTGTTGCATGAGTGGCATCACTTCACCTCACGGATTGTAGTTACTGTTTCTGTCATGTTTCGTTTTACTGACTCATCATAATGAGTAGCAATTCTATCAAGAGCAAAGATTGCAGAATCGACATCGTATTCAAAAGCCTTTTGTCCTGTTTGTTCAATGTTATCTTTGGCTTGATGTGCAAGCCTCAGGGCCGATTTAATAATTACAATGAATGGTGTATCCATTTGTTTCTCCGAATATTTTAGATGTTGAGCGACACCGCCCTTCACAACTGGCGAGGGCGGTGACGCGAAACGATAAACAAAAGAATGGTTACTAAGCGCGTGTCGAAGACAGGGAAGTTCGCCAAACTTTTGTTTACCTACACAGCTATACAGTTTGCCAAGCACTTGTCTTGAATGCTTTCGATAGAGCATTCTCGCGCAAGCGTTGTGTATTAGCTGGTGATTTGTTGCCATCTGTATGCGTTGCCCAATATGTGCAAGCGTTGTACAAAGCCCATTTGTTTGTACCTAAAGACTTTGCTTCGCCCTTCCAGTAAGACATCAATGTGTCTAGCTGTATCATGTTGAACTTCTGCTCAGATGTATTGGTTTTTACTTTGCAAAGTGTAGCTTTGAAGAATGCCTCAGCCAGATCATCTGACACATGCACATTCATCCACTCTCTGTACATTTCTGGTGTGTTTAAGAATGATTGCAGGCCAGCATGAATCTTTGCTGCTGAACCTTTGACATTTACATTTGTTGTGTGCTTTGCCCAAGTTGTAGCTACAGTATCTGCTGTTGTGCATCCATTCAAACACCACAAGCGCAAGCCTTGTGCTAGCTGTTGGAATGCCCAACTGCTGTCGTATGAATTGAAGAACTTGATTTGAAATTTGATGTAGTCATCTTTGACTGGCTCAACTACAAGATCATTAAACGTGATGACACCACGCATTTTTGCACCGTTGTCGAACACTTCAATACTTGATGTGTAGTCATGGCTAATGTTTGCGCCAGCTACAGCATCGAACACACTGTTTACCACATCGTCATGCTTGATTGCTTTGTATTTAGAACCGTGAACACCAAGGACTTGATTGGTGTCGGTGCGTACAATGCAACGTGCCATTGATGGTGGCACATCTATTGATTCAAAGTTTGTGACAGTATGTAAATCGAATGTGTTTACAGGAAACGACCAGTTATCTGTAACGCACAGATGATCATCAATTTTAGATAGTTCATTCATTTTTGGTTCTCCTACTCTTCCATAATTGTGACAAGGATGCCGATGAACGCGATACCCAAGCCACCCATAAAACAAGCCATCTGCACTGCAAACTGCTTGTCAGTCATTGGCATGTATGTCTTGTCAACCATCATACTTCCGATGATGACAGCCATCATTCCAATACCAATAAGTGTGTTACCAATGGTTCTCATTTTTTTCTCCATCTACTGCATTGTTGCAGTGATTGTGTTTGTTGTCAACTGTCGAACATCTTTGATCGGTAGTGTGCAACCACGCAACCCTGCCATGCTGTCAAAAAAAAGGCCCAGCAACCGAAGCTGCTGGGCTAGGTGGGAGGAACTAAGCGAACCGGGCTTCGGCTCGCGCGATAGCTTCTGCTGTCTTTTCAGCCTTGTCTTTGGCTTCAGGGAACAGCTGCTCTTGTGCCTGTTTGAAGTGCTTCAGTAGCACTTCACATGCACCCTGCTGTTCATCAGCCCATTCATACTGACGCTCGTACTGAAGAAGCTTGTCTGGGTCGTATGACTCAGCACCTTCAATCTCACCGTCACGGTTAGCCATCATTGCTTGGGCCTTGCTCATAATCTCAGCTTTGTATTCTTCTTTTTTATCGTAACGGCTTTCCAAACCGCTGATGATTCTCGACAACTCATAATCAACTTGTGAATGTACTGATCTTTCTTGTAAAGCTAAATCAGATGATTGTACAAATTTGACGAAAGCGTTGATGTTAGATTGCTTGCTCATAAGAGCCTCCTTACGTTCTGAGGCAGGAACCGCCCTGCCTTACAATCACTACCAATCACAGGTTGCTGGCTCTGCTGGCAGTCCAGCCTTGAGGGGCTGGGCTGACATCCAATTCAAGGACAGCCACGGAGGAAGGAAGAAGAGGATTAGCTGNAATGTATGCAGGGTGCGGCCTGCTCCTTGAATTGGACTGCAACCTGATGATTGGTTTAGGGATTGTTGGCAAGGCGCGGTGCCTGCGTCACGGTTGTAAGGGGGATCGTTGAGTAAGTGATCTGACGTCAACACCCAGCTTTCGTCGAATTTGTGCAAGCATCTGATCCCGTATTACTCCTTTATCGTATTTTCTTGTTGACAAAGGGTTGACACATCGTTCACTTTGGGGGGGAACAAAGGGGGGGTTGATGCAAGGATCGAGTATGACTGATGTAGTGAAGCTTACAGGTAAACAGACTGCACTGGTTGATACACTCGTAGCAACTGGGTGTAGCATTACAGAAGCTGCACAGGTAGCCGGGTATGCCAGTGGCGATGCAGGTAGAGTGACTGCCAGTAAGGCTTTGAAGCTGCCTCACGTTCAGCAATACATGATGCAGCAGGTTGCTGATAGTCTTGGTCTGAATGCTACGAAAGCCGCCCACCGATTGCTGAACCTGAGTCAGAATGCTAGGTCAGAGTATGTTCAACTAGAAGCGTCAAAGGATATACTGGATCGTGCCGGTTTCAAGCCAGTGGATCGGTCAATGCATTTACACACTGGGGAAATAAAGGTAAGTATAGACCTTACATAGGGGTACGCCCCCAAAAGTCACGGTCACTGTATCGCGAGGGGTCTATCTCAAACATTATTAGCTTGAGAGGTTCGATATGTGTACAGGTGGTGACAGAGGCGGTAGCGGATCTAAGCCGAAGCCTTCTGCAAGATCTACGTTCACTCGTCAGCAAAATGTTGATGTTATGACAGGTGCGAAGGTTTCTGGCAGGTTTACTCAAGCNCANGTAAGAGATCAGGCTCTTACAGAGTTACGTCAACGTATAGACAAGCCTTTATTTGATGACACTCTTGTTGGCAGACTTTCTGCTCTTAGCCCTACTGCTCAAGCTGCAAAGCGTTTGGGTAGGTTTCAAAGGCAAAGAGTAGCCAAAGCCTTAACTGGTGGCGCTATTCCTGTTCAAATCAAAACATCTTCTGGAAAAACAATTAATGTTGGCGCTATNGATTCTGCTGGCAGGTATACTGGGCGTGATAGTTACAGAGAGTATGCGAGATCACAGATACAAAATAAAGATTTTGGATCAATACGCTCCATTCAAGCAAGTACAAGAGGCATTGATAAATATAATAAAGACCAAGAGCGAGGTTCTGAAAGAGATAAGAAGTCCAAAGCCAGAACTCAAACCAAGGTAGCCAAAGAAGAAGATGTTATTGTTGGCTCACCTTCAAGGACTCCTGCTTCTGCAAGACGTGGTTCGGGCAGGAGATCTGCTTTTGGCACTCGTCAAAGCTTAATTAATTACTAGGTTTTGTTATGAGAAGGACTCCTGCATGGCAGCGCAAAGAAGGTCAGAACCCCAAAGGTGGACTCAACGCTGCCGGACGCGCATCTTACAATCGTCAAACAGGCGGCAATCTCAAACCGCCAGTGAAGGGTGCGGCGGACACGCCGGAAAAGAAAAAGCGCAAGGGAAGCTTTTTGGTTCGGATGGGAAGCGCCAAGGGGCCGTTGACTGATGAAAAAGGTGAACACACTCGTTTAAAAAAATCGTTAATTGCTTGGGGTCATCATGGTGACAAGGCAAGTGCGGTAGCCAAGGGGCGTAGATTACTTGCCTCATATCAGCGTTCTAAAAAGAAGGGAAAGTCTAATGCCTAATGTAATGGGAAAAAAATTTGCATACACAGCAGCTGGTAAGAAGAAAGCTAAGAAAGCAGCAAGATCATTGCTGACTGCAAAGCAAAAAACTTTGCCAAAAGAGTTGCAGGATAGAATTATGAAAGCCAAGATGCGTAATGCCTAAGTATCAATTTAGGGATGGCACACCTTACGATGGCCCATATTTTATTATGCAGGATGGCAGGGTTTTATCTGGTGCATCATATACCAGTGACTCAAAGCGTTTAGTGGAGGTTCAAGATGGCGGTGAACGCAGCAGGCAATTACACGAAGCCAGCGTTGAGGAGACGCCTGTTCAACAAAGTAAAACGCGAAGCAAAGGGCGGAGCAAGCGGTCAGTGGTCAGCAAGAAAAGCGCAAAGACTAGCTCTGCTTTATAAAAAAGCTGGTGGCGGATATACATCATAATGGCACTTGCACCTTCACAGCAATCTCTCAGATCTTGGACGCGACAAAAATGGCGTACAAAATCTGGGAAACCTAGCACTCAGGGCAAAGAAGCAACTGGTGAGCGTTACCTCCCTGCCGCCGCTATCTCTGCTCTGAGTGATGAGGAGTACAGACGTACAAGCAGAAAGAAACGTGCAGCTATACGCAAGGGCAAACAATTCTCTAAGCAGCCCAAAAATATTGCAAAGAAAACTGCGAGATACAGATGAGTTTTTTACACACACTCAAACCTGAAGAACGAGACATTCTTCGTAGAGTGGTGAAGAAAGTACACCTTGTTCACCATCCTGAAGAGTTTGTTACTGATCGTGAGGCTGATAAATTAATTTCAGTCATTGGGCCTGAAGTAGTTGAACGTATGATTAGGTTTGGCAAGGACAAGAAAGTTGACCAACTTTAGTTACAAGCCTGACGGCAAAGTTCTGAAAGCCTTTATGAAAGACAATACATTCTTTCGTGGCATTCGTGGCCCTGTTGGATCTGGTAAATCTGTTGCGTGTTGTGTTGAAGTGTTTAGAAGATCACTGCAACAAAAACCAAATAAGCAAGGTATACGTCGTAGCAGATGGGCAATCATAAGAAATACAAACCCACAACTTAGAACAACTACAATAAAAACTTGGCTTGATTGGTTTCCAGAAGATCAGTGGGGCAAGTTTATGTGGTCTGTGCCATATACACATATAATTAAACAAGCTGATTTAGAGCTTGAAGTTATCTTCCTTGCCCTCGACCGTCCAGAAGATGTAAAGAAACTACTCTCCCTAGAGTTAACTGGTATCTGGATCAACGAGGCAAGGGAGGTGCCAAAATCTATTATTGATGCATGTACAATGCGTGTTGGCAGATACCCATCTATGAGAGATGGTGGCCCAACTTGGTCAGGTGTTATTGCAGATACCAATGCTCCTGAAGAAGATCATTGGTGGCCTATAATGTCTGGTGAGGTTCCTATTCCCGATCATATTCCTCATGAACAAGCTCGTATGCTTGTAAAGCCTGATAATTGGAGTTTTTATGTTCAGCCTCCTGCTATGAAAGAAGCATTGGATAGGAATGGTATTGTGCTCGATTATGCTTCTAACAAAGAAGCTGAGAATTGTAACAATATGTTACAAACATATTATTCAAACCTTATACGAGGAAAAACAAAAAGCTGGATTGATGTTTATGTTATGAACCGTCTTGGTTCTATACAAGAAGGCAAACCTGTATATCCAATGTTTAATAGTGAAACTCACATAGCATCAGAAGAAATACCTATTGCACATGGCGTTCCTTTATATATTGGCATTGACTTTGGTTTGACTCCCGCTGCTGTCTTCGGTCAAAAAGTGCGCGGAAGATGGCTAATTCAATCTGAGATTGTTGCTATTGATATGGGCATTGTTAGATTTGCAGAAATGCTTCGACAGGAAATAGCTACAAGATTTAATGATCTTGAAGTAAATATATTTGGAGATCCAGCTGGAGACTTTCGCGCACAAACAGATGAATCAACGCCATTTCAAATACTTCGTGGGGCAGGTCTTCGCGCTGTTCCTACTCATAGCAACTCTGTTGATTTGCGCCTTGAGTCTGTATCTAGCAACTTAAATAAAATGGTAGATGGCAAGCCAGCATTTCTAATTGATAGAAGATGTCCAACCTTAATAAAAGGATTTGAAGGTGGATACAGTTATAAGCGATTACAGGTTTCAGGTGAACGGTTTGATGAAAAGCCTGAAAAAAATATGTATTCACATATTCATGATGCCTTGCAATATCTTATGTTAGGTGCAGGAGAAGGCAGAAACTTAATATCTGGACAGAAGCCATTGAAAGCATTTAATGCAAAAAAAGAGTTTGATGTATTTACTAGAAAAGTAAAGCAGCCAAAACGTAATGGCTTGTGGGCAAGAATGTAAAATGTTACAGGTACAAAAAGGAGACTGAAATGTGTTTGCCGGGAATGAGCAGTGGCGGTGGCGGAGGTGGTGTTGATCCTGCGGCACAAGCCGAAGCCGACGAAAAGAAAAGACAAAACCTTGAAACAAGAAAAGAACGAAGACAAGACGTTCTTAGTCAGACGATTGCATCGACTCAGAGAGGCAGCGGCAGACGCTCATTGATCACTGGCCCGGGCGGTGGTATGGGATATTTTAATAGGTATCGGACATGATTGTTAATACTGATATATCGCAGGCTACATATAGCAACGATAAAGTTGCTAAAATGTTTATGAAAAAATATGAAAAAGCAAAATCTCTGCGTGAAAACTTTGTTGACTTATTTGAAGAGTGTTATGAATACGCTCTGCCACAAAGGGAGTCTTTTTATTATGAAGCAGTTGGTCAACGTAGAGATGATAAGATCTTTGATGAAACCGCTGTTGTTGGTGTTCAAGAGTTTGCATCAAGGCTTCAACAGGGTCTTGTCCCAAATTTTGCACGTTGGGCAGACTTTCGTGCAGGCTCTGAAGTCCCGAATGATCAGCGTGAAAGTGTGGATAATGAACTTGATGAAGTAACTGAGTATGTTTTTGAAGTATTGCAAAACTCAAACTTTGGTCAGGAAGTACACGAATCATTCCTTGATCTTGCTGTAGGTACAGGAGTCCTCTCTGTTTCTGAAGGTGATGCAATCAATCCTATTATGTTTTCTGCTATACCTTTGCCGCATGTAGTCCTAGATACAGGGCCAGATGACAGAATTGATCATGTATATCGTGAAAGACAAGTAAGATCATCAGATGTTCCACGCATGTACAAAGATGCTCAAATAAACTCAAAGCTTGAAAATAAAATACGAAATGCGCCAGATGATAAGATCAAGATTTTAGAAGTTGTATGTAAAGATTATACTGTAAAAAATGATGAAGCCTATTTGTTCTATGCAATAGATTGCACTCATATGGAAGTTGTAAGAGAGGAGAAGTATCGTGGTGTTGGATCGAATCCTTTCATTTGTTTTAGATGGTCTAAATGCAGCGGTGAAGTGTATGGACGCGGCCCACTCATCAATGCGCTTAGTGCCATTAAAACTACGAATCTTACTATTGAGCTTATACTTGAAAACGCGCAAATGGCTATCTCAGGTATATACCAAATGGAAGATGACGGAGTAGTAAATCCAGATACTATTAGTCTTGTTCCCGGTACAGTTATTCCAAAAGCCGCTGGATCTCGCGGCCTTGAGCCAATCCGCGCAGCTGGGTCATTCGATGTTGCAAATCTAGTCTTGTCTGATATGCGTCTAAATATAAAAAGAGCATTGTATAATGATATGCTTGGCAATCCAGATAGAACGCCTGCAAGCGCAACTGAAGTTGCAGAACGTATGGCTGATCTATCAAGACGTATTGGATCTGCTTTTGGAAGATTACAAGCAGAGTTAGTACAACCTGTTTTGCAGCGTGTAGTTTACATTCTAAAAAAACAAGGAAGAATAGAACTGCCTACTATTAATGGTAGAGAAGTAAAAGTACGTTCTGTATCTCCACTTGCACAAGCACAGGCGAATCAAGACATTACATCTGTTGCTAGATGGCTTGAGTTAGTGCAGGCAACATTTGGGCCACAGATTGTGCAGATACTAATTGATTCAGAAGAAACAGCAGCATACCTCGGTAAGAAGTTTGGTGTGCCAGATTCATTGATCCGCGACCTTGAGGAACGCAGACAGATTGTAGCTTTGGCTCAACAGTATGCTCAGACTCAGGGAGAAATGAATGCCGCCCCACAAATACCTCAGTCTTGATGGTTATCAACGTAAAGAAAAAGACGATGAAACTATCAGCATAAACATTGCAAGTTTGTTTAGCACTGAACTTGGTAAAGATGTTTTGAAATATTTACGTTCAATTACAATAGAAGCGGTTAATGGCGCAGCTGTTACTGATGCAGAACTGCGTCATGTAGAAGGCCAAAGATATATTGTTGGCCTAATTGAAACTCGTATACGTCATGGACAAAAGGTGAAATCAAATGAATGAAGAACAACTATCGTCAGAAGACACTGGCATTGTAACAGAAGGCGGAAACCCACTGCTTGAGCCAGAACAGGCTCCTGATCCTTTGGCTGCACTGCCAGAAAAATTCAAGTCAATCGAAGATATGGTTGAGTCATATTCAAACTTGGAAAGCAAAATTGGCGCTAAAGAGGAAAGCTTTCGTGAACAGTTTATAAAAGAGATGGAGGAACAAGCATATGCTAATCGTCCTGAATCTGTAGGTGACTATAAGATACCAGACAGCTTAGATGATGAAGCTGCTACAGATAATCCTCTTTTACAATGGTGGGCTAATACAGCATTTGAAAATGGTTACAGTCAGGATGAGTTTGAAGAAGGCGTTAATATGTATGTTAATGCTCTTACAGAAGATATCCCTGATTATGATGAGGAACTTGGAAAGCTTGGTGATAATGCAAATGCAAGAATAGAAGCTTCAAGTTTGTTTGCAAATCAGTTCTTTCCAGAAGATATGTTACCAGCTGTAGAGCGTATGTGTGAAACAGCCGATGGCGTTTTGGTTCTTGAGCATATAATGGAAGCAATGAAAGACTCAGGGCCATCAAACGGTGTTGGCATTGTTTCACGTGAAACAGAAGCTGACCTAAGACAAATGATGCTAGACCCAAGATACCATGATCCAGCAAGGAGAGATCCTGTTTTTGTTAAACAAGTTGATGATGGATTTAAGAGAATCTTCTCAAATGGATGAAGAATTTTTACGAGTTGGACGGCTTTCATTAACAAAAAGCCGTCACTCACATGCTGTTAAGATAGCAAATAATATGAGAAAAGCTGATGCAAGAGAGTGTTACATACACAATCTTACTCCTCTTGAAGCATTAACTGAGTCTTTAGAGATTCATGATGCAAAAACTTATACAATAAAATTTGATCATACACCTATTGGAATGTGTGGAAATGTACCAATAGATAATAATATGGCAAGGATTTGGTTGCTTGGAACAGATGATATTAACAAAAACTTTAGACCTTTTCTAAGAGGTTGTATTCCAACAATAAATCTTATACAGGGAACATATTCATCTGTAGAAAACTTTGTTCCTGTAGATCATGCAGATACTGTAATGTGGCTAACATGGTGTGGATTTGTATTTGATGAAGATGTTTATGAAATAAATAGTCATATGTTCATGCGTTTTGAGCGTTGCCTTTTAGATAAAAATAATGTTATTGATTTTAAAAGTCGGCCTGTAATGCATTGAGTGACCCTTATGGATAATCACGATGAAGATGCCAAGCAGATAACCTACGAAATGTGAAAACAACTACGAGGACTGTAAAATGGCGAATACAATCGATGTCGCATTTATTAAACAGTTTGAGTCAGAAGTTCACATGGCTTATCAACGTATGGGTTCTAAACTACGGAACACTGTGCGTTTGGCAAACAATGTAACTGGCTCGACTGTTCGTTTCCAAAAAATAGGTACAGGTAGTGCATCTACTAAATCGAGAAACGGTAATGTAACCCCTATGGAACTTACCCACACTCAGGTAGAAGCAACTATGGAAGACTTTTACGCTGCTGAGTACATTGATAAACTTGATGAACTCAAGATTAATATTAATGAGCGTCAAGCTGTGGCTCAATCAGCTGCTGCTGCTCTTGGGCGTAAAACTGATGAGCTTCTATATACAGCAATGGATGCTGGTGCTAACTCAACACAGATACATGATACTGGCTCTGCTTTGCAGCTTGCTGATATTTTGTCTCTGTTTGAGACATTTGGTACAGCAAACATTCCTGAAGATGGTGGACGCTATCTTGCTATGCATCCAAAAGGGTATGCAGATCTATTTACTATTACAGAGTTTGCGTCTAGCGACTTTGTAGGTGAGCAGAATCTACCCTTTGCTGGCGGTATGACAATGAAAGAGTTCATGGGCTTCAAAGTGTTCTCAACATCAGCAATTACTGCTGGTAAGAACATGGCCTATCATACAACTGCCGTTGGTCTTGGTATCAACTCTGATGTCTCGACTGAGATTAACTATGTCGCGGAAAAAGTATCACACCTTGCAACCTCAATGATGTCTATGGGTGCAAAAGTTATCGACGATAACGGTGTATACGAAGTTCTCGACAATAACTAAGAGGAGTAAGAAAAATGGCTTTTTCAGCTTCTGGCCTTACTCGTATGGCAGGTGGTGGTGGTCATAGCCTCTGGTTTTATGATTCAACAGATGCCTTAACTGCTGTGCGTGTATCTGGTTACTTTAATGATGCTGCTAATATGCTTAATGTTGGCGATGCTATCTTTGTGTTAGATAGTGACGCTCCAACATTAGGTGTGGCTCTTGTTTTATCAAATACTGGTTCAGTAGTTGATATTTCAGATGGTACAGCAATTACTGTAACCGACACAGACTAATAGGGAGAGGGGGCTTATGCCCCCTCAACTCACATGGCAGTAAGCAGTACACCAGCAAACTCAGCTATTGATATTTGTGCAAGAGCATTAATATTGATTGGCGCTGATCCTATTACATCATTTGATGATGGAACAACTGAGGCGCTTGTCTCTGTGAATGTTTATGAAGATATGGCAAGGGCATCTCTTGTGAATGCAAGATGGCGTTTTGCAACAAATCAAGCAGTTCTTAATAGATTAACAGCAGAACCAACAGGTAGATATGATTTTGCATATCAACAGGCAGATGGAACATTGATGGTTCATGCCGTTACTGTGAATGACAATCCTATCGAATATCAGATATATGGAGATAAAATATTTGCAAATACATCATCAACTGATGAGTTAGTTGCAGATTTTACATTTAGAGCCAATGAAGATACATGGCCTTCATATTTTACTATTGCTGTTGAATATGCATTAGCAACACTGTTTGCTACATCGATTGCAAGAGATGCAAATTTAGCAGCGTTGATGAAAACAGCATCCTCTGATGCTATGGCAAAGGCTCGTAGTTTAGATGCGCAACAACAAACTACACGCAAGCTTGTAACATCGAGGTTCCTAACTGATAGGCGAAGTTAATGGCAAAGGTTCGCATACCGATAAGTAACTTTCAGTATGGTGAAATTAGCCCGTCGCTCATTTCAAGAACTGATATTCCCATCTATAATAACTCAGCAAAAAAAGTAGAAAACTTTTTCTTGAGGAATGAAGGTGGTCTTCTTAAACGATTTGGCACAAAACGATTATATGAGTTTGACACAACTGTAGATCTTGCATCATTTACTATTACTGTTTCTGATTACGCAAACATAATTGTTGGTAGTCAAATAAAATTTTTTGATGGGAATGGTACATCATACATACTTGAGTTTGAAACAGCTGGCAGTTCTTCACCAAGCGCAGCTGTAGGAAACAAACATTTTGTTCGTGCAAATACATCTAATGATGTAACAGCAGATAATATATTTACTGCAATAAATGCAATAACTGGATTTACAGTTTCAAATCCAGCTGCAAATGTAGTTACAGTTCAGCGTGATGATGTTTATGTTGGACGATTTCAAAACGTTACAACTACAGACTCAACAAGGCTTGCAGTTACAGATGTTGTTCCTACAAGTATTCAACAGCATAGACTTGTTCCATTTATCTTCTCTGATGACGAAAGATATATTGTTAGTTTAGAAGATTTAAAAATAAGAATCTTTCAAATCAGCCCAACTACAGGTGCAGTATCCTTAATACAAACAATAACACAAGATACATCATCAGCTGCTTTGCCAATAACCAAAGCGCTACTTCCTGAACTTACATATGCACAAGCTGGTGATGTGATGTTTATTGCACATCAAACTTTTATGGTGCGAAAACTTGTGCGTACAAGTCTTACAACTTTTCAAGTTGAGACAATGACGTTTGATGAAAGTGCTGATACCTACAGAATCAATCAACCATATTATTCTTTTCAAGCCGTTGGTGTGACTCTTGATCCAAATGCATCTACTGGCAATGGTGTTACATTAACAACAAGTGCAGCATATTTTGATATTACAGGAAGTCAGTCTGGTGGCAACTATCCTAACTCATTACATATTGGTGTTGTTCTTAGGTATCATGATAACGAAATCACAATTACATCTGTTCAATCAGCTACACAAGCAACAGGTAATATAACAAATGATTTAGAAGTTCGTCTTGATATTGATGCTATAGAGACAACTGAATCTAGTAGTACAATAGCAATTACCTTTGCAAATCATGGTTTATCAAAAACTGACTCAATAACAATATCATCAGCAGGTGCTGTTGGTGGTATAGCTGCAAGCAATATAAATGGAACAAGAGCCATCACTGACGTTATTAGTGATAATGAATTTACCGTAACAGCAGGCGCAGCAGCAACATCATCTACCATTGGCGGTGGTTCTCCTATTATTGTAACACACGCTCCTACTACAGAATGGGGTGAGCAGTCGTATAGCACTCTTAGAGGGTTTCCAGGAGCAATAGCTTTTCATGAAAATAGATTGTGGCTTGCTGGTTCTCTTGCTCAACCTGATGGTATATGGGCTAGCAAATCGGCAAGTTATTTTGATTTTGATGTAGGTGATGCTGAAGATGCTGATGCACTTGATTTAACGGCAGCTATTGGTGAAATAAATACAATTAGACATATTGTATCTAACAGAGATTTACAAATATTCACAACAACATCAGAGTTGTATATACCATCATTTAGTGAAAAGCCTATTACTCCAACTAATGCACAAATAAGACGCCAGACATCATATGGTGCAAATTTTGTAAGGCCTTCATCATTTGATGGCGCAACTATCTATGTGCAAAAAACAGGTTCTGTTGTAAGAGAATATATATACTCTGACAGGGAAGCGGCATATGTATCCACAGGTATATCTGTTTTATCCCCACATTTAATCAACAACCCAATACAAATGTCTATTTTAAGAGGTGCTATAAATAGGCCTGAGTCATATGCTTTTGTTTTGAACGATGATGGAAAGATTGCTGTATTTACATCTAATCGTGCAGAGGCTAGGGCTGGATGGACAGAGTGGACATCTCAAGGCAACTTTCATTCTATCTGTACAATCGATGATAGAGTGTTTTGTATAGCTTCATTTGATACTGGTGCAGGTACAGCAAAGTATATTTTACTAGAGTTTGATTCTGATCTTAATATGGACTTTTCAAACAACTTTGTTGGTAGTGCAGGTGTCTTTGGTGTATCTAGTCACTTTGCAAATGGTGCTGTTGTAGATGTTGTAAATGGATCTAATTATCTTGGGCAGTTTACGGTTGCTGGCGGTAATGTTGATGTATCTGCTGTTCAGACAATATCATCAGCTGAGATAGGTTTGTCATTTAATGTTGAAGCCGAAACACTACCTCTTGATGCTCAAACTGGTGGAGGGCCACTTACAGGTGAACCTAGATCTGTTAATAGAGTAATTATAGATATGCTTGAAACACTATCATTATCTGTAAATGATTCACGTCTTGTGATAAGAACGGTAACAGATGACTTTAGTTTGGATAGAGTTCCGGTAACTGGCAAAAGAGAGTTTAGATTTTTAGGTTATAGCAAAGATCCAACTATAAGAATTACTCAAACAGCACCTATGTCGTTACAGATAAATGGTATTATAGCAGAGGTAACATTCTAATGGCTCCACAACTAGCAGCCGTTCTTGCAATAGGCACAGGTTTACAAGTTGCCTCAACACTTTACAGCGCAAATGAATCTGCAAAAGCAGCAAGACGAGAACAGCAACAAAGAATATTTCAGTCAAAGCTTACAAGAATTGAAGCCAGTGCTAGAGCAAATCTTAGACTGAAAGAGTTTGATTCTGCACAATCATCTAATATTGCATTTGCTGCATTTATGAACAGAGATGTAAATGATAGATCTATGAAAAGGTTCTTTCAGCGGCAGAGAGAAGTTGCATACTCAGATGCGCGAATGATTGAATCTCAAGGATTGATTGAGTCAACGCAACAAAGAATGTTAGCTGATGCAGCTGGGCAACGTGCAAGGGCTGCAATGATTGGTGGTTTTCTTAATGCTGGAAGCGCAGTTACAACTGGCATGTGGCGTTATGAAGTAGCCAAGTAAAGGACAGATTATGGCACTTATAAAAGAACGAAGACAGTTTCTGCCAAAATCTATAGGCGTTATTCGTCCAGATACAGGATCAGACTTTATTGCAAAAGGTGTATCAAATCTTGCTGAAAGCATGATTCAAACATCTTTTGAAGCCATGAAGATCGAGGCTAGAAAGAAGGGCGTTGAAACTGCACAAGCTGCTAGTGCTGCATCATTAAGAACATTAGATCCTGAAACGGGTAGACCACAAGCATTTAATGTTCCTGATAATTTTGGAATCGAAGCACAGCAAGCATATGAAGAATTAATCGAAAAACGATATATAAATCAAATAGAGTTAGACATAAAAGAAAAGTCTGCTCAACTAGCTTTGGTACACAAACAAAATCCAACTGGCGGCTCATCTGTATATGAGGGAGAGTTGAGTGATTTTATTGACTCACTTGTTGATGGAGCCGATCCAAAATTCCAAGGCATAGTTAATAATATTGGTGCAAGCATTCTTGCATCTACAAAACTGAATCTTGTTGAAAATGAAATTAATATTCAACGCGAAAATATATATCAAAGTGGATTAGGAGATATTGATAGTAGCATTATAAATGTTCAAGATTTGTTTGCTTTGAATGCTTCAGAAGCAGATATGCAAGTTGCAGTAGGCATAGTTGAAAGAAATATATCAAACATTGCTAATGCATATCCAGATAAATACGGCACAGAACAAATTAGGTCAGATACAGAGCGACTTAAAACAGCTGTTATAAATGGTAAAGCACAAAAACTTGTAACTGCTGCAATTCAAAGTGGCGCAAGTTCTGGCGAACTTCTTTCAGTAGCTGAGTATATAAAAGCACCTAAAAGCCAAGAGGCATTAGAGGATGTACCTGTAGAACTAAGAGATCTGGCACAAGACCTTGCTGGCACAGAAGGCTTTGCTGCAAATAGAAGTTCAATACTTGGGATTATTGGTGAACAAGAATCAGATGCAAACAAAGCAGAGGTTGATGCGAGAGCCGTAGCTTCAGAGCAAGACAGACAAGATCAAGACAAAGCAGCAAACACATCTATAATGATTACTGCTGGTATATCAGATAGAGAACGCGATGCTGCAAATTTAATAAATCAATCTATTCAACAAGGAGATTTACAAAAAGCTTTTGATCAAGTTGATAAATATATAAGAGATATTGATTCTGACAGGGCAACATTTTTAAAAGCAAATCTTTCTCCATCTGTTCTGAACAGCACAATAAATGACATGAGGAGATATGCAATCGAACAATCGATTGTTGCTATATCTGATGGATTAAACTTACAACAAGCAGCAAACTTTGCCACATACATGGAACGTAATGGTGTTGTTAATGCTGATGATGTTCAGCTTTCACCAGAAGTAAAATCACAGGCTGATGCTATATTACAAAGAGTTAGTCCTGCTGATGATCTGGATTTAATACAACAAGTAACTAATAAAGTTCTTACAGAGAAAAAACCAAAAACTGTTACAGCAAAAGAGCAAGCTGCAATAGATTATGCTGATGGCAAGATTATTGAAAATAATGCAACTAATAGAGATGCAACAAACGAAATACTAGCTAGGCAAGTAGGAATAGAATCTTCAGAGGTTCCTGCATTTCTCTTAACTGATGAAAGCAGACCAAACGGAATGCCCTTGCCACAAGTTAAAAATATGATGGCTAGAAACGTTCCACCGCAAGGTTTGTTTACAGCATTAGAACAGGTTGCATCAGGGATTCAGGTAAATGAAAGAGCATATGAAAATGCTCTCAATCATTGGTCAGATCATGCTTTGACTACAAAAGCAGATGGTTCTGTTACAAATCGTTTGTTGTTGAATGGGTTTTCTGCACAAGCAAACGCATTATATCAAGCAACATTTGCAATCAAAAGAATACAACCAGATAGACCTGTTTCTGAAATCATGAATACTTTGATTGAGATAAATCAAAACTCAACCAAAATAGAACAAAATATTATGACTGCATTTTCTCAAGGCAAGTATGAAAAGTTTTCAACTGCTAGAGGTAAATTAAATAATTANGTTGCAGAGAAAGCGCAGGGTAATGGTCAGATTATAGATACTATTACACCACTTATAAGAATATTAGCAGGCAATGGTGCAACGTTTGATGAAATAGATACAGAAGTAGACAAGGTTGTCGATGGTATATTTGCACCAACTTCCGGACTGGTTACAGATGTGTTGAGTCCATTAGGTAGCAGATCAATACATTCTTTGGAAAATCACTTTCCAGATGAGTTAGCAAGAAATGATTTCATAGGAACAGTGTCTGAAATAATACAAAATGAAGCGCCTGAAGGATTTATTTTTTCTCCATTTGCATCAGGTGGTTTGCTCGTTGGTAAAACTGGCCCGTATAATAAAACAAAAATTGTGACTCTTGTTCCTATTGTTGGTCAATCTGCAAAAGGAAGTAATGTTTTATTTATGGCTTCTGCTTTGAATGAAAGAGGAGAACTTGTTCCCGTTGAACGAGAAGAAGATGGTGCGCCTATAATTATTCCTTTGAATGCAGCAAATGCAAAAATAAATAGACGATTAGTAAGACAACAAATATTAGCTATTATTGATGGCGCACCAAGTTCTGCTGAAATCGCTAAACGACTTCGAGAAGCAGAAAAAGGTCAAAAAGAAATGGATCAACAGATAATGGATACGCCTGCTGTTCCACTGGATGCTTTGTAAATGGCAATTAATGTTTGGGCAAATCAAGGCGCAATAAATATTCCAAGAGATGTGACTCAGTTTCGTGTCCCTGAAACTCTGCCTGAACCTGAATTTTGGAGAGATGTTGTTCCATCATCTCTAGGCTATACATATGCTCCAATAATAAACAATATCAAAAATAGCCTTAAATATGGTGATCGTATTGAGCAAGGATATAATCCATTAGAAGATATGGATGGGTATCAGCAATATCAATCTCATCTAATACAAGCACAATCACGCGAACATATGGCTGACCTAAAGCAGCAACTAGAAAATAATTTAAAAAGAAGAGAGGTTTTACAAGAATCATCTATTCTTGCACAGTTTGGTGCTGGCATATTTGATCCAATCAATCTTGTAGCATTGCCCTTTGGTGGCCCGGCTCTTGGTATTGGACGAGCAGCTTTACGAACAGGCACATCAGTTGCTGCTTTACAAACAGGGCTTGAAGCAATTCGTTATCCTTTTGATCCAATCGCTACACCAGCTGAGTCTGCGCTAAATGTTGGAAGTGCGTTTGTTACAGGTGGATTGATTGGTGGATTACTAAGCATTCCGTCTGTTAGAAAAGCTAACGCTTTGAAAAAAACAAATGAAGAGATTGATGACTTTGTTGAAGCAACTCAAGGCTTCACAGTTGAAGATGTAAGGATGATAGGCCAAAGAGAAAATAGAGAGTTTGGCACAGAGACTGATGAAGTTTTAAATGTAAGAAGAACAAATCTTCCAAAAGTTATTAATGCACTAGAAGAAAGTGTTGAGGACTTAAAATCAGAAAAGGTTAATGGAAAGCCATCACTTGTTAGGCTTGATGAAATTGATGCTGAGATACAAGCGAAAACAATTACAATCTCTCAGGAAAAAAATAATTTAGTTGGTATAAGAAAAGAACAGCAGCTGCGTCGCGCAGAATCAATAAAGAATATGAATACATCAGATGCACATGGAATGGCATCAAATTTCTTTACAGATTCATGGGCATACAAAGCTGTAAGTACACCTATGAAACGCATTCTTCAAGGTACTGTTCCTGATTCTGTAAAGGAAGCTACAGTTAAACTAGCTGGTGACTCAGGTGTTCTTCTTAAAATGAATGAACTTGGCTTTGCTAGTCCAAAGTCGGTGTATCAATATGCGGCAACAAGAAACGGAGAATGGCTTACAGTTTATCAAACTATGATGGAAAAGTTTGGTCAGCATACTGGTAAGGGCAAGCCTGTTGTGTTTAGTGATGTGAATCTTTCAAACATGGATGGCTCATTCTCTGCATTTTTAAGAGAAACAAATCAAAAATATATTACAGGTGAAAAGGCATCATCAGATGCTCAAGCTGAAGCTATAGAACTGCTGCGTGGATTTTATAAAAACTGGGAACAAAGACTTAATGAAGTTGGTATTCTTGGAAATACAAAAACTATGCAAGCAAAAATTATAAGAGCAGAAAAAGCGCTTGAAAGAATAGATGAAAATATAATTGAATTAGAAAATAAAGCTTCTCTTTCAAAGGCTCAGTCAAAGAGACTTGAATATCTAAGAACTAGAAGAGATGCAAAAGATCAAGAACTTTATGAACTTGAAGCAGAGATGGCTTTGGTTCGTGAAGAAGTTGTTATGCCTAGAGGTGAAGAAGCAATGTTCCCTAGATATTGGGATAGGGATGCCATCATTGAAAACAGGCAAACATTTGCAGAAATATTATTCAAACACTTTTCTGAAAACCCGACTATTCGTGAGCGTGTTGAATACGAGGGTAGGCCTATAAGAAATATATCTCAAATGTCTGATGAAGAACTTCAGTCAACATTTGGAAATGAATTTGGCATTAAAAGAATTGTTACAGAGGGGGCTTTTACAAGTATTGGTAATGACCGCGTTCTTGGAAGATTTGTTAGAACAGGAGACGATTCAGTAATATATGTAAATAGATTGCGTGTTTTTAAAAGATACAAAGAACTTAAAAAAACTATGCAAGATCCAGCAAAAGCATACAAAGAGTTGAATGAAAAAGGTGATCCATCAAAAGAGGGATGGCATCACAGAAAGTTTATGCTTGATAATTGGAAAAACTTTAAATCATTTAATGACTTTCAAGATTTTATTATTGCTCACGAAATGCATCATGGCAAAATCAAGCCAAGATATAAAGAAGATGGCATTGATCTTGAGATGCGTGTTAATGAAGCTGCATTAAGTTTTATGACAAAGCAACATCAAAAACTAAGACAAAGACGCCCAGCCTATGTTGAGCGTACATTGCCAACAGATCGTGATTCTATTCAGGCAAGAGTTGATTCAACAATAGATGAGATACTTGGCATGACTGATCCTGCTAGCGATCAGGTTGCTTTTTATGGATCAAACAGATCCAAGCATTTTAGACATAGAAAACTTGATATTCCAAATGAACTTGTAACTGAGTTTATACAAATGGATCCAATGGCAGTTATGAGAGCATATACACAAAGAGTTGCACCACAATACGAGTTTTCCAAAATGTATGGTGGAAAAAGCTTAGAAGAAATACTGGATGATATTGATGATGATATGTTTGCAGCTGGCAAAAGCATAGAAGAAACAAATGCTGTAAGACGAGATTTTACTCACTTATATGATCGCGTTGTTGGAACGGTCTTAGAAGATCCAACTGCCTTAAGCCAAAGAACAGCAACAGTTTTAAGAGATGCTGCTCAGTTAAATTATTTAGGATCAGCAGGATTTGCAACACTTCCTGACTTTGCAAAAATAATGATGGAGCATGAACTGAAAGACGTGTTCAAAGTACTGTATGGCATTCTTAGTGATGAGCGTGTACGTATGAATGCCAAAGAAGGCAAGTTAGCTGGCGAAATATTAGAAATTAGATCTGGCGAAGCTCATATGCGTTTGATTGATGAAATAAGTAATAATCCATTCTCACAAGGATTTTATCAAAAGAATGTAAGTAAACTAAAATGGGGCTTCTATCTTGCAAACCTTCTTGCCCCTATGACAAACTTTATGAAAAAATTAGACTCAACTGTTCGTAGTCATACTATTATTGACATGTCCATGCGTGTAGCTGGCAAAGCTGGCAAAAAACCAAGTAAGTTTGATATAGAATATTTAGCAAGATATGGCATTGATAAAGCCAAAGCTAAACAATTTGCTGAACTTGTTGAGAATGGAACAATACAAAAAACAGAAAATGGTTTGTATTTACCAAACTCAGAAGCATGGCCTACACAATATAATGATCTAAAAATGGAGTTTCGCAGCACACTTAACAGCGGAATAATGAATACAATACTTATGGGTACACCAGCAGATAAACCACTAATTGTTGATGGTGTTGCTTATGTGCCAATGCGTATTGCAAAAATGTTTGGCGCAAAAGAAGAAAGCAAAAGATTCCGTGGATATTATAGAATTGAAAATGGATTGCTTGGTTTACCATTTCAGTTCTATTCATACACATTAGCTGCTGTAAACAAGATTACAGCTTCATATGCTACAGGTCAGGCCCGTAATCGTGCTGTTGCTCTTGTGACATCTATGGGCCTTGCATATGCTGGCCTTGAACTAAAAAATATGGGGCGTCCATATGTAATGGATAATATGAGTCTTTCAGATAAGATTGCTAGATCCTTTGATATGTCTGGTATTGCAGCTTTGTATTCTGATGTATTCTATACATCTATGCATGTATCTGCTGCATTAGGTGGCCCGGATGTTGGAATGGGATTGATAAATCCAAAGCGTCCAGTAGATGAAGGATACGGCGCGGCTTCTCTAGAGGTTCTTGGTGCTGGCCCTAGTATTGGACAAGAAGTAGCAGAAGGTGTAAAAGAGTTTACAGAAGGAAACTACGGAGAAGGGTCTAAAAAGATAATTCGCGCTTTGCCAACAGCTAGATTATGGATTTGGAGAGACTTCATGAACGAAGCAACAAACGCATTATCAGACACATTGCCAAATGAATCGGATGGTGTATATACAAGAACCAGATTCTGAGCAAGATCCACTTGAAAGGTAGGATAAGGCCATGACAATCGCCCTAGATGATAACACACCAAGAAAATCGTATACTGTTAGTCAAGGCGCAACTCAAACGTCTTTTACTGTAGACTTTGAATTTTTTGATAATGCTGATCTGAATGTATATGTTGACGGAACTCTCAAAACTTTAACTTCTGATTACACAGTTTCAGGTGGCAATGGATCTACAGGCACTGTTTCTATATCTGTTACAGGCGCTACAGGCGGCAGCACAGTTGTAATTACAAGAGATATAGACCTCAAAAGGACAACAGACTTTCCTGCATCAGGTGCATTTCAAGTTGACTCATTGAACACAGAACTAGATAAGCTGATTGCTATTGCAGCTGATCTTGATGATAAAGCATCACGCGCACTACAGCTTACTGACTTTGATACAGCTGTATCTTTGGTGTTGCCAGATGTTGACACACGCAAAGGTAAAACATTAGCGTTCAATGCATCTACTGGTGCAGTTGAGTCTGGGCCTAGTATTTCTGATGTGCAAACTGTATCTGCTGCGGCTGCTGATATTGCGTCTCTTGCAGATATTGAAGATGGTACAACAGCAACAGATGCAATATCTGGTCTAGCTGCAATAAAAGCCAATGTTACTACCGTTGCTGGTATATCAGGTAATGTTACCACAGTTGCAGGTATATCAAGCAACGTTACGTCTGTTGCTGGGAACAGTTCAAACATAAATACAGTTGCTGGAAAAACATCTGAAATTACAAGTGTTGCAGCTGTTGCTAGTTTAATCACAAGTGATTTTGTATCTGATCTAAACACATTAGCTGTAACTGATGTAATCAATGATCTTAATACATTAGCAACAAGTGATATTGTTTCTGACCTCAACACATTGGCAACAAGCGATATTGTAAGTGACATAAATACACTTGCTACATCAGATATTGTTAGTGACTTAAATACATTGGCAACATCTGACTTTGTAAGTGATCTAAACACTATGGCAACATCTGATGTTGTTTCTGATCTCAATACACTTGCAGCAATATCTTCTGACATAACAAGTTTAGCTGGTGCATTAGAGAAGACATATACAGTTACAGTTGCAAATCCTGGGTCAGGAAATGTATTTGTTTTAGATGGAAGTAATAATCCAACGATCTCTATATTTAGAGGCAACACATATATCTTTGATCAAAGCGATAGCAGCAATGCTGGACACCCAATAGCTTTTAAAGATAGTGGTGGTAGCGCATATACTGATGGAGTTACTAATAGCGGCACTCCCGGATCAAGTGGAGCTAAAACAACATTTGTAGTTCCGTCTAATGCACCAAGTTCACTTAGATATTATTGTACAGTTCATGGCAACTCTATGGGCAATACCATAACTGTTAGCGATAGTAACATCTCTCTTGTTGCTGGAAGCATTGCNAATGTAAATCTTACAGGCGGTTCGATAACAAATGTAAACACAGTTGCAGGCGGTCTTACCAATATCAATACTGTAGCTACAAATATTAGTGGTGTGAATAGTTTTGCTGAACGTTATCGTGTTGGCTCATCAGACCCAACATCATCACTTGATGCAGGTGATTTGTTCTTTAACACAACATCGAATCAATACAAATTCTATGACGGATCTGCTTGGCAAGCAGTAAATGTAAGCGGTCTTGGCAACATTGTTGAAGATACAACTCCTCAGCTTGGTGGGGATCTTGATGTTCAAACCAACTCAATAGTAAGTGTTTCAGATAGAGACATTAACATTACACCTAATGGCACAGGCTCTGTTGTGCTTGATGGTATTAAGTATCCACAATCAGATGGTACTAACGGACAGTTTTTAAAGACTGATGGCTCTGGTCAGTTAGCATTTGCTACTGTTGCTACAGATGTTGTGGCTGATACTTCACCTCAACTGGGCGGAGACTTAGATGGTAATGGCAACACTATTGATCTAAGCGGAAATACAACTGCTTTAGGCATTCCTGTTGGAACAACTGCACAACGACCCGGAAGTTCTGCTAATGGTGATATTAGAATCAATACAACTATTGGATCGCTTGAATTTTACAATAATGGAAACTGGTCACAAACAAATAATGTACCTGTAGTAAATTCAGTTACTGGCTCTATCATTGCAAGTGTTGCAAGCGATCTAACAATAGCAGTTACAAATGCTACTGCTACTATGGATGTTGTATACAAAGAAGGTGCTACAACTTTAGCAACAACATCAAGTGTTGATTTCAGTAGTGGATCTGCAACAACCGCTGTTCCGGCAGCTGTTTATGGGCAAACCGCTGGCGATACAATTACAATAACTGTTATTGATAATCTTGGTGTTGTGTCTTCAAATTCTGTAAACAAGACAGTTACTGCTGAGGCAACAGGCGGTACAATTACACGCTCTGGCGGTAAAACAATTCACACATTTACATCTTCTGGAACGTTTACCATTCCTTCAGGATCTACATTTAGTTGTGATATACTTGTTGTAGCTGGCGGTGGTGGTGGAAACCCTGCTGGTGGCGGAGGCGGCGGAGGCGGTGCTGGCGGCTTCCGTAAGTTTACTTCCCAATCACTTGGTGCAGGTGCAAGAACAGTCACTGTTGGTGCAGGCGGCGCTGCACGAACTGGTGGATATGTTACAGCAACTAACAAAGGCAGTGAGTCTAAGTTTGATGATGGTGGCGGAGGTGAACTTGCTGCAACTGGTGGCGGTGGTGGTAAATCTGATTCCACATCAGGCTCAGTAAACAATGGTGGTTCTGGTGGTGGCGGTTCTGGCGGTCACAAAAGTACTGGTGGTACAGGAAACGAAGGTGGCTACACACCATCAGAGGGTAACAATGGTGGTAACGGTGCTTCAGGAAACTACGCTGCTGGTGGCGGTGGTGGAGCTGGCGCTGTTGGCTCTAATGGCGTTGCACCCACAGGTGGTAATGGTGGAGTTGGTTCATCTGATAGTATAACTGGAAGTGCAGTCTTTTATGCTGGCGGCGGTGGCGGCGGCGGTAATGGTGGCAGTAATTCATCAGGTGGCAACGGCGGTGGTGGCTTCGGTCGTGGGCCGCAAGGTGGTACAGCTGGTTCTGGCTCAGCCAACACTGGTGGCGGTGGAGGCGGCGGTTCTGGCGGCGGTTCCTCTACAAGTGGAGCTGGTGGTTCTGGTGTTATAATTATTAGCTATACTCCATAGAGGTTATAATGGGACATTATGCAAAAGTAGAAAATGGAATCGTTACACAAGTAATCGTATCATCCAAAGAACATGCAGATACTCTAAGCGGCACTTGGATAAAAACCTCTTACAATACATTAGGCGGTAAAACAAACAGCATCGTTAGTGAGCCATTGCGTAAAAACTTTGCTGGCATAGGTATGATNTACGATAAAGATAGAGATGCGTTTTATGAGCAAAAACCTTTTGATAGCTGGACACTAAATGAAGATACATGCATATGGGAGCCTCCAACACCTTATCCAGATAATCCACCTGAAAAGGGAAACTGGCAATGGGATGAGGATACAAAAAGCTGGAAATCCGACACAACTTAAATGGAACCAATCACGACAGCAATAGCTGCCGTTACAGCAGCATCGAATGCGATTGCTTTCATAAAAGCAAGGATAAATGATGTTCAATCTGTTGCTGATATTTCATCACAAATCGGAACGCTTTTTGAGTGTCAAAAGAAACTCAATGATGAACGCAATAAACAAGCTGGCGTTGGTGATATTAAGTTTCAAAGCAGTATTGATGCAGTGCTTGAAGCTAAAAAATTACAGGAGCAAATGCAAGAAATCAAAACCATGATTAACTTGCGCTTTGGGCCAGACACATGGAATGAAATCGTCAACCATCATAATCAGAAACTCAGGGAACAAAAGGAAGCGCAGAAAGCGGCGCGTAGAGAGGCTGCAANAAGGGCCAAGGAGATTGAAGATACGATTAAAACAACGTTACTTGTCACCGCTATTATCGCAGTAACAGTAGCTTTGTTTGTATTCTTGTTTGCAACTGTTGCTCAAAGTAGCCCAGAAGAGATTGTTTTATGACTGACTGGTGGAAAAGATACATACAGTTTAATCTTACAGCTAAACTAACAATGCTTGCATCTGTTGCAATGTCATGGCGTTGTGCAGAATGGTTTATGAATCTTGAAAATCCAACAACACAACAGTCTGCGTTTGTATCTGTAATCATGGGTGTTATGACAGGTGTATATGGCATTTATCTTGGTAAAGAAGCTAGGACACCAAAAGAATGATGTATCAGGCTGTAGTTATNGCTTGTTTGATTGGCACATCTGCTGTGCAGCGTGAGCAGTGTACGTTTCTTGAGGCACAAAAATGGCATGATACAGAAAAGGCCTGTATGAATCATGCTTTTGTATTGGCTGAGCGTGTTCATGTGCATATGAGAGGGTATAAAGCTGTAGGTTGGAGTTGCAAGCCAATGCCAAGAGGAGTGTTGTCCAGATGATACAAGCATTAATCGGCCCCATAGCCTCTCTGGCAGGGTCTTGGATGGAAAGTAAGGTAGAAGCTACCAAAGCCAAGGGTAAGGTGGCTCAGGCAAAGGCTGAGGCCGAAGCAGAGTTGATGAAGCATGAGGCTGGCTGGGAAAAAGTTATGGCCCAAGCTTCAGATAACAGTTGGAAAGATGAAGCATGGACAATTTTATTTATAGCTATAATCGCTATGTGTTTCATCCCACCTTTGCAGCCCTATGTCAGTGAGGGCTTCAAAGCCTTGGATTCCACACCAGAGTGGTTTCAGTATGCCGTTTATGCCAGCATAGCCGCAAGCTTCGGTTTGCGATCTCTAAAAGGTATTAAGAAATGAATCTATCAAAAAATTTTTCTTTAGCTGAGATGGTAAAAAGCCAAACAGCTGAACGCAAAGGTATACCCAACACACCTGATGATGATCATACTAAGTGTATGGTTGCTCTAGCTGAAAATATTTTGCAACCAATCCGTGATGAGTTTGGTTCTTTTATTGTATCGTCGGGCTATCGCAGTCCTGAGTTGTGTATAGCCATAGGTTCAAAAATCACCAGCCAACATGCAAAAGGTGAAGCAGCTGATTTTGAGGTTGCTGGTGTAGATAACTATGATCTTTGTTTATGGATACAAGACAATCTTGATTTCGATCAGTTGATCTTAGAATGTTATACTGGCGGCAATAGTGGATGGGTGCATTGTAGCTACAGTCAGGATAATAATAGAAATCAAACACTTACCTATGATAGAGAAAATGGCTACAGATCTGGGCTTGTGGTTGACACAATATAAATATCTCCGACTGTTCCTCTTACTGCAAACTCAAGAGTTTTGCATCTCTCTCTAGCTCTTTGTTCTGCAAAATATTCTGCTTGGTCTTTATTTAATGCTTTGACCTTGTATGTTTTCATCACTTCGATTGCCAATGTAACATTAAAAGAGTCTGCTTTTGTAGATAAATGACTTTTCAAGCATGTATTTTTTTCAGGTCTTTTTTCATATTTTCTTGGCATCATCCTCCCCCATACATTGTATGATCAAGGTCAGCTTGTTCAAAGTGTGCTGCAACTAAATCCATATTATGATTACATAATGCTAGTATCTTGTCATAGGTTTCGTTTGGATGTCCCGGCCACGCGCCTGCATATTGTGCATCTAGTTCAGAAACAAGCTTCATTACTTTTGGATTTATATCTATCATTTTCATCTCCATAAAAAAGATGGTCAGGCCTACAGACAAGCCTGACCATCCGTTGCTAGGATTGTCGGAGAACCAAACCGACCCTAGAAAGGTATATCATCTTCGATAACTTGTGAAGATGTATCTGTTGATTCTTGATCTTGTGACTCAGTTTCTTCTGATTTCTTGAGTAGTTCACTGACCTTGAGTGATAAGTATTTTTTNCCTTTGCTTTCGCCTCGCCACCCTGCAATCGTCCAATCTTTATGTAGTTCATCAAGTGGGCCAGTGTAGTCTGGCGCTTTCTCATTGCCTCGTTTGTCATTTGGAAAGAGCACACCTATCTTTTGGTAGACCTCTAGTCGGGTGTCTCCATTGCGTGACTCTGCTGTTATGATAGCGACATTCACATTATCATCCATAATGTTCAGCTTGCCCTGCAAAATAAAATTTTGTTCAGGCCAAGGCTTCCCAACAATCCCAGTGTTTCTATCTTGTTGAGTCATTTTTCTTGCTCCTCATTTCTTCTAGCACCCATAGGATGCGTTCAAGCTTTCTATTGATGTCAATAATATCTCTTTCTAGTTTTTTAATTCCAAGCATCTTTCTCATCCTGTGCAGTGTCTTGTTTCTTTGGAACTGACTTTACTTTGGGGCTAGGAATACTAGCTGAGTTTCCATCATCATCTTCTGATGGCAATCCAAATGCAGCTTGCAGCCCATAGCGTTTTGCATAGGTAATGCCACTACCCATTTTCTGTGGATCTGCTGCATCTTTTACTAAGATAGGTGTTCTACCAGATAAGACTTCACCTGACTCATGCATAACTATTGTAGTTACAAACATGTGATGTTCATTGAAATCAATTAGTTGTGTAAATGTGAGTCCACACTTTCCTGCTTCTTCACGAACTGTTGCAATCACTTCCTCAAGACTTGCATACTTAGATTTGAAGAATGGATTGTTTGAACTTTTACTAGCTGTTGCGCCTGTGTTGTGAAACTTGATAAGTGCTTTTGCTAGATTGTTTTTAGCTTCAGTCATTTTGGCTCTCCTTTACTGCTATTCTGAGTGATCCGCGCTTGTCGCGTTTGATGCTGAGCAAGTCGCAGTATACCTCTCGCTCATCATCTCCAACCATAGCTTTCAAGTCAGCTTTGGCTGATTCAAATAGTTTTGCATCTTGTTGATAGCTAATGTAATCATGGCACCTGTCTATGAAATGATTGTCTGTTGAAGCATCTCGTTTAACCATGCCATCAACTTTGATTTTATCTATAGACACAGGATGATTTGAGTTTGGCATTGGCTCAACATTATCAGAAACATGTTTCCAAAACTGTGATATGTACAGTTTCATCTGATCAATATATTGCCAATCCTTTTGTATATAAACTGTATCCCACTTACGATTACCAAAGATAACAGATAGATAGCATCCCTTGGATTGATGAACCCACATGTAAAATTGTATCTGTGGCATGTATGTCTTGAGACAATTTTCCATCGAGTTGCTTTCGTATGTATGCTTGCACTCAACAATCTCTTCAGTGAAAAAGTTTTCTGATCCACTGTTGTCCCATATGTATCCATCAACAGTGCCTTTGAGAGGAACACCTTCCCAATTCATCTCTGCACAGTGTTGTTGTTTTTTGACAGAACATCCTGTTTGATCTTCAAACCAGTTGATATTGAACTGTTCAGTAAATATTCCTAGCTGTACTGGCAATACATCTGACAAGTCTTCAGGTTTAGTCTTGCCTGTCTTTTCTAGCCACAGTGATTGCCAATCACCTTCCATGATGCGACGCATATCGCTGCCGCCAATAAATCCAACTCTGTTCATTTTGGTTCTCCTAACAACAGTACATTACTGCACCTATGCAGTCATTGCAACCTTTTTCGATGCCAAGGCTTGCATAAGTTTGGTTCTTTTCTTCATTCGCCATTCAATATGTTTGTGGAACTCTGCATATGCAGGCCAGAAGGTGCAAGACTCCCCGACCTTCTGGACTGCATATAGCACGATATCCGCTGGGTATTTGATCAGCTGAGATGTGAGTGATTTGATTCTTACCTGCTGATCTTTTGCTGTCTCTCCTGATGGCTTGACAACAAGTGTAGCAAGCATAGCAAGCTGCTTGATAATATCTTTTTCTGGTAAGGGTGTAAGTGATGCGTTCACAATAGATAAAGCAGAGTCTATTGTTTCTATCGAATCAGCATCAATATCATATCTCAACAATATGATTTCAACATCACTATCTTTTGGGAATCGTGTTTGCTCTACTGGCTTAACGTTCAAACCCTTCAACGAGACTAGAGAAGTAATCACTCGTTTGTCCACTTCCCTTGGGTCTGCTATTTCCAGAAGACGAGCCACTGCTTTTTGTTGCTGTTCCCCACTGTACAGCATTGGTACACCATTTTTTGTAGGCGAGGTCTGGTCTTTTGAACACGCTTCCTTTTGATCTGTGGTGATCACGGAACTTAACTGTTTCAATGTCATGATTTATCTCTACTCCTAGCAACTGGTTGAGATTTGTTTTTTGATCTGTAGTTGGTTTCCAATCTTCAGATAGTTCAGATTTAGTTCTACGCCTTCTACCCGGTAGCGGTGAGCTTTGTAATAGTGGAGCAATATCTTTTTCAAACACATCTCCATCAAATATAACTAGAGTCTTAGGCATTCCTGTTTTTCTTTTGTAGAACGCAACATCTCTGACAACTGTGAATGGATTTGGAAAGTTTGATTTGTCTCTATANTTTACTTCCACCACCAANTCGNGCTGTCCGAGTTTCCAGATGATGTCACCTGAGTATTCTCCTCCAAGTGATCCTGACAGTGGTTGTCTNTTGGCTGTGAATCCCAACTCTTCCAACCATTTGACGAACCATCTTTCNTGATAGTTTCCTTTGTTACGACTTTTGCTTGCCATGAGTTCTCCTTATAACAATCCAAGCATATTATGTAGTGTGCTTCAGGTTCTATAGATGCAAGAGGAGTTACAAACCAACAAGTGTAAACACCACAAGCCTGACAAGGATGTTCCTGTCCTGTGTTATCTGCTTTCTGGTTTTTCTTTTTCTTCCGCATCTTGATCTATGAAATCGTAAACCTGTTTTGCAGTTTCATATCTTAAATCATGACCCAAACGTTTGGCTCTGTAGTATGTTGAGTCACGAACACCAGCTTTGACAAAAGCCTGTTTTAGATTGACACCTTTTGAGGTGGCAAGTTTGGTAAGTATTTTGTAATAGCTTTGCATACTTTCTTTTCTGCAAGTATGCAGTAAATGTCAAGGTTTATCTGTATTCAGGCGGTGTGTAGTTTTCTTTTGACCACATCACTAGCTGTTGTCTTCCAGATCTACCTTTGCGTTTTGTTCCATCAACAATGACAAGACCTTTTTCTTTGAGTTGCTTGTATCTAGCAGTGACTGTGCTGTATCTAAAATGTGACATACGATCAAGTACATCATCTGATATACATCCATCTAGAAACATATTGATCGTTTGCAAAACTTTCTTTTCCATCTTTGAGACATCAAGCTGCTCGGCAGCTGCATGACTCGTAGACGGATCATTATTGCGAACAAGTTTGTAAGCTGGCGTTTGTATGAAATCTATAACCTTTTCATCAAACAAATCATCTATTGATTGATTGTTTTTCATCTTCGTCCTCCTTGGGGATCATAAACGGTTTTAGTTGTGTAACTTTGTGGCGCTTGAGGTTTTGTATTTGTGCAAAAACCCATCCACGCACACCAAGTCCTTTTGTTTCAACAAGTTTTCCACAGTCAATGCATACAAAGCTGGCTTCACCATACTGTGCAAGCATTACTTCTCCAACTGTTGAGGGTGGCATAGTACAAATAGCACAGGTGTCACCATGCCATATCATTTTGCCATCCTCATGCATTTCTATAAGATCACAATGTCTAGGATCATACGCAGATGTTTTCCCATGATATTGCACCTCGATATAGTTATCTTGAAAGTTGTAGTATGGTGCAGATGTTTCCATTGCGATTGATGATTTATCAGAAGTTAATCTTTTTGCACCAGCTGCTGTTAAGATTCCTTGGCTCTCTAAACCATTTACAAGTTCACTCAATCGTTTTCTTGCTAGCCTTCTGGCTTCATTAGCTTCTGCCAAAGTAAGTTGTTTCTTATTTTTCAAAGCTTCGTTGTTTAGTCTTTCTTGATGCTTTCTTTTTGCTTCAAGCTTTGCTTCGTGTCTGTTGATACCTTCAGATTGAGACTCACGTTGCATTCTGATCGGCGAATAAACTGGTAAATCAGACGAGTCAGGTGTTTGTTTTTTCTTTGGTCTGCCACGTTTCGGCAGACCATAGCTATCAATGATTTGTTGTCTGCGTTTACTAATTCGCTTTGTTTTGATTACGCTATTCATCACCATCTGCCTTGAATGTTACAATTTCTAACCAGTCAAGATTGTCAGACCCGCAGTTGGTACACAGTTCTTGTTCTCTAAACATCCTGTTTGCACATTCATGGCATTCTAAAATTACTTCTGTAATCTGAATGCCATTATCAACTTTAGTATGGAATCTCATCATCCAACTCTTCTATGGGATGTGCTTCTTCCCATGCAGCTGTCGCACGTTTGATAAACTTTTCTGTATCAAACTTTGGATTTGTAGCTGCAAGTTTCTCAGCCATTGCGGTAATCTGAGTAGGCCACGCCAGTAAAGGCGCAACCTCATCAGCAAGATAAATAAAATGTCTTTGTTGCATGAGTGGCATCACTTCACCTCACGGATTGTAGTTACTGTTTCTGTCATGTTTCGTTTTACTGACTCATCATAATGAGTAGCAATTCTATCAAGAGCAAAGATTGCAGAATCGACATCGTATTCAAAAGCCTTNTGTCCTGTTTGTTCAATGTTATCTTTGGCTTGATGTGCAAGCCTCAGGGCCGATTTAATAATTACAATGAATGGTGTATCCATTTGTTTCTCCGAATATTTTAGATGTTGAGCGACACCGCCCTTCACAACTGGCGAGGGCGGTGACGCGAAACGATAAACAAAAGAATGGTTACTAAGCGCGTGTCGAAGACAGGGAAGTTCGCCAAACTTTTGTTTACCTACACAGCTATACAGTTTGCCAAGCACTTGTCTTGAATGCTTTCGATAGAGCATTCTCGCGCAAGCGTTGTGTATTAGCTGGTGATTTGTTGCCATCTGTATGCGTTGCCCAATATGTGCAAGCGTTGTACAAAGCCCATTTGTTTGTACCTAAAGACTTTGCTTCGCCCTTCCAGTAAGACATCAATGTGTCTAGCTGTATCATGTTGAACTTCTGCTCAGATGTATTGGTTTTTACTTTGCAAAGTGTAGCTTTGAAGAATGCCTCAGCCAGATCATCTGACACATGCACATTCATCCACTCTCTGTACATTTCTGGTGTGTTTAAGAATGATTGCAGGCCAGCATGAATCTTTGCTGCTGAACCTTTGACATTTACATTTGTTGTGTGCTTTGCCCAAGTTGTAGCTACAGTATCTGCTGTTGTGCATCCATTCAAACACCACAAGCGCAAGCCTTGTGCTAGCTGTTGGAATGCCCAACTGCTGTCGTATGAATTGAAGAACTTGATTTGAAATTTGATGTAGTCATCTTTGACTGGCTCAACTACAAGATCATTAAACGTGATGACACCACGCATTTTTGCACCGTTGTCGAACACTTCAATACTTGATGTGTAGTCATGGCTAATGTTTGCGCCAGCTACAGCATCGAACACACTGTTTACCACATCGTCATGCTTGATTGCTTTGTATTTAGAACCGTGAACACCAAGGACTTGATTGGTGTCGGTGCGTACAATGCAACGTGCCATTGATGGTGGCACATCTATTGATTCAAAGTTTGTGACAGTATGTAAATCGAATGTGTTTACAGGAAACGACCAGTTATCTGTAACGCACAGATGATCATCAATTTTAGATAGTTCATTCATTTTTGGTTCTCCTACTCTTCCATAATTGTGACAAGGATGCCGATAAACGCGATACCCAAGCCACCCATAAAACAAGCCATCTGCACTGCAAACTGCTTGTCAGTCATTGGCATGTATGTCTTGTCAACCATCATACTTCCGATGATGACAGCCATCATTCCAATACCAATAAGTGTGTTACCAATGGTTCTCATTTTTTTCTCCATCTACTGCATTGTTGCAGTGATTGTGTTTGTTGTCAACTGTCGAACATCTTTGATCGGTAGTGTGCAACCACGCAACCCTGCCATGCTGTCAAAAAAAAGGCCCAGCAACCGAAGCTGCTGGGCTAGGTGGGAGGAACTAAGCGAACCGGGCTTCGGCTCGCGCGATAGCTTCTGCTGTCTTTTCAGCCTTGTCTTTGGCTTCAGGGAACAGCTGCTCTTGTGCCTGTTTGAAGTGCTTCAGTAGCACTTCACATGCACCCTGCTGTTCATCAGCCCATTCATACTGACGCTCGTACTGAAGAAGCTTGTCTGGGTCGTATGACTCAGCACCTTCAATCTCACCGTCACGGTTAGCCATCATTGCTTGGGCCTTGCTCATAATCTCAGCTTTGTATTCTTCTTTTTTATCGTAACGGCTTTCCAAACCGCTGATGATTCTCGACAACTCATAATCAACTTGTGAATGTACTGATCTTTCTTGTAAAGCTAAATCAGATGATTGTACAAATTTGACGAAAGCGTTGATGTTAGATTGCTTGCTCATAAGAGCCTCCTTACGTTCTGAGGCAGGAACCGCCCTGCCTTACAATCACTACCAATCACAGGTTGCTGGCTCTGCTGGCAGTCCAGCCTTGAGGGGCTGGGCTGACATCCAATTCAAGGACAGCCACGGAGGAAGGAAGAAGAGGATTAGCTGGAATGTATGCAGGGTGCGGCCTGCTCCTTGAATTGGACTGCAACCTGATGATTGGTTTAGGGATTGTTGGCAAGGCGCGGTGCCTGCGTCACGGTTGTAAGGGGGATCGTTGAGTAAGTGATCTGACGTCAACACCCAGCTTTCGTCGAATTTGTGCAAGCATCTGATCCCGTATTACTCCTTTATCGTATTTTCTTGTTGACAAAGGGTTGACACATCGTTCACTTTGGGGGGGAACAAAGGGGGGGTTGATGCAAGGATCGAGTATGACTGATGTAGTGAAGCTTACAGGTAAACAGACTGCACTGGTTGATACACTCGTAGCAACTGGGTGTAGCATTACAGAAGCTGCACAGGTAGCCGGGTATGCCAGTGGCGATGCAGGTAGAGTGACTGCCAGTAAGGCTTTGAAGCTGCCTCACGTTCAGCAATACATGATGCAGCAGGTTGCTGATAGTCTTGGTCTGAATGCTACGAAAGCCGCCCACCGATTGCTGAACCTGAGTCAGAATGCTAGGTCAGAGTATGTTCAACTAGAAGCGTCAAAGGATATACTGGATCGTGCCGGTTTCAAGCCAGTGGATCGGTCAATGCATTTACACACTGGGGAAATAAAGGTAAGTATAGACCTTACATAGGGGT
>FUFK010043467.1_pt1 | contig 55804 bp, 50 predicted proteins | sample 1021851 | NCBI WGS metagenome assembly FUFK01 (sample SAMEA51879418, study PRJEB19060) | metagenome | reverse complement strand
GTGATGAGTGCCCCCATTCCAGCCGTTGAGACACTGCTTGAGCGAAACAATCTGGACGTCCTTGACGTTGATGTTTACGAACACAACGAAGCCTTCGCTTCCGCTTCATGCGCGGTCGCCCAAGAACTGGGCATCCCTCACGACCGATTCAACCTTCACGGAGGTGCCGTCAGCCTCGGCCATCCGCTGGGCGCGAGCGGTACGCGCTGCCTGATCACCATGCTGGGCGTGATGCGTCGTCTTGAGGCTCAATCGGGCATCGTCACGCTGTGTCTTGGGGGAGGCAACGCCGTCGCCATGTACGTGCGTCGACCGGTTTGATCCCATTTAGTCCAGGAGAGACAGCACGTTCTCGGGTGGACGGCCAATCACCGCTTTTCCGTCAACGACAAGCACAGGCCGCTCGAGGACACGTGGATTCGATTTGAGCAAGGCCATCACATCGTCCGAAGTCTTGAGGGCGGCCATGGCTTGAGCTCCGGCTTCCTTTTTGCGTACGATGCCGTCAAGCGAGGCCAGCAGGGGCAAGTCCTCCTCAACGACACCGACCTCAAGGTAGCGCACAACGTCAACCGAAACGTGCTGTTTTTCGAGGAGCGCAAGCGCTTGTCGAGACTTGGAACATCGCGGATTGTGATAGAATCGCATGGGACCTCCACGTGTGCGATGAACATCAACCCATTGGTGATGTTCAACAAGCGGAGGTCGGGCGTGCGGATGAACAGGCCGCCTCGGCCAATGCAGGCCCAAAGCCAGACAGGGGGCATGCCTCTGAAACGCATCACCGGGGATCGGCTGGATTTTAGCCGCTCCGAAAATATCGGCACGTACGTATATTTTTACGCGCTTTTATGTACCAAAACCCGAGATGAATTGCAACGGAGGTGAAATAGAACATGGAATGGAAGAAAATTGGTTTTGGGGCGAGTCTCGTCTCAATTGTTGCGAGCATTGGAATTTACTTCAACGGCGACCAGCAGTTGGGGATCTTTGTCGGCCTTTGGGCTTCTGCGATACTCCTCCTGAGCGAGCGTATGGCTGAGATGCAAGCAGAGTGAACAACACGCACGTTCTGAGTGCACCGGCCGTCATGCGCAAGCCGTTTTGGCTTCACGCAAACCGAAACCGTTGGCCGTGAGGTCACGATCAGGTCCGCAGAAGCATCGTTACGGATTTAGCATCGTGATGCAATACACCAACCTCCTCGAAGGCGAACCGTTCATGGAAGCGCATTGAGCCGGGGTTGGGGGGCTCAAGGTTGACTTCGGCTGCAACGGGGGTCAGCGTCGTTTCGGCGAAGGAAATCACCTGATTGTAGAGATGTGACCCAACGCCTTTGTTTCGGTGAACTTCGGCCACGGCGATTCTGTCGACGTAAACGAAGGCGTCGTAGCGCTCATCAAACCAAGCGTAGTTCAGACTACCGTAGTCGGTACCGGGCGGCAGACAGATGACGAATCCAAGCAGGCCTCCGCTCTCGAAACACCCCATCGCAAGGTTGGACCGGTCCAGCAACGCAGCCAACTCGACCTGCGAAACCTGGCCCGTGCCGGGCAGCCCTTCTTCGTTGATGGCCCACATGGCCTCCACGTCGTCGGTGGTCAAACGACGCGTTTGCATGCGTGCGGACCTGCCGCGGTGGTTTATGGTTGGAGCGGTCGAAGGTGGATGGGATGTCCTCTCCGGCTCATTCCTCTTCCTGAGCGGGCGGCGTCAACATGCCGTACTCCTCGATCACGTCGCACGCACCGGGAAGCACCGCCAGTAAATCGTCGGTCGAGAGGCCCGTCNTTCGATAGATGGTGTTGGCAAGCTGTTCTTTTTTGGTTCGTCCCGGCGCGAGAACGGCGTGTCGCGGGCAGGTGGCCTGCACGTGTTCGGGGGTCCCGCTTACCACCATGGGTACACCGTTCACGGCGATGAGGCCGATGCCAATTCGCACGTCCATGTCCTTGTACCAGGTTCGTTGGCCTCGAACCACGAAGGCACCTTTGCCAACGAATTCCCCGGTCTGAGCGGACTTCGAAACCTGGGCGGGCTTGACGCTATAGACCGTGCCATGGGCGCCTCCTCCGTTCCATGCTCGGCTCCATGCAAGGGCCAGGACGGCCGCCTCGTTCAGTTTCGCCTCGTTCAACGNTTCGCCCTCCAACTTGTCGACCAGTCGGTAGGCGGGAACGTCGGGGGGCAAGTGGGTCGGCCTGCGCGCTTCAAGAGCGAAGCCTTGCGATGCACGCAGGCTGCACGAGGGCGCTCCGTGGAGGTCGGCGTGGAGGTACATATCATCGCCCGAGAGGTGCTTTTTGACCACGGTGTCGTTGCCCTTGGCGTCCTTTCCCCCCACGATCAGATGGCCACCGCTCACCATCCCCCAACGGTGTTGTTCGAACCACATGCGCTTGCTGCGCTTGAGGCGATTGAGTTTCCCGCTTGCCTTTTGTTTCGCTTCGTTTTTTCGTGCACGCTTCAATTTGCGCTCGGTCTCCTCGAGCGCTTGAACCGCACCCGAGGTCTTGTTTTTCTGTTTCCTGGCCGATTCGAAATAGCGCTGGGCGTTCTGATGGACGCTGGCGTCCAACTCCAACACCACCTGAGGACCGCTGGGTTCGTGGTTGTCGTCGGGGAGAATCACGGTGATGGTTCGTTCGGAGGGAACGGCGCTGACGATCCATGGAATCTGCTTGATGGCCTTCTTGACCTCGTTCCATCCGTTCCGTTCAACCGCTTCGTTGGTTTGGTTGAGCAGCCCCTCAACGTGGGTCCAGTGCTCTTGAATCAGATGACCGAGGCGCTGCTGCTTCTCGATTTTTTCTGAAAAACCAGAAAGGGCTTTTCGTTGCTGGGCTTGGCGTCGTTCGAGTTTTTCCACCTCTGTGGATTGGCCACGACCCGGTCCGGCTTGCTCAAAGCGTTCCTCCTCTCGACGTTGGAGGGCATGAGCGTCATGAATGCCCTTCCAGACGTCGATGGTCTCGCAAAGTGAACGAAAACTTACTCGGGGCACATCGGCATGTTGGGGCAGAAGAATCGGGGTCGCTTCAATCGCACGTTGACTCAGCCAGGCCTGACGTTGGTTCTGGTCCATGGACGCACAGGTCTGCAGCCAGTGCTCCGGGTCGTCGGCCTCAAGCCTCAGAATCAGGTGGCCTTCCTCGCTGTCCTCAAGTCGGCGCAGCAAGGTCTGGAGAGCATCAAACACCGCTTTTCCATCGGCTTGTTCGGTCGGAGAATTTGGCTCGTGTGCCGCCAGTGCGCAAACGGCGTTGGCGTGGGTCGCACCCAAATTGACTTTCCCGCCGAGGGTCGAAACCAAGTCCCGGTCCGAGGCCATCAGCAATTCACCGAGGCTTGCCTCGTCCAATGCGTAAGGGTCCGTAGCGGCCGGCGGGGGCGTGTAGGACACGCCTTTCTTCAGGGTTCGACCGGCGTAGGAAGCGTGCGTCAGCGGTTGCACGATGACCCCCTCCTCGTCAACGAGGATGATGTTCCCGTCCCGGAACACTTCGACGTACAGCGTCCGTTGCCCGTTTTTGGTGTCAAAACGGAACGCAAGCACCCGATCAAAGCCCACCTGTTCAACGCCCGTCAGTCGTGCGTTTCGGAGGTGTTTTCTCAAGACCATCGCGAAGGGCGGCGGTGTCATCGGCATGGGTCGGTCCCGCTGCGAGGTGTAGACGCGCTCGCCACGAACGAACACGATGTCCCGTTGTTCCGCTTCCTTTGGATTCACGCGCAGCACGATTTGTTCGTAATGCGGCATGTAGGCTTTCTTGATGTACGCACCCTTCAGGGCGTCCAACTCTCGCGCCATGGCGCGAAGGTCAAACCCCGACATCGTCTTCTTCATGCGCTCACCTGATTTGACGCCACGGCACGAGATGAAATGAAGGTTTCATGCCTCGTCAAGGTCGTGAAAACGAAGCAGGACCTTACCGATGTTTTTCGCATCGTGGATGTGTTTGTGGGCCTCTCGAACGTCCTCTGCGTTGAACACACGATCGATGACGGGCTCGAGATGCCCCGATTGAATGCCTTCCACGATTCGGTCCAGTTGCTTTTGCATCACGGCTTCGTTGGACCACGTACCCATGTGGACGCCAAACACGGCCCGGTTTCGGGTCATCAATCGAAGTGCGTCAAATCGTGGCGTTTTTCGCCATGCGAACAACGCCTTGAGCCGCGACCGCTTTTGCGACGGGGCGACGGCGGACATGCCGTAGGTGTAGAGGCGACCGCCCTCAGCGAGGCATGAGAGGCTGCGACGAAGGTTGTCGCCACCGATGGGGTCAAGGACGTGGTCAACGCCTTTTCCGTCGGTCTCCGCTTTGATGATGGCCTGAAAATCCTCGTTGTGCCGATCGATGGCCCGAGCGCCGTACCGTTCAATGGAGCCGTGTTTGGACTTCGACGACGTGGCCCAGACCTTGGACACGCCCGCCCACTTGCACAACTGCAGGGCGGCTGTTCCTACACCGCCTGCCCCACCGTGAATCAACACCTTGTCGTCGGGTTGGAGATGACCTAGGTGATGCAGCATGTGGTGCGCCGTCATGTAGGTTACCGGTGTTGCGGCCGCTTTCTGCAGGGAAAACCCGTCGGGCAGTGGAATCACGCGGTCCACAGGAGCGTTGACAAAACTGGCTTGGCCGCCCGTTCGCATTGCTGCGACGACCCGCTGCCCAACCTCGAGGCCCGACACACCTTTGCCGAGCGCATCCACCACGCCCGAAACCTCGTATCCGGGTGTGAACGGAAACGGCGGTCGAGGCTGATAGAACCCCAGCCGCATCAGCAGGTCGGCAAAGTTGATTCCGGCGTAGGCCACCTTGATGCGGACCTCGCCTTCAGCAGGTTCCACGGCGTGCATTGGCTCGGTGGTGATGGCGGACACGTCGCCCGCCTTGGTGATGATCACCCGTAGGCCCGTCGTCATTCCACCACGCTCCACGTCCCGTTGGTTTGGCGCACCGCCCCGTCGGCCTGGTGGGCGAGGAGGTGAGAAAGCGTTTGGTCAACCGCCAGACCCGGATGGGCGTCCGGCGTGTCGGCGTAAGCCTCAACGGCGATTGAACTCAGGTCGCTCGTTCCGCCTTGGACAGCGGCCAGAACACGTGCGTGCCGTGCTCGGCGGTGTTTGAGGTAGTGATCGATCAGTTTGTCGGGAACGGCCACAACGGGGCCGTGGCTCGGGAAGACGAGGTGGGGCCTGAGCGCTTTGAGACGTTCAAGCTGAACGATGTACTCGTTCATGTCGCCCGAATGCGGTGGAATAAGGATCGTCCCGATGCCGGCCAGCATGTCGCCTGCCACCAAACCTGCATCGCTCAACAAACAGACGTGACCGGGGTGGTGGCCCGGGGTGATGAGCACGGTCCACGACTGCTCCCCCAACGCAAGGACGTCACCGTCCTGCAGGATTCGGTCGCACGGAACGCTCAGTGCGGTGTGTTCGCTGCCCCATACGGGAACGTCAAACGCCTCGCGCAAAAGCGACATGTCGGCGAGGTGGTCGCTATGGCTGTGCGTGAACATTACCGCTACGAGCTCACCTCGATGCCGCTGCACAGCGGTGGCGAGCGCTTCCATGTCTTCACGCATGCGCACGGCCGGGTCGACGAGCACAAACTCGCCGTCCGGGTCGCCCACAAGGTAGGCGTTGGTGTGATCGGCAGGGGGCAGCGTTGCGGTTTTGATGGGCACGACCTCGACACCGTGAGCAAAGAGGATGGAGCGCCGTCCCGGCAGTCGTTGAGCAATGTCGGCTGCGGCGCGTTCCATGTCTCGATCGGTTCGAGCAAGCGTTCGTTCAATCTCCATGAGCAACGTCACAACCGGCGGTGCAACCTTGATCTCGTGCGATTTCCATTGCGCCAAAATTTCGGTGGGCTGGGCCCACATGACCTCCGTGAACTCCGTCTGTGGCTCGAGGTCAATCGCAGGAACGGCCTTCCACGGACCGAGGTGGAGATGAAGGAAGGCGTTGTCGAACTGCACGGGGCCAAACGGGGGGGTGATTCGGTGGCTCAGGGTGCGGATGCGCTCCCGTTCAACGGGAAACGAACCTTCCAACGCCAAGGGCAACCAGCGTTTCTTGTCCTCAACGATGGCCGCTCGAGCCTCGGGGTCAACGGCGATTGCGCCCTCGCCGGATGCGGCAAGCCCGAGTTCTTCGCTCATTTCACGCATGATGCAAGCGATGGACGCTGCTTCAGGGCCGGCCAGTTGACTCAGCGCCTCGACGGCCGCTTGGTCCACAGAAGAGACGCCGCCGCCGGGAAACGCCCAGTAGTTCGGAAAGGCGCGCATGGTTTTCGAGCGCCGGCCCAACAGCACTTCCACGCCGTTTGGCCCGTCTCGAGTGAGCGTCATTGTGGCCGTTGGTCGCGGAGCCCCACGCGCCCGGGCCGACAGCTGAATACCGTCAGGCACCTCACTCATGGGCGCCGGTTGTGGAGCCGGCTTTCAAAGTCTTGTGAACAATGCCGAGAAGCCCCAGGTCTTGCGTGGCGTTCAAATAAATCAGCGTTGAACGCCCTCCATGGCCCACGATTCGGTCGAGGAGCACCTGGCGGAGTTGGCCGAACTGGTCGCTCAAGCCGAGGCCATGGGCGTGGATTTGTGGCCCGAACCAAAACCCGTCCGTCCGTGGGCCAAGTACGCCCTGGCGTCGTTCATGATCATCATGATCGTATCGTGGGTCTCCAAAGCCATGGTCCGTTTTGCCAACGTCTGAGGCTTACCGCCCCACCGCTCAATTGAAGAAGGCCATCGCCCACGCCCGGCCAGAGTCCCTTAGTGTAGCGGTCCATCATGGAGGATTCTGGTTCCTCCGACCTCGGTTCGAATCCGGGAGGGACTACCACCGCATCCCGATTTCGCAGCATGTTCGAAACGAAATTGTATTTTTAGGGCGGCCTAAACTTTATGTGTGGCGGACTTTTCGGGTGCCCTAAACCGGGGATGAAAATGATGATGAACAATTGGAAAACGAACAACAAAATAGCATGCAGCACCATGATTTTGGTGATGTTGATGGCGGGCTTGAGCGGGTGCATCGGAAGCGATGATTCCGAAGAAACCCTGCGCATCGCCTTTTCGGTGAAGGACGATTACGCCTCCTTTGACGAAAATCCACAGAAACTCGCTGACTACCTCAGCGACGCCACGGGGTTGAACATCGAACTCTACCCCACCACCTCGGACAGCCTGGCGCTTGAAGCCTTGCGATTCGGGAGTGCCGACATGGCCTTCCTCGACGGCGGTGCCGCGTGGATGGGTTGGCAGTCGTATGGCCTCGAGGCCATGGCGGCCGACATGAAGAGCGACGGTCGCACGTACTACAGCGCTCACGCATGGGTGCTCAACGACAGTGCTGCGGGTCAAGCGGCATTGGACGACGATGACACCACCGACCCGTTCGCCGAACTTGCTGGCGAGGTATCGTGCCACACCGGCTGGTTGAAATCCGCAGGCATGCTGATCCCGATGGGCTACTTCATTGGCCAAGGCTACGCTGATGTGGTGGGCGATGAGGACGACATTGAATCGCTCCGAAACACCATTTTCAGTCATTTCTCAGAGGACGCTTCCATTCCAGAATCCGGGTCGTTGTATTACGGGTACTCCGGTGCACTGCGATGCCTTTCCGAAGGCGAAGGGGCCGTTGCCTTTGCCAAAGATTCCACCGTCGATGCTTACTGTGCAGCGGATGACCAAGAGCGTGAATCTTGGTGTCTCGATCGCGACCGCTACGTCGCCCTGCCGGCCTTCGGCCAGGCGCCATCGCACCCGCTGATGTACCAGCCAGATACGGTGGACGATTCAATGCGAGAACTCATTGTTTCAGCCTTGTTGGCCCTGAACGACACCGAGGACGGCCAGTCCATCCTCGACAACATTCTCAACACGCCCGGTTTGGTCGAAACCAACGCCGAGGACCACTTGGGCTCTTACGGCGGCCTCATTCAGCACGTCCCGGGGATTCAGGGTTACCTTGATGAGAAGTATTCGTCGGCGTGAGTCTGTTGAAAGAAGTTCTGTTTTCGAACAGTACAAGCGGAGCGGCTGGTCAGCACCCTCACCCTTGCTGGCCAGCCGTTCCCATGGCTCCGGACCGCTGCACATCGAGGCCAGCGGGCAAACCCCAACCGTGGGTAACCACGAGAATTCTACGATTATTCTGAATTTTTAGGGAGCACTAAACTTGAAAAGGTTCTCACTGTGGACGAAGTCGGAGAGGGCAGAGTTGACCGAGCCGTTGCTGACCCTCGACAACCTCGTTATCGGTTATCACGAGCCGCTGACGGAGCCCATCTCGTTGGAGGTCGGTCGCGGTGAGGTGGTCGCCATTCTTGGGCCCTCTGGCGTGGGTAAAACCACGCTTCTTCGCACCATCGCCGGGTTGGTGATGCCGCTGGGAGGGTCCAGCCATCATCGGGTCGACAAACAGGGCGGGCTGGGCTACATTCCACAAAACCTCGGGCTCGCTCGGCACGGCACCGTTGCCCACAACGTATCGCTCGGTGCCGGCGTTCGAATGAAATGGTCACTCTCCATGTACGGTCGACGACGACAAAAGACGATGGAGGCGCTNNNGAANGTGGGCATGGAACACAAGGCCACAGAACCCGTTCGACGTCTTTCCGGCGGACAAAAACGCCGTGTCGCAACAGCACGAACCCTTGCCCATCGGCCACAACTCATCCTGGCTGACGAATTTCTCAGTGAGCTCGACGACGCAAACGCAACGGCGGTGATGGATGCGGTTTCGCCGCTGCTCGAGGAGGGCAGCAGCCTCATCATGGTCGAACACCATGCTGAACACGCGCTGAAGTACGCCACACGTGTTTGGAAACTCGATGAAGGGAAATTTTCCGACCTCACCGTGAAGGGTTGGCTCAGCGCTGAGGGAGGCGATGGCGAGTGAAAGCCCGTCTTTTCGGGGCAATCGGCGCCCTCGGTATCATCGCCATTTTCGTGCTGAGCGATCTTGCGGACGGCGATTGGGGTCGTTTTGGTGGGGGACTGCAAAACCTTGCCGTGTTTTTCACAGAAAGCATGTGGCCACCTGACTGGAGCGTGCTTGGGGCTCGTTCCTATCCCCCGTGCGAAGCACAGCTTGAGTTCACGTGCTCGGTTGGGTACGTTGGAATGCTTGAGACGCTGAAAATTGCCTTTGTTTCCACCATCCTCGGCTTTCTCGGTGCCATGCTTCTTTCACCGTTGGCTGCACGAAACCTCCAAACCGTTTGGATTTCCATTCCGGTTCGGATTTTGTTGGCAGCCGTACGAAGCCTGCCCAGTCTTATTTGGGCCATCATCTTCGTCATCGTCATCGGATTTGGTCCGCTATCGGGCGTTCTTGCCATGACGTTCTACACCGTTGGCTACCTTGGGAAACTGCAGTACGAGACCTTCGAGGGCATGGAGAGCGCACCGCTGGAAGCGGGGCGTGCGATGGGGCTGTCGAGCACCAGCATCACCACCAACATCGTGATTCCCGAAAACAGCAATCACCTCTTGAGTCAGCTCATCTTCATGTTTGAATACAACGTTCGCCACGGTACGGTGATCGGTATCGTGGGCGCTGGTGGCATCGGATACCACATTTACAACTACATGAAGTTCCTTCAGTACGACAAAGTCCTCGCCCTGTTGATGTTGATTTTCGTGGTGGTCATCATCATCGATTTGATCTCGTTCTTTGCCCGCTCGTTCGTCAACGATCAAGGCGATGTTCGCCGACCGACGTGGTTGAATTTAATCCTGAAAAAGCCGATCGAATCCAGTGAGGTTGAGTCCTCGGATTGACTCAATCGGCTGCAATGTGGACCGAACCGTCTTTGTAGAAGACTTGAATTTGCTCGGGGACTTTTTTCGTCAGCGCAGCAACGGCCTCGTAAATCTCCGCTTCCTTCACTTTGAAGGCCTTCGCAGCGTCCTTGCTGGACCACGGTTGGATGTGGAAATCGCTCTTGATGAGCCACTTCAGCAACTTTGTCTCAAAAGTCGTCAACTCGTCGGCCATGGTCTGAGCACGTGGGCTCGCCTCAAAATGTCATCGTTGCCCTTCAACCAAGGGCGACCATACGCCGGCAACACTCCTCGGCGTCGATGTCGCCGTTGAGGAGCGTGTTCAGGGCTTTTGTGAACGGGATGTTGAGTCCGGCGTCCTCCGCCCGCTCGACGAACATGCGGGTGGCTCGAACGCCTTCGGCCACCATGTGCATTTCGCCGAGAGCGTCGTCGAGGGAGAGGCCCGTGCCGAGTTTTTCGCCCATGGAACGGTTGCGGCCGTGCGGAGAGGTGGCCGTGACGTACATGTCGCCGAGACCTGCAGGTCCAAACGCCACTTCGGCGCGCGCACCCAGTTCTGCCAGCAACAGACAGCCCTCTTTGAACCCGGACATGAAAATGGCTGCCTTGAGGTTGTCACCTCCCAAATCGCCCACCTGCTTCAAACCGTCAACCAGCCCGCACGCAAGAGCCACGACGTTCTTGAACGCCCCCCAAAGCTCAGCACCAACGGGATCGCTGGCCGGGTGAAGAATGAAGCTGGGCGTGCTCAACGTTTGGGCGAGCCGCTGAGCGATGGCTTGGTCCTCGCTGGCAACCAGCGCGGTCGTCATCACGCCACCGGCCGCTTCGGGAGCGATGGTTGGTCCGGTCAGCACGGCGAGCGGGTTGGTTTTACCTTCTTCCTTGAGCCGTGTGTGAATGGCCTCGGAAATCAGCCGCTTTCCGGGAGCGAGCCCCTTGGCCAAATCCAGCAACACGTGTCCGGGTTGGAGGTGCGGTATCACGTCCTCGACCACATCGAGAATGACCGACGAAGGAAGGGCCAGCACGACGATTTCACTGCCTTCGATGGCCTCTTCCAGGTGCATGGTTGCGTCGAGTCCAGGAAGCGAATGGTGCGGCAAATACTTGTCGTTGACGTCGCTCATCGTGATGGATTCGTACACCTCCTGCTCGATGGTCCACCCCGTCACTTTGTGCCCTTCAAGCAACCACAAGCGGGCGATGGCCGACCCCCAGTTCCCCAACCCCAAGACAGCGATGTTCGCCATGTCAATCGCTGTTCTCGCCACTTCGTTGGTTTATACCATTTCGGGCAGAAAACAAGCCCGAGGCGACGATTTAGCGGCGTCGCCCAACGAGCGAATCAAAACAAATCGTCGTCGTCCTCGTCGAAGTCAAAGACGTTGTCGTCGTCCTTCTCTTCNGCCTTGGCGGTCTTTTTCGTGGTCTTTTTGGCGGTCCCTTTCGCCTTCGTTGCGGCTTTGGTTTCCTTCTTGGCGGGCGCTTTCTCGGCCGTTTCGTCAGGGGTTTCAGTCGTGGGTGCGGGCGCAGTTCCTCGTGCGGCAGCGATTTGACTCTCCTTCGCTCGAAGTTCGTCCTCGCTCTTTCCGGTCTGGAGCGAGAGCGCTCGTCGTCGGTCTTCTCGGGCTTTCCGCTCGAGTTGCTTGTGGCGGGATTTCTCGATGTTTTGCATCATGTACATGGCGTCGTGTTCAAGAAGCGGCGAGTCGGAGATCAGCGTGATGTCCAGCCAGCCTCCGTCTTCGACGATAAATTCAGCCAGCGGCTCAAAGTTGAGGTCTGATTTCTTGATTTGCGTGTAGTGCATGGCGTTTCCAGTGCGGTGTTCAACACCTGAAAAGTGGCAATAGAACTCTTTGGTTCCAATGCTTTCCCGCACCATGTCGAAGAGTTCGCCGTAATCTTCCGATGTACGCATCTGACCGTGGCCGCGTGCGTGGATGTGAGCGATGTTCAGAACGGGGACGGTGCCTTCGACGTGGTTCACGACTTCCAACACCTCTTCGAGGCTGCCCCACAGCTCCTGTCGTCCCGATGTTTCGACGCCGATCTTGGAGGGCGATCCTTCTTTGATCCACGGGAACACAGGAAATTCGTCCTCATCGTCGTGCCAGATGGTGTGGACGCGGTCGACGATGCCGGAAAACACGTTGGCCACCTGTTGGTTGGCCGCTTGTCCCCTTCCAAAATCTCCGTAGTGGCCGGCGTGGAGCGTGATGTGGCGGGCGTTGATGGTGCGTGCCGCCTGGAGCGTGGACTCGATTTTTGCCAGGGAACGACCTCGCTCCACCCTTCCTCCCAGGAGTTCCGAATAGTACGGACCGTGGATGTTCATCTCGAAATCGGTTTTGTTGGCCAAAACACCGGCCTGCCAGTACTGTTCAAAGTGCTGGGGGGCGACCATGCGCACGGTTTGCACCTCCATGGTTTCAAGGCCCAACGAGATGATGTCGTCCATTCCCTCGACAATGGTGCGTCCCTTGCATGAAAGCGGGACACCCGCTGGACCAAGTTTGACTGGCATTCGTCCCCTCCCCCGAAACACACCCAAGGGACATCACATGATAATCCCTTTCTGTTGGCTGTCCGCTTTTGCGGCCGCCTTGGACGCTTTNCAAGGGTGAATCCATACGACTCTTCATGAAGGTGAGGCCGAGAGCGTTCGGCATGGAGGCTCATGTTCAGCGTGCCGTTGAGGCGTTCAAATCGGGCCTGCCGGTGTGCCTCTTTGACTCCGAGAAGCGCGAAGGCGAGACCGACCTCCTGTTCCCCGGCGCCATGGCCAAACCCGCTACGATGCGACAACTGCGCCAGGAATGCGGAGGTCTCCTGTTTTTGGCCATCGGAGACGAAGTCGGCGAGTGCTTTGGACTTCCGTTCCTTCAAGACCTGCACACCAGCGAAGACGCACTGAAACGCCACCCCGTGCTCAACCATCTCATCACCAACGACCTTCGATACGACGCCCGTTCTGCGTTCACGCTCTCCATCAATCATCGAGACACCTACACGGGCATCACCGACCACGACCGAGCCCTGACCACGCGGCGATTCGCAGAGTTAGCGACCGCTTGCTTAGCCGATGGCGCCGGAGTGGAGACGNCGATGCAGCGCCTGGGCGAGGAGTTCAGAACCCCCGGACACATACCGGTGTGCAGGGAGGCCAAAGGTGGTCTCTCGGTTCGTCAAGGTCATACGGAACTGGCGGTTGGTCTCGCCCGACTCGCAGGGACCGCCCCGGTGGTCATCGGAGCCGAGATGCTTCAACCCGATGGGGATCTGGCCCTACCGGTCGCCGACGCGCGAGCTTGGGCGGAGGCCAACGGTATCCCGTTCCTCGAGGGGGCGGACGTCGTGGCGGCGTTGGGCGTCTGAACCCACCGTCATCCTCATGAAGCAACAGCATAACCCGCAAACGGTGGTCGTATGAAGCGCATTCTCGCCGTCGGTGTGTTTGACCTTCTCCATGCGGGCCACCTCCACTACCTCGAACAAGCGAAATCCCTCGGCGACCACCTGACGGTGGTCGTCGCTCACGACGACACCGTTCGAAAGCGCAAGCACGAGCCGGTGACCAATCAAGATCTGCGTCGACGGATGGTTGCCGGCCTGAAACCCGTGGACGCCGTGGTGGTCGGCAACCCTCCCGACGTTCCAATCTTTGACATTCTACCGGACGTTCAGCCCGATGTCATCGCCCTGGGCTACGACCAAGAGCACGCCGAAGACAAGATTCGCAAGGCGCTCCATGAACGAGGTCACGGGTCCATTGAAGTGGTTCGTGTTGAAGGGCTCAGCGACGACCTCGACGGGACTCGAAAAATCATTGCGCGCATCCTCGAGCGAGCCGAAAAGAAGGAGGCATAATCGTGTTCACCGGCATTGTTCAAGGAATCGGCACCATCCTTTCTATAGAAAAAGACGATGCGGTCTGGACCTACACCGTTCAACTGCCCAACACCACGGGTCTGAAGCGCGGAGCCAGCGTCGCCATCAACGGTGTGTGCCTGACGGCCACCGACATGGACGACGAATGCGTGGCTTTTGACGTGATTCAGGAAACCCTTCATCGCACAAACCTCGGTGGCCTGGGCGAAGGCGATTCGGTCAACGTTGAACGCTCGCTCAAAATGGGCGACGAGCTCGGAGGGCATCTTCTGTCGGGTCACATCATGGGCATGGGAAGCATTGTTGAGCGGACGGAGGTTGGCGAAGGCGTTGACATCACCGTGGAAGCCCCTCGTACCATGATGAAGTTCATCCATGAAAAGGGGTACATCGGTCTCAACGGCGCCTCCTTGACGATCGGTCAAACCAGCGGCAATCGCTTCAACATCCACTTGATTCCCGAAACCCTTCGCCTGACCACCTTCGGTACTTTGCGCCAGGGACACGCCATCAACATCGAAATCGATGCGATGACGCAAACGATCGTCGCTACGGTGGAGCGAATGATGAAACAGGAGAACGGAGGCGGAGAGGCATGAGCAAACGAATCGGTGTGGTCTGTGGTTCGTTCCACAAGGACGAGGTGGAGCGCATGCTTGCGTATTCAACCGAGGAGGCTCAATCGCTCGGGTTGACCGTTGGGGACGTGGTGTGGGTGCCCGGCTCCATGGAGGTCCCTCTCGCTCTGGACCGACTCTTGGCAACCCACGACGGTGCGGTTTGTCTCGGCATCATTGAGAAAGGAGAAACACAACACGGGTTGGCGATGGGCCAAGCCGTCATCAAAACGATTCTGGAATTGCAACTCAAGCACAACAAACCCATCGGTCTTGGCATCATTGGCCCCGGGGCTGAACCGCATCACATCGAGCCACGGCTTGAGCCGCACGCACGGGCGGCCATGGGCGCTTGCGCATACCCNTNAGTTGNGCGTTGTCACCGACGAACGTTTCGTCGTCTCAACCGTAGATGTCCAGTTCGTAGATCGTCCCGCCCCACGTGAAGATGAGCAGTTCATCGTTGAGACCACGACCAAACCCTACCAGCAGGTTGTCGGTGTCCCGTTTGCAACCAACGTTTGCAGGCGATAGTTTGCAGGTGGATTGAACCGCTCATCCGAGCACGCTGAAATCATCCATCGACTGAACGTCTCTCGATGCATCGCGTTCAGAAGGCCAAAGCATGGATTTCCGGACCCTCCACACAACAAGGTAGAGCGCGCTTGAGACCAGAATGCTCAGTGCAATGGGTCCCGCACCCCACAGCCACGGGTCAAACCAGCCGTCAAAGATGAACGGTATTGGATAGAAGGGCTCCAACCCGTACGCTCCTGAGTGGGATGGGATGTCGGCGAGAACATGCGAAACGTACGCAACTGCGGCCAACTTGACGGTTCGGCTTTTGCGCCAGATCGGTAGAAAGACGACGGCCCAAAACAGAAGGCTGTGCGACAGCAGCCACACGTGATAGGTCCAGTGGTCCAGAATTTCAGGGTGGTTGATGAAATCAATGCCCAGGGCAAACGGGATGTCTCGTCCCGCCAACCAACCGAGGTAGGGATGAACGAGAAGCACGTTGGTGATGTCGGGCAGCATGGCGAAACCGAGCCCGATTTTTCGTCGGTGCTCGATGTCGTTGGGGGCCATCTCGCCCACCATGAGGCCGATCAGTGCGTGCGTGGCGGTGTCCAGGGCAATCCAACCTTCGTTGGACGGTCAGGTGAAGCCGTCGGCCTATCAATTCGTCTGTGTTGTCCCTTACAACGTTGGGCTGGNNAACAGCGTCGTAGAAAACAAAAAGAAGAAGCGAGGGTGTGACCGGCGCAATGTCCCTTCTTTTGAACACGGTCCTCGTTCTCCTCGGGCTCGCAGGTGTGCTCTGGTTGCTCTCCCCTCGGCTTTTGCCCGCGCTGGGAACGTTTCTCGTCAAGCTGGACCTTTCGAGTCGACTCAAAAAAGCAGAATTTGAACAGAAGAGCTTTGTTTTGCCCAACGGGCGAGGAGCGTGGTACCTTGAACGGGTGAACAGCGGTCACACCGAAGACAGACCTCTCGTGATTCTTCCCGGACTGAGCGTGTCCATGCACCTGATGGGCGCACAGCTGGCGGACCTCCTCAAGCACATCCCCAACCGTCGTGTCATCGTCATCGAATTGCCCTACCACGGTCGACGTGTTTCCATGAAGAGTGATTTTCGAGACCCAGGACTGGCGTTGGATGCCGTCACTGAAAGCATAGCGATGGTTGTGGACAACCTTGGCGGACTGGATTCCTTCGACCTGATGGGGTATTCACTCGGAGGCGTTTTGGCCACCAACTTCGCCCTCAAGCACCCCGACCGCGTCGGCAAAGTGGTTTTGCTGGCGCCGTATTACTACAACGAGGCAACGACCGAGCAGTACAACGCTGTGTTCGAAGCCAAGCGGTGGCGCAACCTCGCTGCGTGGCAGGGACGTGATGAACTGGAGTCGTGGTTTTACAACTGGTTAGGGTTGGACAAAAACGACGCTCTGCCGGGTTTTATTTTCAGCGGACTCGCCGGACTGCGGGCCGAACAGTATCCCGATGATTACTGGGTTGGTTTTTACAACCGCCTCCACGACGACTGCCAGAGCAGTCGGTCCTTTTTGGCCGACAACAACGATGCGCTCGGTGCTTTGTCCAGCGAGGTTCTTCTGATTGCAGCCTCCGACGACGCGATCTGCGATGCCGAGAAACTCACCAAACTCTCACGTGTGTTCAACCCTGAGAAAACCGACATCATAACCGTCGATGCCGGCCACTTCTTTGCGCCAAACGACCGCACCTTGTTCGAGGTGTCTGCCGATGAGACCGGGGCGTTCCTGAACCGTTAGGCCCGTTGAACGAGTTTCCTGGCCACAGGTGGGACCTCAAGGTTGGTCTGTGTTGGTTGGTTTTAATTTGGTCGCTTTGTGATTTTGAACACCGACGACGTCACGCTGCTGAGCCCGCGGTCCTTCTCGTCGCCGAGGTCCAGTTGTTCCAAGCACTCGACGTCGAACCCGTCGGAGAACAGCGCCATGACGTGGTCGTCGTGAAGAGCAAACGGGGGCCCCTCCATCTCGTCTTGGGGGTATGCAAAGGTGATGAGGAGTCCAACCGCGTTGGGTTTTGTCAGTTTTCGGATTTGGTCGACGTAGGCCGTTCGGGATTCGATGGGGACGGCGATCATAGCGGCCCGGTCGTACCACGCATCGGCGAGAACCGTTCCCTCTGGAACATCAAAGAAATCCCCCTGATGGACGGTGAACGGGTGGCATTCGTGCTTGATGTGGTCTCCGACACGCTCGCTGTTAACCTCCAGACGATTTTCCGAAACGAAAGCGTTGATGGCTTCCTCCACCATTTCCAGCCCTGTGACGGTATGGCCACGGTCGGCAAGCCACAGCATGTCGAGCGATTTCCCGCACAACGGGACGAGGACCTCACCCTTGTCCGGCGCTCCAATGCTGTCCCAGTGTTTGGTCAGCAAATCGTTGTACGCTGCTCGATGCCAACCGATTTGTTGGGTCTTCCAGCGGTTGTGCCAAAAGGTCATGTTGACCCCAACCTGCGGTCGTCCTTGAATGCTTCTTGAACGCCCATCGCCGGATGGTTGTTGCTTCCTTTCAGCGTTTTTCTCCGTCGTCGAACGCCCGGAGGTCAACGGCGACGCCTTCGTTCTTCAGCACCTCAATGACGTCGTGAATGACGTCGTCGGGCAGGTCCTCGGGAGGATGGACGCCTTGGTCAAAGAGGGGGCGTTCGCTCCAAGCCTTGACGCACGCAAAGGTGACCAGTCCCGTCGTTCTGGCCATGCTTGAATCGCCGTCCTTGCCGCTGTCCTCGACGGTCCACACGCGAGTTTTCTCCCCTGCTTCAACCCGGACCTCCATCCAAGTGAATTCGGGTCGCTGGGGGTCAAACGCCCACGCATCAACCAGTTCGTCGGGGCTCAACGTCGTGCGCTGATAACGTTGGATGTGGCCGGGCCAACGGACCGTGTACTCGCCCATTGAATCGGCCTGGAGGTTGATGAGCGAGCGTAGCCCGTCGGTGAGGAAGGCTTCCATGGTCCTGCCGTTGGCATCGACGGTGTGGAGTTCATCCATTGCAGGCACGACGGTCACGGCACCGTCTCGCACGATGCGAGCCGGCCTCGTGTACTCCGCAATGACGTCGTGCGGGGAAAACGGAGCCATGTAGGACCAACCTTCGTCGGGTTGAGCGGGGTTGCCGCCGACTTTGATGCTGACCTTGTCCAGACGACCGAGTTCACGCTGAGCGAGTGCTACGAGCATGTTGGAAAGGCCCGGAGCGATGCCAACGTCCCACAGCACGACGCCTGGGCCGGCCGGTAGTCGGTCGGGGGTTGTCTCGCTGAAGGACAGGTCCACGATGTTGTGACCTTGCTCGTGCAGGACCCTAAGCACGTCGTGCCCGATGGAGCCGGGCACCATGTTGACGATGAGGTCCGCCGAGGAGTGGTCGGCGCTCGCAGCGTCCTTGAGATGGAAGACGGCGGGCGTCGCTCGGTTGACGACGTCAAAGAGATGCACATCAAAACCGTCCTCAACCAGTTTTCGGGTCACGAACGAACCGACCAACCCTCCACCGAGGCAGTGAATCCTCATGGCACCCACTCCGAGAAGAGGGTCTCAAAGATTGCTGCGGCTCCGGTTGCTCCATTCATGGCCGTGCAAGCGATTATGAAGCCGGCGGTCCAGCGCAACGCATGAGCATCCTATCCGCTTACGCCGAAGCCTTTGAATCCGGAGACAGAGATCAACTTCTCGCTCTGATCCACGACGATTGCAAATTTTACCCTCACGTGGGTGGAGCCGTCATGACCAAGACCGACATCATGGGTTTTGCAGGCATGGGTGCCGTCCAAACCGAGTCCCATCGAGTTTTGTTTGAAAACGACGAGGTTGGCGTTGGACACTCCATCGCTCACTTTGCCAACGGCTCGACGTCCGAGGCCGTGCTTGCGTTCTACCGCTTCAAGGACGGGAAAATCATTCACGTTGAGACCGGCGCCACGCCACTCAGCGACGATTACAAGCTGGTCGGCCAGTGAATCAATCCTCTGCGGTGTGGATGGCTGCACGCAGCCCGGTCAGTGGAGTTGCACGCCCAGAAGCAACACGGCCGTCGCGCACACGGTGATCAGAATGTTGTCGTCGATCGGGCCAAATTCATAGCGTTCCACGAAGGTCGCAACGGTCGCAGCGATCAGTCCCCAAACGGGGATGCTCGGATCGCCTGCCTTTGCGGCAAACCATCCAAGGGGAGCGCTGACGATGAACATGAACACGTTGCCAATCGGGCTTTTCGAGCGCTTTCGCACAACGGCGTTCCGAACCACACCGGTGATGCCGTCGCCAAACGCCATGAACAGCGAGGGAACGATGGCCAACCACGGGTCGCCAACCAGCCACCAAATGAGCGAGATGGACATCCACCACATCAGACCAAACTTCACGTCGTTCTGGTTTTGCTCGGTTTGGAACCAGTGCATGACGATGCCGGCCCGGTGGGATGCGTACAGGAGCGCCGTCAGAAGGATGCCACAGACCATCGGATACCAAAGGTCCGTGAACAAAAACGGAACGCTGAGTGAGCCCACCCCTCCGGCAAACATGTGGACGATTTTCCGGTTGTAGTACACCGCCCGAATGTGTTCCATGCCTCGGTCCACCATCATCCGGTAGGGAAGTTTGGTGGCGTACAGGACGGCCATGACGTAAACACCCATGCCCATTGCGGCAGCCAGTTGGTTGACCATGCCCTGCCCTTTTGCTCGTGCTTCTCTACCTTTTGGGTCCCCGTGAGTCTCATGGGCGAATCTTCAAACACCACCGCAGTTCACGAGCGTTTGGGAAGTTACATGTCGGAAGTTCGGAACGTCATCATCGTTGGCTCGGGACCGGCAGGCTACACGGCTGGACTTTACGCAGGCCGAGCCATGCTCAACCCTCTGATGTTTGCGGGCTACATGTCGGGCGGCCAGTTGATGCTGACCAGCGACATCGAAAACTTCCCCGGGTACCCCGAAGGCATCGGTGGACCCGAGATGATGATGCAACTGCGCGAACAAGCCGAACGCTTTGGTTTGGAGGTCGAAGACCGCAACGTGGACGAGGTTGACCTCAGCGAACGTCCGTTCAAAGTGGTCGTCGAAGGTGAGACCTTTCTGACCCATTCGATCATCGTGTGCACGGGCGCAGAATCCCTGTGGCTTGACGCCCCCGGTGAAGCCGAGCAAAAAGGGCGAGGCATTTCCACCTGCGCAACCTGCGATGGGGCCTTCTTCAGAGACGAGCACGTGCTGGTCATCGGAGGAGGGGATTCGGCGTGCGAAGAAGCCACCTTCCTCACCCGGTTCGCCAGCAAGGTCACCATGATTCACCGTCGAGACGTGTTCAAGGCCTCGACCATCATGTACGAACGAGCCGCCAACCACCCCAAGATCGAAATCAAAACCTTCCGCCAAATCAAGGAGTGGCTGTCCGACGAAAAGGGTCTGACGGGTGCCGTTCTCGAAAACACTCAGGACGGCAGCACCGAGACCATCGAAGCCACCGGTGCCTTCATCGCCATCGGCCACACACCCATCACGGATTTCTTGGGCGGCCAGGTGAAAACGGATGAAAACGGCTACGTCGTTCACGACCAGTTCACCATGACTTCGGTCCCGGGGGTGTTTGCAGCAGGCGATGTCGTGGACACCCGCTACAAACAGGCCATCACCGCAGCAGGCATGGGGTGCGCAGCCGCCATGGACGTTGAAAAGTGGCTGGAAGACAACGTCCACTGAAGCCGTTCCTTTGATGTGGGAAGGCGGTCTCGCCTCGCCATGGTTGATGTTGCTCGCCACGCCCGTCACATCAGCCTGCCCGACGTGGGTGTGGAAGGTCAACGCAGGTTGGCGGCCTCCAGCGTTCTCGTGGTCGGCGCCGGTGGATTGGGTTGTCCTGCCTCGCTGTATCTTGCAGCAGCCGGCATCGGTCGAATCGGCCTCATCGACGACGACGCCGTCGATTTGAGCAACCTTCAACGCCAAATTCTCCACACAACCGCAGACGTCGGGGCACCAAAGGTGGCCTCCGCCAGGGCCAAACTCAACGCACTCGACCCCAACGTCAAGGTGGAGGTTTTCCGCCAGCGGCTCAATCCAAACAATGCAATGGAGATGTTGAAGGGCTGGGACCTGGTCGTTGACGGAACCGACAACCTCCCCACTCGCTACCTCATTGACGACGCTTGCACCTTGCTTGACATCCCTTGGGTCTACGGTTCAGTGTTTCGTTTTGAAGGCCAAGTTTCGCTGTTCAACCACGGAGGGGGTCCGTCGTACCGGGATTTGTTCCCGGAGGCTCCGCCCGCAGAGGCCGTTCCGACGTGCTCGGAGGCAGGCGTCCTCGGCGTCCTGCCGGGCATCGTTGGGACGCTCCAAGCGACGGAGGCGATCAAGGTCCTGCTCGGGATGCCGGCCTCGCTTTCAGGCACCCTCCTGCTGTACGATGCACAAACCATGCGCTTTGACCGATTGAACTTTGAGAAAAACCCCGACCGCCCTGCTGTCGTCGATCTCTCCCATGCAGCGGCGATGCTCAGCGATGAAGCCTGGTGCACGGACAGACCCGACCAGTCAACGGTGCCGCAAGAACAAAAATCCCCGGCTGACACAGCGGACGGTATGTTCAACCACCTCTCCATGGACGCGTTCATTCAGCGACGAAACGACGGCTGGGAGCCGTTCATCCTCGACGTTCGGTCCGACGACGAGTACGCCCTTGTTCGAGTAAAAAGCTGCGACCTCCAGGTGCCCCACACGCACATTCACGGTTCCATGGAGTCCATTCCAAAGCAGCGAGACATCGTGATTCACTGCAAGAGCGGCATGCGTTCGCAACTCGCAGCGATTGAGCTCATCAAGTTTGGATACGCCGCCGAGCGACTCCACAATTTGGACGGCGGCATCATGGCGTGGATGGCGCTGGCGCCTGAGGACATCGATCAGTGACGTCAATGCAGCCTCCTCAACACCGTCCTGAAACAGCGACGGCACGGCGCCATCGGGGGGTGAGGTTCAAATCCGTTTTGGATGTGCTTGAGCCACGGAGGGGATGAGAATGGCCAGCATCATCATCGCCGACGAAAACGAGGGGCGTCGAAACCTGCTGGCCAACACCTTCGAGCGCGAGGGCTACGATGTCACCCGTCTCAGCACCCTCGCTCAAACGGAGGCTACAGCGGGTGCGGTCGCCCCTGACGTGCTTCTCCTCGAGGGTGACTGGTCTCAAGGGAATGCGCTGGATGTTTGTCAGTCCTTGTCGGGCGTGGCTCGTTTCCGCTCCTCAACCCGGACCGTGCTTCTTTCAAGGACCACTGCACCGGATTTTCTGTCCTCCGCTGCCATGGCAGGGGTTGCAGAGGTCATCGGCAAGCCCGTTGACATGAACCAGCTCATCGGTCAGGTTGGACGCCATGCTGCCAAGCAATTTGTTCCTCCGCCCGCAGAACTCTCCACGCCCCAAGCCGGAGTGTTTGGAGGCAATCAGCGGTTTGACGTTGGCATGACAATGAACGACAGCCAGTGGGCTCTGCCCATGCTTCGCAGGCTTGTGGAGGCGGGCAACATCGACGAGGCCTTTGTCCAGTCCATTCGAGACCAGATGGGCGACGACGAGGCCGTTGATGAAGGGTTATCAGCGGAATCCATGACGACGATGCTCCGCCTCGCACTCAATCAGTTGGTGGGCACCGAACAACCCCCCGATGCGTCAACCGACGAGGTCGAAACCGAGTCCTCCAACGCCCCTGCAAACGAAACCGAAAGCGGCTCCTCCGTACCGTCGTTCAAGGATCTCAACAAAGGAGCGACCCTCGGCGAGGGCGCGGCTCCAAAACTACCGGCGAGCGGAGCCGGGTCATCGATGGAGGACATTCTGGAAAAGCAAGCCGCGGACATCGCGCGCCAGGTCGAATCCGAGATGGAGGGCATCCTTTCGGAGGAGCCCGATTACGTGGCGCTTCTCGAGGAGCAAGCCCAAATCGGCGTTGACCCTGAGACGCTGGCGCTCTCCAGACTTACAGCGGAGGTTCTCCACGAATTGATGGAAGCCCTCAAACGCCCCGGTGCGCTCTCGGACTTGACCCTCCTGACGCAGGTGGAGGATGCGAGCACCCTTGCGGCCGATATGCTCGATGCACTTCCTGTCACTCACGAAGAAGAGTGAAGAAGAGCATTGAAGCCAACCATCCCTTGGGAGGACCGGGGACCGACCGTGACGCAAGGAGATCTTCCTGAAATCTTCGGCCTCAACTGGCGACCTGAATCGGCGTTGGAATTCTCCCAACCTCTCCCCAAGGACGCCGCGCGCACCGAAGTGCTGACCTTCATTGCGCAGCGCCATGATGCGCACCTGTTTCTCGTTGCCAACGTTTGGGATCACATGATTGGAAGCGAGCCAGAAACCTTCGAGGGACCGTCGTGGCAGGCGTTCTCTCAGCGCTTTATCGACGCGCTTGAGCGCGGTCTCAAGAAGCAGATGGAATCCACCCTTGGAGACGATTTGGAGCGAGAGGTGATTCCCCGACGGAGCATGGATTTGATGCTCGAGCGCCGCCGCGCTCATTTTCTTGTTGACATGCGATTGATGATGCGCCGCCTTGCTCACTACATGGCNGTCACGGTTGAGCATCGGTTGGAATGGCAGCGGTTGATGACGCGCACACGGTGCTTGGACGAGGCGCTGAAAGAACTCTTCACCGATGGGGTTGAGACGCCGGAAGGCGGTCGTTTCGGTGGCAAAGGCTTCCGTTCCACGTGGCAAGAGGGTGTCGTCGCTGTGGCTACGGCGCTGAAACGGCAACCGGATGCCCCCCGAGACGCTCGCCCGGGCCACGGCTACGACGGGGACCTTGTTGCCCCGATGATTCGCGACATCGGCCTCGGTTTGGCCATGGGTGATACGCCACTGGACGTGATGGCAGCCAACCTCGGCAAGGTGGGTTCGAATCAGAACGGTGGTTGGGACGACGCCGGAGGGCGCGATTTGCACGTTGGTGCATGGCACGTCGGTGTGCTCCCCCCAACCGCACCTCTTCCCATCGCCAGCGCCACCCTGACCGGCTGCGCCTTTGCTGCTTGGCGACAATCGATTGACCGGTTCCACGTTGCCTGCATCGGTGAAGGTGCCTCTTCATCTGGAGAATTCTGGGAAGCGATGAACCTCGCTGGCGCCCGAGGTCTGCCCATCACGTACATTCTTCAAAACAACCAAATCGCGCTGGACACGCCACCCGCCAAGCAATCCGGCGTGGAGGTGTGGGCGGACAAAGCGACGGCCATGGGTTTCCCAGCGTGGACCATCGACGGTTCCGATCCGGCGGCTTGGCACGCCTCCACCGCCGTGGCTCGAGAGTTTGCCTTAGCGGGCGGCGGTCCGACCTTGATTCACGTCGAAACCATGCGGGGATGCGGCCACGCACATCATCACGACGACCTGTACCTCGGCAACCCCAGCGGCACCCCTCCAGGCTACGTGGACAGGGAGTTGTTGGCCTACTGGTCCGCCAAAGACCCGCTTCCAACCCACCGGTCGCTGTTGCTCGAGATGGGGGTTGACGAGGCGTTGCTGCTCGAGATGGAGACGGCCGAGGCCGACGGGGTCGAAGCGGCAAGAAACACCCTGCTTGAGATGCCGTGGCCAGAGCCCGAAACGGTGACAAAAGGTGTGACTTCACTGCACGACGCCGACACGCATGCTGCTCGATTGGCACGCATGAAGGGCGACCTGCGATNGANNCCCAGCGATGCNCCGCTCAAGGTGGGGGAGCGCCTATGGACCACCACCGAAAAAGGCGGTTGGACGTATGCCCGAGCCATTCAACAAGCCATGTCGGACATTGCTGACCTGCACGGCGAGGATTGCGTCTTCATCGGTGAGGACATGGAGGTTGCGGGTGCGTTCGGCATGAACATGGCGTTGAAGAACGCAGGTCATACGCCCAAACTCATCGACATGCCTCTTTGCGAGGCCGTGATCGTCCACACCGGCGTGGGCGCCGCCCTCGCAGGGATGAAACCCATGGTTGAGATTCAATTTGGCGGATTTGCAGCCCTCGGATTCAACGCCTTGGTCAACAACGCAGCCATGCTGCGCTGGCGCTGGGGCGCCGACTGTCCAATGACGGTACGCATTCCCCTCGGTGCTCGCACCCGCTCAGGCCCGTTTCACGCAAACATGATTGAATCGTGGTTCGCAAACGACCCCGGATTGGTTGTGATGGCTCCCGGCACCCCTCAAGATGCGTACGACCTCCTCATGGAGGCTGCACACCTGCCCGATCCGGTGCTGATGTTGGAACACATCGGTCTCTACGGTCTGAGGGGCGGTCTGACCGGATGGGGCATGAACATCAATCAGAAGGTCGACACCGCGACCGTGAACGAGCGCATCAAGAACGGTGAATCGTACAAGCTCGGACGAGCCGAGGTCGTTCGTGGCGGTCGCGAGATCACCGTGGTGACGTGGGGGGCCATGCTTCACATCGCCCTGCAGGCCGCTGACCTTCTCGCTGAACAGGACGTCGAGGTGGAAGTCGTTGACCTCAGGACGCTCATGCCGTTCGACGCTCAAACCTGCATCGAATCCGTTCAGAGAACCGGTCGCCTCATGGTTCTGCAAGAAGCCCAATGGTCCGGAGGTTTGGGTCACACCGTGCAGTCGCGCATCATGGAAGCGTGCTTCTACGAGCTTGAATCCGCTCCGGTGGTGGTCGGTGCACTCGACACCCCCGTACCGTTCTCACCACCGCTTGAAAATCACACCGTTCCGTCGGTTGAGCACGTGGTGGAGATGATTCTCGCCTCGATCACGTCCTGACGTCATCGGGAAAGAAACGCCGTTTGACGTCGCACGCCAACCACGCACCCAACATCGTCGCAGCGAAGTAAAAGGGAAGGGTTGCCCACAACCCGTTGAGTGCAGCGGGACCGAAGGTGCGGGCAGGGTTCATGCTTGCGCCCGTGAGTGGGCCCGCCAAAAAGGCCAGCACACCCACGGTTGCCCCAACCCACACAGCCACATGAGGGCGGGAGGACGTGCGCTGAACGATCCACAGGATGCTCGTCATCAACACGACGGTGATGACCACCTCGACGGCAAAACCCTCCAGCAGCGTCAGTGAAGGCTCCAGTATCGTTGGTGCTGCACCTCCAACCACGACCGCCCCTGCGAGGCCACCCAGAAATTGTGCGAGGAGGTAGACGGGTACGAGGCGCCCCTCCAGCTGACCGTCCCGCCAAAACGCCACGCTTACTGCGGGGTTGATGTGAGCTCCACTGAACGGCCCAAACATCAGGATGGCCAGGGTGACGACCGCACCGAAGCTGAACGAAACCAAGCCGTGCTCAGCGCCCAGTGCAACGCTTCCACATCCTCCGCAGACCATCAGGGCCGTGCCGAGAAATTCACCCGTCGCTTCCCTCTGCACGCTTCGACCAGAGGGGCTCAGGACAAAACCTTGGTGAATCAATCACGACCGTTTCGTCGTGAGGTAACCGTCAAGAAGTGGAAGCCGCACCACAGCGTATGGGTGATGTTGAGGCTGCGGAACCAAGCGGCATCCCCCAACTGCTGGCAAGCAACACCTTGGTGCTCAACGGAGCACTTTTTCTCGGCATTTTGGCCCTTCACACCGTTCTCGAGGATTCAACCATCAACAACAACTGGGTTTCCCTGGTGCTGCTCAGCATGGCCCTTGCGTTGCTGATCAAATCCGCCGATGTTTTCATTGAAGGCGCCAAGGGCCTCGCGTACCGAGCGGGCCTTCCCGAGGTCGTCATTGGACTGACCATCGTGTCCATCGGTACCTCCCTGCCGGAGATCTTGGTGACCTCAACAGCGGCCTCGGACATCCCGAACAACCCTGAGATCGGCGATTTGGCCATTGGAGGAATCTACGGATCCATCCTCGTTCAGATCACGCTCATCTTGGGGGTTGTCGTGGCGTTCAGGGGGGTTAAGGTCCGCCCGTCGTGGCTCAAGCGAGACGGCTTCATCATGTTCTCGTCCATCGGTCTGATGACGCTTTTCTTGTTCACCGGGAATTCACTCAATCGAATTGAAGGTGTCCTTCTGATGTCACTCTATGTGGGCTACATCTACTGGTTACTCTCACGGCGAGACGAAATTTTGCAGGAGGAACTGAGCGGTGGGGACCAGGTTGAACGCAAGGCTACCCGGTCAACCGCCACCTATGGATTCATGGTCACTTCGGGGTTGTTGCTTGCCCTGTTCGCGGCCCACCATTTGGTTAACGTGGCCAGCGACATGGCGTATGCATTCAACGTCCCGCACGCCGTCATCGGAACCACCGTTTCAGGGTTGGGTACCTCGCTGCCCGAACTGACCATCGCCTTCCTCGCCGCCAAGCGAAGTCAAGGTGTTGCCATCGGGACCCTCATCGGTTCGAACATCACCGACCCGCTCCTGTCGATTGGTTTTGCTGCCGTGGTCCATCCGCTGGCGCTGACAGAGGGGAGCTTCGCCCTCACGGCTTACGTCATCATTCCCGCCACCTTTGTGGGCACCGGTGTGGCTTTGGCCATGATGCGGTCCGAGTACGAATTCAAGCAATGGGAGGGCGTTGTGCTGATCATGGTGTACATGATTTTCCTCGCTGCCCTCGCTGCCGAGCGCACGGGCTATCTGGTGCTTGGATGAACCGGACGATGAACCGCTCATCTAATCGCTCTTAAGGGAGCACTGCGTGGCAGTGGCATGGTGGACTTCCAACTTGACGAGATGCAGGCGATGCTGAAGGAGCTCGCTCACGAGTTTGCCCGAGATGAAGTCCGACCCCATGCGGAGCACTGGGACGAAACGGCTCACTATCCGAAAGACGCCATTCAAGCGGCGCACGAGATGGGTCTGCTCAACCTTCACATTCCAGAAATCTACGGAGGGGCTGGACTGGGCTCGTTCGAAGAGGTGCTGGTGAACGAAGAACTCGCTTGGGGCGACCCCGGGTTTGCGACCGCAGCCTACGCCACTGCCCTTGCCAGCGCACCCATCATCACGGGCGCCACCGAAGACCAGAAGGAAATCTGGCTTCGCAAAATAGCCGAGGAAGGTGCGCTTGCCTCCTACGCCGTGACCGAGCCCGGTGCGGGGTCCGATGTTGCTGCCTGCAAAACCACGGCGATTCGAGACGGCGATGAGTACGTCATCAACGGCTCAAAAATGTGGATCACCGGCGCTGGCCACGCTGATTTCTTCTTCGTACTCGCCAAAACCGACCCCGATGCTGGCTACCGTGGCATGTCGGGTTTTGTGGTCGAAAACGGCACCGAAGGGTTCTCGCTCGGGAAAAAGGAAGTCAACATGGGCCAGCGCTGTTCGGACACCCGCTCCATCTCTTTCGACGATGTTCGGGTGCCGGCTGACCACCTCATCGGTGGCTCTGAGTCGGGCGGATGGATGAACGCCATGAAGGCCTTTGACATGAGTCGTCCAAACATTGCTGCCCACGCCACGGGGCTTGCTCGCGCCGCGTACGAACACGCTTTGCAGTATTCCAACGAGCGTCAGACCTTCGGAAAGCCCCTCCACCAACACCAGGCCATTCAGTTCATGCTCGCCGACATGAAGACGAACATCGAAGCGTCTCGAATGCTGACCTGGAAATCCGCTGCGGAGTTTGACGCCGGTGTACGAAACACCGAGTCCGCCGCTCACGCCAAGCGATTTTCCGCCGATATGGCCATGCAGGCCGCCACGGACGCCGTCCAGATCTACGGTGGCTACGGTTATTCGGAGGAATACCCCGTCGCCCGGTTGATGCGAGGCGCAAAGGTGATGCAAATCTACGAAGGATCCTCTCAAGTTCAGCGGATGATCATCGGTCGTGAGATCACCAAGGGACTCTGATCACCGACGTCCTCGTCGGAGGACCTCTTCGAGTTGCCAAACCTCCTCGTCGTCGTGATGCCACGATTTCCGTCCTTCACTGGCCTCCCGCTCCTGCCGCTCCATCCAGTCGTCCAGCTGCATGTTTTCGATTTGAGTCGCGGTGTGCTCGTGCGTTTCAGGCTCAAACAGACCGTCCTCGTACCAGATGTGATCGTCGTAAGGGACGTGGTCGTCTTCGTCCTCGTAATCCAAGTGGGGGTAGGCATCCTCCGGGCCGATGTCGTCTTCCATAACCACGCCTTCCTCGCTGAACTGGTACACCCTCTGAAGGGCCGATCGTGGAGAAACGATGAATTGAGCCAGCAACGGGATGCGCATGGCGGTGACCTTGTCGTTTCTCAGTGCCAGCGCAAGGGCGGCGATTTGATCTCCGATGGGGAGGCTTCTCGATTGATGTCGAGGATGCATGCAAAGGGAAACGGCAAACCGTGTTCGATGGATTAAATCGGCCTTCCATGCTGCGGCTTCAACGTTCAGTTGCCAGTGAATTTCCCTGACTTCACGGTATTCGCCGTTGACGTCGATGAAATCCTGGATGTACTGCGCGTGCGTGTTGACACGGTACCATCGGCGAGACAACCCTTGGACCGTGACCTCCGGGAGGGATTGCATGTTCTCCCGAAGGGTCAACTGCGGTGAATCGTTGACGATGGAGCGAAGAAACTCCACCGAGCGCGCGTAGGCCTTGCGCTGTGCTTTGGGCCAATGTCCCGGAGGGACCCACGATACCATGTGGTCGCGTCGCTCTGAGCCTATATCAAGTCCCGAATGGGAAAAGCCCAAGCCGGGAGGGCCCTTCCTGGACTTATGGTTCCACCTACGCCCGCCGTGGTTCTTGCGGCCGGCTTGAGTCGACGACTGGGCCGTCCCAAGGCCATGGTTCAGGTGAACGGGCGCGCGGTCGTGCGATGGGTCTGCGACCGTCTCAGACGGGCGGGCTGCCACCCGGTGGTCGTCGTCGTGAACGAGCAAACAGCATCGGATGTTGGACGCGCCGTGCCGTGGGCCCTCTTAGCGGTGAACCCGAATCCCGATGCAGGAAGGACCGGTTCGCTTCAACTCGGTCTGACCGCCCTGGTTGAAGAAACGGGGGCAACCCTCGAGCGAGCGGTCATGGCCCCCGTTGATCGACCCGGGTGGACTTCGGATGTGGTGGCGGCTCTGTTGGCAGCAAGTGGGGATGTGGCACCGCTTCACGAAGGACGCAGCGGNCATCCTGTTGTCCTTTCAAGCGCTTCGATCGAGGCCGTAATGGTCTCGGGCAGGGACCGCCCGCTGAGGGAACTGGTTGCGTTCAGTGGCGTGCCGGTCTCCGCCCCTTGGCTCGGTCTGAATCTTGACACGGAGGAGGACATTGAACGCCTGTTGGCGGACGCCGCTGTTCTCGATGCGTGTTTCAGCGAAGGCGAAGGGATATGAGGGCCCTCCGATGAGCCACCACCATGACCGCTCATGTCCTCGATTGGGTGTTGAGCGAACTCTCGTTGAATCGCAAGGTCGTGCTGGCGACGGTGCTGAACACCTCCGGCAGTGTTCCCGGCAAAACAGGTGCACGGTTGGCCATGTCATCGGCCGATGAGGCGTGGATTGGAACGGTCGGTGGTGCCGGGCTTGAACATCGTGTTCTTGAACGGTGTCGCGAACTCCTCGCCGACCGGACGCAACCCTATGCCGAGGTGCTCAACTACGGATTGAACAAGGGGGCGAAGGGCTATGAGGTGACACCGCTTGATTCCCTGTGCGGCGGTCGGGTTTCGATCGCCGTTGAGGTGATGATGCCCATGCCACACGTTCACATCATGGGTGGTGGTCATTGCGGCGAGGCTTTGGCCAACACGCTGCACGGTCTGGGATGGGCGTATTCTGTGCACGACACACGAGAAGCGTACACTTCTATAGAAAAATACCCGCACGCCGTCGAACGTTCCTGCGCTTCCGTCGCTGACGTGCTTAAGGAGGAGTCCGCCTCTTCGCTGGGACGGTTTTCTGACGTTTTGCTTCTCGGCCACGACTGGGCCGAGGATCAGGAACGGTTGCTGGGCCTCCTTCATTGTCTGAACGTACCGGACGTTAGGTTGGACGGCACGACGTTTCCACGCATCGGGGTCATCGGCAGTCGTTCGAAGTGGCAAGCCTTTGAGGCGGAATGCCTGAAGCAGGGGTTGCCTCAAGGCTTGCTCGATCAGGTGATTTGCCCCATCGGCCTCAACATCGGTGCACAATCGCCCGAAGAGATTGCTGTGGCTGTCGCCGCACAGATCATGGCGCTGCACAAGGACGTGAACCCCGACGACCCCACGTGGCGTCAGTCCTGAGCAACAAACACATGCTCCCTGAAGTGCTTGAGCTCTTCAATCGATTCAAGGATGTCGTCGAGGGCGAGGTGGGCTCCTTTCTTTGAGAAGCGTGGAAGATTGTACCATCGTCGAGCCAGTTCTTTCACCGTGGACACATCGACCATGCGGTAGTGGAGGTAGTCCAACAGTTCCGGCATTTCCTTGGCCATGAATTGGCGGTCGTTCCAAACGCTGTTTCCGCACAAGGGAGCGGTGTTTTCGTCCACCCATTCCCTCAAGAAAGCGAGTGTGGCTTGTTCGGCTTCACTTGCACTCACGCCCTCGTTGCGAATTCTGTCCACGAGCCCGCTCCGGTGATGGTGACGCGTGTTCCATTCGTCCATGCCGCTGATGAGCTCCTCAGAGACGGAAACGGCAAGGTTGGGGCCCGTAGCCAAGACGTTCAGGTCGGCGTCGGTGACCACCGTTGCGATTTCAATGATGGACTCCCGGTGTACGTCAAGCCCGGTCATTTCGAGGTCGATCCAAACCATACGGTGGTGGCGTTTGTCCATGCTCCGCACGGCGAGGACGAAGGTCTTGATTCTTCGTTCGGTTTCCAGCGACGTCAAGCACCCTCGTTGGGGGTTTCGAACGTCAGGACGATCTGGCCGTTCGGACCAAACGCAACCACGGGTACGAACCCTTCGTGCGGTGTCTGATCCAGCGAGGCAATGATGTTGTCAACAGCGTCCTTTGGAAGTCTCAACGCAAAGCCTTCACCCGTGTCCAAAAGACCGTCGTGGCCCGGTGCGGCGCTGGCGGGTTTCTTGGAGGGAGCCTTGGTAGATTTCTTCGCAGGAGCCTTGGTTGATTTCTTCGCAGGAGCCTTCACAGGTTCCGGGTCGGGGATCTCCTTCACCTGTTCTTCCGCAGGCGCTTCATCCGGCTCTCCATCAGGAAGTTCAATCGTTTCGTCGTCCTCTTCCTCAAGGTCTTCGAGCATTTCCAACACCTCTGCTTCGAGGTCGGCGTCGTCCTCCTCATCCAGATGAACGGTGTCGTCCTCGACATCAGCCTGCATCGGAGGGTCGGCAGCCTTGGGTTGTGGAGGCCGTTCCCTGAGCGTTGGGGCCGGAGGCAGGTCGCTTTGCACTTCTTCGTAAATGCCGTCATCTTCGTTCATTCGTTGCATGAACATAAACGCAAATCCGAGGGCGACGAGGGCCGTAAGAAGACGTCCAATGTTGCTGTACAACTCTGTTTCCAACGATTGCGAGAAGAGGTACGATGTCAGGATGGACCCGTAGCCTCCAATGCCACGACGCCAGCGGGCTTCCGCTTCGTCGCTGAAACCTTGGATGCCCAGCAAGACCAGGTAGACCGTCGTCAAGAGGTAGGCCATGGATTCGAGGTTGAGGCTGTCAAACATGATGAACAGACCAATGATGGAGTACAGCACTCCGCTGATGCCCAGTCGATCCATGAAGGCAAAGAACGCATCGTCGGATTCCCAGTTGACCGTTTCGTAATCGTACACCAAATCGTCTTTGGCGGAAAGCAACGTCAACAAAATTCCTTGCACTGCAAGCGTCAGACCCGTGACGGATTGGCGTTGCTCGTCGCTACCAATTTCGGATTGAGCCATCAGATTCACCACGCTGAACGTTAACAGGATGGGCAGTGCGATGATGCTGTTTGCACGTCCGCCACGGAGGGCCGACCGGCCGAGCAGCACCAAACCAATGACCGGGCCAACGCCAAAGAACACCGAGTAGCCTGCGACGAAGGCGAGCGCACCCAACTGGGTCGCAAGTTCGGCGGTCGTGTCTGCGAGGGCGATTTCTTCATCCGTCGTTGGTGGTTCGCGGAACAACGTTCCGTAGCCGTGCATGATCGCCATCGTCGAGCCGGTGAAACCGGTGATGACGCCGCTCCAACCCCATGCATCGGCTGGATCCAGTGGTTGGAAGGTGTCGCTCATTTCGAATCCAATGTACAGGGAAACAAACAGCGCACCCAGCATGTAAGGCAGCACCTTGCTGTTGTTCGTGTACCAGAAGTACGGAATGAGGAACATGCAACCAAGCGTTGGTGCCCAATAACCGTCGGGGATGATTGAGAACAGGCCAAAGATAAGCCAAAGCCCCATGGCGAACAGAACGACGGTGCTCTCCGGCTCGTCACTTTTGTAAGCCAGCACACCGGCCAATCCGAGGATCATTTGGATGGTGACCGCTACTCCGATGAACGCCGGGAACGGTCCACTGTGTGGGTCGACCGCATACGCTGCAACGGTGTCGGGCGCCACCGACAACAACTCCTCGAAGAGACCGTGCGTAAACCAACCGTCGCCGAGCAGGATGAAGACAAACGGTACACAGGCGAGAAGCCAGTAGTAGTGGTACTGCAACACACGCCACGTCACAAGCACCACCAGCGGGATGAAGAGCAAGCCTCCTGAGGTGTCGAGCATGCCCAACACGAGGAGCATGACGTAGGTCACCGCTTCGCTGGCTCGGTTTGCTTCGCCCACGTCCAAACCGCGCTTGGCGATGACGGCGTTTACGATCAGCGGTGCGCTGACCAAAATGGCGTCCAACAGCAGCGTTGCAACGGTGATGTTCTTGCCGGTGCCCCAGAGGTCTTGGCCCAAGGACAGCGAAAGCGGGGCGGCGATGAGAATAAGCAAGGTGACCGCCGTAGCGCGTGTTGCGGAACTGATGGTCTCCATCGCAACAACCTCACGAATGAGCACACCCACGGGCAGAGCCATCAACAGAATCAACGCAGGTTGAGTCGACCATGTCGAGGAGGTGACGTCGCTGACGGTGAACGTGAACAACATCAGCGAGGTGAGGAGGCTGAAACGGGCCAGCGGTGTCAACGTCCCGTTAAGGATGGTCTGCTCCTTGTCGACCGATGAACTGTCTTGAACCTCCCACATACCGGTGGAGTTGTTGAAGATCATTTCGCCCTCGGTCCCGTTGGAGAGCCATGCGCCCAGTGCCCCGATGTCGAGCTCACGCTTTGCAGCCTTCGCCGCCAGTGCGTACATGGCCAGACTGAGCACCAGGAATTGCGGGCGCAGACCGATTTCCACCAGATCGTCAAACGAGTCGGTGGGTGGAAGTCTGAGGTTGTCGAGGAAGGCCAGCAGAAGAATGGTCACCGATGTAAATACGAGCGCCAGCGTGAGGTCCTTTCGCTGCTTCAAGGTCGGTGATGGCTGTTGGACCATCATGCTGTAATTCATAACGCACATGTAGGCCACCAGAATCCACGGTAGGAACCATTCCGGGTCGAGAACAGCCCGGGAGAGAATCACTGAACCCAGCATTGCCAAACTCGTGCTCGTTTCAACTTTCTCGGTTCGGCGTCCACCCTCCGAGATGGCCACGATGAAGATCGGAATGACAACGTGCAGCCACGTGCCCCCGTACGTTGCTTGGGCGGTTAATCCTTGGTCGGCTCCAATCCAATCGCTCATCAAATACGATGCGCTGAACGCCAGCAACGTGATGTTGATGACCCAGGCGCGTGCAACCTTGGAGATGAACACCATGTACGGAATCACAATCATGCTCAGGACCCAGGGCAGCGTGGATGTTTCCTGCGGCAACGCCACCAGAGCAACCGCAAGTCCAATCGGCATCCACGGAACACGCTGCTGGAGAACCGCAGGGAAGTAGGCGAGCAAGACCGTGATCCACAGCGCCACGGGGATGTTGAGGTATTCGGACAACCCGGGTTCTTCTGCGACGCGAAGGGGTCCGAGAATGAGGTTGAACTCAGGCGCAGACCTCGCAACGAATATCGCGATCACCACCAATCCAATCAGCACGGCCGAGGCGCGTTCCATGACCTCTTTCCGCAGGTCGGGTCGGGCGGCGTAGTAGCCCTGCAGTGCGATGATGAAGACCATCAGCGAAAGGGCTCCACCGGCTCCACCTTCCGGTGCGTTGGAGTTGAGCATTTCGTACATGATGGGGACGATGCCTGCGGCGACGGCCACCACGACGAAGTTGAACGCCCGGTTCGAGCGCAGCGCCATTTCCATGCTGCAGAAACTGATGGCCACGATGGCGACGCCCAACTCCCAGCTGACCACGCTGTCCGACCAGCGAATCCACGGTCCAACACCGGCCAGCAGCAGAACCATTGGGGCGTAAGTGGCTACACCCCAACCGAAACTGGTGTCACCGCTGTAGCGCTTGAGAAGTCGATAGTGGCCCAAACTCAGAAGCAGAATGGCAAAGGTTTGGGCGTAGATACCGTTGGCGTTGGGAGACCAGTCAACGTCCGTGTACTGAGCGGGGTCTCCGAAGATGTCCCAATCGAGGGTCCCGGTGGCATAACCCATCAAAAAGCGAGTGCCCCACACCACACCAACCGTTGAGAAGAAGAAGGCGAGGCCGAGAAAATAGTTCTGGATGTCTTGGAGCCGATATCCGTTTTTCTTGCTCTGGACCTCGATGAGTCCAATGGCAAATCCGAACGAGGCCAAGCCCCCGACGAACAGGACCAGGAAGTTTCGATTGGTGGCGTCCTCATCGAACGCAATACCGCCGATGGCAACCCAGATGGAAACAAACCCAATGGCGAGCATCACGATTTGCGAGAGTTTCATCAAAAACAGGTCGTCCTGATTGAACTTCTGGTTGGGTCGAACCATGGTGATGTTGCTCTCTTCTGGGCCTGTCCCTTCCATCACGCTGGCCGAGAGAATCGGTGCGGATGATGCACTGCTTGGTTGCGGACGTACAGGGGCTGCTTTTCTCCTTGGTGCTGCCATCGGAATCGTTGCATCATTGGAGGTTTTGGGCTTAACCTTTCACCCGTTGAGGACTCCGGTTGTTGGCATTTTCCTGCAGGGATTTGACAACCGAACGCTGACCATAACGCCAATGCCTTGAAATCCTTCCAGCCGTTGGGGGTTAACGGAGCGATTCCAATGAAGCGACCCATCCTCAGCGTGCTGTGTTTTTGTCTGATGATGACCCCGGTTTTGGCGGCAGCCATGCCCGTTCACTCGAGCGGGGAAAACCAAGCAGAGGACAACTGGTGGGAGCGAACCAACATGGACCGCAACAACAACAAAATTGCGGACATGGTTGAGAAATACCACGACCATGAACTCTTCCTTGACGAAGCCAACACCTTGCCGCTCATCGTTGATTTCGATCACCTGCCCACTGCAGAGGACGTGGCCATGCTCGAGCGCGAGGTCGGCTACGTCCACGAATGGGACCTGCCGCTCATCCACGCCGTCGCGGGTCGGATTCCGCACACCATGATCCTCGAAACCACCACCCTGCCCGGCGTCGTCATGCTGGAACTCGACGGTATTCTCCAGGTTCAAAACGGCGATGCTGCCGTCGTGCACGAGGTTGATTTGGCGCAACAACAGACCGGATACGACGGGTCGGGTGTGACGGTCGCCGTCATCGACACCGGCATTGACAGCCTTCACGTTGGTCTGGACGACCTCGACGACGACAACAGCACGCACGACCCCAAGGTGATCGCATTCTACGACCCCGTGAACAACCCCGACAAAACCAACGGCACGGAAATTCAGGCCTACGACGACCAGGGCCACGGAACCCACTGCGCGGGAACCGTCGCTGGAACGGGCGCTCCGACCTACGAACACGCAGGCATGGCTCCTCAAGCCAACCTCGTCGGCGTTAAGGTGCTCGACGCTGGAGGCTCCGGCAGTTTCTCCGTGGTCATGGCCGGCATGCAGTGGACCGTTGACAATCGGTACAAATTCAACATCCGGGCAGCATCCATGAGCCTGGGAGGCCCGGGCCCCATCGAATGGACCTCGGCCGAGGAAGACAGCGTCAACCGCTACGCCAACGAGATGGTCCGAGCGGGCATCAGCATGCTCATCGCCGCAGGAAACTCCGCCGCACCCGGTACCATTGGAACGCCCGGCGGCGCCGAGGACGTCATCACGGTTGGGGCGCTCAACAAAAACACGGCCATTGCGGAGTACAGCAGCGAGGGACCCACCGAGGAAGGTCGAGTGAAACCCAACGTGGCCTTCGTAGGCTCGGACGTGATGTCAGCGCAGCACAACTCCGGTGACGGCTACGTTGCTTTCAGCGGTACGAGCATGGCCACGCCCGGCGTTGCTGGAACGGTGGCCTTGATGCTCCAAGCCAATCCGGATCTCTCGCCGTTCGATGTTCGAAACATTTTGCAGGAAACGGCGACGTACCGTCAGTGTCACTACATGGGCGGCAATCAGCCCTGCGCAGAAGATTTGATTCCCAAGAACCGTCAAAACAACGTCTACGGCCACGGCCACGTCGAGGCCTTGGCAGCGGTCTTGGAAGCTGCTCAGCGGGACTATCAACTCGACACCTCGATCGGTGTTTCCATCACCACCGAAGCGGGCATTGATGACCGCATCCACCTCATGCCCGGCGCTGCCATCTCGATGGAGTTGGCCGGTGATCTTGACACGGTTCAGTGGAGGAGCAACCACCTCCGCCACGATTGGGTAAACATTGAAACGTTCTCCCAGGGCGACACCACCGCAAATTTGGACCTCGCCAGCATCGTCAGGCAACTCAACTCGCTCCCTGGCATCGAGGTCGAAGGCAACCACACCTTGTCCGTGCGCGGCCTGGTTGCCAACGAGAGCGGTGGGCACAGCGCCTCCTCCATTGTATCGACCAACGTCATGTTGATGGACACAGCAAATGCGTTGACCACGACGGTCGAATCCGAGAGCCTCTTTGGCGATTTGCCGGGCTGGGTCGCTCCATCCATCGTGCTTCTGCTGGTGTTTTTGGTCATCGCCGGAATGATCGTGCTCAACAAAGCCGAGGATTCCATCGAAGTGGAATCCATCGACTGGACCACGGGCGACTCCGACATCGAAGCCGTGGTGGAAGACGCTGCGCTTGAGGATTGAATCCTCGTCGTTTGAGCCGTTCAAAACAGGGGCCAATCCCCTGCACGATCATGGCCCGTGAAGCAACGGTAAGAGGCCACAAAGCCCCAACCATGAAAGAGTTCGGCGTGCACGGAAGGCCGGGTGAGGAGAATGGTTGGCGACGAGCACGTGTCCATGGTCCCGTCTCCCGAGGGGAAACGTTGGGCTGCAACGGTGAACGGACGTCCGTTCGAAGTCCTCGCCCCGGGCAACGCGGTGCTGCTGGACGTCCTGCGGGACAGGGTCGGCACGCTGGGCGTCAAGCGAGGTTGCGATCTGGGAACCTGCGGTTGCTGCACGGTGATGATCGACGGCGTCCCGAAGTTGTCCTGCCTGACGCTTGCAGGCCAAGTTCAAGGCGCCGACATCATCACCGTCGAAGGCCTCTCGGACGGCGCACATCTCGCCCCCATCCAGACGTGTTTCGCTACGCACGGTGGTTCTCAATGTGGTTTCTGCACGCCCGGTTTCCTCATCGCCTCTCAGGCTTTGCTCAACGAGAACAGCAACCCTTCCAGAGACGAGATCGCTTGCGCCATCGAAGGCAACCTCTGCCGCTGCACGGGCTACCAGCAAATCATCGACTCCATTGAAGCCGCCGCCGCCATCCATCGCGGCGAGGTTGAGGCGGTCTCACCGGCAAGCGATCCGCACTCCGACCCCCACCCCTCTGGACCAGAGGAGCCCACGATGCCACCCGGCCATGCGAAGTGATCATCATGGGAAGTTACCGTCAGCAACCCGGCGCAAACCCCACGGAGGTTCGCAAGGATGGAAAGCGCGTTGCGGGAAAGCAAGTCTTCCCACCCCCTGGCTCCGGCGGAAGCAACCCCACCATGCGGCCACGAGACCTGGACTACATTCCTGAAACCGTTGGGGGTAAAGAAGCCAAACCTGCCGGCGACCACATCCACGATCGCGACCGAACCGGGACCATCGTTGGGAAATCAATTCCACTGGTCGATTCAAACGCCAAGGTGACGGGACAGGCATGGTACGGCGATGACGTGCGTCTCCCGGGTGAACTCATCGGGAAAATTCTGCGTTCCCCGCACCACTACGCTCGAATCAAATCCATCGACACCTCCCGGGTCGAAGCCCTCCCAGGCGTCGTAGCGGTTTCAACCGGTGCCGATGCTCCCAATCGATTCGGCGTTCTGCCGGTCACCAAAGACGAACACGCCATGGCCGTGGAAAAGGTTCGACACGTCGGTGATTTGGTGGCCTGCGTTGCTGCTGTCGACGAAGCCACGGCGATTGAAGCGCTGTCGCTGTTTGACATCGAATGGGAAGAACTCGAACCCGTCTTTGACCCGAAAAAGGGACTGGAAGACGTCGAGGAACCGATTCACTGGCGTGGCAAGTATCACTTGTCGAGAACCAACGTCCAGAAGCGTGTTTTTCAGGAATTTGGTGACCGCTCGCTGGTGGATTCACCGCACGCATCTTCACACGGCTCCTGGAACATGTTGGGCGTTCACCACGGCTTCACCGAGCCTCACGCTGTGGTCGCTCACTGGGACCCCAACGGCCGTTTGCAACTCTACACGCCCCAACAAGTCCCCCACTACACTCACCGAGCCCTTTCAACCGTTCTCGAGGTGCCCATGCACCAGATCAACGTCGTCCGCACCTTTGTGGGCGGAGGCTTTGGTGGAAAATCCGATCCGTTTCCTCATGAGATGTGCGCTGCCATTCTCGCACGAAAGGCCGGTGCGCCCGTGCGGATTACGTTTGACCGAGAGGAGGTCTACTGGATCAATCGCGGTCGCCACCCAAGCCACATCGATGTCAAGATGACAGCGGATACGGAGGGTCGCATCTCGAGCTTTGACATCGACGCCCTCATCGACGGCGGCGGCTTTGCATCCTTTGGCCACGTCACCTCGTACTACAACGGCGTCCTCGCCACGGCGCCGTATGAACTGGGCTCCTTCCACTACACCGGTGCTCGAGTTTGGACCAACAAACCGGCTTCGGGTGCCATGCGGGGTCACGGAGCCGTGAACACCCGTTGTGCGGTGGAGGTCGGGCTTGATGAAATGGCAGAATCGATGAAGGTGGACCCGATCGACCTTCGACTGGCGAACCTTCTGCCACCTCACAGCCGGACCATCAGCGGATTCCGCATCACGTCAAACGGGATGCGAGAGGCGCTCGAGCGCGTCCGGGACGGGTCGGAGTGGAACACCAAATTCCGACAACTTCCGTTGGGGAAGGGCATCGGCATCGGTTGCGGCTTCTTCATTTCAGGGTCGGGCCTCCCCATTCACTGGGATCCGAAAAATTTCCCACACGCAACCGTTCACATCCAGGTTGACATGGACGGCGGCGTCACCGTACACACGGGTGCCGCCGACATTGGACAAGGCTCCACCACCGCCGTCGCCCAGGTCGTCTCTGAGGTTCTCGCGTTGCCCATTGAGATGATTCACGTCCGCAGCCATGAAAGCGACACCAGCCCGGTTGACCTCGGCTCGTATTCGAGTCGGGTGACCTTCATGAACGCCAACGCCGCCATTCGGGCGGCCATCGGCATCCGCGACCAACTTCTCAAGGCTGCTTGGGAAATGCTGGGCTACCATCCCAACGTGTTGGTGTTGAACGACCGGCGCATCTACTACAAGCACGACCCGGCCATCGGCGTATCGTACCTGCAGGCACTCCACAAGGCGCAGGCCGATACCGGTGCGCTCATCGCTCGTGGCGCTTACCGTTCCCCACCAATGGGCGGCGTGCACAAAGGTGCTGCTGCAGGACTNGCGCCGGCGTACTCATTCTCCGCCTACGTGGCCGAAGTTGACGTCGATGTGGAGACGGGTTTGGTGTCTTGCACCAACGTCTGGGCGGCTCACGATTGCGGGAAGGCGCTCAACCCGCTCGCCGTGAAAGGACAGATCATCGGTTCGTGCCACATGGGGTTGGGGCAAGTCCTGACTGAAAAGATGGTTTACGGGCGAACCGGGCACCTGCAGAACGCCAATTTGCTCGAGTACAAGATTCCCTCCGTTCACGAAATGCCGCACGTTGAGGCCATCATCGTTGAATCCAGCGACCCGGAAGGTCCTTTTGGGGCAAAAGAAGCGGGTGAAGGCCCACTGCTCCCGATTCTTCCAGCCGTGGTGAACGCCGTCTACGACGCCATCGGGGTTCGTCTGCGAGATCTACCGCTCACGCCGGACGTGGTGCATGCAGGGATTCAGAAACACCTCAAGAAACACGGCATCGATGAGCCTGAAGACCTGGTTTCACCTCGACTCAACCACGGCCCGCTGCAGAAGAAACTCGTCGCACGCGGCGATGAACACCGTGAGCGAGACCGATTGCGACAACGCAGCGAGGACACGTCGGCCTACGTCAACGGCGTTCTGTTTGGTTTCGACCCGGACCGTCCTCTCGCGGAGCAAGTGGATGGCTGGCGAGAGGCGGACGAGCCGCTTCCCGAACAACTGGCTGAACTCGGTTTCGCCGGTCGGGCCTGGCTGAAAAAGGAACAGCGACACATGGAGCGTGATGCTTGATGCTGATGCCTCCGTTTGAACTCCACCACCCCACCACGGTCGAAGAGGCCGTCGCCACAGCCGCTGCTCTGATGGAAAAAGGCGAGGCTTTCGATTGGGTCGCCGGCGGCACCGACGTGTTGCCGAATTACAAATGGCGCATCAACCCCAAGCCTCACGTCATTTCCCTCGCAGGCATTGATTCTGCCCACGCCCTTTCCGCCAACGAGATCGGCTGCATGGTCCCCCTCTCCTCCTTGACCGCTGACAACGGCGTGCATCCACTGCTGGTTGAGGCCGCTGCAAAGGTGGCTTCGTCGCTTGTCCGAAAAAGCGCGACCGTGGGCGGCAACCTCTGCCTCGACACGCGCTGCTTCTGGTACAATCAAAGCGAGGACTGGCGAAGGTCCATCGACTGGTGCCACAAAGCCGATTGCGGCACGGGCGCTGATTGCCGAGTGATTCCGAACCAAAACACCCTGTGCGTGGCGACCTATCAGGGCGACCTTGCGCCCAATTTCATGGTGCTCGGTGCGTCGGTCGTGCTCGTTGGCCCGAGCGGTCAACGTACGCTGCCCCTTGCCGAATTCTATCAACTCGACGGAATGAAAAAGAACGTTTTGCAGCCCGGCGAGTTCCTCCTCAAGGTCCAACTGCCCGAGGACGCCGACAAGCGGAAAGGGTGCTACCAGAAGCTCCGAGTTCGTGAATCGTGGGATTTCCCCGAGGCGGGGGTGGCTGCCTCATGGCTGCCTGGAGACGTGTCCACCCTGATGGTTGCGAGCACGGCCCTCGAATCGATCCCTCGACTCCACGTTGAACAGGTGAGTGAACATCTCGATGCGGGCGATCTCGATCCGTTGGCGTTGGCCAAGATGGTTCAAAAATCCGTGAAGCCCGTGAACAACACAGCGCTCCCCCCACGGTACCGTCGTTCGATGGTGAAAACACTCACAAAACGAGCCCTGTTGGCCATTCTTGAATGAGGTGATGGACTGAAGCGTGTGGCCGTTCTCCTCATCCTGCTCGTGGTGATGAGCGTCGTACCAACCGCACAAGGTCAGGACATGCAAGGGCCGTCCTGGGAAATGGGATGGGTGACCGATGTCGATCCCAAATACACCGTTGAACTGGAGGAGGACTGGGACCTCTCAGGTGAGCTGGTGGTGTTTGTTTCCAACGACGGTCCAACCGCAGTGAATCTTGATCTGACGTACGATCACGACGACGGACCGTTTTCGTTTGACGGCCCCGACAGCATCGAGGTGGGCGGGAACAGCAACGACACCTTCACCGTGTCCATCACGGGAGGGGACGCCGATACGGTTCGAGCGTTTTCGCCCTCGTCGACCGTTGAACTCACCATCACAGCAGAGGAAAAAGTCGGCGACTCCACCCTTCGCAATCAGGAACTCAGCGCCGACGTGACCGTTCCCCGAATGTATCGTCTCGTGCCGGACGCCGTTGAACCGACCGACACGCTCTTTGCAGGTTCGTGGGTCGATTTCACGCTCGAGGTGAGCAATCTGGGCAACACCCAGGACGCCATCACCACGGGGAAGGCAACGGTTCGCAGTTGTCCTCACTTGAGCGTGGCCGGGCTTGAACAGCTTGAGAACACGGTCGTCCAGGTGACCGACGCCGAGGGCACCAACAAAGCGACGTTTACGTTGCGGCTTGAGGCAAGTTCGACCCATCAGGAGCGGTCCTGCGAAGTGTCGATTTCGGTTGTTTCCGAGGGTGACAACGCCGAGCGCTCAAGCACGTTCAACGTCAACGTTGAGGCACCCACCGCTGAAGAGGAGACCCCTGCGTCCGATGGTGAAGGCGACGACGAGCGCCCGTCGGTTCCGGAATCCACGTCGCTGCCTTCGCTCTCGTTGGTCGAACTCCTTGCCGTGTTGGTGTTTGTTTCCATCGTTGCCCTGCGTCCACGGGATTGAGGCACCTGCATCGAGTTGAGAGTGTAATTTTTACGCGGTTTGGGCTGATTTTGTCGCGACCCATCCGAGCCATAACATCGGAGAAACCGAATCGCAGCCCTGCCCATCGTTGAGCAACTATTATGTGCAGAATGTGTCTCCGAAGGATGTAAATCTGTGGTTTTTATCACAGACTCTGTAGGTGAGGGGATGGCTGAAGCGGAAAGAAGCAGTCTGAGCCTCGAAGCGTGGCTCATGATTGGCCTGCTTGTTTCCGTGGTTCTCTCGACGGTGGTCATCGCCGTGGTCTCCGCCGGAAAAACCACGGTGTTCTCCCCGTACGAAAACGGCTCCGAATACGAAGATCAGCAACTGACCCTCATGCGAGACAGCCTCGATGACTTTTCAATCGCAAACACGATGTCAACCCCCATGCTGGTCAACGACTGGCAAAACCCTCACCGAACCATGCTCGTCATCGCCGCTCCCGAAAAGCCGTTTGACGCTGCGGAGGCGGCTGCCATCCACGACTTCGTCACGGAGCGAGCGGGCAAAGTCATCCTCGCATCCAATTCCACCAACGCACAACTCGTGGCCGAAGAATTCGGCGTGAAGTACTTCGATGCGCCCGTTCGAGACGACATCACCACCGGACGGTATTACGAGGTGACCGACAACAACGACAATCGAATCACGCCCGACACCAGAAAACTCTGGTCCGTGGCAAGCGTGACCCGAGAGGCTTCGCTGATGGGCGAAAACAAAGCGGTTCCCTGCTCCATTGATGACGTGAAACAAGAAAACGTCGACAACTGCCGCATGCCGGTCCTCTTCCATCGCCCGACGGCGATTCAGGTCCTCGACGAACAGGCCGACGAAGGCCGAGACGTTCACGTTCTGGCCTCGGCCTCCACCTCCGCTGAAATCGATGCTGGCAAGGGCGAAAACAACCCGACACTGGGGGAGGGAGAAACCGGCCTCATCATACGCATTGACTACCCAGAACAGACCGTCCTCGACCAGCGCTCTCTGGAATTGGGCGGCGATATCGGTGAAATCAGCGCAACGGGCAGCATCGTGTTCGTCTCCGACCACTCCGTTCTCGCCAACCACCTCTGGGACCAAGACCGTGGCGAGGAAACCGGCAAGCAACAGTGCACGTCCCTCCTGTACACGACCCACATGTGCTGGGACACCGATTCGGAAGGGCTCAACAAGGCACTTGGCGACACGACGTGGCGCGGCAATGAGGCGTTTTTCACGGCCCTCATCAACGACATGATGGAATTCGACAACGCCGAACTCTCGGCCACTGTCTCAAGAAACACGGCGTCCTTCAACGTCGTCTTTGACGAGAGCCGACACGTCTCAAGCACTCTTTCAATGCCGTTCACCGAAGCGATGGGNGCCATCGTGCTTCTCACGAGCGACGGTGTGTTGAAGTGGCTCATCATTCTCAATCTCTTTGCGCTTTTGGCCATCGCCATCATGGTGGTGCCAGAGAAAGAAAACTGGCGTCATGTCTTCGACTTGACCCGATTCAGGGAGCGTCCGACCAAGTTGGACCCGACCCAATACCAACGGCGAACACGTGAGGCGTTCCTCTCGAAAGTTCGCAACTTCAACGACCTGACGCGCGACGAGTTTGCGCGCAAGTCCCCCGCGGAAGTCATGCAGATGATCCGCGAACCCCGATTGGTCGAACTGGTGAGTTCGAACCGTGTCTACTCCAGCGAAGAACTGAGGGAACTGATCCCACAAATTCGACGTTGGGGAAATTGAAACAAGGAGGATAAGACATGCAACCCCCAGCCCCCCCAGCAGCCCCGCCCGCGCCTGTTCCTGCAGCGCCAGCAGCACCGGTGGCCCCTGCCGCACCCGCCCCACCCATGGCGCCCGCAGCACCCGCCGCACCTGTTGCACCTGCAGCACCGGCCGCTCCGGCCCAGCCGAAGCACCAGAGTACCCCAGAAGTCCGAGAGCGCCTCAAGGCCGTCGGTGCGATTGCCCAGGCAATCTCCGCCGAAGTCCAGAAGGTCATCATCGGTAAGTCGCACGTCATCGACAACGTGTTGATCAACATCCTGTCCAACGGGAACCTTCTCTTCGAAGACTACCCCGGACTGGCCAAGACGTTGATGACCAACACCTTCGCCGATGCGCTTGGTTGCGACTTCAAGCGTGTTCAGTTCACGCCTGACCTGCTTCCTGCCGACATCACCGGTACCAACATCTACGACGCCAAGAAAGGCGAGTTTACCTTCAAGCCCGGACCGTTGTTCTGCAACCTTCTCCTCGCTGACGAGATCAACCGTGCTCCTCCAAAGACCCAAGCTGCTCTGCTTGAGGCCATGCAGGAGAAGCAGGTGACCATCGGAACGGTCACGCACAAGTTGCCTGCCCCGTTCATCGTTATGGCCACACAAAACCCCGTCGAACAGGAAGGTACCTACCCTCTTCCCGAAGCACAACTTGACCGTTTCATGTTCAAGATGTCCGTCGGGTACCCCGACCGCGCTGACGAAGACGAAATCCTCGCCCGCCGTATCAGCCGAGGTAAGGACGCCGTTGACGTTGACGTCATCACCGATCCTGCTCGTGTGATCGCCATGCAACAAGCTTGCGAAGACGTTTACGTCGACCCTGCTTTGCGCATGTACATGGTCGAAATTGTGTCTCGAACGCGCGAGGACCCACGTGTTCTCGTCGGTTCCTCGCCCCGTGGTTCACAAGCGCTTCTCAAGACCTCACGTGCAGCAGCTGCACTTCGTGGTCGAGATTTCGTGACCCCCGACGACGTGAAGGCCATCGCAGAACTCGCCATCGCCCACCGAATCATCTTGAAGCCTGAGCATCAAATCAAGGGCCTCGAATCCGGAGAGGTCATTCAGACCATCCTTCGAGAGGTCCCCGTGCCTACGGTTTGAAGCTGAACCCTTGCACAACGAGGTGAATCAAACATGTGGAGTCGCAAGTCAGCAATGCTTGGCAGCCTAGCTGTTGCCATGTACTTGCTCGGCTTGACGCTCCGCAACACCCAACTCGTCACGATTGCCGTGGTTATCTTCGTGTTCCTGACATGGGCTGCGCTCCTTGGGAACCACGCAGATGTTGCATCGAGCGGTCGTCGCGCCGAGGAATGGACCGGCGAGGAAGGCATTGCATTGGGCAATGTTGTCGCCATGCGGAAGCTGTCAAGCGCTCGCATGTTTGAGGACGGTGAGTTGAACGTAACCCTGCGAATGCAAAACACGTCGTCGCTGCCCAAGATTCTGGAGGTGCGCGACCGCGTGCCTGAAGTCATGCGCATCAAGGAAGGAGCCAACTACATTCTCATGGAATTGGGTCCTCGACGTGAGACGTTCATCGAGTACACGGTTGAGTGTCCGCTGCGTGGTTTCTACAGTTTGGGACCGGTCACCGTACGAATTCAAGACGCCTTTGGGTTGTTCCACAAGGAAAAGGAACTGCATGTCTACAACGACTTCCTTGTGTTCCCAAAAATGGAGGACCTCAAGGAGACCTTCGTGAAATCCAGAGTGCCCAAGATCTTTACCGGTGCCGTGAACATTCGGCAACCCGGTCCAGGTTCAGAGTTTTATTCGTTGCGTGAGTACTTCGAGGGCGACTCCTTCCGGGCCATCAACTGGTCGGCGTACGCCCGATCCGGCAAACTCATGGTCAACGAACGAGAGCGAGACGCCGTTTCTGACGTCATCATCATCGTCGATTCTCGCGCCGTCGCTGAAACCGGTCCCGTGTCCAGAAACGCACTGGTCTACTCGACACGGGCCGCTGCCTCGCTTGCAAAGTACTTCCTCGGCCGTCGAGACTCCGTGGGCATCATCGTTTACGGGGACGAGGTCGTCAGCGTCGACCGGGACACTGGAAAGAAGCAACTCTACGTCATCCTGACCAAACTTGCAGGTGCCGTGGCGCGCGGCAACATCCCGCTTCAGGTCGTCGTGAACCGCATTCTGCCCCACATCAACAAGGGGAGTCCAATCATCTTCCTGTCCAACCTCGAGGACGACCCGACCATCGTGAACGCACTGCGCGACTTCAGAGCCAGGGACTTTGACGTCACCGTGCTTTCACCCTCGTCGCTGGAGTTTGAATTCGATGCGAAACGGATTGACCGAACCGGCTACGAAGTGATGAAGACCGAACGCGACGTTCTCATCGGGGAACTTCGAGGTTTGGGTGTGAACATCATGGACTGGGAGCCTGACATGCTCCTTTCAACCGCTCTTGCAGGAGCACGAGGATTCTGAGGTGAGACCATGACCATCAACAGACCGTCAGCCGACACGTCCCATCTCTACGACGGGAAGACCGTTCGGTCCTCTGCCCCATCTCGAAAAAAGGCCGCAGGGCAAATGGGAGCGGGCAGCGATATTCCAGAGGACGCCATTCCATCGGTGGAAATTCCAAGTTTCATCGAGAGTCTTCTGGGCGGCCCTCTCGTTCCCAAAATGAAGTTCCTCCCGCCCGACAAAATGGTTCAGAATCTGCAGATCGCCGTCTACGGCGTGCTGGTTGCACTGGCGTTCTTGACCTACATCATCTCCCCGCCGCAAGGGACGATTTGGTACATTCTTACCGGAAGTCTGGGTGTGGCCAACATTCTCCAACTGACCGTCATCGCCAGCGCAACGGTGCTCGGGTTCCTCGGAACCTTCCGTCGGGACGCTCGTTTTTCGTTGGGCAGCAACCTGTTGTTCATTTTGGCCATTCTTCGTTTCGCATCCTCCAAAACCTCCCTCTCCAACGACCTGTTCAATCTTTCAGACAGCCCAACGATGCTTTCGGTCCTGGTCGTTGTCTACGCTGTTCTTCTCATCATGTACTTTGAACTCAGCAACGGTGTCATCCGGTACTCGATGCTCGACACCAGCATTCGCACCAACGAAGTCTACGTCATGAATCCAAAGAAAATCGTTGGTAAGTACCACCGATCGTTGGTCATCAACCCCGTTCTCGCCACACTCCTGGCCTGGTTTGTGCTCTCTGCCAACACCATTTTGCCAGCCATCGTAGGGATCTTTTCAGGCGACACGGCTCAGCGGATGCGGGAATCGGTTGAACTCACCTCGGTTTACGGCGTGGCCCTCGGGACGTTGTTCGTGTTCATCACGGTGGGCGTCCTCTTCGGTCTCAACCTGCCCACCCATCTGCAGCGCTTCCGAGAGCGGCAAGCGGAGTGATCAGTCCAGTCGACTGGGCGCAACAAAAGCCATCATTTCGTCCAGCATACGAGAGATGTCCATGCGCTTTGACAGCATGTGGATGGACGTCGCCGATTCGTAAAGCGGCATGGTTTCCTCATCGTGCTGCTCCCCAAGTTGCTCTCGCAGGTACTCAATGTCGCAGCGACCGATGAAGGAGAGCATGGCGGCGTAATAGTCGTACTTCACCGACGAACAGTGTTGATTGATGATTTGGACGCCCCGATTCAATTCGTGCTGCAGGAACACGAAGCGCCACTGGGTGTTCGTGGTTTCAAAAGAGCAGATTCGAATGCCTTCCTCGTCGAGTTGTTGGAGGAGGTCACTCAGTGCCCGAGCAGCGTCCTGGGAATAGCGAACTTCGGCGTTGACGTAAGCGACGCGGGGGGTGCAGGCGATGCCTTTGATGTTGGGCGTTGCTTCGATGTCGGGTCCGATGATGGTTTTCATGGCGCCGTTTTTGTGATGAGCGAGGTGTCGAATCTCAATGGGAATGCCCATTTCATAAACGGGCTCAACGGTTGCGGGGTGGAGAATGGTTGCGTCGGCGTTGGAAAACGCAATGGCTTCACCGTACCCGAGGTAAGGAATCGGCGTGGACTGCACACCCCATCGCGGGTTGACGGGGTAGATGCCCGACACGTCCTTCCAAAGGGTGACCCTGCGAGCCTGAAGCAGAGCGGCGAGGGCGGTTGCGGTGTGATCGCTCCCCCCTCGTCCCAACAGGGCGATNTCGCCGTCCGTTCCTTCCCCAAACCANCCGGTGACAACCGGTACGCCGTGGAAGGCGCTGCGGTCGAGCATGGCACGCGATTTGTCGAGGTCCACTCGGGAGGCCCTTCCGGCCCCGTCGAGGTGCACGCCGATGTCCTCAGCACCAACCGGATGAGCGGGCAACCCNCGAATTGAGAGTGCGTGGGCGATGACGAGGGCGGAAAGGCGCTCCCCTGATGCGAGGAGACGGTTGTAGGCGCTCCTGTCGTTGCGGTCGGTGGCCAGCGCCGTGAGTGAATCTTCGATGCCCTCAAGCACTTTCTGAAACACGTCGTAGAGCGACGAATCGATGAGGGTCGGGGAAAATCGGAGGTGATGACTTGCGAGGTCGTTGACCAAGCGCCCGGCGTATCTGGGCTCCTGCGCAGCTCGCATCAAGCGGTCGGTGGTGCCCCACAACGCCGAAACGACGACGATGACCGGTTTTTGTGCGAGTTCCAAGATCTCAGCGATTCGTTCCACGTCGGAGGCGTCCCGCAGGCACGAGCCGCCAAACTTGTGAATCTCCGGGAGCTCAGTCATCAATGAAGCCTCCTCGAATCATCAAATCGCCCGCCACCAGCAGCGCCATGGCCTCAACCACAGCGACGGCTCTTGGGCCGAGGACCGGGTCGTGACGACCTTTGACCAACAAGGGCTCTTGCTGGTTGGTTTTGAGGTTTAACGTGGTTTGGGATTGGGGTATGCTCGAGGGCGGTTTGAACGCAACGCGAACGTTGACGGGGGAGCCCGTCGAAAGCCCGGCCAGCGCTCCGTCGGGTCGGTCCCCAAGGAGAACCGGTTGCTCGGCTGTCCCACCCCACGGGCTGTTGTGGTCGCTGCCGTGCATCGTCTGGACCGCAAACCCATGACCGAATTCAACCCCTCGTGCGGCGGGAATGGCCATCATGGCCCTCGCCATGGCGGGCTCAAGCCCATCAAACCAAGGCTCACCAAGGCCCAGAGGGAGGCCTGAAACTCGGAGGTCCACCCTCGAGCCGATTGAATTTCGTTCCCGTCGAGTGCGGTCGATCAGCCCAGCCATTCGCTCTGCGGCCGTTGGGTCCCTGCATCGAAGCTGTTGACATGTTTCGTTGGCCCAGCGAGGGGGGCAATCGCTCATCGGGGCGGCTTCCACATCTCCCACGGCCCCCAGGTGGGCCTCCACCTGTACGCCGTGCTGCTTTAACCACCCACCGACAACGGCGGCCACGGCCACAAGCGGGGCTGTCATGCGGGCGCTGGAGGTGCCCCCTCCTCGGAGGTCCGCCTCGCCGTCGGTGCGCTTCATCATCACCATGTCCTGATGGCCCGGACGAGGATGGTCGGGCAGGAAACTGTAATCGCTGGAGCGTGCATCTGAGTTGGCGATGTGAACTTCAATGGGCTCTCCGGTGGTTCGCCCGTTGGAAACGCCTGTTCGCCACTCGACGACGTCGTCTTCCTTGCGCTTGCTGCTGTACGTGCCACCGGTTTTTCGCAGCGCCATGGCTGCTTGGACGGTCGCCTCGTCCACCTGGAGGCCGGCCGGCATGCCTTCCACCAATGCGCCCACAAAGGGTCCATGGCTTGAGCCTCTGAGCGTTACTCGCAAAGCCTCGCCAAGACGCATATGCATGGTACATGAGTAGGGACCGTGCGGCCCCTTTAGAAGGTGTTCACTCGGTATCGTTCACCGCATTCTTCGCGAGAAAGTTTGTTTCGAGGATCTCAGCCCCGGGATATCGCATCCCGTACCACGATTTTATGCGTTCAATGGTCGGTTTCGCGTTTTGAGGTACCACGATCACCAAGGCAGGCCCGGACCCGGTGATGCCGGCGGCTCTGGCGCTGTTCATGTAGGAATCGTTGGTCATTTTTCGACCCTCAATGTCCCGCAGAGCAGCAGCGGTGCCACGGCCGTTCCACGTCAACGCCACCAGTGGATTTCGGTCCTGCAGGGCAGCGAGGGCCTGTTGAAACGCCGTGACTTGAGAAGCAAAGTCTTCGAGGGTTGGTCGCACCTCCCGAGGGCCGCGCAACACCAAAAGGACCACCCATTCGTCTTCCGGAAGACCCGGCTCGTCCATCAGCACGCCTTCTTCGATGGGCGCTTGCACGTCGACGAGTTTCCATCCCGGCGTCATGCAGGCCCAAGCATCGTCAACAGAACCGGTCAGTGAAACGCCGGCGTTGGTTTGCGCATCAGCCGCCAGCGCGACCATCGCTTCGGGCGTCAGTTCGGTTTCCGTTGCGTTACACAGGGCCCGCAGCGCTGCAATGCACATCGCTGCGGAGGATTTGAGACCTTGCGCTTTGGGGATTTTTGACACCACGCCCCAGTGGAGTTCGTCGAGTTCAAACCCCTCGGGCAAGGGGTGTCCTGCACCCGTCCAAGCAGCCATCAGAGCTTGAAGCACGCCGTCGTCGTCAACGACTTCGCGTTTGCTCGGTCGGTCCAACAGGCGAACGGTGATGGACAAATCAAGGGCGATGTTGGCTCCGTACCCCAATGCTGCTGCGTGGAGAAGGCTGCAGGCCCCGTGGGCGCTTCCTTTCCCCAACACCGCCATTGTTCAACGCTCCTCAACGCCCCCCTTCACCGGTCGACCGACGTGCCGGGCGGCATGACCTTCCCAACCCAGCACGGGTTGGCCCTTCTCAAGTGCGGTCACCGATACAGCCGTCGAATCGCCCGTGATGAGGCGAACTGTTTCCGCTTGTTGCATAAAAACATGACATGTATTAGCATTTTGATGCGTTTTTGTGTGTTTTTTTCCTACAATCTTTAACATCGGTCGCTGTTCGATTTTCAAACGCCCCAGAACGACGCTTCGCCCGTTGCCTTCCTGGTCCACCGCCAAGAGTTCGTCGCCAGCGGTTAACTCTGCCATGTAACGGGTGTTGCCATCGGCCATCATGACGTAGGCGTGCGGTGATCCGGCGTTGACTCGAAACGGTCGGGTTGGCACAAACGTCGATGGAACGGTCTCGCTGTGGACCAAAAACATGGCATCGGCGCTTGACCCCACGAGAAGACCCTCACCGACCGAGAAGAGGGAGAGAAAATCCAGGCAGTACCGGTCACCCACCCCCGCTTCTTCGACCGATTCGACGGTGAACGTGGTCAGCGAACGCTGGACATCAAGCTGGTCGGGTACGTTCGTGGCCTCAACGCTTCGTTCCAAACGCTGGGCTTTGACGCTCATGGCAGCCTGAATCATCGCCTCATCGTCGTCCACCACCAACGCATCGACGCCTTCCTCCAAGGCAAAACCAGCGCCCTGTGCCTCCAACGGCGTTCGAATCACGGCGGCGATTTTGGTGTGGGTGCCCGTCCGATGCGCAATCAGGTTTTCAAGCGGAATCATGGACCAGGTTTCGCACTCAACGACGATCCATTCCACGGTGCCCAAATGAGCCACGCCCACGGTTTGTGTGTCGCCCTCGCGGATGCGCAGGTACGCACCCAGCACCTGCTCGCCCTGGCGGAGGATTTCGCCATCGATTCGCAGGTGTTCATTCCCGTCTCCGAAACTTCGGTCAACTCCATCGGGCGGAGTCGAACCGTCCACCGAGCTGCGAAACCAAATTTCCATGGTCGACCAACTCACAATCCAACCGCTTCGGCTGCTTCTTTTGCTGAGGCACCGTCATGAACCATCATGACGAGTGCCTTCGCCATTGCACGTGGGTTTGCGTGAGCGAACACCTGACGTCCCATGCAGACGCCGCTGGCACCGGCGTGCAGGGCCTGTTCCACCGTGGTGAGGACTTCCAGGGTGTCGCCGGTCGCCGGCCCGCCTGCGAGGAGAAGAGGAATCGGGGCGCTGGCGGCGACGGCTCGAAACGAAGCCTCGTCGCCCGTCCATACGCATTTTGCCGCATCGCAACCCAACTCAAAGGCCAGACGGACGGCGTGCGCTTGCGAACGGGTGATGTCCGAGGGCTGGTGGTTAAGGTGCGGCCCCCTGGCGTACACCATGCCAAACGACGGGAGGTCAGCGTGCAGCGCTTGTCGGTTCAGTTCCCCCATGCGCTCGATCATGCTCGCCTCGTTTTCACTGCCCATGTTGACCTGACTCGAAACACCCATGCCGCCCCGAACCAGCGTTTCGTCGGCATGGCCGACCAGCACCTTGTTGCTCGCATCCGGTCCTGCGTGGCGAGTGGACACCGAGTAGTGGACAACCATGTTGGTCTTGGTGCCCTCGCACAGGTGTGCGTAAGCGCTGACAACGCCTTTTTGCGCGACGATGGCGTCAACCCCGGCATCCACCAGCGCAGGAATGAGCACGTCGAGAGACTCCAGGCCGGGCGATGGATAGTCGGAAGCACCGTGGTCAATGGGAATCCAAACGCCGCGTTGGTTGGGCAGGAGTTGCCGCAGCCGCTCGGCCTTGTCCATGTTGGGCCGAGGTTGCCGCCTTCATCAAAGGTTTGTTTGGGCGACAAAGCACTCAAATTTGGTCGCCAGCCCAAAGCAGGACGGCTTGTTCAGCGGACTGGAGGTGCTCTTGGAACGTTGAGCGAGCGATGTCCAAAATATCGGCCAGCGCCTGCATCGTGATGGCTTTTGGCTCCTGATAGTAACCGTGCTTGAGGGCGAGCGCATAGCACTCGTACTGGCGAGCGGTGAGTGCGGCCTGAAGCCCGTTTTCTTGGGAGCGAACGTCGCTGACCCGAATCTCAGCCGGTGCGAGGAACACCTTGCTGAGTTTGACGAAGGACGACACCGCCTTTGGGATGCCGCGAAGGGTGAGGGTGAGGCATCCGTCGTGGTATTCGGCGGGTGGAATCACGTGGATGTTTTCCGTGGTGGAAGCCAAGCACACGAGTGCGTGCGTGTTCCAAACGACGACGGCTTCGCTTTCCCGCTCGTTGAGGCGCTGTTCGACCTTAATGTAGGGCAAAGCACCGAGGTCGTCAACGGATTTCCCCTCTTTGTAGACGGGGATGATGATCTGCCGCACACCCTCCGGCGTGATGAGCAGGTTGGCCACAAACGTCAATCGCTCCAGAATCGCATCGAGCATTGAGAGGTCGGTTTCTGCGAGGGAGTCTCGTGTCCAAGTGACCGACACCTCCCGCATGGTTTGTGCTTGTGCCTTTCCTTGTTATGCCTTTGGCTTGGGAGCCCATGCTGTGGCTCGCACAACGCATGGTTCAAGTGGTGGTTCGTTCTCGGGATGGCATGGGTTTGGAGGATTACGTGCTCACGATTGCCTTGGGGGGTGCGTTCGCCATCGGCCTGATGTTCATCGTGATGCGACGTGAGGCTCAGGTGAACCTCCAAAGCGGAATGAGCGCAGAAGGTCTTCTCACCCAACACTCCGGAATGGGTTTCGGAAAGGCCAAGAAGAGCCTTGACCGAAAACTGGCTGCCGTTCAAGACCTTCTTCGTCAGCAGAACGTTGGTGATCGACAGCTCGCCGAGGAACGCTTCAACCGTCGTAGAAACGATCAGGCCGAAGCCGAAGAAGAAGCGCGAAGGCAGCGCGAACTCGAAGCCGCTCGCGTTCAATCGGAACTTGACGAAGCCAGGGAACGACAGGAAGAAGAAGCCGCCCGCAGAGCCGCCGAACGCGATGCAGAAGAAGCCCGACTGGCTGCTGAGCAAGAGGCTGAACGACAAGCGGAGATGGCGGAAGCAGAAGAGCAGCGGCTTGCGGAGATAGAAGCCGCCCGTCAGGAGGAGATGCTGGAATCGCGACAGGCGGCACAACGCGCCATGTCCGAACTGCGTGCTCGTCTTGAGCGAGAGGGCGCTCAGTCCTCCGACGTTCAGATTTCACTGATGTGGAACAACTACAACGACCTTGATTTGCACGTGGTCTGCCCGTCGGGTGAACGCATCCACGGTGGAAACAAAAAGTCAGCCTGCGGCGGTGAGTTGGACGTTGACGCCAACGTGCGAGCCGAGACACGAAAACCGATTGAGAACGTCTTCTGGGAAGAGGGCAAGGCTCCAGCGGGCCGCTATCAGGTGTACGTTCACTACTACAAGAAGCACAAGAAGCGACGCAGCAAAGACCCCACCAAATTCCAGGTCATCATCAACGAAGGTGGCGACCCACGAGAATACAATGGCGAACTCTCAATGGGCGACCCCATCATGCTGGTTGCAGAATTCAACCTTCCATCTCCTGAGGAGCGAGCCGCTCGCCGAGCAGCCTTGGAGGAAGAACTCCGCGCTGCTGGCATGGATGTTCCGGAGGCTGCTGCGGCTATTTCGGAGGTCGAGGAAACCCGCCAAGCGGAGATGGAGGCTGCTGAATCAGAGCGTCTGGCTGAGATTGAAGCGGCCCGAGAGCAAGAGGTGCTTGAAGCCAAGGAGGCTGCTCAGCGAGCCATGTCCGAACTTCAAGCACGTTTGGAGCGAGAAGGTGCCCAATCCTCAGATGTTCAAATCTCCTTGATGTGGAACAACTACAACGA
>FUFK010042448.1_pt1 | contig 55828 bp, 93 predicted proteins | sample 1021851 | NCBI WGS metagenome assembly FUFK01 (sample SAMEA51879418, study PRJEB19060) | metagenome | reverse complement strand
TATATTGGTGGTGTAACCTTTTTAGATACAGATGGTAATGCAATCAGTTCTGTGTTTTCAAACGGTAGCTCAAACAGTAGCATACAATTTAATGTTCCTGCTGGTTTTGATGTTACTATCATGGGTTTAAACACAACTAATTATCAAATTTTTGGTAACGCTACATCAACGACTGCTCCAGCTTTCGCTGATCAATAATAGGAGGCTTATATGGCAGATGCAGTAACCTCACAAACCATTATAGATGGTAGTAAAACAGCAGTATTGAAGTTTACAAACGTCTCAGACGGAACTGGCGAAAGTGCTGTTACAAAGGTAGATGTAAGTGCCTTATCTAATAATTCTCTTGGTCAGACTTGTACTGGAGCCACCATACAAAAAATATGGTGGCAATGTAATGGTATGAAAGTACAGTTATTATTTGATGCTACTAGTGATGTTTTTTGTATTGAGTTAGGTGAAAACCAAAGTGGATATCATGATTATACGACTTTTGGTGGGTTACCAAATAATGCAGGATCAGGTAAAACTGGCGATATACAATTTACTACAGTAGGACATGCTAGTGGTGATACCTATACAGTGATAATACAAGTAGCTAAGGAATATAGTTAATGGCTACCACTAAGGACGTTAAAAGAACCCCCTCAGGTAGGATTACTTACCGAGGGGAAACTTTTCCAGGATTTAATAAACCNAAGANAACTCCTGGAGGTCCTAAAAAATCAGCAGTANTAGCTAAAAAAGGNAGTCAAATTAAANTAGTTAGATTTGGTGANCCCAACATGTCTATNAAAAAAGATCAACCNGGACGTANAAAATCTTTTAGAGCACGTCATAGATGTGATACAGCAAAAGATAAATTTACTGCTAGGTATTGGTCTTGTAAGGCTTGGTAATGAAAGCAGATGAAGTTTTAAAATTATTGGAAAAACATGAATCTGAGTGTGCTGATAGATACAAACGTATTGAACAACAACTTGATAGGTTTGATACAAAATTGTGGGGGCTTGGTGTATTGATAATAGCCTCAGCTTTTGTTCCGGAGATATTCAAATGGCTATAACAAGAGGTCAAATGTCAAAACAAATAAGTAAACCTCCTGCCAAAAAGAAAACTAAACGTAAGATACCCCCTAAATATTTAAAAGGTTTATCATCAGCTGATAAAGCAAAACGTCGTAAAGAAATACAACGTAATGCACCTAAAGCAGATAATGATCCATCAGCTTATAAATTTAGTACAGATTTTGATAAAAAAGGTAAACGCAGAAAAACAAAAGAGTCTGTGTACACTAAACGATTTAGAAAAATGTATGGAGGTAAAAAGAAATGAAGAAAAAATTAACACCTAAACAAAAAAAGTTAGCGTCACTAACACCCCCTTTTAATAAAATAACTCGTGGTGATATTATTAAAGGTGCAACTATGAAGAAGAAAAATGGTAGCAAAACTAGAAACAATAAGAAAAAAGCTTAAAACTGGTAAAAAACTTGGCTTTAGTGAAAAAGCTAGAGCAGTTAATAAAGGTTTAATGCCAAGTAAAAGGAGGAAAAAAAGTGTCAGCAAACGTAAGTAAAACACTAGCTGAAAAAGCAAAAAAAGCTAGGGCTAAAGGTAAAAAAGTTACAGCAGGACAGTTACGACAAGTTTACAACAAAGGTCTCGCGGCTTACAAAACTGGACACCGTCCTGGAACAACACCAAATCAGTGGGCTATGGCTCGTGTAAACTCTGTATTAACTGGTGGTAAAGCGGCGAAAGTAGACGCTCATATTTTTGGCAAAGGCAAAAAACCAAAGAAAAAGACTGCCACAAAGAAGAAATCTTAATGCCTTATCTTGTTAGTAATATTCCCTTCTTTAAATGTTGGGTACGCAAAGAGTTCACCCACAACCATGAAAAATACAGAGGCGAGTTTATACATGCTCATGCTTTTGCTGTAACAACAATGCCTGATAGAACCTTAGGTTTTCAAGTAGTTTTTACTGGTTGCGAGGTTGATGGCACAGATGAAACAAACGTTCATGGTGGTGCTATGTGGGCTAGAATGCCACTCACTGCATTGGTAGCGGACATACCACTTGACACTATGCCAGATATAATGCACCCACGCTTTGCACAACCTTGGGATTGCAGTTCACACTATCACAGTGTTGTTAAGTTAGATTATGTAAGTGTTAGTCCATGGATATGTAAAATAGATAATAAGTTGCATATCGGGAAATATTTATTTACAATAGATTATAGTCAGTCTGATTTGTCTGATGATCCAGCTCAGCATAAGCAGAGTCATGTGATTCAACTTATTAAGGCAGACAACTGGACAGGTAACATTGTTGCCTTGCCAAACAACAGGGTTAGAGTAACATCCCCTGCACTCTGGGAAACTGGAGAGGGAGCTCCCGATTTTAAACCGAGTCAATGGACTCATAATGCAGAGGAACATGAACAATATATGGATCCTGATGTAACATTTAATAATCTTTATAAGGAGAGTAAAGAATGATGAAAAAGAAGAGCTATGCAGTAGGTGGTGCTACTAACGATAAAGAAAAAATGATGGGTGGTGGTGCTATGAAAAAGAAAAGTTATGCTGTGGGTGGTGGTGCTATGAAAAAGAAAAGCTTCGCTAACGGTGGCAAAGTTGTAAAAGGTCCATATAGTTAATGACAACTTCATCCTCTACAAACTTTGAGCTAGATGTAGCTGAGTATATAGAAGAGGCTTTTGAGCGTTGTGGCTTAGAAGTACGAACTGGCTATGACATACAAACAGCTAAAAGATCTATAAATATACTTCTAGCTGATTGGGCTAATAGAGGATTAAATCAATGGACAATTGAACAAAGAACGCAAACTTTAACTTCAGGTACTGCAGAGTATACTTTAGATACAGATTTGATTGATGTTTTGAATGCTGTNATAAGAAGAGGTAGCACCGATTTTTCTATCAGTAGAATAGGCAGAGATCAATATTTAAATATACCTACTAAATCCACAACTGGTAGACCAAGTCAATATTTTTTAGATAGGCAAATAACACCAAAATTAAAGTTATGGGCTACTCCAGAAAACAGTACAGATATTTTTGTTTATGATGCTTTGACTAGAATACAAGATGCAGATACAGCAAAAAACACTATGGAAGTACCATTTAGGTTTTATCCTTGTTTGACTGCTGGATTAGCTTACTATCTTGCAATGAAAAAAGCACCTGAACGTGTACAACTTTTAAAAGCTATGTATGAAGAAGAGTTTGAAAGAGCATCTGCTGAAGATAGAGATCGTTCTAATTTATCATTAACCCCTAGCAGTACATATTATGGTTTTGTATGAGTAGGTTTGCATTAGGAAAAAAGTCCAAGTTTATATCAGACAGGTCTGGGTTTGCTTTTCCTTACCGTGAGAGAGTGATGGAATGGAATGGTAATTTAGTGCATAGGTCAGAATATGAACGTAAGCACCCACAACTCACACCTAGAAAGCCTCCTTTTGAGCCTCAAGCTTTACATCAACCAAGACCACAAGAAACAGATGATAATAATAAATTTATTATATACACCAATACTGATAAAGGGTTACTTGGTGCTGAATTAACTACCTTCAGTGCAACTACATCATTAGGAACTGTAACGGTGAGTGTATCATGAGTTTTACTTTAACAACATTAAAACAATCAGTTCAAGACTGGACAGAAAATGATGAATCAACTTTTGTAAATGAGCTGGATTTTTTTATAAAAAATGCAGAAGAACGTATTTTTAAAACTGTTGACTTAGATTATTTTAGAAAAAACGTAGAGGGTACAGCAACTACTGGCAATAAATTTTTACAAAAGCCTACTGATTATTTGGCTACTTTTTCTTTGTCTGTTATAAGTAGTGGTAGTAATATATTTCTTTTACAAAAAGATGTAAATTTTATTCAAGAATATCAGCCAGACCCAACCGTTACAGGTATACCTAAATATTATGCACAATTTGATGTAAATAATTTTATATTAGCACCAACTCCAAATGCTGAACTTGCAGTAGAATTACATTACTATTATAGACCAACTTCATTAACAACAGATCCAAATGGAACAACATGGATAAGTACAAACGCCCCAGATGCTTTGCTTTATGGTACATTAGTTGAAGCATATACTTTTATGAAGGGCGAAAAAGATATATTAGATTTATATAACGGTAGATTCTTAGAATCTCTCGCACGATTAAAGAATTATGCAGAAGGTAGAAATTATTCTGATTCTTATCGAGAAGGTTTGGTTAGACAAAGACAAACATGAGTAAAATTAAAAGCGTGGCTATTGTCGGTTTGGGTAATAGTTTTAGCGAATACATTTTAGCTTCTATTAGAAGCGAAAAGTTTGATGAGACATGGGCTATAAACTCTATGTCTGCTGTAATTTTNCATGANAAATGTTTTATGATGGATCCNCCATCTAGATTTTTAGATACACCTAATGCTGGACAACAAACAAATGTTATGGCTGAAAGACTGAAAGTAAAACTGGACACACCTATTTTTTCTTGTGAACTTGATGAAAGATGCCCAGATGTAATTGAGTATCCACTTAAAGATGTATTACAAAAAACAAAATATGCTTATTTAAATAATACTGTCGCATATGCTTTAGCTTACGGTATTGCAATAGAAGTCAAAGAGTTTCATTTATACGGTATTGATTTTACTCATAAGAATGTAAATTTTGCAGAGGCTGGTAGAGCATGTTGTGAGTTTTGGTTAGCCATAGCTATATCAAAAGGTATAAAAATAAATATAGCACACAACTCAAGTTTACTAGACACTAATGTACCTGAAGATCAAAAATTATACGGTTANCATAGATTAGATGACCCTATTGTTTCAACAGTCACACAAGGTAGTATGCTAATAACAAAAAAATCTAAACTAAGCCCTCCAGAGCCAATAGACAATACACCTAATATGATAGGTCGTGAAGATATTCCTGGAGTTACATATGAGGAGAAATAAATGTTTAATGTAGGTGTGTCACAAGCTGGTAATGTTAATGTTATGACTTCAGACAAAGGTGGTTTAAATAACGAGCAAATAGCAGATTTAGCTGTAGATAAAATAGTTAGCATATCAAATGATGCTCCTCCGCACATTAGACAACAAGCTAATCAATTTAGAGAACATCTTAANAANGTNNTNTANCATTATNTNCTCTTGGCAAGAAANGAAGANCGNGNTANTATANTTCANNNNTTAAGATCNANNGGTCAAAANGAAACGGCTGAATATATAAGGAGACTCTAATATGGCTATAGCACAAGCAATGTGTACCTCTTTTAAACAAGAGCTGTTAGTAGGGACACATAACTTTACAAACTCAAGTGGAAACACTTTTAAGTTAGCACTTTACGCAGAAGGCAGTGGTGGTAAGTCAAGCACAACTGCAACATTAGGAGCGACTACAACTGCGTTTACTACAACTGGCGAAGTTGCTTCAAGTGGAACTTACGCAACTGGTGGTGGTTCTTTAACAAATGTTACTCCAACCACATCAGGCACAACTGCGTTTACAGATTTTGCTGACTTAAGTTTCACAACTGCAACAATTACTGCAATGGGAGCGTTAATTTATAATAGCTCTGCCAGTAATAAAGCTGTTTGTGTATTGGATTTTACATCTAATAAGACATCAACATCTGGAACTTTTACAATACAATTTCCTACAGCTGACGCAAACAACGCTATAATCCGTATAGCATAAGGATCCTACGATGGCTAACATCGGTTGGGGTGAAGGTGGCTATGGACAAAATAGATGGGGTGGTCAACTTGATGTTTCCGCTTCTCCTAGTGGTGTAGAAGCCACTGGAGCTATCAACTCTGTAACTGCTTTTGCCAGTTTTATAATTCCAGTTACTGGAGTCTCTGCAACGATGTCTGTAGGCACTGTCGTTGCATCAATACCAATATCATTTGGTGTAACAGGTGTTTCTGCCACAATCGGTTTTATGACTGGTTGGGGTAATGATAGCTGGGGTGCTGGAGTTTGGGGTGGTGGTGTCGCCGCTATTCCTGGACAAGACATTGTACCAACTGCCGTTGTAGCTACTAGTTCTGTAGGAACAGTCACAGTCACTGGAACTGGTGTTTTTTCAGTAACTGGCAATGTAGGAACTACTGGTTTAGGTGATGCACTAGCAGGAGCTGGTGCTAGAGTAATTGAAACTGGATTAACTGGCACTGTTAGTTTTGGTGATGAATCTGTTGTAGGTACTGCATTAGTTTCACCTACTGGCGTTGCTGGAACAACAACAGTTGGTAATGAGTTTATTACAACTACTACTGGAGCATCAGTTACAACAGTTGTTGGAACAACTTCACTTGGCTCTGAAACTGTTGTTGGTGACTCTAATACAGAGGGCTCGTCATCCGCTTTAACTATTTCTGTAGGAACACTTGCAACAACAGGTACTTCTGTGGTAACTTTAACTGGAGTTAGTGCGACTAGTTCAGTTGGTGCGGAAAATGTATATGAAATAATAGAACCAGATCAACTAGCTAATTGGATTGAAAGGGTAGCGTAATGGCAACATATGTAAACAATCTTAGATTAAAAGAAATCGCAACTGGTGATGAATCAGGAACGTGGGGTACTTCGACCAACACAAATTTAGAATTAATTGGTGAAGCATTAGGTTTTGGCACAGAAGCTATAACGACAAATGCAGACACACATGCAACTACAATAGCAGATGGCTCGGCAGATGAAGGTAGAGCCATGTATATTAAATATACTGGCACACTAGATTCTACTTGCACTATCACTATTGGTCCAAATACTTTAAAAAGAGTTCATATAATTGAAAATGCAACAAGTGGATCACAAAGTATTGTTATATCACAGGGTAGTGGTGCAAGTGTAACAATACTAACTGGCGAAACTAAAGTTGTTTATTTAGACGGAGCAGGAAGTGGAGCCGCAGTTGTTGACGCTTTTACAGATTTATCAATTCCTGGTGCTAATCTTACTGATACCCCAACTGCTCCGACTGCGAGTGCTGGAACAAATACAACACAAATAGCTACAACGGCTTTTGTTACGACTGCCGTAGCTAATGCAGAGCCTTTTCCATCAGGCACATCAATGTTGTTTCAACAAACAAACGCACCTACTGGTTGGACAAAACAAACAACACATGATGATAAAGCATTAAGAATTATTACTGGTACTGTAGGCACTGGTGGTAGTGTCGCATTTAGTACTGCATTAGGTTCAGGTGCAACTGTTGCTGGTGGTACTGTTAGTGGTGATCCTGGAAGTAATTTGAGTGTTAGTATAAGTGGTAATATTGCTAATCATACATTAACAACAAACTCAATACCAAGCCATAGTCACTCGATTGCTTTAAAAAATTCAACTGGTGGTCTTGCTAGTAACATCGCTGGTTTTAGTGGAAATGCAACAACTGGCACTAACACTGGTAATACTGGTAACAGTGGAGCACACAGTCACAGTCATAATTTAAGTGGTAGTTTGAGTGGTAATATTACATCTGGAAACCTAGCAGTGGGTGCATCTACTGCGGCGATTAATGTGAATTTTGTAGATTTTATCATAGCCAACAAGGATTAAGATGCAGTTAAAAGTTGAAGAAAATTGTCCACTAAACAACTTTAAAAAATGTAAACAATTTAAATGTGCTTGGTTTGTTCAAATGAAAGGGACTAATCCTAATGATGGAAAAGAGGTTGATGAATTTGGTTGCTCTATGGCTTGGTTGCCCATGCTGTTGGTAGANAATGCNATGCAATCNAGACAANCNGGCAGNGGCANTTGAGTCCTTNAGAAATGAAATGGTNAAAGCTAATGANTCNAATCAAAATTTATTAGAATTATCTAAATTTATGGAACTAAAAAATAAGGTAATTTCACAATGAATGATATGACTAAAATAAAAAATCTTACATTTATTAATTCATACGATATAGCATCTAATGATTATTGTAATAGAATGATTTCTAAATTTGAAGAGATAGCAAATGATACTTCTTTAATGCAAACAAGTTTAAATGATGGCACAGAACAATATGGTGCAAAAGCACGAAAAGATTTATCTATATTTTTTCATGAAGCTCACAATAATGCTTCAGATTTGCATCAAGAAACAAATCAAATATTAGATGAAGCTCTTAAATTATATATGGAAGAATATCCATCATTAGCATCATGTTTTAATTTTTATAGTCATTGTGTCAAAGTTCAAAGAACACCACCAAAAGGAGGCTATCATACATGGCATTGTGAAAGAGGAGTGGCTGATAATGGAAGTAGATGTTTAGTTTGGACTATATATTTAAATGATGTTCCTGATGGCGAAGGTGAAACAGAATTTTTAGAGTATGGTATTAAAATAAAACCAAAACAAGGCAGAGTATGTTTCTTTCCAGCCGACTGGACACATACACATAGAGGTAATGCAGTGTATACACATGATAAATATATTGCTACTGGTTGGTATTACATAGCACAATAGGAGATTGAATATGGCTAAAATAACATATATTTGTGAAGGCGAAACAGAAAATACAGCAAGGATACATGTTGATGGTAAATACATTGACTCAGAAAACTTTGTTGGTTTTGTTGATAGTAACATTCATGCTATTCAATGGGATGGTTCATCAGGTGAAATTGAATATAAAGATGGTACACCTAATAAAACTATATCTGATATATCATCTTATGGCTTTGAAAAAAAATTCACAGATGAAGAAAAGGTAATAGCTGATGCTGAAGCAAAAGCAGAAGCAGATAGAATTTCTAAGATGACATATGCAGATAAAAGACAAGAAGCATATCCAACTATTCCAGACCAACTAGATGATATCTACCATAATGGTATTGATGGTTGGAAAAGTACAATCAAAGCAGTTAAAGATAAATATCCTAAATAAAGGTTAGTTTGATGCCTCTAACCAGTTTAAAATTTAGACCAGGAATCAACAGAGAGGTAACTTCTTACTCAAATGAAGGTGGTTTTTTTGATTGTGAAAAAGTAAGATTTTACACTCAGTTTCCAGAAAAAATAGGTGGTTGGGTAAAACATTCTGACAATACCTATCAAGGTACTGCTAGAGCATTACATAATTGGATAGCTCTTGATGGTTCTAACTATATGGGTGTTGGTACTCATCTAAAATATTATATTGAAGAGGGTGGTACTTTTAATGATGTTACACCAGTGAGGAAAACTTCAACTAATAGTATTACTTTTTCAGCAAGTGATGGCTCTGCCGAACTTACAGTGACGGATAGTTCTCATGGTGCAGTAGCAAATGATTTTGTTACAATATCTGGTGCTGTAAGTTTAGGTGGTAATATTACAGCGTCTGTATTAAATACTGAACATCAAATAACCTCTGTTGTAAATGCTAACTCATACAAAATTACTGCAAGTGCTACAGCGAACAGTTCTGATAGTGGTAATGGTGGTTCTGGTGTAGATGGTGTGTACCAAATAAATGTTGGTCTTGACACTGGTGTTGGTGGTAATGGTTGGGGTGCTGGTGGATATGGTGGTGTCAATGCTGATTTAACTACATTTGGTTGGGGCGAAGCCGCGAGTAGTGGTACACTTGCTGAACTACGTTTATGGTCACATGATAATTTTGGAGAAGATTTATTAATAAACCCTAGAGATGGTGCGATTTTTTACTGGGATGAATCTAACGGTACTGGAACAAGAGCTGTTTTACTCTCTAGTTTAAGTGGGGCTAGTGATGTGCCTACTATTGCTAAGCAAGTATTAGTGTCTGATATTGATAGACATATTGTAGTATTTGGTGCTAATACTATAGGTACAACTACACAAGACCCTTTATTAATACGTTTTGGCTCACAAGAATCATTAACTAATTTTACACCTGACACAACAAACACAGCAGGAGATTTACGTTTAAGTAGTGGATCTACTTTTATACAAGCAGTAGAAACCAAACAACAAATACTTGTTTTTACTGATAGAAGTTTATTTAGTATGAGATTTATTGGTCCACCATTTACATTTGGTTTACAAGAACTATCTAAAAATATAACCATAATGAGCCCAAACTCTGCTGTAGCTGTTGATGACGTTGTTTTTTGGATGGGTAAAGAAAACTTTTATATCTATACTGGTAGAGCTCAACAAATAGCTTGTACTGTTCGTGATAAAGTTTTTCTTGATTTTAATTTTACACAAAGTGATAAAGTTGTATCTGGAGTTAATTCACAATGGTCAGAGATATGGTGGTTTTATCCATCCGCAGATAGTGATGAAAACAATAAATATGTTATTTACAATTATGCTAATCAAACATGGTATTATGGAACACTGTCTAGAACAGCTTGGCATGATAGAGGTATAAGAAGGTTTCCAATAGGTGCTGGATCACAATATTTNTTTGATCATGAAAATGGTAATGATGATGACGGTAGTGCCATGACTGCATCAGTAGAATCAAGTCAAATAGACATCGGTGATGGTTATCAATTTAGCTTTATAAAACAGTTGATACCTGATATCACTTTTGAAGGTTCTACTTCTACNACTGGTAATCCTACTGCAAANTTTACATTACAAGCTAGAAATGGTCCAGGAAGCACCTATGGTAATACATCTAGTGGCTCCACAGCAAGAACAGCAACTACACCAGTAGAACAATTTACTGATACTTTGAATGTAAGGCTTAGAGGTAGATCTTTTAATATGAAATTAGAGTCTACAGAACAAGGTGTTGCTTGGAAACTTGGCACTCCTCGTGTAGATATTAGACCTGATGGACGTAAATAATGTCAAGAAACTTAGTCCCTCCAAGATTACCACAACCAAATGGTGAATTATCAATTGATTATATGTATGATTTAGTTGCTTCTTTAGATTTTTTTATACAACAACAAACAAATCCTGGAGAGGGACGTGCAACAAAATTTGTTTTTACTGCTCTTCCAACAAGTGATGTGGGTTTAGAAGAAGGAACCTTGTATAGAGTTGGAAATGATGTTAAGGTATCTTTGTTGAATATCGCAGGAGTTGATGGTAATAGTTCAACTATGACATTGGGTTCTGTAACAGTCTCAGTTTCATAACTGACTGCACACTTGTATAAAAGTTTTTTATCTGTTAAGATGGTGATATGAGTATTGCAAGTCTTTCATATGATGTAACAAATGCCAATCCAATCGGTTTAGCTACCTTAGAAAACGCTTCTAAAATGTTAGCTGACTTTGGTCGTAATGGTGATACGTATGTAGTTCACGCTAAAGAGGGTGAAACAGTTATACCTATGGAAGTTTTGGATAATAATCCAAGACTAAAAGATATGCTGTTCCAACAAATGCGTGATTTNGATTTAGANCCATACCGTTATATTGTTGGTAATGANTTAAANTCTATAAACCCTGATACTGGTCAACCNGAGTTTTTTATNAAAAAANTATTTAAGGGTTTNAAAAAAGTAGTCAAAAAAGTTGCACCAGTAGTTTTACCTATCGCCGCTCCGTTTTTATTACCTACAATGCCTTTGTTTTTATCAACTGGTATAGGCACACTAGCAGGAGGTTTAGTTGGTGGTCAAAAACCACAAGATGCCTTGCGTAATGCTATTATATCAGGTGGTCTAGCTGGATTAGGTAATATGGCATTTGGTTCAGGTGAATTTACTGGTAGTGCTGTAGATGCAGGATTAGTAAGTGCTCCTCAACCAACAGTAACAGGTGGTGCAATTGAAAAAGGTTTTCCAACTGGTATAAAGCAAGACACTGGTATTTTACAAACACTGAAAGACAGTGGTTCAAAAGCAGTTGACTCAGTAAGTAGTTTTTATGACAAATACATATCACCAAGCCGTGCAAGTATCCAACCAACGAATGAAGCCCTTGTCGAGTCAGCTAAAAAATCGGCTGACGCACAAATAAAAGCGTTAGAAGCTGTTAGAAATAAACCTTTAAGTGTAGACGCTAAAGATAAATTATTTACAGAGGCTTTTAAAACAGCACAAAAAGACTTAGCCCCTAGTGCTTTACAAAAATTTGGTCCAATAGGTGGGTTATCAGCATTAGGTTTATATGGATTAGATCAAGCAGGTCTACCAATATTTACNGTGAAAGAAGAAGAGATGGGTCCAGGAATGCCTACTGGTTTAGATTTGTTAAGAATGGATCCTGATAGATTTAAGTTTACAAATTTTTATGGTGATAATCCTTATTATAAAGACAGGACATTAAGAGATATAGTAGTTGAAAGAGCTGAAGGTGGTGAAATAGTTGGTCCTGGAACAGCAACCTCGGATTCTATACCAGCTATGTTAAGTGATGGCGAGTTTGTAATGAATGCAAAAGCTGTAAGAGGTGCTGGAGGTGGTGATAGAAAAGAAGGTGCAAAACGTATGTATCAAATGATGAAAAAGTTTGAGAGGGTGGCATAATGGCAGAGCAAACCGTAATACAAAGAGAAGCCCCTGAGATAGAAGCTTATAAACTTGGGNTGATGGAACAAGCAAAANCATTAGCTGGAACTGCTCCATCANCTGAAGATTTAGCTAAATTATCACCNNCTCAGTTAGGNTTATCTAGNATACAANAAGATNTAGTTGATAGAGCTACTGGTGGTATTGGTGATTACTCACAATTTTTGACTGATGCTGGTACACAATTAGACACAGCAGGAACAACATTAACTGATGCTTTAGGTACAATAGATAGAGCAGAAACTGCTGGAGGTTTATCAACTGGTATATTTGACCCAAGTATGGTGCAACAGTTTATGAACCCATATCAAAAAGCTGTTACAGAACAAGCTTTGGCTCAATTAAATAAACAATTTGCAGAGCAACAAGCAGGAAGGTCAGCGGGAGCTATAGGTGCTGGAGCGTTTGGTGGCTCTCGTCAAGGTGTTCTAGAAGGTATAGCACAAAGAGAATTAGGTGATGTAGCAAGTAGAAGAATATTTGAAGACTTAGCTAGAAACTTTGGTCAAGCTCAACAGTCTGCNATGACATCATTTGAAAATCAACAAAGACGCCAAGCTAATCAAGCTTCACTTATAAGTCAACTTGCACAACAAGAAGCAGGAATAGGTGGTCAACAAGCAAGTCAAGCTATGCAACAAGCTGGGTTGGGTGAATTAGCACAGAACATTGACTTGAAAGAATTACAAGCACTACAAGGTATAGGTGGATTACAACAAGCACAAAGACAAGCTGATGAACAGGCAAGATTAGCTGGAGAAAGGTTTGCATTTTTAGAACCACAACAAAGACTTAGTTTTTATAGTGATATATTAAGAGGTGTGCCAAGTACACAAATACAAACTTTGACTGGAGCTGGAACTCCACAAGTGCCTATTTTCCAACAAGCCTTAGGAGCAGGAATAACTGGTCTAGGGTTATATGGTGCTGGAAGTAAATTAGGAGTATTTTGATGAATGTTTTACAAAGACAAATGTTTAAAATGCCTACAACAAATGAACCGATGGGTGGTATTACGTCGGGACTTGATGAAGTTGAGGCTGTTGAATCAACTGAGGCTCTCGGTGGAATCGCGTCTGGTATTGAAACACTTTTTCAAAACATTGATANNGCNGAAANNCCAAANGAAATTATGGATGCTATCAGAGGTGATGAAGCCTCGGTGGAGGAGCGTCGTACTGAGTTGGGACAGTTGGTCGGTAAAGCAGATGCTGACAAAACTCCGGAGTCGGTTTTAACTATGGTACAACCGTTAATGACGGTAATAGAATCTACTGGTGGTATAGCTAGTTTAGATACTGATGAAGGTGAAGAATCACCAGTTGCACCGAATATTGGTGAAGCAAACCAAGCAGAAGCTATGGCTAGGATGATGCAAAACGAACCTACAGCTATGTTAAGTAGAGGCACTATACCAGATGTAAATCAACAAATAGCTGGGATGAATGCTTTAGCAAATACTCCAGTTGGTTTATTAGCACTTTCACAACAATATGCTCCAAAAGTCACACCTTTAGCTACTCTCCAAAAACAATTCTTGGACAGACCTAGTGCTTATAAGGAATATTCTGAAACACTTCCAGGACTTACCTTAGCAAAATTTGGACAAATAATTGGTCGTAGCCCAACATTAATTCAAGCGGCTTTAGATCCCGAAACAGCTAAATTAACGGATCCGTTTTTACAGCTTTCATTATTAAAAGCTAAAGAAGATGCAAGTCGTTTAGAAAAAGCTAGTGATGTGTTTACAAAACAAACAGAGGCAAGTGCTAAAGCTAAAGCTGATTTAGCTAAACCAATATTTACAGAATTAGCTAAATCTGGTTATGAGTTTATGGAAAATAAAATGGGCGATATTATTGCCACTAATAAAAGAACTGGTGATGTTCAAATAGTTCAATCAGGTCCAGGAGAAATAATAAAAGAAGGTGGTTTTATAGGCAGAATCACTAGAGATGATGATGGTGGCACATCATTAAAAGTTATAAAAGAAACACCAAACATAGGTAGTTTCAAAGATGAAGCTTCAGGTAAAACGTACCTTTATGATAAAAATAAAGTTAATTCCAAAGGTGAATTAACTTTCCAAACTGTTGGTGGTAAATCTCAAGCTCAATTAACGGCAGAAAATGTAGTTGTAAAGGAAGGTCCAGGAGGTTCTATTTATTTTATTAATAAAGGAACTGGATCAGCTGTTGAAAAAGTAAAAGGTAAAGATGACACAGAATTAGAACAAGTCCCAGGAGTAGGTCTTGTTTTAATCAATAAAACCAAGAAAACAAAGCATGTGTTCCAAGGCACTGAAGGCACAGACTATAAAACTTTCGGAACAAAGGAAGGTGGTTTTGTCGCAGTCGATTTTAATAAAAAAGGTCCAGATGGAAAGTTTGTTAAAACTCAGCTAACTGAAGGTGTAAAACCAGAAGTATTCCAAAAAATAGATCAACTACTAGAAACACAAACAGCTTTAAAAAGCCCTGACTTAAACAGAAATAGTCAAGAATATAAAAATTTACAAACTAAACAACAGATTNTAGCTCGTGATTTATTTGATACTAGTGAGTTTGAAAATGTTGTAAATGCTAAGGGCGAAGCTATGAGGACAAGATTCCTTAGAGCTGGATTAAGTGAAAACGATGCTAACCGTTTAGTGATGGGTTATAAAGAAGATGCTTATGATGATTTTATAAATAAAAAATCTACTGTAACCACTACATACAACCCAACAGAATCAATGGATAAAGTATTTGCTAAGTCCATTGAAAAACTAATTACTGATACAAGAACAGTTGCTGAGGGTAATCAAAAACTCGCAAGTTTTGCTAAAATATTTGAAGAAGGTAGCGAAGGTTTTAGAACTGGTACACTTGCTCCAGCAAGATTAGCTATTGGTAAGTTTATTAATGCCTCACCAACTCTCAAAGCAAAGTTTGAAAGTGCAATAGGTAAAGATAACTTAGAGGACTTTATTGGTGGTAACATAGCTGTGGGTGAAACATTAAATAAAATTGGTGCTCAATTTGCTGTTACTTTTGCATCTAACTTCCCAGGAAACTTAAACCAGTCAGAAGTTGATTTAGTTAAAGAAGCTGGATTGCAGTTAACAACCACACCTGAAGGTATTGCTATTATGGAAGGAATATTTAAACAAGCCGCAGATCGTTCAACAGCAGAGCTTAAAATAATAGAAGATGCAATGAAAGATCCTAAACTAAAGAATTTAAATCCTGAAGATAGATATATTGAAATGACTGCAAGAATAGATAAACATCGTAAGGATAATCCACTTGTAACGTCAGAAACGATTGAAAGACTACAAGGTGCAAAACCTCAAACTGAAAGTGGCTTTTTCTTTGCTGATGAAAATAATCAAGATGTTGGTATAAATATTACACCAATACAAGAACAAAGAGCACAGATTATATTCAAGGCAAAAGACAAAGATGACTTTATAACAAATTACGCTGATGAATTTAAAACGCTATTATCAAAACAAGCACCAAAGAAAAGATTTAGTCCAAAAGATATAAATGACTTTTATGATGCTTATAGACAATACAAATTTTTAAAGAGGAATTAATTTTGGAATTTAATGAACCAACTGGTACAGACATAAATGTTTCCAATACTCCTACAAGTTCTTTAAATGAGCCAGTAGGCGAAGAAATTACAATATCAGAGGGAGCTACTGGTGCAAAGACTGCTGGAGGTATATCATTAGACGTTGTACCTGACTCTAATTTTTTTGATTTACTTGGTGCTATTATGCCGGACTCAGGTAATTTTTTAGACTTTGCAACTAGTCCAGCACTTTCAATAATGACACAGCCAGAAGGTACTTTTAACAAATACGCTGAAGGTATTGATACTATATTGAATAATATGGCATTAGAAAACCAACGCATTGAAAATGTTTTGCAAGAAAAGTTTGGTGATAATTATTTAGGTAAAGATGCAATAGGTGGTCTCACTACTAATGATAGAGATAGCCTAGCTCGTAGATCTCAGTTTGCAGATAAGTTTGCCTTTTTTAAACGTAAATATCCAGAAGGTAGGTTATTAAGAACTGGTGTTGGTGGTAAAAAAACAGAGATGTTGTACTCACTTACTAAAGATGGTCCACTATACAGAGTAGATCCAAAAGGGGGCTTTAGTGACTTTGCTGGAGACTTTGGTGATTTTACTGGTACTTTTCTCAACTTTGCTACAGCAGGAGGAGTTGTAGGTTCTTTTGTTGCACCTTTTTTTGGAACTGGTGGTGGTGTTATATTTGGAGCTATGCTTGATAAAGCTCTTGCTGATGAAGGTGTAGATGTTGAGGATAAAAGTTTTAGGCAAAAACTTACTGATTCTTTTACAACTGATGTAGCATTACAAGGTTTGATAGAAGCTTCTATTAACAAATTTGCTCCAGGAATGGGTAGNTATTTTGTTGATAAGATGTTAGGTAAAGGTGGTGTGCCTTTTGGAGCTTTTGTTGGTAAGACACCTCCAACTGCTGTTACAGCTCAAAAGTTTGCACAAAAAGAAGGTTTACCATTACTCTCCATATCTCAATTAGCTACACGTTCCCCTATATTGCAAAAAATGGCTCAACAAGTAGGTGGAACATCTAACATATTACAAGAGATGACAACAACCCAACAAAAGAAACTGTACCAAAAAGCTAAAGAAATAGCTAAACAAGATATATCAAATTTATCACAAGGTGAACTTATGTTTACTATTGATAATTTAGGAAAAAATATAATATCAGACACTATAGGTAGGGTACAAACTATAGAAGGTAAAGCTATAAATGTTAGATATGAAGATATTGTTGAGGATCTTGATATATACAAAAAAGGTATGAATGAATTAATAGATAGAACTTTTACTAAAGCTTTTTCTTCTGCAAGGACTGATAACGTAAAGTTTGACATTAGTGGTTTAGGTGTAAAGATAGATGAAATACTCACTGGCACACAAATCAAAATGGCAAAAAAGGGTAAAAATAAACAAAATTTATATGAAAAAATAGGTGGTGAATTACAAGGTGATTTAGGTAATTTATTAGCACAACTTAAAAGAGCGGATACCGATGTTGGTACAATATCTGTAAAAACCTTTGGTAAAAAAAGAACATTTGACGCCTTAAAACAAATGCTTACTGTAAGAAATAAACTTAGTGATATTGTATCTCAAAAAGGTGAAGGTGCTTTTGTAGCTAAAGAGTTGATGGATGAGATTGATAAAGTTATTGATACTCCGACTGGTGGGTCGGGTCAGTTCAAAAAATTTCTAGATGATGCAAGAAAACTTACAAAAGAAAAAACAGATGTGATTAATTTTACAAGTCTAGGTACTTTATTTGATAGAAACGCTGGACTTAATGTAATGAAAACTATGAAATCTTTATATGATGGTAATATTAATGCAACAGACTTAAAGTTACTCAAAAATTTTATGCGTATTAGTAAAGAAGGTGGGACAAAAGCAGTATCACAAGCTAATAATATAAAGACTATGGAAAACATACAAGATGGGTTCATACAATATACTCTGCAAAATATAGATACTGGTGCTACCCTTATTAAAGATATAGCAAAAGACCAAGAGCTATTTAAGCTACTTGTGCCAAATGGTAATACTCGTAGAGCATTACTCACTTTTACAGATAAACAAAATTGGTTAAAAAATAGTGCTACTGTCAAAGCAATGGAAAGAGAGTTGGTAGATGCTGAAAGTGCATTTAATGAGATTGCAAAAAGTACTCAAGCAGAATTTATAAATAAGATAAATGCTACTGGTGGTGTAAATGGTAAGTATGCTGAAAAATTAAGACTACATGTTTTAAGCACCATATTAGATAAGCCTAGTGTAACAAGAATAAGTGATATCGATGGTTCTACTGTTATAAACGGTAAAGCCCTTACAAAAGAGTTGGATGATTTAAAAAGGTTTGCTGGACAATATAGTAATTTAAAACCTTTGTTTTCTAAAGCTGGGAAACCAAATGAAATAGATAATAACTATTTTAAAAATTTAGAAGGTATAAGAATATATGGGTTTTTTGCTAATATNGGTGAAGATGCTGGANCATCATTTGCAACTGGTTCAGAAATAGGTAAAGCAACAAGNGGACAATTTTTTGAGTTTGTACAATCTGTTTTACCAAGAAACATATTAGCAAAATTAATGTCAATGAAACCGAGTGTAGCTCAACTAGAACAAGCTCACTCTAAAACTAGTGGGTTTTTAGATAGAAGTGGTAAGTTAAACAAATTAAGTGGAATACTTACAAGTATTGAAAGAGAGTTAGGGTTAGCTAGTGAGGATATTACTCCTGGATTTGAAGATGAAACAAGGCAACAAGAATTTGAAAGAACTGGTAATCCTCCTTTTATGGGGGATGTAAGTCAAAACACAATTACACCAAACACATTAAACCTGAATCTTCCCACAGTGTCAGGTGGTGGTTCTGTTGGTAGTCCTCCATCTAACACGAACTTTGCCTCTCTGTTTCCATTTGACACTACGGGAAGTGCCATATCAAGTAGAGCAGGGATAGGCGGATTAGTATGAACATAGACCAACTACAACAAGAATTAAAACGAGATGAAGGCTGTGTGAACGCTATATATCTTGACCATTTAAATCTACCGACTTGTGGTATAGGTCATTTAATTACAGAGTGGGATGAAGAATATGGCAAACCAGTTGGTACAGAAATATCAGAGGATAGAGTAGATGCTTTATTCAAGGAAGATATCAAAGTTACATTAGAAGAATGTAAGGTACTTTATGAAAACTTTGATGATCTACCTGAAGAAGCACAACTTATATTGGCAAACATGATGTTCAACATGGGTAGACCAAGACTTAGTAAATTTAAAAAAATGAATAAAGCNATTGCTGAGGAAGATTGGATTGAAGCCTCATTACAAATGGAAGACTCTAAATGGTATCGTCAAGTAACAAATCGTGCAGAACGATTAGTAGAAAGAATGGCTAATCTGCAAAAGTTCCCAATAGGTTAAGCGGAGGATAGCATGGATCCAGCAACCATTGGAGTAGCCATCACAGCCGCGAACACAGCATTCAATGCGATTAANCGNGGNTTNCAAGCTGGACGTGAAATAGANTCTATGNGTAAAGATCTTGGGCGTTGGATGTCTGCATTAAGTGATATTGACAATGCNGAAAAGTCTGCTAAAAANGCNTCTNCNCTTAGAAAATTATTTAAAGGTNANGAAATACAAGCNAGTGCGATTGANGCNTTTACTGCAAAAAAGAAATTAGAAGCACAAAGACAAGAACTAAAAACTTTTATAAACTTTCATTATGGACCTAAGTCTTGGAATGAAATATTAGAAATGGAAGCTAACATAAGACTGCAAAGGAAAAAAGAAATATATGATAGGCAACAATTTATTAGAAAAATTTGGGAAGTTATTGGTTGGATATTTTTAGCTTGTACCGTTNTTGGATTTTTATTTGCGTTAGCTTATATGTATAAGGAAAGTAGATGACACAAAAACAATTACAAAAAAAGTCTAAATATGCTGAGTATGATATTGATGGTGATGGCNTAGTNTCNGANGANGAACTNAGTCATATAAAAGAAATNAAAGAAACAGAAACTAAATTACGCAAAAATCTTGCACAATTACGCATGGCAAGATACACATTAATCGGTATGGGTGTGTTTACATTAGCTATGTTCATAGTTCCTATAGAAAGAGTAGAAGCTTTGGCTGATATTAGCAATTTATTCTACATTTCTGGAGCTGGAATAGTAGGAACTTACATGGGGACTACTGCCTACATGACCAAGAATGGGAAGTAATTTTAGGGTACAAACACACACGGACACCTTGCTCTCATGACTGTATCGAGCTTATACGGAGTCATTTTTTTACTAAACTATCCAATCTGTAACATTTTCCTGTAAAACCACACTTGCTATGTCAATTTTACTTCTTAAAGCTTGTAACACTTTTTCGTCTACTGTTTTCTCTGCAATAATGTCTATGTATGTTACTTTATTCACTTGACCAATACGATGTGCTCGGTCTTCACTTTGTAACCTAACCTCAAGGTCATAACTATTACTATAATATATCACTGTAGATGCTTGAGTAAGTGTTAGACCATAACCACCAGTTCTAGGTTGTCCNACAAAAAACCTTACTGGGCTATCTGAGTTTTGGAAAGATGACATAGCATAATCCCGTTGGTCTGTGCTAGTAGCACCATAGTAAGAAACTACACTATCCTCGCCATACATTTTTATTAACAACTCTACAATGCTCTCAATATCATGTGTAAAGTTAGCCCATATAATAGCTTTACCATTTATCTCCTCAACGACTGCTTCTAGTTCTTTTATTTTAGCAGATGAAAAAGTTTTTATTGTGCCATCATCTAGTTTTACATGCCCAGAACAAACTTGTTGTAGCCTGAGTAATTGTGTCAATATTGTGGTGGGAGTAACAGTCCCTTCCTCACATATGCCAAGTGCTATCTTTTTTAAGTCGCTATACATTTTAGCTTGTTCAGGTGTAAGTTCTACAACTCGTTTTGTATATACCTTGTCTGGTAAGTCCAAACAATCTTGCTTCCTAACTCTGTAACTAAAATTATCTAACAAACCATTCAACTCCTTTAGGTTTTTGTATCCTACTATTTGGTTAAAACTATATGAACCTAAGTTACGTCTTTTAATTATNGCATACTCATATTGAAAACTATAAAAGCTTTTATGACCAAGTAACTCTGGGTTTAAAAATTCACATTGAGTGTACAAATCCATAGGGCTTTTTGTTATTGGACTACCAGTCATAATTCTACGGTACTTTGCCATTTTACCAAGCTTCACTATTGACTTAGTACGTTTAGCATTCTTACTTTTTATTGTAGTGCTTTCATCTATAGCCATAAGTGTGCCATGAGCCAACAAAAACTTTTCTGCTACTTCCACACCTTTGCGTGTGCTAAATGCTTCAATGTTCATTAAGAATATTTTTAAATTGTAATTATCCTCAAACAACTTTTTCCAAGTGTTTAAAAACTTTTGTGTGTGATTAGGTTGCCATATACAAATATCTGCTAACACATGTTCTGGCATATGGGTAGGTATCTCATTACTAGACCAGTTTCTATACACACCTTTTGGTGCGATAATAAGAACACCACCTATATAACCTTTGTCATACAGGACACTAAAATTATCTATCAAGACCTTAGACTTACCAGTTCCCATATCCATAAAATATGCAAACTCATCTAAGTTCCAACCTTTCCTAAGAGCAGTCAGTTGGTGCTCATAGGGAGGCATCTTAAATTTATATTTCATTACCTTAACTTTCTGACTTTATTATATACAAACTGTTTTAAAATTTAAGTTCTTTTTTGTCGGTGTGATATTCTTCGCGAGACGGAAAATATATCGATATCAGATATTATAATATCTGATTTATCATTTGGACTAAATTTAGTTTTACTACTATATATAAAAGTATATATTAAATAGTTGCTAGTGTTTAGTAGCGTGACATGCTAACCGTTCACTAGGCTTATATCAAGAGCCACCAAGTTTCTAGGCAAAGGTGGTGAGGTTCTAACAAGTCCCAGCCGTTTACGGATAGATTGGCTTGTTAGTAGCGACAAGGGTTAAGCATTAGCAACAACGGCATAGGAGAAAGTATGACTGTTTTTATAACGCAGGAAGTTCCAGGAAGAGATATTACAAAAGCCTCTGAGTATGGTGATTTGCAAATATTAATTCCAGCTAAGGAACAAGTAGCCTTATCAGCACAACCAACAGTTAGGCGGATAAATAGGTTACTCCGTAAGTTTAATGACAATGATTACTTGCTACTGTCAGGGGATCCCGTGATTATTGGCATCTCTTGTGCCGTTGCCATGTCTAATAATATAGGCAAGTTAAATATATTAAAGTGGGATAGGCAAGATGAAGAGTACTATCCAGTAACAGTTGACATCTATGACAAGGAGGTATAAATGGATTTTGAAGCAACTGCAAACGAGCTTACTAAGGTAAGCGAACAAGGATTGAGTAATGTCAGTTCTTTGTGCAAAAAACAACTACAACTTGAGGATAGAGTAAAAGAACTCAAGGCTGAACTAAAAGAAACTGAAAGGGTGCTAAGAGAAATATCACAAGACTTATTACCCTCTGCTATGCAAGAACAAAATTTAAAAACCTTGCAAACAGAAGATGGACATGAGATTACGGTTACTGATTTTGTTTCAGCACACATATCAGAAGCTAATCGTAAAGACGCACATGATTGGTTAACTTCTAATGGTTTTGGAAGTTTAATAAAGAACACTGTTACTGCTTCATTTGGTAGAAACGAAGATAATAAAGCAAAAGATTTATTAGCTGACTTACAAGGTCAGGGCATGGCAGTTACAAATAAAGTTTGGGTAGAGCCACAAACTTTAAAGTCGTTTGTTAAGGAACAAACTGGAAAAGGTGAAAATATACCTCATGACTTGTTTGGTGTATTTTTAGGTTTACAAACTAAAATAAGGAGAAAGTAAAATGGCTGAAGTAGTCAAGAAACAAGAAGGAGCACTTGTCAACGCTTCATTTGAAGAAATGTCTGGTCTTGGGTTTGCGGAAACTAGCACACAAGACATGTCAATACCTTTTTTAAGAATACTTGGAGCACAAAGCCCACAAGTAGATGAAAACGAAGGTGCATATGTTTCAGGTGCAAGGGCAGGAATGATATATAATACAGTAGCAAATGCAGTGTATTCTGGTGCTAGTGATAAAGGCATTACAGTCGTGCCTTGTTATTACAATAGAAGGTTTGTTGAGTGGAAACCAAGAGATCAAGGTGGTGGGTATGTAGGCAGTTACTTGCCTGATGACCCAATAGTAGCAACTGCTACACGCAATGATAACAATGATGAGGTATTGCCAAATGGTAATCTACTTACTAACACGGCTCAACACTTCGTTATGTTGTTAGAGGGTGAGCAATACAGTAGATGTTTAATAACAATGTCTAGCACACAACTTAAGAAGTCAAGAAGGTGGCTATCCCAAATGAATGCTATGACGGCTATGGGTAAAAATGGTCCATACACTCTACCAATGATGTCGCAAATGTACAACTTGTCAACTGTGCCTGAGCAAAATGATAAAGGTAAATGGTATGGTTGGGTTATCAACAGAGTAAGGCAGTTAGATTTATCAGATGACTTACACAAAGCTATTTTTGAAAACTGTGTAGCGTTTGCAAAATCAGTAGAAGCTGGAGAGGTTGATGTAAAAGAGGTAGTGCCAGACCAAGCACCTACTGACTTACCACCAATTAAAGATGCACCAAAAGCTAAGGTAGAATCTGACGACGATCCTTTCTAAGATTACCTAGTAATTTTGTTGTTTATTATTAGGTAGAAGCCCTAGCACCTCCTTGTTTGCATTTGCTAGGGCTTCATAAAGGAGGGGTTATGGAGTTAGCAGAACAGTTTTATAATTTATTTGAAGGTAACAAAAGAGCCTACGGTGTTGTTGACCTTGATGATAACGGTGTAGGTAAAAAGACTGGTGTATATAAGATTATTAAGAAGCCACCAGAAGTACAACATTGGATTGACCATTTAAAAGGTAAACAAGGTCTAGGTATTATACCTATTATGGATGACAATACTTGTAAGTGGGGAGCTATTGATGTTGATAATTATCAAGTTGACCATAAGAATTTAGTAGAAAGATTACGCAAAGAACGAATTATTGGGTGGGTCGCAAGGAGTAAATCAGGTGGAGCCCACATATATTTCTTTTTTAAAGAACCAATAAAAGCCTCTACTGTAAAAAATAAACTTGCAGAGATAGCATCAGGCTTAGGTCAAGCAGAGGGGGAGGTGTTCCCTAAACAAGCTGAAATATTAGTGGAGAGGGGTGATACTGGAAACGGTTTGAATATGCCGTATTTTAAAGGCAACATGAGCACAAGGTCGGTGTATGATTTAAAAACACTTGAAATACTCTCGCCTCAAGACTTCGTTAAAAAGGCTAGTAAATACTTAATTACGAAACAACAGTTTTCCGATTATAAGATAAATGCTAGTCAAGACAGTTACTTACCTGATGGTCCACCATGCCTTCAACATTTATGTAGTATGGGCTTTGGTGAGGGTTCTAGAAACAATGCTCTGTTTAATTTAGGTGTTTATGCAAGAATGTTTGATGCTGATAACTGGGAAGCTTTGATACAAAAGTACAACCTTGACTACCTAAAACCATCACTCTCACATGCTGAGGTTGGAGCAGTAATCAAACAGTTGCAACGGAAAGATTACTTTTATAAATGTGAAGACCAACCTATCAAACCGTTTTGTAATAAAGAGGTTTGTGTCACAAGGAAGCATGGCGTTGGACCGAACGGTGTACAAAACAGTATGTCAGCACTTACAAAAATAGATGGTGACCCACCCATATGGATACTTAATGTGGATGGACAAAGGTTAGAATTAAGCACAGATGGTTTAGTTTCACAAACTAGGTTTCAAAAAGATTGTGTATCACAGATAAATAAGCTACCAAGAACAGTGAGTCAAAATGCTTGGCAGACAAGGATACAATTATTATTGGATAGTTTAACTATTGTAGAAGTACCACCTGATGCTACAATAAAAGGAGAGTTTGAAGATTTATTGCACTCCTTTTGTAGCGAAAGAGCAAGGGGTGTGGAACGTGATGATATATTACAAGGAGTTGCAGTATGGATGGATGGAATGGTTTACTTTCAAGTAAAGGATATAAAAAAGCATCTATCGGTAAACGACTTCAACCATTATTCCTCATCAAAAATTACTCTACGATTACAGAACTTAGAAGCTGATAAGATGTTTTGGCGAGTTAAAGGTAAAGGAATACATGTATGGTCACTGCCTCAAGAGTACTTTGAGTCTGATAATGAACCCATGAAGTTACCAGAAATACCTAAACAAAAAGATGTAATATAATGAAGATAGTTGTTGGACCTCCTGGAACTGGTAAAACAACTAAGCTATTATCATTAGTAGAACAATATATATCATCAGGTGTACCACCAGATAAGATAGGTTACTTTGCTTTCACAAGAAGAGCGGCGACTGAAGCTATTGAGAGAGCATGTGATAAATTTAAGTTAGTCAAAAAAGACTTACCGTTTTTTAGAACACTTCATAGCCTAGCGTTTATGCAGATAGGTATAAGTCACTCACAGATTATGACACAAACAAAGTACAAAGAAATATCGGATTGGTTAAAAATAGGTAACTTTTATGGTCAGTCAGATGTGGCTGATAGCCCATTTAAAGATTATGGATATGGTGATAAATTTTTAGAGATTATAAATATGTCTAGAATTTTACAACAACCTCTACGGTCTGTGTACAATGCCTCAACTGTTCCTTTGCGTACTGATTGGGCTAGGGTTGATTATGTGCATAGAGGATTAGAGCATTGGAAACAAACATATGAGTTGTATGATTACACTGATATGCTTGAGTATTTTTGTAAAAGAAAGTTATCTCCAAAACTAGAGGCTGTGTTTATTGATGAAGCACAAGACCTCTCACCGTTACAATGGGAGATGGTACATCAGTTACAACAAAACACTAAAGAGATATATGTGGCAGGAGATGATGACCAAGCAATATTTAGATATGCAGGAGCAGATGTAGATTATTTTATTGGATTAGAGGGCGATGTTACTGTTTTAAATCAAAGTTTTAGGATACCTTCCTTACATCATAGGTTAAGTCAAAGTGTCATCAGCACTGTCGTTGGTAGACGTAAGAAAGAGTTTTTTCCAAGAGCAGAGGAAGGCACAGTAAACTGGTATCGCCACTCTGAGATGGTAGATATATCTGAGGGCGACTGGTTACTACTAAGTAGAACTACTCGTGGTGCAAAACAACTTGAGGAAGAAGTAAGAAGGCGAGGGCATTTGTATATATACAATGGTAGCAGTTCAATTGACTCAAAAGTTTTAGAAGCAGTTAGGTTGTGGGAAAAACTTCGGTCTGGAGATAGGTTGCGGATTGAACAAGTCAAAACAGTTTACAAACAAATGATACTTGGACAGCAAGTAGAATACGGACATAAGACTTTACCCAAAGGAGTGGATGGAGAACTTTATAGTCTACAAGATTTGCAAGACTTCCATGGATTATTACATAGTCTTCCATGGGATGAAGGACTTGGTAAGATACCTGAGTCTGACCGACGATATATTAAAGCATGTCTTCGCAAAGGTGAATCATTAACGGCAGTTCCTCGCATACGAATCTCTACTATTCATTCTGCTAAAGGAGCTCAGGCTACAAATGTTCTAATGTTGACCGACACTATGAAGCGTTCATATTCTATGTGGCGAAAGTTTGAGAATGCACACTATGATGAAGCTCGTGTCTTTTATGTTGGCTTAACTAGAGCTATAAAAAATCTACACCTAATACAACCAATGTACTCTCAGGGATACTCAATACCCAACTAAATGCTCAAAAGAGTAGTTGACGATTTACACTTGGCTATCCCACTATATATTATAAACATAACTTAACTAAAAACAGAAAGGTTTGTAATGTCGCAGTTATACGCAAGTAAAGAGTTACTTATTAAACTCAACAATAGGGCTATTAGGCGTAATTCTAACAGAACGCTTAAACCAAAAGCTCTTGACAAACTTCCAAACACTTTAGGCGAAGTAGGCTTAGAGGGTGAGGATGCAAACGACCTTATACGTTATCCAGTTACAATGGCAATGCCACACAATGATGTGGAGATGCGTTGTAGCTTTGCAACACATGAAGGTCAACAAATGTGGTTGGACATTAGTTTTAAGGAGTATGAGGCACTCCCTAGTGTTGAACTAAACGTAAATGAAACAATGTAGTGTAAAGGAGGTATATTATGGCACACATGGTTGAAACGATGGCTTATGCAGGGAAAGTTCCTTGGCATGGCTTAGGTAATAAAGTCGACGGTAATTTAACACCAGATGAAATGTTAGTCGCCGCTGGACTTGACTGGACAGTATCAAAACGTCCATTGTACTATGCAGACAAACCAAATACTTGGGACTTAAATGACCCTCGTGGTGAAGCTAGTATGTTAAAAGCGGACAAGCACTATGCTATCGTTCGTGACACAGACAACAGAGTGTTGTCACATTGTGGTGAGGCATTTGTGCCTTTTCAAAACCAAGAAACAATGTCGTTTTTCAAAAAGTTTACTGATGCAGGACACATGGAAATGGATACTGCAGGAAGTTTATCTGACGGTGAACGTGTGTGGGGTCTTGCTAAAATTAAAAAAGGTTTTAAATTAGCAGGAGGTGATGAAATAGAAGGCTACTTACTTATGGCTAACAGTCACAAGGTAGGTTCTGCCATGACAATTATGTTCACACCTATCAGGGTTGTTTGTAACAACACGATAACCTTAGCCCTCAACCAAGAAGGTATGACTGGCAAGTTCAGAGTTTTACATTTACAAATGTTTGATGAAGAAATTATGCAGTCAGCCGAACAAGCGTTGGGTATCTCTGGTGAACAAATGAAACAGTTCCAAGAGCAGTCTGAGTTCCTTGCTAGTAAACGAGCCAAGCAAGACCAAATTGATAACTACATCGCTGAGATGTTGCAACCAAAACTTCTTATTGATAGGGCTAAGGCAGACAGTCTTGAGCAACCACCTATCCATGAGCAGTTTACTAATACCTCAGAGTTAGTTCGTCAAGCCATTGAACTAAGTCCTGGAGCAACATTACAGTCTGCTAAGGGTACTTGGTGGGGAGCACTGAATGGTCTAACATATGTTATGGACCACCAGAAAAAGTCTAGCTCTCAAGACAACAGACTAGTATCTGCTTGGTTTGGTAACTCTGCAGTGACCAAGCGTAAAGCACTCACAAAAGCTTTGGAATATGCTAAAGCTTAATTCATCTGGTAGAGCACAAACATATTGTGTTCTACCAATCCCTTGTTATTATTAATTAAATAAACTTTTATAGAAAGGAAAGTTATGTCAGATAGCAAAGAAATATTATTTGAAGCATTAACAGATGCTAATGAAAAAGACTATTGGGAGGTTATGGGTGATGCTCATACTATTTGGAAGCCCAAAGCATTTATTGATTTAGGTTTGCCTGAGGAGTTTGTCATGAACTATGCTCGCACTTACAAGTCAGACACGAGCCACCCTAAGTCAACTATTTACCATGAGGACGGTAGTGTTATTGAAGATGTACATGGTGTTATGTCCACATCAATAGCTGACGCTTTAGTTAGAGTATTTGGTTTACACGGTGCTCAACAAGATGCGTCCGAAAAGTTTGGTAGAGGTTCTGCCCTCAGGATACTTTCACAAGCTATATGGGATCATACCCATGCTTTGCAGGAAGTGTAACGAAACTATCACAACTAAGCGAGTAGAGTTAGGATACACTACTTGCTTAGACTGTGGTGATGCCGAGGCAAAGCAAGTTGTTCACACTGTTGTGCCTATGCACAAATCTAATTATGTTGTAGTCACTAATTTTAAACATTTAGTGGGGATAAATACAAAATGAAAAAGTTCTACATATCTAAAAACGGTGTCAAAATTAAAGAAACATATGTAGAAAAAGATGCAAAAAAATACGAGCAAAAAGGTTACAGAGTTTTATCAAGACGTGTAACAAGGAGGACAAATGATAGAAAACTTTTACAACTGGATAAATGAACGTCATGCTATTTATTTAGCTAGAGTTAGGGGTGACAGNCCACCATGGACTGAAGACCCTATTTTGCGTGAATATAAATTTACAAATCCGTTTAGGGAAAATGACCGTACTACAGTCTATATGCGAAAAGCTTGGACTGAACCAAACAACAATCGCCCCTTTGGTGAAATAATATTCAACTGTTGTCTGTTTAGAATGGTAGGCACTATGGAGTTTGCTGAAGCACATGGTTGGGTTCATGCTGATGCACTAGAGTGGGATCCTGAGCACACTGTAAATTTAATTTCAAATAGAATTAAACACGGTTTAAAAACATTCACTGGAGCGTATATTATAACTAATCAAGGTATTAAAAAACCAAAAGCGGAGGTTGTTGTATATGAGTTCCTTGTACCGATTTACCAAAGTCAGGTCAAGCTTGGACAAATTGCGTCCGAGAGTCAATCGTTACAAACCTTACACAAAGCGTTGGCTTCCTATAAAGGGTGGGGAGGCGGAGGCTTTATGTCTTACGAAGTCGTTTCCGACCTCAACTACACACCTGTCTTGGACAAGGCGACAGACCGTTTTAGTTGGGCTAACGCAGGACCAGGAGCAATGAGGGGTATCAATAGGATACATGGTTACCCACTCAAAAAGATGCACTCACAAGATCGTGCTAACACATTCATGCAAGAAATATTAGCTGAAAAAGATAAATATATTGATCTTGATGTTATTAACCCTTATGATGTAGATATGCGTTGTATTGAACATAGCTTATGTGAGTGGGATAAGTATGAAAGGGTAAGGCTTGGTCAAGGTAAACCAAGAAGTAAATTTAAAGAAGTTATGCAGAGTATACCAATAGGGAGTGTAAAATGAAAATATATATACCAACAAGAGGTCGCACTGCGACACAAACTACTTGGAGAAGTATTGGTGAGTGGGCTAGACAAAGGGCTTGTTTAGTTTGCCCTGAAAGTGAGGTTAAGTACCATTTAAATTATGGAAGAAACGTATTGTCAAGAGGCGATGTAACTGGCATAAATAATGTGCGTGAATTTATTATGGATCATGCCATTGAGCATGGACAGGAAAAAATTATTATGCTAGATGATGATTTAATATTTGGTAAACGTATTAGTAATCATGGACCGAGTTTGCGTAAAACAACTGAAGATGATATGCAGTATTTGTTTCAACGTATGGAGCATTTGCTAAATGAATATTGGCATGTCGGTGTTAGCCCTCGCCAAATGAATGATAAACATTTTCCCCATACACTCAAACATGGTATGCGTATCAATGCAGTGCATGGCTTACGACCACTTGATATTGGTAAGCTTGATATAAANTACAATGATGTTGAGCTTATGGAAGACTACTACATGACTCTATCATTGTTTGCTAGAGGTAAACCAAATGCAGTAATAGTAGACTGGACATGGGATCAGCGTGGTGGTAGTGGACAAAAGGGAGGTTGTAGTAATTACAGAACACCTGAGTTACAAGAAAAAGCTAGTTATGAACTAGCCACTAAATTTCCAGAGTTTGTTAAAGTTGTTGAAAAAGAAACCAAAACTGGTTGGGAAGGAATGAAAAAAAGATATGACGTTAGAGTACAATGGCAAAGAGCGTTTAAAGCAGGATGCCCCGAACGCAATACAAATTGAACTAACTGAGGGTTGTAACCTCGCTTGTTCTTTCTGTGGCATACAACAAATAAGAGATAATGGTGCTGATGGTCCAAGTTGGACACATGGCAAAAATTCTAAAGAGTATAAGTTTATGACACGTAATACTTTACTCAGTGTTCTAACTAAGATAAAAAACAGTGGTTGGAATCCACGCTTTGAGTTTGCTATGCACGGTGAGCCGACTATGCACCCTGAATATTGTGTGTTCATACAAGCAACCAGACAATACTTTCCCAAAGCTTCTATTATGATGACTAGTAATGGTGGTGGTCTACTCGGTAACGTAAGTAACAAAGTAAATGAACTTATGGAAGCAGGACTTAATGTTTTGTTTTTAGATAATTATGAACGTATCCGTATAGTTGATAAAATTAAAGCTAATTATAATGGACCTCACAAAGTAGTGGAGTATCCTCAAAACCCTGAGGGTAACCCACATAAAAGAAGAAAGCCTAATGAAAAATTAATTGTAGTCGGTGCTGATTTAACAATAGCAACGAGTGGCACACATGCTCAGGTCAGTAACCATGCTGGATCTGCTTTCCCACTAAACTACACACAACAAGACAAACGATGTGCAAAACCTTTCCGTGAGCTTAGTGTTCGTTGGGACGGTAATGTTGCATTATGTTGTAATGACTGGACTGGTATCTATAAGTGTGGTAATGTTAACGATTACAATAGTATGGATGAACTGTGGAACAATGATGCGTTTTACTCGGCTAGAGTAAAACTGTACCACGGACAACGAGACTTCGGTGCTTGTAATGGTTGCGATAATACTACAATCCGTAATGGGTTGTTACCCGACAGAATGGGTAAGTACGAGCTACCGAAGCCCACAGCGATGACAAATAACTTTATTGAACAAGCTTGTAATGGTAATAGTTATACTAAAGCAGTGAAGCCAGTTTATGACTTTATTAACTTGCCCTCTGATAAGTTGATTTAGTTTTAGGTAGGTTAGGTGCTAAACATAACATTCCAAGCCTCGTGAGGCTTTAAAAAGCTCCAAAGAAAGGGGGACATATGTATAAAAGAATGTATGGTGTAGAAACTTTTGTAGTAGGTAATGTCTCAGAAGCTTTACATCTAGCTAAACAATCAATCATGCAAGTGGGTAGAAAGATAGAGACTAGAGTAGGCATTGCTCTTGAGTTTCCTACACCAGTTGCCATTACTTATAATCACCCACAAGAAAGAGTTATATTCTACGAAGAGCGTGATGCTAACCCAATATTTCACTTCATGGAATCACTCTGGATGCTAAATGGTATGCGTGATTTAGAAACAGTGCAGTATTATAATAAACGTATGCGTGACTTTAGTGATGATGACAAAACTTTACAAGGTGCATATGGCTATAGGTGGCGAAAGCATTTTGAGTTTGACCAACTTAAAATAATAATTGAACGGTTAACCTCATACAAAAATGATAGACGTGCCGTATTAGCCATGTGGGATGCAAAGCAAGACTTAACACATTTAAATATTAGTAAAGATATACCTTGTAATACTCATGTTTATTTCAGCATTCGTGATGGTTTTTTAGATATGACTGTATGTAACAGAAGTAATGATTTGATATGGGGTTGTTGTGGTGCTAATGCAGTTCATATGAGTTATTTACAAGAATACATAGCAAGTATGTGTGGTGTGAATATGGGCTTTTATACTCAGTTTACACATAATCTCCATGCTTACTTAGATACACTTACGCCATTAAAAGATATGCAACCTGACCTTGATCCATATGCAGTCAGGCAAATAGAATACCAAACACCTTTAATGACACACCCAAAAGTATTTGATGAAGAGTTAAAGTTGTTTATGGCTAGTCCAATAGGTAAAGAATTTAAAAACAAAATATTTACCGAAGTAGCCATACCAATGTTTAGATTGTGGGTAGCTTGGAAAAGTAAGAACTATTTAGAGTGCATGAGTGCGTTGTCAGAAATAAAATCTGAGGACTGGCATATTGCATGTAAAGAGTGGATTGATCGTAGAAAGGACAAACTCAAATGACAAAAGAAAAACAATATAGCCCTATTATAAGACAAACAGAAATTATAAGTGCAGAGGACTGGACTTCACTCGACAGAGCCGAAGAAGACTATGGTGATAGTTGGCGTAAACGAGGTGGTATTGGTGCTTTCATGATGTTAGCTCGTAAGTGGGATCGCATTGAAAAACAAGTTTTTGATTACACTTATGATATTTTTCTAGCCCTAGAGGAGGACAAAAGACCTGAGGGGCTTATGGATGATATTAAAGACTTGCGACGTTATTTACTATTAGTAGAAGCACACATGCGAACAAAGGGTAAATGAACAAAGTAAACTTAGATACAAAGGCAATAGCCTCTTGTGAGGAATGTAATGTTCGTATTGAAACTACTTTCCGTAAATTAAAAAACAAGTGGAACATCTGTATGAGATGTGGCACACCAATGAAAGTGAGAGTAAAAGAAGATGCAGTTCCCGTTGTTCACACCACCGACTGAGTGGGTTATGCCAGATGGCTATCCTAACTTAGCCCATGCAAAAGAAGTAGCGATTGACTTAGAAACTAGAGATCCTAACTTACTATCACACGGTAGTGGTTGGGCTAGAGGCGATGGCGAAGTTATAGGAGTAGCAATATCTGCTGGAGCTGACTCATGGTACTTCCCGATACGACACCAGAACGGTGGCAACCTTGACCCCAAACAAACACTCGCATGGGTAAAAGATTTATGTAGTGTTGACCGTGATTACATTATGCACAATGCTTTGTATGATGCTGGATGGTTATGGCGAGAGGGTATTGATATAAAAGGTAGGATTATTGATACTATGATAGTAGGAGCACTACTCGATGAAAATAGATTTAGTTATGCTCTAAATGCACTTGGTCGTGATTATCTAGGTGAACGTAAGAATGAAGCAGAACTTAATGAAGCCGCTCAGTCTTTTGGAGTCAATGCTAAAAGNGAGATGTGGAAACTTCCTGCTCACTTTGTCGGAGCNTACGCAGAACAAGATGCAAGTTTAACANTAAAGTTATGGAAACGGTTCCAGACTGAGATGGCTAAGGAAGATATTAACGACATATTTACACTAGAAACTAATGTACTCCAAGTCGTATTAGCTATGCGAAAACAAGGAGTTAGAGTAGATTTAGAAAAAGCAGAAGTGTTAAAGGATAGGCTAGAAAAGCAAGAGCAAGAAGTATTAGCTTCTGTAGGTGGTCAGGATATTGATATCTGGGCGGCTCAGTCCATTGCGAAAGCATTTGATGAAGTTGGGCTAAAGTACCCTAGAACGCAAAAGATAGATGCACCAAGTTTCACTAAAAACTTTCTAGCTAACCATGAACATGAGTTACCTCGTGCAGTCGTTAGGGCAAGAGAACTAAATAAAGCTAGAACTACATTTATTGATACAATACTCAAACACCAACATAATGGTAGAATATATGCCGAAGCTCACCCTCTGCGTAGTGATGGTGGTGGCACAGTCACTGGTAGGTTTAGCTACACTAATCCAAACCTCCAGCAAGTTCCTGCAAGGAATGCTGAGATAGGTCCAATGATACGTAGTTTGTTTTTACCTGAGGAAGATAGTTTGTGGGGGGCTTTTGATTACAGTAGCCAAGAGCCTCGCCTAGTTGTTCATTATGCAGGATTGATGAACTTTACGGGAGCACAACAATTTGTTGCTGAGTATGCAAAAGATAAAATGACTGACTTCCACCAACTCGCCGCAGATATTGTTGGAGTTCCTAGGAAACAAGCAAAAGATATTAACTTAGGTCTGTTCTATGGAATGGGTAAGAATAAATTAGCAGAGCAGTTAGGTTTGGAATATGAAGATGCACAAGAACTCTTTGCACAATACCATGCCAAAGTTCCTTTCGTACAAGAGTTAGCGACCTTTGCTATGAATAAAGCAAGTAAGAAAGGTGTAATACGAACACTGCTAGGTCGTAAGTGTAGGTTTGATAAGTGGGAACCAAACATGTACGGAACATTTAAACCACTGTCATACGAAGATGCGTATGCCGAACATGGTCCAGCTATCAAAAGGTGTTTTACTTACAAAGCCCTCAACAAACTTATACAAGGCTCAGCCGCCGATCAAACCAAACAAGCAATGGTCGCCCTACATAAAGAAGGAATATTACCAATGATACAAGTACACGATGAGCTTGACATAAGTGTAACGAGTGAAAAACAATGTAAACAAATACAAGAAATTATGGAGGAGTGTGTAACTCTACAAGTGCCAAGTGTAGTAGATGTTGAGCTTGGTAACAGTTGGGGTGAGGCAAAACAAACACTCAGCGACAAACCATGGACAAGGGGGTTAAGTAGTGGACACAGTGAGCAACCAAATTAATTATGATAAGATTGAAACTATATATGATGCACAATTTATTAATCGGTATCATACCGTACCACTCGGCGGATTGAGGCAAACTGTGGGTGCTCACTCTTATGCTGTCGTAGTTTTATTAGACCAACTATGGGATAACTGCTCCAAGAGTCTATTACTCTCTGCCCTCTACCACGATGTACCTGAAATAGTATTAGGTGATATCCCAGCGACGGCGAAGTGGGAATATCCTGAGGTAAAGAAAGCATTTAAAAAAGCAGAAGACAAAGTAGCCAAGGATCTAGGTATAAACTTTGTGTTAACAGAGCGTGAACTAAACAGACTAAAAATGGCAGATATGCTAGAGTTAGTCATGTANTGTCANAAACTTAATGATAGTAATCCTCGCATGAAACTTATTATGCAGACTGGTGTTAACTACCTTATGGATAATTACTCTCAGCTCTCTGACTTTGAACCAGTCAGGCAAGTGCTTAGACATTTAAAATTAATCATTTGAACACTTAGGTGTTTACATTTTTAAAGTCCTACCTTTATAATATAGCATATTTGTAATAAAGGAGGTTTACTATGGATTTACAAATTATTGATTGTTGTATTTGCCACAAGCAAATAGAACCAGACCGTACCGAAAGTGGTGAAATATATTGGACACAAGGTAACGATGCCATGCCAATACACGACGGTAGATGTTGTAACAAGTGCAATGCAGAGATTGTTGTCCCTGCTAGGTTTACTGAAATAAAACTAGGAGGTAACAAATGAGCATCAATCAAGAAATGGCTGAAGTATATGAAGAGTACTTGCGTGACCACATACAAGAATATGTGGTTACTGAGTTTTTAGGTAGAGGTAAGTATAAGAAAACACACTTCAACCTAAATGAAGGTTACAAGGCTCAACAGTTTGTTGACCAACTCAAAGAGCAAGGTGGTAAAGCTATGCTCTACGGTATTTCATTACCACCTGATCGCACTCTACCTATTCAGGTTACACTATGAATATATTTATGCTTGATAGCAGTATGGACAAATGTGTTCAGTATCATTGTGATAAACACATTGTCAAAATGCCATTGGAAACTGCACAGATGGTTTGCACCATTGCTCACAAACTAGGTCTCAATCCACCATATTTACCAGTTCATGCCAAGCATCCATGCACTCTGTGGGGTGGTTTGAACAAGCGTAATTTCATGTGGCTACGAATGTTTGGGATAGCATTATGTGTAGAGTATGAATATCGGTATGGTCGTAGACATGCTTGTCTTGATGTACTAACTGATGTTGCTTGTCAGTGTTGGGATTACTTACCAAGTGGGGATTATACTGATCCACCCCAAGCTATGCCTGATGAGTATAAAAACACTAGTGTGATTGAAGCTTATCGCAGATATTACTATTTTGAAAAAAGTCGGTTTGCCAAGTGGACAAAGCGACCTAAACCTTATTTTATGGAGGAAGGATATTATGAAGCCCTTAGAGCCTAAATTTGAAATATACGAACTTGGCAACAAGTATCTTGTGCGATACTATCACGGTATCCACATACAAAAACATATAGCAGACAGCATGGAAAATGCTTTGAGATTCATACAATCGTTTTATGAAAAGCCTAATAACAATCGTGTGGTGCAGTTTAAAAAAACCGATGCTGATAAACCACGNCANCCATACGATCGTGATGATGACTNTTGGGAAAACCAAGAAGGTATGACTACACAAACTCAGTATGATTTTACATTGGAGCAGGATGATGACAAAACTGACTGATGAAGTATGGCAGGACTTTTACGATTATGTTTTACAAAATGCTTGGGATAAAAACCCCAAGAGTAAAATAGAGTTAGCTAGAAAGTATGGCGTCCGTATAAATACTATTAGTAGATGGATTGATAAGTTTAAACTGCATAAGTATATTCGTGATGGTAGGTCTGGTGTTCACTCACANAATAAAGTAGATAGGAACTTGCAGATATACGAGGACTACTGGAAAGGTCACAAGAGTCTCGCGAAGTTAGGCAAAGAGCATAACATGTCACGTCANCGTGTTCATACCATTGTAAGAACTATGGAACAACACAGATTAAATGGACAACTTTAAACTTGTACTCACGCATCTATTTGNTACTATTAATTATATATTAACAATGTCTCGTAGAAAGGGGATAACATGAAAAATGCAATGCAATCAGATGCTAAAATACGTCAGCATCTACCAAAGCAAGTGGCTCCTGGACCACTCTCACTCGCACAAGAGTGTATGGAATTAAGTAATAAAATCCAAGTACTTACGGAGGATTACTTATTCACTACTTTATTTATGGAATATATTAAAATGAAGGATCCAGTTTTATACAATCAAGGCAGGATAGTTGCTGAAGCTACACTNAAAAAGGATGCAGAACAATGAGGCATACTTTTAAAGTTACTTATCCCGATGGGGAGTTAGAGTATTGGCATAACTCAGTGGCTGAAGTTATACCTGAGCTGAAGCGTGTACAAAAGCTTCATGATGATAAAGTGCAAATTGATTTAGTTCCATGGATGCCATCGGCTCCATGGGGTTATCATAAACCAGTTGTAAAAGTTTCGGGGAGGAGGGAACGCTCCTTTCGTAAAACACGACGGTGAGTAGCGTGTTGAAGGGTGTGGATGCACATGTAGAGTGGCTCCCAGAGGGTTATGATTTTCCCAGTATGAAACGCATCTGCATGTGGACGCCTTGTAACGTAATGAGTTGGAACAGCTCATATAGGCTGATGGTTACGTTCCCTCGGTAAAAAAGGTTAGCAACCGAATCCACACCATACTCACACTTTTATTAATCTATTATAGAAAGGAATAGAGATGTCAAGAAAACTAACACTAACCGAAACACACGGTTATCGCAAAAGGGATGATGTAATACCTAGACGTATTGTATCTACTCGTATATTAATATCATGGAATGATACTACTAAGGAAGAAGTAAGCCACCACGATATGCCAAATGATTTAGCTGAACTATATGATGACTGGTTAACAATGATTGAAGCTGAAGAAAATGCAAAGAGGGGCTTATGATTTGTTGGGCTATATTAATATTATTGGTCGTTTGGATATTTTTATAATACCTCAGGCAACATCACTTGGTATAATTAAGTATAGCAAACAACAAGGAGGTCGCTATGCAAGATGAAAAACAAACAGTACCCTCTGTCATTATTAAAGGTGAGGAAACTATTAACGATCTTAAGCACATACAAGAACTCATACTAAACAATCAAGGTATGAAGATAAGTATACAACAAGTCGTTAACCACTTAATCCACNNNTACTTAAAGGAGCGTTGATATGGGTGTACCACAAGAAGGTGAAACGTATNTAGATGCGTTAGAAGGTCGTGACCTTATGTACCATTTACTTGAGTTACATGATAAATGTGAAATAGAAGGTGACAGNCTCACTCAGTTTATGTGTGACAACATAGATGAGCAAGTAGTGGTTGATTATATAAAAGAACAGTTAGGGGAAAGGATTAAAGAATATGACGATACCTAATTACATGGGGATGACCTTTCAAGAGCTACATAAAGCAGTTGTTGATTGGCATTACAAAAGAGACCTGATTGATGGTAGTACCGATCAGGCACAACTAGCAAAGCTCACCGAGGAAGTCGGTGAGTTAGCAAGAGCTATCCGTAATGAAAAGCCATTAGCCAATTATCAAACTGCTGATGCTATTGGTGATATATTAGTTGTATTGATTAATATAGCAGAACGCAGTGCTCTTGATTTACGAATATGCTTACACAGAGCGTACAACGATATTAAAGAACGTAAGGGTAAAACAATATGTGGGATTTACATAAAGGAGGAAGATCTTGGGTAAAGTAAAACAGTTATGGCAAGATGAGATTGATCAAGCCATTGAAGAATACCATGATGAAATTAGTTTAGATTATGGTTGGAAGGATAGCAGGAGCGTCACTAATGTGAAAAATGCTAAGATAAGATTAGTTAGCAAACTTCATGCTTGTGGATGTACTGCTGACCACATTGAGCAAATAGTAGATACCGAATGTCCCTAAACGACGAACTTGATGATATCCTTAGGGAGTTTGCCGAAGCTCAAGGTATNAAGATGGAAGAGGTTACAGTTGAGCCTCTTCCTAAACTTACCACGACTCCCCTACCACCACTCAAGTATCGTGCTAAACATTTGATTGATGATGGTATTGGTGCAAAGACTGTTAGAAATAAACGAAAAAAGAAATATAAAAGAAAGCAAGAACCTTACATTCGTTCAGCCAGACTGCAAGAAACAAACAATAGTAAATCAAACTATAATATGTTCACTGCAACGACTGAAGAGCGGATTGAACCCTTTCATCGTGAGTCAGTATTACATTGTACATTAGATGAAGTGCCAAGATGTTATTGTTGTGGAGCTCATCCCCCGACTCTTGGCGAGTTCTTTTACTCTATGTTCACATTGATTTATAAGTGTGAATCGTGTTACAAAGTGTACCCTCATTATTTCTCTATGAGAAAAGCCTATCGGCAACCAAACCTTTTTTATCCTACAAAACAAAAGACAAAATAATGGTACCTCATGGTATATCATGGGTTATTATTAAATATGGTTAAATTTTATGAAAGGAGTTGCCATGTTTGCTCAAGCAATTAACAAGTTTCAGGAGTTGTCTACTACTGATGCTTACAAGCCAAACGGCTATAAATCAATTGGTGGTGGTCAGCTTTGTGACCCAAGCCAAGTTACTACTTCAATTGACAATGTGTGGTGTTGGTGTCCAAGTGACGTTGAAGATATCACAGTAGTTAAATTACCTGACGTGGGTTATTGTTATGTAATCTACGAAAAAAGGTTTGGCTCAAACATTGGTGGTGTTCCTCGCACAACACAAACTTTCTTGTGTGACAGCCAAAAAAGTTTGGATAACTGCTACAACATCATTACTAATAATTTTTTATTATAGGAGGTAACAATGAACATTATAAATTTTGATGATACTGATGTATCTTACCATGAGTACTTTGCCAATGTGCTTCAAGTCTGGGCTTACCGTAATGGCAGACGTTGTGGGCTTGGACCATTTAGTGCAGAAAATAATATCCGCATCGGGCATTATATATTTCGTTTAAGTAACAATCGGGTGTTTTACGTTATGGCTGATCCACGCACCAAGTCTCTCATTGTAAACTATGTGTGGGGTGACGGTTCACATGGCGATGATGTACCAAACTGTAATATTGAGACATCGCAGTTTGTTGAAGCTGAGTGTCGCTTAGGTGAAAAACAATTAGAAATATGGTTATGGTCAATAGTTCATGACGACCCATTATTTTATAATGAAGAAGTCGCCTAGACAAATTAGTGCTACCTCATGAACCATCATGGGGTACACTATATGTATATTTTAACTTTAATATCTAAGGAGTAAATCATGTATCAAGTTAAAGTCTTTGATGATAAGCAAGAACATATTTGTACTTGTCCTTGCGACAATCAGAAACACGCAATCAAAATTGCTAAAGATGTAATAGAAGTCTACTTGTCTGGTGCTAACAGGGTCAACTGGACTGTAACAATTTGTAATGAGGTGCCATAATGTTTGAACGTGCCAAAAAGTTTTTTCAAGGTTATATCAAAGATCCTGCTAAACATGGCTATGTTGATTGGTCTGTCAATGAAGTACAAGAAATAAAAAATGTATGGACTTGGTTACCAGATGACATTAGTCAATGGACTATTATACGCAGTCCAATTGACCCTATGCCACAAGCAGAAGCTATTTGGATAATGTATGAAAACTGGAATCATGAAACCATCACACGCACTTGGTTTTGTAAAGAGTCTGCTGAGTTAGACGACTTCATTTTAACAATTAGATCAAAAGGTTTATAGGAGGTAACTATGTTGATACAAACTTGTGGTCAATGGGTTGATAAGTACATTGATATAAATAATGCACCTNATAAATCATGGGAGGATCTTATTAAAAGTGATTTACAAATGNTATTAGAAGAAAAGCTCAAAAAGCCCATATCATCTTACAATGTCACTGTACACTTTTGTCCACGGAGGGAAATACCAATACCAGTTGACAGACGTAAGGTAGGGGGATATTACGATTCTATGGGTAATAATAGTTGTATGATNTATGTTTATAATAAAATCAGTGCAATGAATATGGGTTATCTAATGAATAAAATTGCAAAGTGTATCATAAAAGATTTTACTGATACTACTTTACATTATGATCATGAAGGTAATCCTTGTCACTGTAAAAGGGAGGACGACTAATGCAGTATGAAGTAAGAACCATGCCCGATGGGGTGTATGTGGTAGTGGCTGATGGCAAAACAGTCACCCAACATAATTCGTATGCCGACGCACAAAGGGTCTCGGATCATATGAATAAATTAGCAGATTACAAAAAAGAGCAGAGTTTGCTATATAGTACTGAATTGAAATCAGAGTGAAAAACAAAATCAGATATTATAATATACAATATCTTAATATCTATTATTTCCGTTTCGCGACAACAAGTGGAGTTCTTCGGCGACGATTAGATTTCACTTGTTGCTTCTATTAAGCAGAGTTATATAATATAGATATGGCTAGAGCTAAAGTAACACACCGACCTAAACTAGAAGTGGTCGCTAATCCTAAAGTAAGTTTTGGATTGACACCCAAACAAGAAAAGTTTTGTAAAATCTACGCAACTCAGGAAGTAACACAGACTGAAGCGGCGATTGAAGCAGGATATGCTAAATCCAACGCTCATGCGATTGCTAGTAAGATGCTGAACGGTAGGGACTTTCCACAAATCTTGGATAGGATACATCAACTTAAGATTGAACTACAACAGAAGTATGAAGTTACTTTTGAAAGTCACGTTCGTAAACTATCACAAATACGAGACGATGCGATGGCTAACCAGAACTACGCATCTGCTGTCGCCGCAGAAAAAGCAAGAGGTCAGGCGGCTGGATTATATATAGATAGAAAAGAAATATTACACGGACGGATTGACCAAATGAATCGTGATGAAGTTATGGACGAAATCAAACGTATTCAGGAAGAGTTCCCACAATTAATAGAACATTNNNNAGATAAAAAAAGTAATCGTAATGAGTAATTAGGTGTTTACAATGATGAANCCATTTGCTATAAGANAGGTATAACTTAAACAACAAAACTCGTAGAAAGGAGTTTATTATGGCAATAGCTAAAAAGGTTCAGGCACCTCAAAAGCCTATCGTTTTCACTGGTATTACTAGCTTATCAGCTGAGCGTATTAAATCCCGTGAGGGTGTTACAGTTGCTGATATCACAGCATTTGTTCAGCAGAATGCTGGGGGTAATATCAACAATGTTGGTGTACGTCTTGTTGACGGTGTTAACGTAAAAGACAAGTTACCTTTTCCGTGGGAAAAACAAAAAACCTTGTATGAGGAAAATGGTACGGCTAAATCTACCCTCCGTGCCAAAGTTGTCTGGCAATTAATTAATTGTCAAAAAGGTAAGGATCCTCTTACCTTAGCTATGGTTGACCAATACCATAAATCAATTAAGGCAAGATCGTTCCATGCTTTAATTGATGCTCTTAACGGTGGACAGTCCGCAAAGTCTACCAGTTGGGGTAAGAATTTTGTGGAGTTATATGTAATTCCAAAACAATAATATTCAGCCCCCAGTTTTACGACTGGGGGTTTTTTTAGACCTAACAAAATGATTAAACCTGAAACTAAATTTTGGAACATAATTAAAAAACAGACTGAGGGAATGTGTCACTGGAGTAGGTTAGAATCATACACGGCGACTGGGATACCTGACCTTAGCGGATGTTATAAGGGAAATGAAGCTTGGTTTGAATTAAAGGTTTTGACAACAAGAAACGACAAGAGTTACCCATCATTTAGACCATTGCAGATTGCTTGGCAGACCTTAAGAACTCAGCATGGAGGTCGGGTTTATAACTTGGTTCATCATCCTTCCTCCCAGATGCTATTAATTATTGATGGAAAGAACCTTGGAGCGAGGTTGATGGATGGTGACGTTTCGTACGATGCGAAGCGACCGATCAATATGGATCAAAAAGCATGGCAAGTCTTATTTTCTCAAATGTTCTCGGGAGAGGATGGATGGATGGATTGATGATTCTATTTGAATCACATATACATGTACCATCACATATACAGTAACATACTTGATTCCAATTGATTCACGACGGGAAGAAGAAATCGTATGACACTTCTACTATTGCTCTATTTAAATCATGCCCCATACTATTTAAATAATTAAATAAAACCTTAGGAGTTAGCAATGACAAAAGAAAACTACATAGTGTGCAGACGTCCATTAAAGCCTGGAGAATACTTATATGCTTANATGCGAGATGCCGCGAGCTTTGAATATTTTAGGGACACTCAGGAATGGATCTGGGAAGACGTTAAAGGGTTCGTGGACTTTTACAGAGACTACGGCAAACCAGACACCAAGACGATGGAATACCACATTTATCGCGATGGATGCTTTTACATGAAACAAGTGTTCGGGATGGATGGACAACAAATACTTCAGTAAGAATTAGGGGGGCTCACGCCCTCCTTCTTTTTTGACTGGGCGAGCGGAGTCAATTTGATTCAGCCCGTTCAGACATGACAATCTTTTTATTGCTCTATGTAAATCACAAGTAATAATAAAAACATAACTTAAACAACACATGGAGTTAACAATGTTTATTAGAAGTACACCAGTTAGCAAACTTAAAATTGCTCACCTATTTATTATAGGTATTATGATACTACTTAGCTTTTGTTATTTATTTGTATCACTAATTGTTGCCGAAGGCTTACACATTATCGGTAGTGGTTTTTTACTTGTAGCTTTAATATACTATTTTGCATGGGAGCTGGACAGGTGCTAGTTCTTTACNTAGTAGCAATCCTGATGGCTGTATTATTATTTGGCTGATGGATTGTTACACATTGTCGCGAGCTCGATCATATGACGACAGCGTGGCATATATGTAAATCACAATCAAAATCAGCACCTGGGAAACTTAACAAGTTAAGTAACTAGGTGTTGCGTTTTTTGCATAGCAGTAATGCACAAAAATATACAAAAAAAGTAAANTAAGTGTTTACAAAGTATTTTGTATTTGCTATTCTACAATGGCAATTATGCATTAACTAACTTAAAGGGGGCTAACATGCCAAATACTTTTAACAATGTTACAAGTGCAGTAACACAAAAAAACGCACATACACTAGTAGCCAATATGGTTGCATTTATTAACGCTAACGGTGGCGTACATAAATGGGGCTTACAGCTAAACAAAAACGCCTTTACTGCTAACGGCACTTTATTTGGTGGCGTTAATGCTAAAGGCACTTTGTGGCAACCAATGCTAAAAGCCCAACAAACACAAAATAGCGTGGCTGGGGCTATATTGTGGGCTTGTGTTAACGGTGTAAACCAAACAGCAATTAGTAAGCTTAAAGGCAAAACTACTTGCCCTAAGGTACACGCNACGCTTGTTAATATGGTTGTACCTAGCCAAGCNAANNTANTNCCNCTTNGCNANTATACAANNNATTAGCCAATTAAGTGGNAGNAGNNTNTTAGCNAANGCTAACAGTGCTANNGGTTGTAGGCAAAACGCACTAGGTGCAGTGCTTATAGGTAGCTTTAGCTACTTAGCCAAGCATACCTACGGCACAAACTTTGGTACGCTAGTAGCCCTTAAATAGGGGCTACGGCTAGGGCTATGGCGTTACAACCATAGCCCATTTTTTTGGGTAGTTACTTAACATGTTAACGGTCGCCCCCCTGACGGGGAGATATACATGTATGTGCGTCAGTGCATACAGGTTCCGCACGAATCACAGCATATCAGAAAATTATTTGTACATGACCCCCCTTTTGTGTATATATGAACTCAGGTTCATTGTCCATGGAAAAATTTTTATAAAAAAATGACACAAGCCCCTTTAAACATACCTGAAGAAAAATTACGACATTACTTAAAACTTATGGAAAAACAAAAGCAGTTAGTGACTGCTGAGAATGCTCGTAAAGATTTTATGACATATGTTGGTGCTATATGGGAAGATTTTATAGAAGGCGAGCACCACAAAATAATGGCAAAAAAATTTAACGACTTGGCTACTGGTAAGATAAAACGACTTATTGTAAACATGCCCCCGAGACATACTAAGTCAGAGTTTGCAAGTTACTTATTGCCGAGTTGGTTGATGGGACGTAACCCAAAGTTGAAGATAATACAAGCAACCCACACTGGTGAATTAGCTGTTAGGTTTGGTAGAAAAGTAAGGAACCTTATGGCAGGAGCCGAGTATGCCCAAGTATTTCCAGATGTAAAGTTACGGTCAGACAGCCTCGCGGCTGGACGTTGGGAAACAGACAAAGGTGGNGAATACTTCGCGGCTGGTGTAGGTGGAGCGATAACTGGTCGTGGTGCAGATTTAATGATAATAGATGACCCCCACTCAGAACAAGATGCGATGAGTCCATCTGCTTTGGAGAATGCATATGAATGGTACACCTCAGGTCCTCGCCAGAGACTTCAGCCAGGAGGAGCTATCGTAATAGTCATGACAAGGTGGAGTGAGATAGATTTAACTGGTAAATTAATTAAGCAACAAGCAAGAGATGTTTTAGCTGACCAATGGGAAGTTGTAGAGTTTCCAGCAATATTACCTGATGGTAAAGCAATGTGGTCTAACTTTTGGAAAGTAGAAGAACTGTTAAAGGTTAAGGCTTCATTGTCAGTTGGTAAGTGGGAAGCTCAATGGCAACAAAACCCAACAAGTGAAACTAGTGCAATACTAAAAAGAGAGTGGTGGCAAGTATGGGAGAAAAAAGATATACCCCCATTGAGCTATGTTATGCAAAGTTATGATACTGCGTTTAGTAAAAAAGACAACAGCGGACTACTCAGCAATTACAACATGGGGTGTATTTTACCCAGAGGAAGGCGGACCTCCCAACATAATTCTTTGTGATGCTAGGCGTGGTAGGTGGGACTTCCCCGAGTTACGCAAAATAGCATTGGAAGAATATAAATACTGGGAACCAGAATGTGTCTTAATTGAGGCGAAAGCATCAGGTATGCCATTGACCCACGAACTAAGGCAGATGGGCATTCCAATACAAAATTATAGCCCAAGTAGGGGTAACGATAAATTTAGTCGTGTTAATTCAGTTGCACCTTTACTAGAAAGTGGGTTAGTATGGACACCAGATACTCGTTGGGCGGAAGAAGTTATTGAAGAGTGTGCGAGTTTTCCTGCTGGTGAGCATGATGACTTTGTTGATACAGTAACACAAGCACTACGAAGATTTAGAGAAGGTGGATTTATAACGCACCCAGAGGATGAAGTTTATGAGCCAGAATATATACCTAGAAATACCGTCTACTACGGTTGACTTTACACCACAAGAGTTATATCATGAGATAGAAATGTTGACTGATGCTATGGTTGTAGAGGATGCAAACTTTGAACCATTAACTTCTAGCGAAATAAGAGAAAATGTGGCACAATTAATTAGACAACGCTTTTATGTGATAGAAGGAGGGTTAAGTGGCTGAACCAAAAAACCCTTATAATAATATAGAAAAAGAGCTAACACTAGTTGGCAACCCAATACTTGACCCAGATCCAGTTGATGTTGAATTAGAAGAACAACCAGAAATTGTAGAAGGTATGGAAATTACCGAACTTGAAGATGGGTCCGTGGAACTTGGCTCTCAAGAGGTTGAGCCTGAAGACACAAGCTTTATGGCAAACCTAGCAGAACAGTTAGATGATGAAGAATTAACTGGTATAAGTAGTTATGTGCTAGAAAAAGTAGAAGAAGACAAAAGTGCTCGTGGCGAGTGGCTAAATACATATAGTGAAGGTTTAAATTTACTTGGTTTGAACTACGAAAACAGAACAGAGCCTTTTGATGGTGCTACTGGTGTAGTCCACCCAATGTTAAATGAGGCAGTTACCCAGTTCCAAAGTCAGGCATATAAGGAACTTCTTCCAGCGAAAGGTCCAGTACGCACACAAGTATTGGGAGTAACAAGCCCAGATTTAGAAAAACAAGCAGAACGTGTGCAAGATTATATGAATTATACAATTATGCACACAATGAAAGAGTATGAAGCTGAGTTTGACCAGATGTTATATTACTTAGGGCTTGGTGGTAGTGCATTTAAAAAAGTTTATGTTGACCCTCAACTAGGAAGACAAGTAAGTAAGTTTATAGAAGCTAAAGATATGCTCGTACCGTTTAATGCAACGGACTTAGATTCTGCAGATAGGGTCACACAAATAATTACAATGACAGAAAATGAGCTAAGAAAGCTCCAAGTAAGTAAATTTTACCGTGATATTGATATACAATCAGGACAAGCGGACAGAGATGAGGTAGATGACACAAAAGAATCAATAACTGGTGTATATGCACAAGGTGATTATGAAGAAATACAGCTTTTTGAGTGCCATTGTTACTTAGATTTAGAAAAATTTCCTGATATTGGTGGAGATGGTGAGGAAACTGGAGTAAAATTACCGTATATTGTTACTGTAAGTGCAGAAAACGGCGAAGTTTTATCAATTTACCGTAATTATGACCCAAATGACGCATTTAAAAACAAAAAACAGTATTTTGTCCACTATATGTTTACTCCTGGACTAGGTTTTTACGGTAATGGACTGATACATTTGTTAGGTAACTTATCTAGAGCGGCGACTGCTAACTTACGCCAGTTAATAGATTCAGGCACATTGGCTAATATGCCTTCTGGTTTTAAAGCTAGAGGATTAAGAATTAAAAACGATGATGAACCATTACGTCCTGGAGAGTGGCGTGATGTAGATGTTGTAGGTGATCAACTTAAAAACTCATTTTTCAATCTCCCCTACCAAGAACCGAGTGGCACTTTATTTCAGCTACTCGGTTTTGTGGTACAGGCGGCTCAAAAATTTGTTGGCACAACNGANATGGGTACAGGCAATATAAATAACCAAGAGATGCCAGTAGGTACAACCATAGCTTTGTTAGAGCGTGGTAGTAGAATAATTAGTGCTGTTCATAAGCGTTTGTACAACGGTATGAAACAAGAATTTAAACTAATTGCTGATTTAATATCACAAGAAGGTGGTGCATATCCTTATACTGAAGAGGGTAATAAAGCACAAGACTTTGACCAACGTATTGATATTGTACCAGTTGCTAATCCTAATATATTTAGTATGTCACAGCGTATTAGTTTGGCACAAGAACAATTGAAGTTAGCAACAAGTAAACCTGAGATGCACAATTTGTATGAAGCATATAGAAGAGTGTACATAAGTTTAGGTGTGGATAATATTGAGCAGTTATTACCACCTCCACCACAACCACAACCCATGAATGCAGTTATAGAGAATGGTAAAGTAATGTCAGTTATAGGTGGACAAATGCAATTNAAAGCTTTTCCAGAACAAGACCATGATGCACATATATCAACTCATTTAGCTTATATGGGGAGTATATCTGTTAGAAGTAATCCAGCCATGATTAATATATTACAACAACATATATTTGAACATATTGGNTTAAAAGCTAGTATGCAACTACAGATGGAAGCACAACAACAGCAAATGGATCCAGCTATGGCTCAAGCTAGATTGTCACAAATAGAAGCAGAACTTACAAAACAATATTTTGAATTAGAAGCTCAGGTACTAGGTGGACAGCAAAGTGACCCATTAGTAGACTTAAAAGCAAAAGAATTACAAATAAAAGAACAAGAAGCAATGAATCAAGCTAGAACTGATGCAGAGCAACTTGAACTTAATAAACAAAAACTACAAGCAAACACTTTAATACAAAAAGACCGTATTAATACAACTGAGGATATAGCTAATATGCGAGCACAAAACGCTAGGTTTATAGCCTCACAGAGGAATCGTGGATAATGGCATTTGGTGACCCAAGCGTAACAGATTTTGATGATGATGCTGGAAGTCCTGCAGATTATGGGCTAACACAAGATGATTTTAATTTTGCATCTACTATGGGCAGTGCGTTTGAGACTGGAGGCACTGATGCTGAGCGTCAAGCAATTGCTAATTACCTTGCACAACCTCAAGTTGGTAGAACAAGAAGTAATATAATAGATAGNCCTTTTTATGATGCTGATTATGCTTCTGCTTTAAAAATATCTAGGGGTTTAAATCCAGGTGGTATTGAGTCTATTTTAAGAACACCNACATATTTGCAACCACAACTTACAGGTCAAAGAGTAGATGCAAGAGGTGAACCAGTAAGATACTTTTCACCAGTAGAAAGATATTTGCAAGAAACAGCTCCTAGACAAATACAACAAATCCGTAATATAAGCCCCACTGGAATAATACAAAACTTAATTAATTATGGCACTGAAAAATTTAATGAAACATTTGGTGATGATAATAAAGTTGACAAAAAATCTGATGTTGGCATAATGGAAAACATGGATCGTGCAAATGCGACAGATGTACAAAAGGCTTTACAGTTTGGATATNAAAACAATCCTTTCTCAGGTCAAGCAACACAAACAGCTTTTAAATTACAAGATTTGCTGAGTAGTCCAGGAGTAATAACCAGAGGTTTAGATTTTGTACAACCTTATTTACAACGAGCTGTGCCAAAAGGTGTTGATGTTGATACTACGCCACTTATTAATCGTGAAGAAGGCACAATGTCACCACAGATACAATTTAGAATACCAATAGAAGATAATACATTAGGTTTAGGTGGTTTATTTAGAAACTTAGGATAAGGAGAGTAAAATGAGCAGAAAAAAACAACTTATGTCTTTATTAGAAGGTTTAGATCCTGGAAGTGAAAAGTATGAGGAGCTGAAAGAGTTACTCGAACAAGAAGATTTTCAAACTGGGGTCTTGGGTGATGATGAAAAAGATATGCTCAAAGATATGAAAATGATGGGTGGTATGGCTGGAAGTCGCATGGTTAGACCAACAAACAAACAAGTTAGAAAATTTGCTGGAGGCGGAGCACTCATGGGGCAAATGCGAGCTAGAGATAACCGTGCTGATAGAGAAGCAAGAGGCATGGTAAGTCGTGGTGGCGGAGCGGCGACGCAAGGTATTAAGTTTAGAGGAGTAAAGTGAGCCCAGCTTTTTTGCTCATGTGTTATTTAAGTGGAGCTCCTGCGGGAACATTACATTTTGAAAATGTTAATACTTGTAAATATTTTAAACAAAACCTTAATGAACAATATATTGTTATTGGTGAAGATGAAAAAAGATACTCGTGCTTTTGTAAATTAGTTAAGGTAGATAAAAACAGAGTGAGGCTTTGGTAATGTTATCAGCACTTATTGGTCCAGTNACAGGATTACTAGATAAATTTATTCCAGATGCTGACAAAAAAGCACAGTTAGCACATGATATTGCAACAATGTCTGAGAAACATGCTCAGGAACTAGCGTTAGCACAGATAAAAGTTAATCAAGAAGAAGCCAAAGGTAATTGGTTTCAAAGCTCATGGCGACCTTTGATTGGTTGGATATGTGGTTTATCACTAGCTATAAATTATATGGTTAGTCCTATATTAGCAGGATTTGGTATAGTTATACCTCAAGCAGATATGTCAGTAATGATGCCTTTATTATTTGGTATGCTCGGTATCGCAGGGATGCGATCATACGATAAAACTAAAAAGGTTGATACAAAAAAGTGATTACTGGCATGATGTTTGTCAAAGCAATGGAGTATGAAGATATGAGTCTATATAAAAATATACATGCTAAACGTAAAAGGATTAAAGCTGGAAGTGGCGAAAAAATGCGTAAGCCTGGACAAAAAGGAAGACCAACAGCTAAACATTTTAAAGAAGCTAAAAAAACTAAGAGGACATAATGAAAAGAAAAATTTTAAAAGTTGCTAATAAATTACAAAAAGCTTCCAAAGCTCATGCAGGACAAGCAAAAACATTAAAGAGTTTAGTTAAAAATGGCAAAAAGAAAAACAAAAGATCCTAAGGTAGGCACTGGTAAAAAACCAAAAGGAAGTGGAAGGAGGTTATATACCGATGAAAATCCAAAAGATACTGTTAGCATTAAGTACGCAACTCCAGCAGATGCTAGAGCTACTGTGGCAAAAGTTAAAAGAATTAAGAAGCCCTACGCCAGAAAAATCCAGATACTCACCGTCGTTGAGCAAAGGGCGAAGTTTGCAGGAAAGCCACAACAAGCCAGTATTGCGAAAAAGGGGAAGACCGCCCTTAAAAAACAAAAAGAGAAAAAAGTAAAAAAATAAATGGATCTTTACATTTATGATAGAATAGTTAATATTCTAAAAGACAGGCAACGAAGTTTAGAAGAACAACTGTTACATGGTAACATAGATAACTTTGAAGCCTACAAGGAAGCGAGAGCTAGACTCTCAGAACTTGCAACATTACAACAAGAGGTAAGACTCTTGCTCAAAAAGGTGGAAAATGAGTAAACTAATAGTACCTAGAAGATTAGCTAAAAAATACCAAGAAGTAACAAAACAAGAAACCCCCGAAAAACAAACAAAACCAAGTGAAACAGCATTAGATAAGATGCCTGAGCCTACTGGTTGGCGTGTTTTGATCTTGCCTTATAAGGGTAAGGGTAAAACTGAAGGTGGTGTATTTATACCTGACCAAGCTGTAGAACGTGAAGCATTAGCTACCGTTTGTGGTTATGTTTTGAAAATCGGTCCTCTTGCATTTAAAGACAAAGAAAAATTTGGAGATACATACAATCCATGGTGCAAAGAAAAAGACTGGGTAATATTCGGTCGTTATGCAGGAAGTAGATTTAAAATAGATGGTGGTGAAGTTAGATTGTTAAATGATGATGAGATATTAGCTACTATAAATAACCCTGAAGACATTTTGCATACATAGGAGAGTATAATGGCAGAAGCACAAAAACAAGAAGAGTTACCATTAGAGGTTGACAATGGCGAAGTTGAAGTTGACTTACAAGAAACCAAAGAAAAAGAAGAAGTTAAAGTTGAGCAAGTCGAAGATGCCAAAGAACCTGAAACTGAAGAGCCGAAAGGTCTAGACGGTTACAGTAAAAAGGTAAGAGCACGTATTGAAGAGATGACTTACAAGATACGTGAAGCTGAGCGTAGAGAAAAAGCGGCTCTAGAATATGCACAAGGCTTACAAAAAGAAAACAAAAAGCTTCAAGAACGTTCACAAACAATTGATGATTCTTACATAAAAGAATACGATGCTCGTGTTTCTAGTGAAGAATCAACTTTAAAAACAAAACTTGCTGAAGCTATCTCCGCTGGAGATGTAGAGGCTCAAGTAAACATAAACAAAGATTTAGCTAGATTAGCAGTTGAAGCTGGAGAGTTAAACAAAGCAAAAGTTACTAGAGAGCAACAAGCCAAATTAAAAGAGCAGGAGCCAGAAGTACAACAAGCACAACAAGCTCCAAAACCAGTACACCCTAAAGCTCAGGCGTGGGCTGAAAAGAATACTTGGTTTGGTTCTGACGAGCCTATGACACTCACTGCTTTTAGTATTCATAATGAATTAATTAAGCAGTATGGTGAACAATATGCACTTACAGATGAATACTATACTACTATAGACCAAAGAATTAGGGAAGCATTTCCACAAAAGTTTGGTGAGAATGTAACTCAATCTGCCTCTGTTAATACTCCAGTAGCTCCTGCAACAAGGTCTTCTGGTGTAAAAAATCCTAAAAAAGTGACTTTAACCAAATCAGAGGTTGCAATCGCCAAGAAACTTGGTGTATCATTAGAACAATACGCTAGACAAAAACAAAATCTAGCTACAACGTGAAGGAGACAATATGTCAGACCGTAAACCACGCACCGAGGCGACTAGAGAAAAAACAACTCGTAGAGCACCTTGGAAACCACCATCTACTTTAGATGCACCCCCAGCTCCAGAGGGATACGTGCATCGTTGGATCCGTACATCTGTTATGGGTTTTGATGATGTAAAAAATCTTTCTGCCAGAATCCGTGAAGGATTTGATTTAGTTAGAGCTGATGAGTACCCAGATTTTGAGGCACCNACAATCCAGGATGGAAAACACGCTGGAGTTATTGGTGTGGGTGGTCTAGTACTCGCAAGATTTCCTCTTGAGTCAAGGAATGAACGACAAGCCTATTTTCAACAAAAAACATCCGATCAAATGGATGCTGTCGATAATGATATGATGAGAGAACAACACCCAAGTATGCCGATCCTTAAACCAGAACGGCAAAGTCGTGTAACCTTTGGAGCTAAAGCAAGTGGCTCTGAATAACCTTAACTTATGAAGTAGGAGACAAAAATGGCTACAAATATTGATGCCCCTTTTGGTTTACGTCCTCATAATTTATTAGGTTCTGCACCAAACTCAATGGGGCTGACAAAGTACAAAGTACAGACAGCGGCGACTGCGGGATCATCTAGCCAGATTTTTCAAGGCGACATGGTCATTCCATTAACAAATGGATTAGTCGACGTTTCAGCGGCAGACGGTGGTAGTGTAGCAATCTTAGGCGTTATGAACGGATGTGAATATATTGATTTAAACGGGAAACCTCGTTTTGACAATCATTACCCTGGAACAGCTTCGATCAAATCAGGCACAGAGGCAACGGTTCATGTATATGATAACCCTTTCCAAGTGTATGAGATCCAAGCGGATGCTTCCTTAACAAATGCGGCGACTGCACAAGCTCTAGTACATTCTAATGCAGAAGGTGCTGGATTTGGTTCAGAGAACGGTTCAACTGGTAAATCTATCGGCGAACTTTCTGTGGCAAGTGCAGGAGCAACTACAGCAACAGACAACTTTAGAATTATTGGCATCAAGGATGACTTTAATGATATTGATGTTACATCAGCTGGAGTAATCTTTTTGGTAAGACTCAATTTACCATTCCATCTTGATACTACTGGTCTATAGGAGGGTATAATGGCTATTGCAAGATCACAACTCCTTAAAGAATTAGAGCCAGGATTGAATGCTTTATTCGGGTTGGAGTACGACAGGTATGATAATGAACATGCCGAAATTTATGACACAGAAACTTCTGACAGAGCGTTTGAAGAAGANGTCTAATAGTTAGCAGGATTTGGAACAGCTCCTGAAAAGGCTGAAGGAGCCGCCGTATCATTTGATACTGCAAACGAATCATTTACTGCTCGTTACACACATGAAACAATCGCTTTGGCTTTTGCTATAACTGAAGAAGCTATTGAGGATAACCTCTATGATAGACTTTCAAGCAGATATACAAGAGCACTTGCAAGATCTATGTCTAATACAAAGCAAGTTAAAGCGGCGAGTGTGTTAAACAACGCTTTTGATNNTAACTTCACTTTTGGAGATGGTAAGGAGCTTTGTGCTACTGATCACCCAACTGCTGGAGGTGGTAACTTCAGAAACGAGTTGACAACAGCGGCGGACTTAAACGAAACATCTTTAGAACAGTCATTAATTGACATCTCAGGTTTTATTGATGAAAGAGGTTTAAAAATCGCTTTAATGGGTCGTAAGTTAATTATTCCAGTTAATCTACAGTTTGTAGCTGAAAGATTAATGGCAAGTAACATGCGTCCAGCAACTGCAGACAATGATGTTAATGCAATCAGAAACATGGGTATGCTACCTGAGGGTTATGTGGTTAACCACTTCCTTACAGATACAGACGCATTTTTCATTAAAACTGACTCACCAAATGGCTTTAAGCACTTTGAAAGAGCGGCGATTGCTACATCAATGGAAGGCGATTTTGATACTGGTAATGTTAGATATAAAGCGAGAGAAAGATACAGCTTTGGCGTATCCGATCCTCGTTGTGTGTTTGGCTCTCCAGGAGCTTAATTCAAGGATCCCCTTGAAGGTTAAAGAGCGACTTTACAGTCGCTCTTTTTTTATGTTATAGTTTTACTACCTTGACGGGAATAAACCCGACAAAGCCAAGACAAGGAGATTAATATGGCTAATACAACTTTTTCAGGTCCTATTAGATCTGAAAGCACAATCAAAACAATTAGTAAAAATGCAACAACTGGAACAATTACAGAGGTAGCAACCTTTGGTGATGGTCCAGTAAGTTTATCTGATGGCAACGTAACTCTTACAAATGCTACTCATAGTGGTAGAGTTTTACTTGTACCAGATGGAAGTCAAGACAATACATACACACTTCCAGCACCTATAGCTGGATCAATGTTTAGATTTGTTTATGCTGGAGGAGCCGCTGATGCAACAGACGCTATAATAATTACTCCAGGAAATACTAACTTTTATATTGGTGGTATTACNTTTTTAGATACTGATGGTAATGCAATTAGTTCTGTATTTTCAAATGGTAGCTCAAATAGTAGTATACAATTTAATGTTCCTGCTGGATTTGATGTTACAATTATGGGTATAAACACAACTAATTATCAAATTTTTGGTAATGCTACATCAACTACTGCCCCAGCTTTTGCTGATCAATAATAGGAGGC
>FUFK010064548.1_pt1 | contig 55881 bp, 76 predicted proteins | sample 1021851 | NCBI WGS metagenome assembly FUFK01 (sample SAMEA51879418, study PRJEB19060) | metagenome | reverse complement strand
AGCTTGCATCTCGGTCAGGTTGTTCTCTTCATCCTTCTCGAAGTGAGCTGGCACACTAACCAGTTGTGGTTTTTCTTTCTTAGGACGACCAGCCATTTTTTCTCGCTATCTTGTTAAACACTTTTTTTGCTTCTTCCCAGCCGTAGGGTGTGTCACCGTGATACTCACGCTCTTCACAATTTGCAATATACCAACGGTGGAGGTTCTCATCGTAGTCCAGATTCTTATTGTAAACAAACTTGTTCATTCCTGCTTCCTGTATCTCCGAGCGTAGTGATTGCACACATGGCTCCATACCAGATCCTTGATACTGTCACGCTCTTGATCTGTCAAGCTTTCAGTCAGCAGGTTGTACTCGTCCCTCGCGGCCTCTGTCATCTTGTGTACGAGTTTATCTGCAATCTGCCGTGGTTTAACCGAGTGAAACATTTAGCCTCCTTGTAGCCAATCAGGGTACAGGGCAGCAGGGTACAGCTACTTTGAAACACTTAGAGACTTCAAAAACCCAAAGTGTACTGTGCGCTCTCTCTATATATAATATATATATATATATAAATATAGTAGAACAATACCCTATACCCTCTTCTACTCCTTTCCTGTTATATATCAATGGTTTAGCTCAGGGTATCCTTGTTTTCGGTATACCCTGTTGCTACCCTGTTTTTCCTGTCTTTCTCATCGAAAAGTTGTTCCAACCAATCTACGAGTCGTTGTATTGCTTTCTGCAACCATTCCATGGCTAAAAGCTGGGATAGTTCAGGTCACCGCCATAACCGCCCGTGTCCATGTTCTTGGGCTTCTCATAGTCCAAATCATAGACCTTCTTGCCATTAGACTTNCGTGGCTCGATGCCCCGCTCTGCCAACACACGGCTCGCATCCTTTATGTCCGGCATCCGGGGGTTTGTAATCCCCAGATCGCGTAACAGCGTGGTCATCTGCACTGGCTTGCAGTTGGCACTGTCAAACCGCACATAGTTGAGTATGAGATCCTCCACGCTGCTTTGCGCCCTGAAGGACTCGTTCTGATCCTGTAGAGCTGCTCGCTCCTCGGGGGTGAGAAACCAGTTTTTAACGTCGGGTTTATATAAAGTCATTGCTACCTCTGCCCATAATTGCTGCATATCTATGCTGTGATTGATGTTGATATCCTTCACTGGTATNGCCCAAAATCNTCGATTTCCGCTCGTATCAGTGAGGAATTCCCTCGCATTCACGCTCGCATAAAACGCTGTGCGCCTCTGGTAGGTCGTCGCCGCCCTGTCATAGGGTAGACGCATCTCATCCGTTTTCTTGGTTATGAATGCCTTTAGCATGTCCAGATCGGCCTTCTTAAAGGTCGACTCAAGTTCCCCCAGTTCTACAATCCAATGGCTTACTGCTTGCTTCACACTATCCTTGTCTGTCGGATTNAGCGTTGCACCCTCCAGAAGCCACCCTTGCTCGTAATCAGCGAGTTTTTTGAACCACAGGGTCTTTCCTAACCCCTGAGCGCCTTGCAGGACTAGGATGCCCTCCAGTGCGACGCCATTTGGTTCCAGCGCTGCTGCTACGCAAGATATCAACCACTTGCGCATCAATGTCTCTTTCAGTTCTTTGTTCCTTTCCTCTGTAATCGTGTCTAAGAACTCCTGTAGTCGGCTCTGACCGTCCCATGGCCTACTGAAGATCCATTCCTTCACCGGATTGTATTCGTTGGCTAAGATCTTGATGTAGTCCCTGACACGGGTATGTGGCACCGCCATCTGTATACAGCGGTCCTCGATTTCTATGAGGCTGGCTTCCTCCTTCATGTCGCTGATGAACTTCATGTTGGGAATGTCTATCTCCATCCTTTTTTTAATCACGTTGTAGTTGACCGTAATCTTCTCAGTGAGCATGACGCCCCTGACATTGTCTTTGGTATTGAGCGCCCGCCCTGAGCTGTTCCGCATAAAGTCAAACTCTGTCGGAACCTCGACTGACTTCATCACCGGGAGCATATCGTCGCTCAGCTTGTGATCGTTGTAGTCACCACCAGTGGCTGGCATCAGTATCTGCGTCTGCCCACCCTCATTCTTGATCACCTGTGCGGCTTTCTCAGCCTCTGTCTGGCCCGTGTTGCTCTTGGGGTCATTGTCCGCAATGAAGACATGGGTCTTGTCCTTGAAGTGGCCAAAGAAAGTCTTCGACACCGGACTGAGGTTGTACGCATCGAAAGCGATGATCACTGGCGATTGCATGTCTGTAAAAACAGACGCCGCCGTAGCGTATCCCTCGCAGTAATAAATTTTATCTGTGTCTGACATCTTGTCAGCACCTATCATGTAGAAATGCCCGGACTTGTTTGTGTCCTTCTCGAAGCGCTTGTCGCCGTCGTCGGTTATGTACTGTAGACCCACAATCCTCAAGCTGTCATTGAGTACCGGCACAATCAACCTGCCGTCCGAATGCACCCTCAAGCCGTGAGACTGAACTGCCTTCTTGGTCAGGTATGGATGCGCTGTACATTCTTCAGCCGCGTCCCAGATCCTGTTGCTGTTAATGGCACACTGCTCCTGAGCTGCCANCTTCTCTTCTTCATACTTTCTCTTGGCCGCAGCTATCTGCTCNCGGTCCTCATCAGTAAGCTTNCGGTGTACTTCATTATCTGGTTTCCAAGTGGCGATCGGATCGTCGTGACTGAGCCGGTAGTCGCCGCACCGACCGAATGGTATAGACTGATCAAACCAGACCTGATACCACCCGACCAGCTTGGCTCCACTGCCATCGGTTATGTAGGCTCGACCAATGCTGCCATCAGTAACCAGCCCCTTCTTGTCTACCTGTAATCCATTGCTATTTAAAAAATCTTCAAACTCTCTCATTAGTTCGCCGCGTGTGAGCGGCTTTGACATATCTTTTTCCTTGGGTAAATTAAGATCTAGTGACATCTATTCATTCCTTGTTTGCATCTCGTGTTAAATTCTTTTTTGGAAAGATTTGCAAAATATTATAAGTTTCTATAAATTGCAATCCCATTAGAAAAAAAGAGGACAATTGATATGAGTTTAATTTCGAGTGACAAGGGTGGAGGTGACTTCCAACAGTTGCCGGTCGGTAACCATACTGGCGTCTGTTATGCGGTAACAGATATCGGCACACAGCTAATTAGTTTTCCGGGTAGTGAGGATACCAAAAAAGAACAGCTCATTATCTTCTGGGAGTTTCCCGAGCTAAAGCTGGACGACGGTCGATTGATGTCCGGGTTTAAATTCTACAACAACAGTTTGCATGAGTTGGCCAAGCTGCGTGGCGATCTGGAGAAGTGGCGCGGACTGCCATTCACCCCCGACGAGTTGAAGGGGTTCAACGTGGGCAAGCTGATTGGCGCGACTGCTATGTTGCAGGTGAAGGCGGGTACAACTGATCCTGCCAAAACCAAAGTTGATGGCGTCTTCCCTAGACCTGAAGGCACACCAGCTATTCAAAACACTGTGAACGACCATGTGTTGTTTGACTCAGATATTTATCTGATGGAGTTTGGTGTGAAAGGCGAGTCGTGTGAGGACTCTAAGAACATGGCTGACATGCTGGAAATCATGCCGCCGATTGCTCGAAAGAAATACTTCGAGTCGATTGAATTTAAAACGCACGTTCCNGAAGAGACTCAGCAGCTCCTGATGGGAGGCGGACCGGAGGCACCTATTACTCCACCGGTTTCCAGCTCAGTGGGTGGATTGTCTGCCATGGCAAGTGAGCAGAACCAAACACCACCCCCAGCGAGCGACGTACCGTTCTAAGGTCTACGAGCGGGTGGCAGAATGCTTGACCTATCCTTGGGTTTGACATTGCATCTCTCGAAACTGCCCCCGCTCATCTTCAAAGGAGCAACATGAAAGATAACGTAAACAGCCCTGCTCACTACAAGACGGGCGATATTGAGTGCATTGATGCAATGATCAGTGCATTTGGCCGCAAGCGTGTGGAGGAGTATGCTGAAATTGCAGCGTTCAAATACTTGTGGCGGCAAGGTAAAAAAGATGATCAGAATCAGGATAAGCTCAAAGCCATTTGGTACACAAGGTTCTCGATGGGAGATGATCCCAGAGAATCTTGATGGAGGCGGAGTCAATGGTCGGGGGAGTGGTGACGTCCGACTTTCCTTCTACCCTTACGATCTGGGTGGCTAAAGAAAGGACGCAATGAAGCGTTTGTCCGCCGGGGTGCTAATACCTTTTCATCGAACCAATTGCGTCATTCACCACACTAACTAACAAGGAGATAGACATGGATTTTAAGATAGGCACATACAAAGGTTTGAGTTATGAAGAGTACGCCGCAATACCTGCGTACCGATCGCACGATCTGATGGCCGCAGATCGCTGTGTGTTCAGTTGGAAAAACGAAGCGCCAATGAAAGAAACCCCGGCGCTAATTGAAGGACGGTTACAGCACACTGTCTTCTTGGAGTTCGATAAGTTTGACGAGGAGTTTGTGATAGAACCAAACGTCGATCGTCGTACCAAAGCGGGCAAGGAAGAATACGAGGATTTCAAAAACTCTTTGAACGGGCGCAGTCCTGTTAAGCAGGACATGTACGATGTGTGCATGGAACGTCGTGAAATAGTCAAGGATTTCATACCGGATCCAGAGGACCACGTTGAGTGGACTGTTTGTTTTATGTGGCATGGCCAGCAGTTCAAGTGTCGACTCGATTGGTACTGCACTGCCTTCCAGTTTGTCTGGGATCTTAAAACCTGTAGGGATGCATCGCCGCGTGGATTCAAGTCTGCTGTGAACAACTTCAAATACTTCCAGCAAGCTGCCTTGTATGTGGACGCCATGGAATATTCTGGGATCCCATGCAACGGGTTCAAGTTCTTGGCGCAGGAGAAAGCGCACCCATATCCCTACGCTGTGTATCAGCTCAGCGATGAAGCGCTGGAGTATGGCAGGGCAAAGAACGAAAAGGCTTTGAAGAATATTCTGGATTGCAAGGCGTCGGACGAATACTTACCATTTGGCTTGGAGGGCGTACAACTGATTGGGTTGAACGATTTATATTGATTTGGAATATTTTCTATTTGGACTGACATACCTTGTATATCAGCAGTTTGGTTTTATGTGTGCGTTCTTGTTTTTTGCATCGCTAGTGGTAGGCCAGCTTTATGTGTTGAGCGTCATGTGGGAGGATCCCGTTAATCGGGATCGCTAACCCAAACCGCATACATTAAATCCTCAGTGTCCCAGAAGATCGCTGTCTTTCTCCCATTCTGCTCAAAGTAGCTGCTGACAATCTTGGCGTCAAAATATTCTTTGTTGGTCCAGTGCAGGGATCCGCTTGGTCCAAGATCGCTGTTAGTCGTCTCGACTTGTTCGTAGCGCTTCAGCTTACCTGAGTCCATGTCCAGAACCATGTTACCGTCCTCGACGGTCTGGCAGATCATGTTGTCAATGTCCTGATGATCCATGTTGATGGTTAAAGTAAAATCTTTCATGCTGCCTCCTCTTTGATTTTGTTTTTTGCATGCTTAACGCAACGAAGACAATGTTCCTCTTCAGCATTCCATCCCTTGAAAGTAAAAGAACCAAAATCCAATTTGTGTCCATCCTTTGTACATCCTGTATGTTCAGGAATTCGTTTTCCACACATGGTTTTACCAGACTCAACAAAGTGAGTTTTGCAATATCTATCCCACCCATACAATCTATCCCAGTTTGCTTTTGCCCATGAGACTGTTTGAATTTTTATTTTCATGCTGCCACCTCCTTTCTGTAGCTTTCCAAGCGCCCTTGCCTACACTCCCAAGCCATCAGCCTAACGCTGTGACGGTCAAGAGAGTCACCCTCCAACTCGCAACGGCCATTCTTAATCTGCCAATCAAGACCAGCCAAAACTTCCGCCTCGGTAAAGTCGATTGGATACTGATCGCTCTTTTTAGATGCCATGCATTGTGCTACAAAATTTTCGGTTGATGTTTTCATGCTTTTCCTTTCTTCCTGTTGATGTTTAATTTGACTTAGATGTTACCTACGCTTCGGTGGTAAGCAGTCTCGGCAGCGCTGACATATCCTTCCCAGTGTGCCTTAACTCTTTCTTCAGTAGACCCAGCGTCGATTCTGTGGTCGCCGGTGGATGAGTTTGTGAACTCGATAAAATCTCCACGCTGAGTAGCGTAAAGGGTGATTCCGTTTTCCAATTGGTGTGAATACATCATTCTTTTTTCTCCTGTTCTGTTTACGTTGAAGTCGATCTAAGCTAAGGGTGAAAAGTCAGCAAGAACCCAATTGCTGCGAGCTTGGTATTTGCTTGTGAAAATGTTCTTGTCGATCATTTCAATTTTAGCGTCGGTGTACTCTACGAATACTGGTTGCTCTGGGTCATAAGTGATTGCATCAGTAGCACTGGCCAAGCTCCAATCCAAAGCCGCTCTCAAGTAGCGAGCAACAGTTGTCCAATCCTTGCTATCGATTATGACCTCGTCTCCCTCTGCTTCGCCGTGTGTGCAAACTAACCTGTATTCTGTTTTCATCTTTTTCCTGTGCCGTTTAAGAAGTCATTATTATAGTCTAATTCCGTGTCCATGTGCAACTCTTTACAAACAGAAAGTTAGCCCGTTTTTGACCACTGGTGGGCTAAGCCAGCTCCGAAGGGTGAGCTACCCTTTGGTCTTGAAGATTTATTCTGAAAGCTCAACCTCTAAAATTTCAGAATCAAAGCGAAGTAAAAATGATTTCATATATTTTTTTTCGCGGCGTAATTTTTCAACAACATCATCAGCAGTTTCGGGGCTTACAAGTCCACGGTCATAACCCTCTTCGATGTGCCTTATATCAACATCAACACTGTTAATAAAAGACTCTATGTCAGTTCTAAACTGATTTCTTCGTTTGCCCTGACGCTTGTAGAGAAGATCAATAATGTACTTCTCCATTTCTTCTTTAACTTCGTCGCTGTACTCGTTGTTCATAATTAACCTGCCATCCGAGCTGTACTCGTTATTCATAGTCATTCCTTTTGTTAGTTTATGTTAGTTATCCAAGACCTTTTCGGTTTCGGCTGGGAACTACCCAGCCTCATCAGTTGGAATCAATTGAGGTAAATAGATTTCCCGATTGCGGATTGAGTAGAGGCATCAAAACCTTGCATACCCCACTCCCTGATGCAGTCAAGGGCAAACTCTCTGGGAGTCTGATCTGTCTCTTGCAGATCTTCCATGTACTCTTTGACTGTGTCCATGTCTATGTCAGCGGTGAACTTAATTGCTACTTTCATCTATCCTTCCCCTTCTTCTTTTTGCCGAAACTTACGCACAGCTTCAGAAATCATTTTTGACCTTGTGCCAATGTTTCTAACTTGCACTCCTTCAAAAATTCCTTTGCCAAAGAAATCCCAAGCTTGTTGGTGCTGACCTCTTGACGTTTCCCACCCGCTTGTTTTTTCAACGTAGGCGTTTCCAACAAACAAGTCTTCCCCTGTCATTGCGCTACCACCTTTAAGAAAAACTTCTCGGACTTCGCCTTTGCCAGCTACATTTCTATTTTTTACAACTAGTTTCATATCTATCCCCTCTTTAAAACCCCGGCCATACCACATCAAATCTGTTCAAGCTTTCTACAAGCTCTTCAGACTTGGTAAAAATAAAGTGCAAACTTTCATCATCTTCAAACGAACGAATAAATCCATTTTGAATCTTGGCAGAACGCGCAAGTTGTTTTGATGAAAAATCTTTAAAGACTCTGTCATTCAAATCAATAGTAAATCTAACTGCGTTGCCTTCTTCAAAAGCAAACTCAGGATTTTGAATAATTGTTTTAAAAAGATTCGTTGCCTTGTTTTTTGTTTCTAGTGTTTTCATATCTATCTCCTTAGAGGCGGATTACTCCGCCGCCTCAACGTCGTTAAAATGTTTGCGTGTTGATTCTGGCTCTTCAACCCTAGCCCAGCCAGATGGGTCAACCATGAAATATGAGTTCAAGAGTGAGTCGTAAACTATGTCGCCAACTGAAACAGATCGCATTCTGTCTACAAGCTTAACGAACTGGTTGTCATCGTCTGCCCTCTCAAAGTTGCCAAGCGCGAACACTTCGTCAATGTCGTTTGTGTAAACCTTGGCTACTGGAGCGTAAAGGTCAAAAAGATAAGATACCTTTTCTCTAACTTCCTCGATCTTCTTTGATCCCCAGAAAAGTCCATTGATCGCAAACTCTTTTTTGCGAAGAATGCTTTCTCTTAATGCCAATTCCTGACTGAGGTCTAGCAAAAGGCGTGGTTCATATTTGCCTGAACTCTTAATCCTACCAATCTTTCTTCTCAACGCTTCAACCTCTGCTGCGTCAGCGTGAGCTTCGATCTGCTTAACTATGTACCTTGCTTTTTCCATCTTTTTCCTTGGTTTTGTTTAAAGAACGCAAGTATTGTACAACAGCTCCGTGTCGATGTGCAACTCTTTGCAAACAACTATTTTGCTTTTTTTACACCAGTTTTTTCATCCTCGACTTGTCATGCAACCAAAAAACCAACAGGTATCGATCGCCTTGTTCAACAGGTAATCCACGGTGGGTGTTAGTGAAGGACGGGAAGATCAGCCCATGACCGGTGGGTAAAGGTTTGAGTACGCCGTAATCATAGAACTCAGTGCCGCCACCTTTGTATGAGCCAGTGTTGAGTGGAACCACCACGCTGATGTCTGCGCTCTCGTCGTGGTGCCAAGCGCCTTGTTGTTTGTCCCTGATGTTATAGTTCGCAATCTGTATCGAAGAAATGTCCGCACAGTTGCGCTGATAGATTGCAATGAAAATCGGGTTCAGGATTGTCCTGACAAAGTACCACAAGTTTTCGTACACCTCTGGCATGTGGTCCTGCAAAAGAATCTCAGGTATCTGTCTCAGCTCATCCTCGTTTGGATTGACCTCGAACACCCCTTCCTTCTTGAACACATCAAGCTGCTTGCACAACAAGTTACACCACTGGCGCCGGAACAACGGCACTCTGTAAATGTCAGGGAAAATTCTTTTCACATGATTATGAATCGGGGTCTTCGGCATTCGCTCCACCCCCCTCTTCTCGTGATGCTCAGTCAGCATGGGCAGCGTCTTTAGTATGGCCTTGTAGGTAACTTGGTTAACGAACCAATGAGACTTCATTGTGAGCAAATATTTGTTCTTAATCATGAGTTATAACTTTTTGTAAAAACATATACATTATCGCAAAAATCTGTAGAATCTGGAACAACTTACCTTATAGGTTGGATTAATTATGGCAAAGAAAAAAGAGGTAAATAAAGCTGTACGCAAAAGCCTCGCAGTCGACGTTGAGACATTCGATATGTTGCAGGAGATTTGCAATGTCGAGCGTCGCAATAAGATTCAACAGCTACAAATCTTGATCAAGAAAGAACACAGTCGCAAAGTAAAGAGTAATGCTGCATGAGCATTTTTAAAAAGAAAGCCTTGCCTCAGTCATATCAGCCTGTTCTTCAAGCTCAGGAAATTATTGATGTGTTCTCTAGACTAACCCTGCATCATCAGGCCGCGTTGCTAAGACTGATTAGTCGCAACATGGTGATCCAAGTTGGCGGAAAAAACAACATGGGTTATGAGTTTAAGTATGAAGTGGACGGTGCAGTAATTGTTGTGTCACCTGAATCTGATTGGGTTGAAGAAGAACAACCCCAAGCCGAGTTGCCGTTAAACCAGCCCTAGTATTCCGCCGCTACCTGCCTGTCGTCTCATGGCCAGCTCACGATCTTGTGGGTCTGGCAGAATCGTAGGTGACATAGCGGGATTTATTTTTGGTCGTGGTGCAATCGGTGGCGCCGCAGTCAAACTATTCATCACGTTGAAAGGAGGAGGTTGCATCTCTGCTGGCACAGGCTCACCTCTGGTTTGTATCTCTTCTTGAAGCGCCTCCATCTCTTTACGCATAATATCTCTCGCGCCCTCTCTGAGTTCGACAGATCGCTCGCCTCGCAAACCAAGATCCTCTTCTCCCTCACCCTCGTACAATTCTTCAATGGTTGCTTCAGTGCCTCTGGCAACTGATTGCGTGGTAAAAAATATAGTTGGATTAATTGATTGAATAAACTTGGTTAGGTCAGTAGCAAGACTTGGGTCAATTAAAGCGTTGATCAAAAGGTCTTCATATCTTTCTTTTTGTAACCCGATTACTTTTTCAGTGACGTCATCAAACCCTTTAAACAAAACTCTTTGAGGAAGCTGAACTAACGATAGTGTTGCTTCTCCAATTTTTAAACCGAAACCTTTTGCTTCGTCCTCTATTATTCTAGACATGGTCTGCAAGGTTTGTGTTGGAGATTGAGATTGCGTTGCAATGTAAGAAGTTGCCTGCATGATTTCAACCAGATCAACAAAGTTGTCCAGCTCTTGCGGGTCAAGCATTTCTTTGTAAACCGCAGCTCTTCTGCCTCTAGCTGCACGACCGACTGTGCTGATTTCAGATGTAGCAGCAGAAACTATTTCGTCAGGAGTACCTGCTGTTGCAATATCAAGCTGCTTTGCTGCCGCCTCATCAACTTGTTTCCCCGCAAAAGGAAATGTTTTTCTTATGTTGCCCCGAAGGCCCAGCCTGTTTAAAAACTTGTTGGCACCGCCTAAAGGATTAATTGTTGTTGTCAGAGCGTCATCAAACTGGGTACGAAGCCAAGTGCCTTTTAGATTTTGCCAAACCTGCGGATCTTCAACTTGAATAAGGCGACGAAGGTCTTTAAGTTCTTTTGGCTTGATGGATCCATTAAAAAGCCTTTGGGTAAGATTCGCAGCTCTTGTTCCTCCCAACTCAACAACTTTTGCGAGAGAGTTAATTACGCTTCTTTCTAAAACCTGAAGATGTCCTTTAGTAGGATCATAAATAGAAGTTGCTCTCGCATACTCTGGGTTGGCTGCTTTCAATCGCTCCGAAATCTGACCTCTAATGTTAGATACCTTGGACTTAATAAAACCCTGATTATCTTTGGTTAGTCTTTCGATTAGCGGCCTGAAGTCACGACTAAGCATTTTATGTAAAGATTCTGTGTCGCTTTTTAAGTTTAACGCCAGCAATTGATCAGGATCGTTGTCGTAAGCTTTCACGGTATCTTCGTCAACCGCCGCCATTTTTCTTTGGTCAACCAACATGTCTTTTAGCTCAGTCAACGCTGTGTGATAGTCGGTGCCTTTTCTGACGTTGGGATCAGAAAGCTCACCAATAATATCTTCAAACAAATCCTTCGTGTCGACGTTGATGTCTAACTCGTAGGCGTTTTGATAGACAGGCTCAGCTCTGAGCTTTCTTTTGTCAGCCATTTTTTTAAGAACAGATTCAGAAGCCAAGGCGATATCATAATCTGCATCCAAAGCTGGTTTGTTTGTTAACTTGTCTTTTTTCTTTGCAAACTTGCCAGAAAGTATTTCGTTAAAAAAATCTTCTGCCGACTCTTCAACCTGTAATGCGCGACTGTTGTAAAAATCAAATAGCTTTTGAGAGGTGGGCTGCATTTGAAGATATTTCTGGATCATCGCTCCATCGCTCGCCATGAGTTTAGCCTCTGGCCGAGTAATCACGATGCCTCTATCAGCAGCTAAATTTATCAATCGCTCAGAGTCTTCTCCGCCCTCTTTGATTATCTCCAACAAAGTTTGACGGCCTTCAACGCCGGGAAACTTTCTAACAGTTCCCCTGAATAATTTTGGGAAAGACTCCGCTGGTAAACCAAAAGGCAACAGCGCAAAAGCAGAGTTTAAAGCAAGGTCGCCAGCCAATTTACCGACGTTTAAAGGTGGTCCGTCTAACGCATTTGAAAGACCAGCTCTAAGCGCATAAAACAATCCTCCGCCCGCAGCTTGACCGGTAGTAGCCAATCCCACGGCTCCCGGCGCTCCAGCATAAGCTCCTCCAATCATAAATCCAGCGGTTTCAGGAACCATTTCAAACAAGAGCTGTCCGGCAGGGAAAACTCTGCCGAAGATATCATCTGTTTCTAAACCAAAACCCATGTCAGCATATTCTTTATATGATTTTGTTATGTCGTTCGGATCAACGTAAGCAAGGTCTTCGTCCTCATCGAGAAAATACAAATCGTTTGGCTCAATTCCTCGCTGTTCTTTTAAATTCGGAAATCTTCTGTTTGCCAAATAAAGACTTTTTGCCGACTCATCATTCGACAAACCGGCAATAAGCGCCTGTAGCGCCCCTGTACGAGAGTTCTCCTGCTCAATACGCTTCTTGTCTTCCTCTGGGATGCTTGCAAAAAATTCGTCTCTTATCGCATCAAGCTTCGCCTTATGCTCATCGCCTATACCATCCTTATTGATTTTTATGTCTTCTTTCAACCGATCGAAGCCAGCTTGATCCTTAACTAAATAAGGAATCCCATCTATTTTGACCTCTATTGTCATGCTGTTAGTATCCGCGACCGGTCATGTCTGTTGGAGCAGCAGCTTGTTGTTTCTCTATGCTTTGCATGTAACCCTTGCGCCAAGCGCTTGCTTCTTTGGTGGATTTCAGTGCTTCTTGATTCAGATACGACCTGTCTTCTTCTGTCAAGAAAGGATTGTTTCGCTGCCACTCGTCCTGATAAAGCCTTATGGCCGCAGCAGTTTCTTGGTCTGACATGTCGCTGGTATATATTTTTCCGTCCGCAGCGTCTCTAAGTAAATCTTCTTTAAATTTTACTGACAGGTCCGCAATTTTTCTTAAATACCCAAGTTGCTTTCTGAATCCCTGTAAGGATTGGCCTAAATTAGCGGAGGCATCAAGAAACAATCTCATTTCTCTATCTGAGACAGCGCCCTTCGTTTGCCCAACAAGCGCCATCGCAAACCGCGTTCCAAGAGACAGCATAAGTTCTTGGTCGCCAATCGTTTTTGAGTCATCCATCACGCCAAGCTCAGTTAACAGTTTTCTAAATGGAAGCGTGTTTGAAGCAATTATTCCAAAGTTTTCGTCAGTAAGCTGTGCAGCAACAATTAACGCCTGATCAATAGAGTTAAGCTGTCCCGCTGCGGCAGTTCCTTCTTTCGTCCAAGTATCCATCATGCTAGATGCAGCAGCGCCTTCTGCTTTGGCAAATGCGCTGGGAGTTTTAGGCGCCTCCACCGTCACTTGGCTATCAGCCTGACCGGTTACAGTTACATTTCGGTCAATACCCAGAGGGTTTTCTTCAGTCCTACTATTATTACGATAAGCCTCTTGTGTTTTCCTGTCGTAGTCAGGAACCGGCACCTGAATCCTCTTGCCGGTTGGTTTCCCTTCAGCGTCAAGCTCATCCATTTCAAAAGTTAAATATCTCACCGACTTATTGGCTTGCTTCATTTCTTCGATGACGTATTTGCTTATTCTTTCTTTCGCTGCGTTTTCATCTGTTGTTGCAAGCTTTAAAGCTTCAATGCCAATTGTGCGATCGCGTTCTCGCTTCTCTCGATCTGTTTTTTCTAGCTGCTGATTGAATGCGGTAAAGCCCATACCCAAACCTCTGGCAAAACTTCCGGGTCCGGTAGGCTGGCTCAATAACTGTGCGCCAAGGTTGCTGGCTAGATCAAAAAGATTAGCTTGTCGACTGTCTGGAATAATTGCAGAAAAACGATCTGCGTATTTCTTTTGAGATTCCTCAAAGTCTGGAACAGCAAAAGCTTTTTGCATTCTGTTCATCTTGGCTGCTCTTTCTCGAATATCGAGCGCCCTGTCTAACTGATCAAAACCTAAATCTATTTCTGACATTACGAGTACGGGTTAGCTGGTGAATAATAAGCGTTAGGATTCATGAAATTACCTAACGCTCCCAATGCGCTCAAGCCAACGCCCAGACCTGCCTGTAAAGGACTTGGTGTAGGCTGGAATCCAATATTCGTCTGCATAGCGCCTGTAGGCACCGTCTGGATGAATGGTAACAGGCTTTGATACTGGAGTAGGGGCGCCGTTTGCGCTTGTAAGGCGTTAGCACGGCTCGCCTGAAGCTGCTGTTGAGCAAGCTGCTGTTGCAGGTTGCCTCCCCCAAGAAGCGACTGTATATCACCAAATCGAGCTGTTTGTGCTTGTCTTCCTAATCCAGAAAGGGCGCTACCAAGCCGTGATTGACCCAGCATCTGCTGCTGTCCTATGTTTCCGTACAGATTACCGAGTGCAGTACCAGCGCCATAACCACTTCTGGCCAGACCAGCAAGCCCACTCGCCGCTGCTCGTTCCGAAGCTAACTGTCTGCCAAATTCACCAAGACCGGTTCTCTGGGCCTCTGTAAAGCCTCTAGAGCGAATCCCGCCTAGAGCTTCTCCTAACCCACGACCAAGCGCTTCACGCCTCTCTTGGGCTGTCAGACGCGCTCTGGACCCAAATGCGGATTCTCCTCCGGTCGCAATGTCTCTAGCGGTTTGTGCCATATCGGCCCGATCTCCAGCGTCTAAAACATCAGAAATCGTCTGCTGGACGACACGGTCTTCATAAGGGTTGTAAAACTGTTCAGTCATAGACGGGTCATAACCGCGAGTGGTTCCGCGCATTATGTCTTCTACGCCGCTCAAATCTTCCATGAGACGCTCTGTAGCGCCCTCAGTAACGCCTAAACCTCTTTCTAGTCCGCCTGTAAGGCTACCGATCCCCGATCGGTAAGCGGCTTCTGCGTCGCTTAAAAACCGTCCCTCAGATCCAACTCCAGATCTTGCGAGTTGAAACGCATCGAGCTGGTCTTGTGTGAAATCAGCCACTTGTTCTGGGATGACAACAGGATTGCCTTCATCATCAAAAAAAGTTCTTTCCGCTGCCCGCATGGCGCCGGGGATAAAACCACCTTCGCCGTCCAGACCAAATAGTAATTGCTGCGTAACCGGATCTAAACCTCTGGTTACCTGATCGACAGTGGCTGCGTAAGGAGCAGAAGGATTTTGAAAAGTTTCTTGTGGAGGAGGACGATCGCCCCTCAAATACATTTCTGCTGGCATGAGTTCTCGATCAGATGGACCTTGATAGACCATAGGATTTGTATAGTGATAGACCATAGGATTAAATGCGCCAGCAGGAGTAAAGGCTGGGCGATCATAAACTGGACTGGGGCGATTAATCCCTCCCTCTGGGCTGCGTACTGGCTGACCAGTTACATTTAAGTTATCTCTGCCGATCATATTAGGAGGAATAAGGGCTGGACGATCAGCAAGATCATAATTTGGTTTAGCGCGAGTTAAGTTATCTCTGTTACCGGCCCCATCAAGAAGTCTTTGCAGAGGGTTGTAGAAACCTAAAGCCATTACGCTACCCCCTCAAATAAATCCATAATCTGATACATGGTGTTTGTTCCAGCCTCCCTTCCCGGCTCGCCAGTGGGCGACAAGGTAACGATACCGTTGTTGTTTGCTACTGAATAAGCCCCAGCTCCTCGAACCGCTCTTCCCGTCATAACGAATTCCCCGTCAGAAAGCATTGCAGGGACGTCGTCGCTCGTTTCGGTTCCCGGCCCATCAATATCACCATTCATTCGCACAAAGTCCTCCATGGCGACTGTACCGCCGTTGGCGTACTCAAGAGGCACAATACCACCCATGTGATATTGCTGCGCGTAAATCGAAGGTACAGCAGGTCTTCTTGGATCGCCGCCCTCTGANGGCAANGCCCTNCCTCCGCTNAACGCCGGAAACGTGCCGCGAGGTAGTAAGCCAAACTCAACTGGATCAGGCTGCGCCTGACCCATCCTTCTGGCTATCTCTGCCTCAATATTGTATCTGCCTGTTGGACCCATGGTCGTCAGTGGCGTCAATGGAACGCCTCTGTCTTTTCTGGTTTCATCCATTGCCAGCTTGGCAAGCGCAAAAGCAGGAAGGCCAGCGCTTAACAATCCACCGATACCCGGACCTCCACCACTACCACCTAAACCAAACAAGGTGTTTAATATGCCTCTGTCTGCTGCCTGTTTGCCAAACAAAAACTCCATGGCTTTTGCAGCAGTTGACTGAGGTCCAGCTCCAGATCCTTCAGCCCCTCCAGCTCTTCCTGTTCCTTCTGCTCTTCCTGTTCCTTCTGCTCTTCCTGTTCCTTCTGCTCTTCCTGTTCCTTCTGCTCTTCCTGTTCCTCCAGACTGAGACTGAGAAGTTTGATACAAATCATCTAGCCCTTTTGAGCCGCTATAAGCCATGGCGCCTGATATTTCTGTTGGAGTAAAGCCAGCGTTTTGCAACACATACATTTTTTGCGTATCGTCTAAATCATAAAAGTTTGCAAGATTCTGCTCCGCGCTCCCACTCATTATGGTTTGCACAGGGCGCGTAAAGCGCTCAATCATTCTTCCAGACCTGCCGCCTTTAAGCAGCATATCTTCCATACCTTCAGGCAAAGGTAAGCCAGTACGAATATTAATATAACTTCCGTCAGGCATTTGTTGATAATCGCTCTCTCTCTGAGAAATAGAGTCGATTGCTCGAATGTTTTGAAAAAGATTGTCTCCGCCAAACGCACTTTTGCCGCCACCTCTGAATAAATCAATAATACCGCCAGCGCCAGCTCGACCTGTTTGGGTGACGTCGCGTATCCCACCTAAGCTGTCCAAGATGCTAGGCCCAGTTCTCAATGGACCAGCTACCGTCAACAGACTAAGAGGATCTGATCTGCCCTTGGCTACGTCATAAACCGTATAGGCTTTGTCAGCTAAATTCGCCACTGACTGCCATGGACCGGGAATGAAAGAGGCCACCTTGGCAACTTTTCTCAGTGCTTTTTTCAGGCCGTACTCAGGCAATCCGGTTTGCGGGTTAACCGGACCAAGGCCAGCTCCAACAATTCTTTCTTCTGGATCGTAACCCATCGAGGTCAGCTTGCTGTCCAAGATGTCTGTAAAGGCGTCGTCCTCTAAAACTTCAGGCGGTAGCACCACCTCGCCGGGAGCAACGTGAGCCACCATCGTGTCCATGCCTCTGCCTTGAGCAGCCAGCGTTTGGGCTTCTCTGGCCAGTGGCGCATTTGCAGAGGCGTTTGCGTGCTCTAATGCGCTGATCAACGCTTGTCGATCTTCTTCAGGGGTAACCACCTCTTCAGGTCTTGACGCTATGGGTTGTGGTACTGTAGCTCTTTCTGGGCGAACTCCAGACTCAGGCATTGACGCAATAAGATTTGTGGCCTCTTGCTCACCTAACAGGTTGTTTAACATTTGGCTCAGCGAAACATTTTCTGTCAACATAATATTAGCTCGTGGTTACCGTTACAGAACCAACAGATGCTGTCATCGACACGCCTGTCGGATAAGTTTGATGTTCATACAGATTTCTAAACCGTGTGCCATCGAACGCCTGATGAATGTCATTAGTAGTGTTAAATATTATAGAACCGGTCGAAAACTGCAATGTGTCGATTTCATCGTTTGTGAAGTGCGGAGAGATGTCAGGATCGAAAGCTCCAAGGTTTAGTTCAAGCACTCGAATCAATCTGTTAAAGGTGTCGCTAGAGGTGCTTTCTCCTGCCGCCAAAGGTAGACGGGTTTCTAACAGCTTGCTCATCTTCTACCCGAAGGCTGCACATCAATTCTGGTTTTTCCCAAACGCCACTTAAAATCTTTGTTGTTAGCCGCAACAGAAACATCGTCATCTGATTCAAACCGCATGACTACCTGTCTGGTTCTAGTCCTGACATCAGCAAAAGTTGTTGAGTTGGTAATCTGGTTTGTGCTGTCTGTTGTGAGAGATTCTGATGGATAGTTTCTCCGCTTGACCACAATGTTCATTGTTGGCGTTTGCGACGTGCCAACGGTTGAAACAAAAGCTACATCAGGGATTATCTTTTTAACAAAAGCAAAATTTTGGCCGTCTGCAATGTCTATGTCTGCTGACTCGATATACACACTTTGCATCGCGTCCGTGTCGTTGTTAAACCCGGTTTCATGTTCATATAGGTAATTGGTTCCCGATCCTTGACCAGCAGCTATCGGCTTGTCTTCAATACCCGCGTCAAGCCATGCGTATCTAACCAGCTTTCCTATCGACCAAGAGTTTTCAATGTAGTTGTAAATAGCGTAACGACTTACCTCTCCGGTGTCGTCTTCAATGCTGGGGTAGAAAAACCAAACTTCCGAAAAAGCTGCGTTGAGAGCTGTATGGCACTTGAATGCCTGACTCAAATCTAAATCGTTAAAAACGTACTCTTGTACAGAACAGGGTAATTGCTGCACCGCGCCGTTGTAAAAGAAAAACCCTTTCTTGGAAATAAAGTAAACGCCGTTTGGTGCATTAACCGCAGCCTTGGGACCAATCAATCCAGCGCCCTCGTTAATTAAGTTCAATGCAAAAGTAAGCGGCGGTCCAATGAAGTTCATTGAGTAAAGACTAGTGTCGGTCCAGATCAATATTTCCTGACGAGATTTAATCCCGCCAACGATAAGAGAACCAGAGGACAATCTCACCGATCCGGCAGAGTTTGTCGACAATGGTTCAAACTGTAGTTCGTTTTCTGAATCACTAAAAGCGACCAGCATGGGATCGACAGATCCCGTTCTTGAAGACCCTGAAATCGGGTCGGCTCCCAAGACAACCAGATGCCTGTCAGTTTCGCTCGTGATGACCTGCAACCCAACGGTTGGAACCAAGTTGGCGCCACTTATTCCAGACAGATCGAGCGCCCTTACGCTCGTCCCGTTATCTTCTTTCCATCTGAAAATTCCTGCACCACGGGGGCAAATGATAAGGTCTTCGCCAAAGTTGTCGTGCGTCCACAAACGAAGTTGATTGTTAGCTGACAAGGCTGAAGACGAGCCGAATGTGCCAGCGCCCCATGTGCCTACACCCCAACCTGTGCTGGCAACATAATCATCCAAACCAACATTTATTTGATAAGCGCCCACGACGCTACCTCCTCCGTTTCCAGAGTCTGAGGCATTCGCTGTGACGGTCGAACCAGATGTGTCTTTCGCTGTGATGGTGTACGCGTTTGCGCTCGTAACCAAAAGGATTTGATACTCTTGATTCAAGACTGCGGCTGTGACGTTGCCGCCTAGACTTGATGCGCCAGAAAAAGTAACAAAGTCATTGTTTTCTGCGCCGTGTCCAGTATCGGTGACCGTGATTGTAGATGACCCATTAGTTGCTGAGAACGTAACATCGCCAGCAGAAGTAGTGGCGCGAATGGGGGTTATGTCGTAATAAACCTGACCGTCTTCAATGTAGTATTTAAGGGTTGTGCCGACACCAATGTAACGAGTGCCACCTAAAGAAATCCAAGAATGCAAAGCTCTAGCCAATCCCAAAAACGAATTGGTCCCAGACTTGACCCAACCTCCTATTTTTTCGACAGCGCCTTTTCTGAATCTAACAAGGTTGCCGTCGACCCACCCGCCTTCGTTGCCGTAATCAGTTGACTCTTTATCTATTCCCGGCTTGAACTGGAGATTTGATAACGGCATTAATCATGCGAGTCGTATGATTGCGGCTGTTGCATTAGCCGCAGGGAAGACAATCGTAAAATTGCCAGCGGTGGATGTTTTGTCGCCACCGAAGTCCACGACACAAACAGCAGGATCACCTGATGCGCTGTCATTATAGATCATGCAGGAACGAGCCGTTACGGTTGCTGTTCCGAATGTAAGATCTGAAAAATCGCATAAAGCCGTGGTGCCGCTTGACGTTGGAGTGACAGAAGTTAATGCTGAGCCACCGCTTGTGTAATTTGTTCCGCTCGCTTCTTGGCTAGTGCTGAATGCAGTGGTGGTCGCTCCCATGGTTGCGCTGCTCGTATACAGAGCAAGCTTGAAAGTGTTACCACTTGTGGCTGTAAAATTATGTACTCCCTTTAAAGCCTCAACCTTAAAACTTGTGCAGATGGCAGATGTAGTAGCGATGACGCACCTCCTAATTCCAATCTAATTGCTTCACAATGTTAGCCATATCATGATGGCCTTGTTTATTCAACAATCCCACAATTGTGGTTCGATCACTAATGATCGCATTGCGAATTACACCCAAGTTTATCTGATAAATATAATCTTTAAAAGCCAAAGCTTGTTGGCGAATATGTTCTGGAGCTTGCTCTGAAATGCCACATATTTTGTTGGTTAATTGGTGCGCCCAAAACTCTGGATCGTGGCCTTTGTTCGTAGTAGTAGCTACTTCCAAATCGCCTAGCTTTAAAAAGCTGTCATCCGTCAGTTTATCCACGATAAGGCTCTGGAGGTTTTGGTCGCTTGTCAGGTATTTCCAAGTTGTTTTCAGCCAACCTTTGATCCAGCTCAGAAGACTTACAAGTAAGCCATTTGTCTTTGTTCGGAACAGCGACCATTGGGTCAGCCAACCTGTGATAACCGTAAAGCCTGTCTCTGAGAACTACATTTTGATCGAGCAAGCTTGATCTCTGACTGCATCCGATCGCNATGTTTTTTTCAATACATTTGGCAAGCCAGAATTCAACACAAGCTCTTCCCGCTTCCGCGAAATGCAAATTGTGTTCATAACTGTAATCAAGACCAAACAGATTGATTTCAGCTACCTGATTCCAGTAGGCGAAAGCAATCGCAAATGGCACGGTGTTATTCAGGTACGCGCATTTACTGTAGTTGATTACCTCGTCAAGCGGGTACTCCACCGCAGCAGGAACCCTTGCATCCAGCTCGCATGTGTAAATAGGTATATCAAGCTTGGGTAAGGTCTTCCTCATGATTTCGGTTTGACCTCCTGCGTCGTCAGTATCTAAAAACCGACTCGCTGGATCCATCATAAAAAGACGATCTACCTGAAGCACAGTCGCAACCGCGTTGATGCCCCACACCTCATCCCATTCGACAGAATTTTCTCGACCAATAATGTAGTCGATTTGCGAATTGCCCAAACCGACAATCGCAATGCGTTTGCCCTTGAGCGACTTGATTGGACGCATTAGCTTATGCCAGTGCGTAAAAGGTCGTACCTATATTCATCACGGGTTTCTCTCCCGCTCGATAGATTTCTCATGCGTTCCACTGCCTCTTTAAATCTAAGTTCAAAATTACCAATAACATCAGCAGACTCTTTAAGAAATACAGCGCCCTCGACAAGGGATCCATAAAGCAAAGCGTCTGGGTGATCTGTTGAAAGTATAGTTGTCCCAGAGTCTGAACCGGCGGTCAAACTAGCTGGTTTATGCAAGTAATGCAGCTCCACCGTATAAGCTGCATCAGGTATCGGAGCCAGCTCAAAAGCGGTTTCGTCAAACAAGCTGTAATATTTTGGTCTACCTGTTGTCGCGGTTGAGCTTGAATATTCTTTAATAAAGCTTGGATGCTTGAAATCCAAATAGTGATATACGTTGGAAGAAATTACAGCCAAGCTGAATGGTGCGTAAAAATCGTCAGGCGTTGCCAAAAACCGATTGGTGTTAGCCGTTGCGCCTTGTACGTTTTTTCGCTGCTCAGGCAACTGAACCATTTTAAATATACGACTTTCGGACTCCTTAATAAAAGTCGGAAGGTTGTTCGTAAAAGTTGTTTCAGTCGACTCAAGATAATCTTGAATAGCTGTCTTTAAGGTTGCGTAGGTGAAACTCATGTGGTTACCGTTACTTCCCCGACTCCTGATGTAATTTCAAACGTGTCAAGCTTAGTGCCTAAGATACCATCACCCACGTTGGTGTAAACCACAAAAAAGTTGTTGTCTTCTACTGAATCTGGCCGGGCTTCCTTGATCGCTTCTGGATCGACAGGTGTCGGCTTGGGGTCTAGCTGGGGGTGCTTTGGAGACCATTGGTCTGGACCAACTATCAGCCCGTCCCAAGTCTTTTTCATTTCTCTACGACGATACCTGAATCCGGTTATATCACAGATTCCATAAGCTTCTTTGCCCTGAGCAAATGCCATGACTATGCGGTGTTATAACCGGAAAGGTTAGGAGCGATCGTAAACGGCGCCCTTTCTCTGTCTTGTGATAGAGCGCGTTCAAACTCTTCTTCGTATAACGCCTTCAACACTTGTATTCTGTCAGGCGCTCGCTTCAAAGCCATGTAGTAAGCCAGACCTGCTGCCAAGCACGGGTAAAAACGAAAAGGCAGGTCCATTGTGTTAGTTGCTGCGTCGGCGTCGTCCATGCGTGTAAGAACATTCATTACAACTGTGTACTTGCTCGACTGATCTGGCACAGGGTAAACAGTAATTGTAGGAGTCAACTGCTTGTTGACAAAAACCTGATTTGGTTTTCCTGTCGTGCCTTTTGTGGATATGTGGGAGTACTCGCTTCTGCTCATCCTAGACAACGGGACATCAGTTTCCACGCTGTTAACAGTTTCTCTAACGAAAGCGTCCAATACATCAATCGGAGCCGTCGCGTTACTTGTATCAATATTGTAGGTTGCCGTGTCCTTTACCATGGCTACTGTTTTTTCTGCAACAGTCCATTGGTTTAAACCTCGATTAGCCCACTCAGCAAGCATCAAATTTAAGGATCTTGTAGCGGTCTTGAGATCGTAGCCGGTCCTAAGCTCTAAGCCACAACGCTCAAAGGCTTCTTCAACGTAGATAGCTACATCTGGTTCAAAATCTTTGCTTCCACTTACAGCCATTACTTTTTCTTCCTTCGACGTCGCTTTTTGCGAACAGGCTTTTCAGGAGCATACAGATTATCAAAAACTCGATTGACATCCAACGTGTAATCCAGCTCGCTTTTTGAGTAATGAATGTGCTGGGACGGCTTGAAGTCTGGCGCACCCTCACCCACCGTGAACCAAGCTGGGTGTGTGACTCGCACTCTGTTGTTTGGGAGCGCAACAATGTTGCCCGTCCATTTGCCAGCATCNAGCAGCTCTAAAACATGAGATTGCTTGTGCTGCGCTGGATCGTCTGCAATCTCGTTCTCGGCGTAATCGACGGTAAAATAATATTTTGCTGGATAAAACTCGCCATCGATTTTAGCAAGCCATGGACAAGGCGTCGCTCGATCAATGACATAAACCGAGTGATTGTGTGACGAGCAATCCCACGGCTGTGCTGCCCAGACCGGCATTGGCTCAGGCCATCCTTCGTAATCAGAGTCGGCGGCTAGACCAGTAATCGGCATTCGCGCCCACATAGCTCCGCCGTGGACGTTTTCTTCTACCGTGTCTACTTCGGCTCCGGTGAATATTAACTGAAACGAAAGGCATCGCGTTGGCATGGTTGTGACAGCCACCGCCATTGCGTGGATAAACTCGCCGTGATATTTCTCGTGGTTATGCGTGTACTCTTTCCGCACCCAACATTTAAAGTGCGGAATATTCGACTGCAAATAAGCCATGGGCTACTTTCTTTTCTTAACTGTTCCGCCCTTGTTCATCATTCTTTTTTTGACGGTGCCGCCCTTGTTCATCATAACTTTTTTGATGACGCCGCCTTTTTTCATCATCTTAGGCGCTTTTACCGTCCCGCCTTTTTTCATCATGCGGGCCATCTTTACAGTGCCGCCTTTGTTCATGCGCTTCTTTGCATAACCTTTGGTTTTCTTGTACATCAAAATCTCCTAAATCGATCCACCAATGTTTGAAATTCCACCAAAGGTGCTTCGTTGATAACCTTGAGGCAGATTTCCAGAAAGGAATATGTTACCTGATTCCTTGTCTTGTAAGTAATACTTGTCTTTGCTTTCTAATTGCCTGAATGGCAAGCTCCGCTCAACCATTCCTTGAATTTCTCTTTGTAAAGCGCCAGTGTCAGGAGCTAAGGTTTCTTGTAAGTAAGAACCATACTCAGGAGAGCCGGGGGCAGGTGGCTCATAACCCGGAGCAAAAGGATTGTCTCCGCCAAAGCTTCCGCTTGCCCTAGGCAACATACTTCCTTGAATTCCGCCAAAGCCTCTAGCGCCTAATCCTTCACTGGATCGATAACCTTTTTGCTGACCGCCTTGCGTGGTCATGGTTAGTGGAGCGTTTGCCCTGTCAATCGCGCCTGTGGACCTTGCGTAAAAACCAGAATCCGGTCCCATTCGCTCTTGGGCCTTAGCGACGTTACTTAAAACTTTTTCTGTTTGTGCGGCTCGCTCTTGTCTTTGAGCGTCTCTGATGCGCTGCGGAACTACATCTGTGTTTATGTTTTTATACTGATCAAAATCTATTCCTAACGCTCTCTCAACCGGATCCATAGTTGCAGACTCTACGGTTCCGGGTTGATTCGGCAAATTCCTTAAACTGCTGTCTTGTCTACCAATAACAATTTCATCGCCAATGCTTGGAACATAACTAGATGCAAAAGGACTGCTGCCTGACAAAACTCCACCACTACCATCCGGGCTGAAGGAGTCAAGAAGAGCTTCAATGTCTTGCCTTGTATTCATTACGCTGGGGTCTATTTTTTGCGGCGGAACAAAATTTAAAGTAGGCGTGGAAGCTGGTTGTTCTGGGGTCTTTGGAAATAATATTCCCGGTCTGTTTTTGATTAATCCACCAAGAATCCCCATCGGTCCGGTAGAGTCCTCGACTATGTTTGCTATTGGTTTTGCAATGACGTTGGCTACATCGCCTATTGTTTTTGCGATGCCTCCAACGACGGGTATATTCTGTATTCCTTCTCCAAGCTTGCTTGCGCCTCTTCCCAAAATATTACCTATTGCTGGTCCTGCTTTTGGTATTGATCCAAGACCTGACTGCATCGATAGAATGTTGCCCAAAGTTTTAGCTGCTGGACCTAAGCTTGGATCTTCTCTAAAGATATCCCTGAAGTCGGTAGTAAAACCAGAAGGGTCTGGTCTGCCGGTTGAATAAGTGACAAACTCCGGCGCTCTCATTGACGAGTATGAATCCATGGATGGAAGGGCTGTAATGCCGCTGTACCTTCCTTCAAAATTTTCTGGTTCTGCTTGAGATATTGGCGGCAAGTATTTTATCTCTGTGCCGTCCATGTAGAACTGACCACCACGAGGTGCGTCAGGTGGCAACAAGTCATAAAGCTGAGCTTCTGTCATTCCTCCTATTAAAGGCACATCTGGAGCAGCAGAGGGAACATACCTTGGGTCGTCGACTCCGCCTGTAGAAACACCTAGGGGATTGACGCCGGGAGCATCTGGTTGAGTCAAAGCGTTCAACCCAGCCCTGTAATCTTCCGCTTCCGACATCAATCCAGCCAACATCAAAGCATTTAAGATGTCAGCGGATTGATTGTCTTGCCGGGGAGCAGCAGGACGGGGTGTCGTTGGCAAGAACGACATGTTTAACAAACTAGGAGCTTGCAAAGCCACGATGGTTTAGTCGTACTTTTTTATCATTTCTAAAATGATGTGATACGCATCTCCGCTGCTATGTCCAACTGTCGTAAAATCTATATCGCCAGTTGGACTGCTTGCGTTGTTTGGTATTGCAGTAAAAGAATCGTAATACTCATCTCCACTACTGTCCGCTGGTATGTGCGTTAACAAAACGCTTGTAGAAGCGTCAAACTCTAGCTTGACGCTCATACCAACAGTCATCCACCAAATCTTTGCAATAGCTACAGAGGTGCATTCTTGTCCGGCTGAATTTTTAGCCAAAGCCGAAACATCGACTTTTTTAACCGCAGATTCGCCAGTACCATCGCTGACGTTAGTAAACCGCATAACTGCGGTTCGTTCTCCGTCTTGAATCGTCTGTGAGGTGACAGTATCAGCCATTATCTAACTCCTAGAGTTCAGTTACCGCAGTGCGCTCTTTGTACGCGCCAATGTAATCGACGGTCAAAGTTTTTGCAGCAGCAGCACCATTTTGTATTCCAAACGAAAGAGCTAACTCTTCATCATCTGGAGCATTAGTGCTAACAACTGTGCCAGCTAGAACATTGTTTTGGAAGACATGAAACTTCTGATCCTTAGGATCGTAAACAAAACCTACAGTCATAAAAGTATCGTCGGCCAAAGCGTTTGGCAAATCNAANGTAGATTGNGTGCTGTCTTTTTCNACNACNAAAGTAANNGTAGNNNCNCCNTCAGACTTNANNAANAAGATNCCNTCNGTNACATCTAANGGNNTNGTGTCNGTCANNTGNAANCCAGCNACNATGTCNGTTTCNGTNGCNTCNTTNGTNTTGAANCNNATGTTNAANGCTANNTGTTTNCCAGNNTCGTACTTATAACCTTCTTTAACAAGTTGGAAAAAGTCATGGTCGTTATCTCCAGCCGCGTTGGTTACTAATAGTAAACCGCCATCGCCGTCAGCTAATGCTTCAGTAGCAGATCCTGTTCCATCTTCAGTTGTGGTGATTGTCCAATCTGACGCCAAGTAGGTGTCAAAATCGTTAAAGTAAGCGTGATATTTGTGGGGTGCCGGAGCTTTCAGCTTACCTAACGTNCCGTCTGCTGAAATATTGGTCACACCCGAAGTNAANTGAGTTGTCATGATACAGTTCTCCTATGTTTGAACCAGCTATCGCACCATGCGATAAGCCATAATGACAATTCAAGTCTATTGCATTAACAGTGAAATAAAAAGCCCTTTGGCGACCACAGGCGGGCTAGTCCTGTTGCTTGTCAGGGGAAGGAATGGTTACCCCTCGGTCTAGTAGAGAGAGTCTACTTGCTGTAGACCATCTCATATTGCGCTCCCCTGCCGAGGGATTGCAACTGTTTTGCATACTTTTTCAACATAACTTTTGCTGCATGCTGTTGAGCTGGAGACCAATCTTCTTGGTGAGCGAGAGAGTGACCAAATCCAGTGTCTACTTTGTTGTATCCAGATCCGTCGACCTCGAAGGCGCCGTCGCATGCCTCAGACAATCTTACCGCACATTCTCGCAACGCTTCTACAACTTCAGGTGAAAAAGGCTTAGGTTGTGATTTCTTCTTGGTGTTTGTAGCAAACACCTTCTCAACAGCTTCAACGTCTAGAGCAATATCTTCGATGCTGATTTCGTCTTGCACAACAACGTCGTCAAGAGCTTTGTCCAACACTTTCTGCTTGCCAACTAGAACTGATGCAAGTCTGGCGTCGATCGAACCGTCTACAACCAAATGCTGTACAAGCACTGAGTTTTGCTGACCAATCCTGTGACAACGATCTTCTGCCTGACTCATGTTTCCGGGCACCCAATCCATTTCTGCGAAAACCACATGGCTTGCAGAAGTCAAAGTGATTCCAACTCCAGCAGCTCCGATGGTCCCAATAAAAACATCAGCGTCGCCAGCCTGAAAGGTTTCTACTGCATGCTGTCGATGAGCTTGGTTGCAGTCTCCAGTAAGAGTAACCACTGACTTGCCAGCCTCTTCTAAGCCAGACTTGATGCCTTCGACTACATCTTTGTGGTGAGCCATTACTACGACTTGATGATCAATAGATTCGAGGTGAGCAACCACATCTGCTACTTTTGCCAAAGCAGTTTCATGTCTAACTTCTGACATCTGCTCAAACTTGATGTCTTCTGATGAAGTTTCTGACGCGGCTTCTGACAAGCTGTCGAACTCTTTTGCAAGCTGGTCGCCATAATCTTTGCTAGGAAGAACGATAATTTGTCTAACCTTCTCAGGCAGATCTTTAAGAACCTCGTCCTTCTTCCTGCGGATCATGAATGACTGACGAAGTATTCTTTGTAGCTCGTCAAGATTTGATGCGCCGTCCCAGTGCCATCCGAATCTGTCTTGATAACCGCCAGCGTAACGAACTCCAAACTTAAAAAAGTTGCCGAAGTTAGCAGGGTCCAAGTAGGCAGCAATTGGTTGTAACTCAATTGGTCTGTTAGTGATAGGAGTGCCGGTCAACACAACTTTTCTGTTGGCTTTTATGTTCACAGCAACCTTGGTTCTTTTTGCTTTGCCATTCTTGATGTAGTGCGCTTCATCCATTACAACCAAATCCCAAGTTCTAGAGTTGATTGCGTCTTGATGCTTGGTTAGAACGTCATAGTTGATCACAACAACGTCAGGGTTAGTGGGGATCTGCTCGCCGCCACCATTAACGATCTGGATGTCACGATCAGCAACCAACCATTTGGTCATTTCGTTTTTCCAGTTGATCTTCAATGAAGCAGGGCAAACAACCAAAACAGTTTTTGGGTTAGTAGCATTCATCACGCCGATCGCCTGAATGGTTTTACCAAGACCCATTTCGTCTCCAATCAAAACAGAGTTTCTTTGCAATGCGTAAGCGATCCCTGCTTTCTGATATGGAAGGTAGTCAAGACCCGCTGGAACCGGTACGTCTATCTCAGATGAAGTTGCTTGAGAGTCTTGAATGGCTTCTACGTTGTCGCGATATCTGGTTACAACCCATGCGTTGTCGATCTTGCGAACAGAATATCCAGCAGCCTTGACTGCTGCTTTCTTCTCTCTCCATACCTGCCAAAATTCTTGGGTAGGGAAAGCAGTACTGACGAAGCGTCCGTCTGTATGTACTGTTTCTTCTGACCAATTTAGATTTAATTCCATCGTATCCGTTCCTTGTTTGTTGAAAGCAAGGCCATTATACAATTATCCCGTGTCGTTATGCAAATGTTTGTACACACATATATAAGCAAAAAAAAAGAGGGCCGAAGCCCTCTAATTGTTCTTTTGATTTTACAAAAGAAAGAGTCATGTCGAAACAGGGGTCTGAGACCCCCTCATTTCGATTCTAAGAGGTTTTAAGCCCCTTGGGACCCATAAATGCCCCTCCAATCAGAAAATCCAAAAGAGTACCTCTCACGGGCCTTGTAGCGAATGTTACCAGTGCTGAAGTCTGGCTCCATAGAAGTTTCCATCGCTGTACGCTGGAACATCTTCAAGCCTTCTCCTGCCTCGGTAACCGAAGTCAACAAGAAGAATGCGTCAGGGTCAGTCAGATAGTGATTGACCGTGTAACCACCGGGAAGTACCCCAGTGTTCGCAATCGCGTTGATATCGTTGTCAGCAGTACCAGACCTTCCGGGGCTGTTCAGAATCCTGTCAGCAACGAAAACAAGCTGTGGTGGAACCACAAGTTTTGTTGCGTTAACAGAGATNGTCAGTCCGCGATCGTCCGTAAACGTGCTGATGTCAATCAAAGCATCTTCGAGCGAAACCTCGTTTAGGTCGGACATCGTCGTCGCCCGGTTCGCTGCGGTCCCGCCACCTGCAAGGGGGTGCGCTGTGTTGATCAGAGAAACTCCATCACCACCAGTGAAGCTTGATGAGAATGCATTATTTAATACATTAGCACCTTTCACTTCTTTGGTGTTCGCCATAGATCTAGCGAGGGCTTTGGTATATCGCTTACCGAGAGAGTCATAAAGATTATCTTCTTGCGCCTCTTCCGTTAACGCGAATGCCAACGCTACCGTTTCATGAGTGTATCGAGCGCTGTAAGACTCTGAAGCGTTGTCAAATGACACGCCAGCGCCTTCAGTTTTAGTTGGTGCGCCACCAAATCCAGTTATCAAAACTTCTTCCTCGAAAGCTCGATCTGAAGTTTCTTGGCTGAAAATAGCCGCGTACTCAGCGTCATACTGGTCATAGGAAAGACCAAACAACGCATTTAATCCGGGTTCTAGCTCTTTAGCTAGTGCCGATCTTGAAATCGCCATTGGTTATCTCCTTACGCTAGGCCAGCAGAACCTTGACCCATTATGTGGTTTTGAATAACCACATAAACATTGGTGTTGGTCGCGCTAACGTCATTGTTGTTGGGATCTTCCGAAATATCGATTGCCTTGAGCGGAAGAGTGTTTGTGGTAGCACCGGTTGATACAGCAATTTCCATATTGGATCTTCCTGAGCTGGTGTCACCTGTAGTTGATTGGTCTACTACATCGAAGTTGCCGAAGAGGTCGGCCACTGGAAATGCAGCGTTACCTTGTATCTCAAAAACCACGTTGGGATCATCGATAATAAAAGCGATGATGTCATCAGCAACAATGCTTGCTGGATAATAGTTTTTGTATACCTGTTCGCCTGTAGTGGGGTCCGTGTACTGCACACCATTAAAAACACCAACTATCGGTACAGTTGAGCTTGCGCCAACTCGTTCGATAGTTCCGCCGGTTACCTGCTTTACAGTGTCGCCTTGGAAGATTTTGGTGCCATAGTTACTGGCTATGCGATAACGAGATTGGCCACCACTGTATGGTGCGCCTCCCATCATCTTAACAGGCTTTAGTCCAAATGCAGCGTCTTTATTCGCCATTGGTTAAACTCCTATCGTTTTCCAAAAGTTACTTTAGTGGATCTTTCTGGATCATACTTGACATAACGATTGTCTCCGCGAGTCTCATTAAACATAGTATTGTCAAGCGCGTCATTCGCATCTTGAGTTTTACCTTCGTAATAAGCAGTTCGCTCTTCAACCATGCTCTCAGGTATTTCAGCCAAAAGTAATCCCTGATTAAAAACCACACCTGAATGACGTCCTTCATCAACACAGTCCATATAGTCTCGCCATTCTTCAGGAAGATCCTCTGCTCTGACGAGCCTAAACCCTTCCCTCAAACGTCGGGATACATTACTCCTGTCTTCTGAACCAAGCATAGATTCTCTAATCCATCGATACCGGAATCCCGGTCTGTCTGGCGGAGCCTCTAATTGCCTTCTGGGCGTCCAGTGTGTTTGTCGAGTAGATTTATCGTGATTCTCGGAGTCACGGGAACTTCTGGTTGTCATTTTGTTTTCCTCTTGAGTTGTCATTTTAAGAAGCCTGTCTCGCTTCGATCTTTTGCTTTTCACGGGCTACAAGCTGTAACCACTGTTCATCGCTCATATCGTGCGGTTTCATGCGTCTTGCGTTTTCCAACTCGGAGGAGGTAAACCTGACACCATTCTTCTTAGCTTGTGTTTTTTGTCGACCCCCAGCAGGGGCAGAAGCAACTCTTTGCACAGGTGGGTTGCTGTTCTCTTGCTCGACCTCCTCATCTGCTTTCTGCAAATGAGGATAATACTTGTAAACTCTGTTACTTAGTTCTTCAAAATACTCTTCTGTGTCCGCCTCGTAGCCTTCATTAACCAGCTTGTAATGGTTAAAGAAAGCCCACTCAGATGCGTCCTTGTCATATTCGGGATGATCTGAGTTTTCATCTCCGTACCAAGCATTCTTGGCATGCCAATCTTTTGCGCGTTGAGAAGGCTGCACTGGTTGCACAGATTGTTGTTGCTGTGGCGCTGCCTGATAGTTTTCTTCAGGCAGAACTTGTTGAGCTTCTTGACCTTCTCTGCTTCGAGCGACTCGTAGCTTTTCTTTTTTAATTTCCAGCTTGCCTTGAAGCTTGGTCGCTTCTTTCATCATTTCGGCATCGCCGGAATCAACTGCTCGCTTATAAAGATCATCAGCCCTTTGCTCTTCGGACTTCATGTTCTCTTCTTCTTGAACCAGCATGGCCGATCGGTTGATCTGCTGTTGGCGCCTCATGTTTTCGTTTTCGGCCTGAACCTGCGCCAACTGGTTTGCAAGAATTGCGTTTTGCTGTTCGACGTCTCTGGTCTTTTGATTAAGCTTGTTAATCCTTTTGCTTACACCTTTAGTATACCGATCCAGCTCGTCTTCGCTTGACTCAGGCGCTGCAACTTGACCGTCATCCTCGATCGATACTTCTAGTTGCTCCTGCTCTTGTGCGTTATTCTCAATCATTTATAGACTCACAATATCTTCGGGATCCAATATGGTGGCGATTACCTCATCATCATTAATGATTCTGCACTCGCCTCCATCGCCCAGCTTGAACCGAGCGCCGGAATATCTGCCAATCATCACCCACTGCTTTTCTTCGCACCAGCGCTTGCCTCCGAATCTTTTTTCGTCCGCATAACAATCTGGCCCCATTTTCACAACAAGGGCAACCACAGTGGCTAAGCCTTCACGATTCAGCGTGTCTTCAGTTAGCAAGATCCCGCCTTTCGTAGTTGGCTTCGGTCGGAAAGGTAGAACCAGCATACGCCAGCCCGTTGGCTGGGGCATTCTTTCAACTAACGATTGATCCAGTAAAGACGGGTCTACGACACGCTCTTCAGGGTCAACATATGCTGCGCTAATATCTATCGGTTCTACTTTTTCTTCGCTCATGACTGCCTTTTGATGTATTCCTTAATTTCACCTTCGATATAATATAAAGAATTCAATTCGCCTTGCAAATATTTATACATTTCCATATTTTCTAAAGAGCCGGACATCAAAGTCTCTTGAATGCGNTCTTTCCGCTCTTCTATCGATCTTTTAACATGATCGACAAAGTCTATGCTGTCCAAGGCTAGTCTTTCGGCATCACAAAGTTTAAGCCGCGAGTAGCAGCGCCGCCGCCACGCGCCTTCATAACGATACCGCCTTTCGCCATCCCTTTGACGCCTCGACCTTTAAGAATGTCGGCTTGGGTTATCTTTCCGTCCTTATTAAGATCTGGAAATGTTTTTCCTTTTTTGGCTTTGCCCATTTTAGTCCTCGTCGGTGCGTTTTTAGTAAGTTTGCTGAACTGCGATCTTCCTAAAGTCATTAACTAGACTTCTTTTTCGCTGGCTTCTTTTTCTTTGGAGCCGCCTTAACTTTAGGCTTTTCTTCAACGGCCTCTTCTGCTTCAGGCTCAGGCTGAGGCTCAGGCTCTGGAACAGGGTTACCAGCAATCCTTGCTAGTTTCCTAGCAATCCTTTCATTGTTTTCAGCCTCTTCTTTTGCAGCTTTTGCATTTGCTTCAGAAAGAGCTAATGCTTCAGCTTCTCGCGCCAAAGCTTTCTGCGCCTTGAGTTCTTTTTGCGCCTCTCGAATGTAACTAGTCGTCATTTATTGTCCTCGGTTTTGACCAATCTCTAATAGTTTCAAATCTTCTTGCTGCTGTAAACGGTCACGCGCCAAACCAAGCTTATCATCAGCTATGTTTTGCTGAGTAAAAATCCTTTGATTGTCAATTGCAACGTCTTGCGCTTTTTCAGCAGCTCTTGCAGCTTGCTTTTGAGCAAACTGGTTTTGATCTTGGTCTAGCTCTTTGTCTCGTAACGCAAGTTCTTGCTGCCTGATTGCAACCAGCGGATCAGCATCAGAAGATCCTTGACCGATTGATTGCAAGAACTGAGCAGAAAGCTCTGCCATAATTGGAGAAGCGTACTGATCTATGATCATCTGCATCTGCATNTGTAATTGCTGAGCTTCCANAGGNGTAACCTGTTGCATTTGCATTTGCGCTTGTTGCATTTGTGCTACCACCTCTTCAGGCAATTGCTGCTCTGCAAGTTGGGCAGACAAAAACTGCAAGTGCTGCATNCAGTGNGAAATGATACCAGCCTGAATCAGAGGGTTTTCTTTAACCACTTGAGTCAAGAANAAGCTNTTGTGGGCTTGAATGTGNGCCTCATGATTTTGCTCAGGGAACGCCTGAGCTGGTTGACCCAACAGTAAACTGCTATTTTCGATCCCGGCATCTATAGGTCTTGGAGTCAGATCGGGAGGCGGCTGTATTAACGATTCTATGTTATCTATACCTAGGGCCGCGTACATTCGCCTGTAAGCTTCGTAGATACCTGTGGGGCCGTGTAGCTCAGGGTTAGACAACACCATCTGCAACAGCTCCTGCGCCATTGTAATGCGTTGTGACTGAGAGAAAATGTTTGGATCAGAAACCGGNACGATGTCTATGCGATCGTCAAAGTCAGTTGCCTTGACGTCACGNGGACCGGTGCCGGTTTCNTAGGCGTATTGNGGTGGCAAATATTCAGAAAATAAATTCGCCAGCAATTGGAATTCTAGTCTTTGAGCATAATGCAATCGCTTGTGGATTGCGCTCATAACCTTGGTGCCTTTTTCTAGAAGAGCAACTGTCGTGCCAACCGGCATTGCAGCATTCATATCGCCAACATTCATGTCCGCAATTGCAGCAAAACGCTTACCAGAGTCCACCAGAAGCCCTAGGAGCTGCATTAGGACAGAGCTTGGCTCCTTTATGGGGAGCGGAATAAGGTTCTCTCTGAGAGAGCCTCCGGTCGTGTCTATGTCCCTAAACTCTCCGGGCTGCAAAGGATCATCTTCATCTCTGATCCGCATTCCACGAGCTTTGAATCCTGCCGGAAGGTTTGCCAAAGTACCCGCATCTATAAGCTGCCGCAATATCGAAGTCGAGGCTTTGGACAAACCACCGATCATGTGGCTCAGACCTAACCCGTAAAAACCGAGTCCGGGTAAGAATTTATACTGAACAAAGTAGTTAATCTTATTCTTGAAAGGATCGTCAGGGCTGTAGTTTCTTCGTATAGCCAAGACAGTCTGGCTATCTTCGTCGATCGTTACGATGTAAGGCAGCTTCAGTCCTGTCATCTCGCCCGTGTCAGGGTCTGTGTCTTCAAATCCTTCTAGGTCCAGTATTGTGTGGACCTCGTAAACCGTGTGGTTTCTATCCTCAGAAAAAGATGGGCTAACCCCTTCTATCTTATCTACCTGCTCTTCAACGTCAGATATTTCTGTATTGTAAGTCGCATCCTTTATTTCTACGTTTGCGTAAAAACCGGACAACTGTTGTTTTTTGATTTCGTTGCGAGACATGCTGATTGAATGGGTAACTCGTTCAGCGCTAGACAGATCGCTCGCTTCATACGGGACAATCAGATCTTCTGGTGCAATGAACTTAGAAACCGCCCGATTCAACACGTTGTCAAAGTAAACCTTTTTGAAGGCAGATCCAGCCAGAGGCAGGTAAAACAACAACATGTCCAACTCAGGATCGTAATCCTTCATCACGTTCATTATGTAAAAATTCATAAACTCTTGGACTCTGTCAGCTTGAGTTTCAACCTCTGCTGTACGCTGCCCAATAATCTGGGTCTTTACCGGTCCTTTCGCGGGCAACATTTCTTTGTAAGCTTGAGCTTGAAACTGCGTGGTCGCTTCCGCCAAAATCGGATGAATTACCCCAGAGCTTCCCTCAAACGGTTGAGATCTGGATTCATCAAATTTCATACCTAAATACTTTAGGCCATCTGTGTAGGTCTTTTCCCACTCACTTCGACTTTCTTTGTCTTTTTCGATAGAACCAAGAATGTCCGTGGACATAATTGATAGAGTTGTGTCGTCTATGTAATCAACCAAGTTTGCATCGAAATCACCAACGTCCATGGCTGGCTCGACTTGATCCATTTCGTCATCAATCAGCAACTCGGTTTGTGTAACAAGAACTTCATCCGCTTGATCTAAAAGGTCTTGTCTGTCTGGATCGACAGAAACGCTCATTTCCGATCCTGACAATTTAACGTCAGGGTCGCCGTAAGTTCCTGCCAACTGATCTCTTCTTTCAATAGCCATCGCCAGAGTCTATCCTGTTTTATTTAATAATACACCACACGTTTTTTTGGTAGGAGACTTATTTCGTCGTTATAATCTTCGTTCAAAGACAGAAAGCCGCCTTGCCTGAACCGCATCAACGCCATGGTCATTGAGTCAACAAAGTCATCGTTGTCGCCATAAGGAAAAGACGCGCATTCTTCAATTACTTCTTCCGCAAATGTTTCGTCTTCTGGCGCCCACACCATACCGCTTTCAAAGATAGGAGCAACGCTGTTCATCCGCGCAATCTTGTCTTGTCCTCTTGAGGGGGTGTAAGCGGTTACTGGTATTCCCATTCTACGAAGCTCGTGGGTCAAGGGAGTCCCTGTGGCCTTAGCCTCGATCAGAACACAATCCGGCTCCCAGTATTTGTATTCGTCAAACGCAATCTTCTTCAGCTCAGGGAAATCCACACGCATGCGTTTTGCGTCTAACAAAATTATTTGATCTGGTTCGCCATCCTGCGGGCAGAAGATAGCCCAAGTTGTAATAGCAGAATAGTCGGCAGTTTCTTTTTTGCTAAACGCTGTGTCGTAGCTTTGTATGATGTAAGAATAGCCGGGAACATCGCCCTCCCATTTTCTCCACCACTCACGCTTGACTATCGATCCTTCTTCCGCCGTGGGATTTTGCAACCATTGTGAATTCCACTTGCCGATCGGCAGCGATGCTTTTACCGACAAAAGCTCTTCTTTCCGCCAGAACTCAGGCCAGAGCGGAGTTTCGCTCTCAGGCATGATTGCAGGGAACTCGACTACCTCCCACTGATCGGCATGGTCGTCGCCTTGCTTTTTCAATACTTTTCCAACCAGATCTTTTGTGGACCACCTCGTCATTACGATTATGATGATGCCTCCCGGCTGTAAGCGCTGTCGTGGTCCAGAGGTGTACCATTCGTATGCCGACTCCATTGCAGTCGGAGACAAAGCGTCTTGCTCAGAGTGCGGGTCGTCAATAATCAAAAGGTCCGCACCTCGACCAGTGATAGCGCCGCCAACACCCGCCGCGAAAAACTCTCCGTCCTGATTGCTGGTCCAACGGCCAGCAGACTTGTTATCTGCTTCCAGCTTTATTTCTGGGAAAATGTGTCGATAGTCTTGGCTATCGATTATGTTCCTTACTTTACGGCCAAACCTAACCGCAAGCTCAGCGGTGTGGGTGGTCTGTATTATTTTTAAATTACCACGCAGTCCCATCATCCACGACGGGAAGTAAGTGCTTGCAAACTCAGACTTTGAGTGTCGAGGAGGCAAGCAGACAATAAGTCTTTTCAGCTTGCCTTCCGCAATCTTGTTAAACTTCTCGCCAATAATTTTGTGGTGTCGACCTTCTATAAAGTCCGGCCAAAGATGTTTGACATAGCTTATAAAATCTGTTCGACACGCATCCTGCTTTTCGAGCTGGTCGTATCGGTTCAGCAAGGCAAGAGCCTCCGACTGATCTTGCCGAGACAAGATGTCAAAGTCTTTTATGCTAAGTTCACTCAATGGTCGGAACCGGTGCTACCGAGGCAGTGGGGTTCGGAACACCGGTCCCTAGGCGACCTAGGTGAAAGTCGCCTAGCGGCATTATACACCCTCCCACGGCTCTCCTTTAAACAATAATGACTCGGCTTCTCTACGTCTAACTAAACCGTCTAGCACTTGTCCACCAGCACGATTCCATCTTTTCATTTGTCGAGGCACTTCTTCAAAATTCCCAGAGTTTAATTCTTTAAGCATAGTTGACTCTTTCAAATTAGCTGGACCAAGATTGTAGGTCCAAGCAACAAGAGCATCGAACTCGTTTTGTTGAAGCTCTGATTCAACATAGTTTTTGACGTAGTCTTCAAATTCAACCAAATCGTTAGCCAACATGGTTTCTGCTTCTTCTTGAGTGCAGGTATCGCCATCAGAAACACCAGCCGTATGGCCATAACCAATAGTGGGTACGTCCGCTGAGCATCTGTACGCAGTCAATTCGCATCCCTCAAAAGACTTAATGAGAGAAATTCCTTCCTGCGATGTTTTTAAATCGTCATTCATCTTTTACACCCTCTTGTTCTTCATCCGACTCTCGATAGTACTTTACTATGCTGAGTACCTGTCTTAAATATCTTTTGACGTCAGCCATGTTTGTTGAAAGATTTTCATAGCCTTTCGTCGTCAAAGCATACCAGACGTTGGTGGGAGCGTTGCCCTCGTTTAAGTCATCCAAATACTCTTGCATGATTTGAGGGTTTAGTACGGTCCACTCCACCAGTACTGGATCAATCTGGTTCGGGAGCGGAGGATGATATTTAGGCGCCTTCTGGACAACCGTAACCACCTCGACAGGCGTGACCTCCGGTATTTCCCGGCTTGACCCGAAGATGGAGCAGCCACTAGCTAGTAACAGGATCAGGAACAAAAACGTCCTGATCAAACTGGTTTTCATCGGTAATCTGTTTAAGATCATTCAACACTGCCTTCGTACCGCGATTAATAATATTTTGTATTAATTGAGGCTTCCTGATGGACAGCACATCTAACGAGTGCCGTGACCACTTTTTTCTAATATCAGTGACCTCGTTCTGCGCTGCCATGTTTTCCTTTTGTAAGCGCTCAACCTGAGCAATCATCAATTCTTGATTTTCTATGGTCTGTTTCAGATTTTGATTTTGCTCTTCAATTGTGGTTTCTAGAGTTTTTTGATTCTGTATTGATTGCTCTAGCCTTATTTGAAACGAGTCCAACTCAGCTTGAGATTTGTCGTAATACATTTTGAAAGCACCAGATACAAGCACCAAAGCAACGCCTAAACCAACGCTCAACTTAAATCCCACTTATGACCCTTTCTTCCATTTCTTGGAGGGTGATTTAGTTTTGCTAGGTGACCATTTGACACGGTTTGCCCAGTAAGCTGCTGAAAGCTTGCCCTTTTTTATATTTTTTGCATGGCGAGATTTGAACGCTTTCCTTTGACCTACAGTCTGATTGGTTTTGACACCCTGCTGACCAAAGCGGATTGTTTTAACCTTGTCGCCTTCCTTCGCTACGACTATGTGAGACTTCTTAGGATGATTAGGGGTTCGCTTGGGTTTATTAAATCCAGTAACCCCTGCTCTAGCCAATCTTGGATCTTTCTTGGGCGGCATTATCTTTTCTTCCCTTTGTGCAAACCATGCTTAGCATGCTGTTTCCCTTTTGCCGTTGCAGCTCTCTTCTTTTTGTTAGCTGCCGCAAGCTTTTTTCTGCCTTTCGGGGTCGACTTTAATTTTTTTATGGTGGCAGAAGGCGCATACACTTCGCCGGTCTCAGAAGACTTTTTACCGCTTGGAGTACGCCATTTCTGCTTGGTCCATTTCTTCAAAGATTTTTGAGACTTCTTCAAAGCCATTAGCTTTTGTATCCTCCGCCTTTAGCTTTGTATTGCTTTGCCAGCATCTGAGCCTTACGAGCTGACCATTGTCCGGGCTTACCGCCTTTAGATCCNGCCTTGATCTTGTTGAACAAAGACTTTCTCATGGATGGCTTCGTATAATTGCCAGCNTCGTTAACGCGAGATTTAGACTTCTTTTTTGCTGCCGGTTTTTTCTTNGGGGGCATATCTACACCAAAAAGTTTATGTTGTTTGAAGCTTTCGCTTGCTGCATTTCGATCCTGCCGTTTTTGGAAATATACAACGTCGTATTTAATTGTTCCACCCTTTGACGACGCTCTTCAACTTGCAGATCGTCCATGAGCCTCTGATACTTTTGTTCAGCGACTTGTCGCCATGCAATTTGATTAACGGGTGTTGCTGCTCCTATATCCATCACTTAAAAATCAGTATGATCCCTCCGATCAAAATAAATGCACAAAGTAACCCTATGGCGGTTACTCCCATTACGACCCAAATTTGTTGAATCATTTTCTTTCTGGCAGCAGCTCTTGCTTTGATGGCTTCCATCTGTCGTTTATGGTTAGCTTTCTGCCTAGCCTTAGCTTCATCCCATCTTTGCAACAGAGCTGGGTCGTGAATTACGAGCATGTCGTGAAGCGACTTTTCCCACTGATCCCTTCTATGCTTTATGCTTTCGAGTTTTAGCAATTCTTGAGATGACAGGTTGTTGATAACCGAGTCTTTCTTTTCACGCTCAAACGAATCCAGCGCATCGGAAAACCCTTGCATCAATTCCACAGCTTTTGCAGCCCCATCTCCAACCTCATTTAACTTGTTAATGGCGGTGCTTATGGTCGACAAGATTGCACCGGCGGCGGCGACGCTTTCAATTATCATGGTAAACCTCTACGGTTTTCTAGACATGTAGGCGGTAGCGCCGAAATACAACCCGATAATACTGGCTTGTGAAAGGAAGAGCATGTCTGATAGAGCGGAAAGGGTGCCAAGCCTTTCTTCTGGAACAAAAGGGAACAAAGGTAGTAATGAGTAAAGAACCATTGAGGACATAGCAACCCAAGCTATTCTGCGTTGACTATCTTGTTTCTCTTCTCGTAGATCTAATTCCAGCATTTGCGTTGCTCGCTCAAGCTCCTGATCGTCCACGGTCCCGTCCGAATCTAGATCGTATTTCGCCCAAATCGAATTTTCTTGTAACTTCTTAGGCATTTTTTTTCAACCGTTGTTGGCGATAAAACTCCATGTACTCATCCCACCGAGCAAATCGCTTTTCTTCATGTATGTAAAATAAACCGCTATATATGCTCATATTCAATCCCAAAACTTTTGGTTGGCTCCCGCCATGACAGGCTTACAGTATGCAGTAATATTGTGTTGCTTGATACCACCTCGACAACGGGGATCTCTACAGTTGTGTTCGATCCAATAGGCAAATTGCTGACAACGGTGGATGTCTCGAAATAACATCTGTTCTGAACCCTGCGCCACATTGCCTTCGATGACGGTTATTAACATGAAAGCTAATATTGCACCCTGCATAGGTCATAAAAATTTAGCGGCTACGATTGTCACAATCATGAAGGGATAAACGCCCCAGAGCAACATCTCTAATCTCTTGAACTTTGCAGATCCTTCGTCTAGGCGTTTTTCAATGTGTTCGTATCTGATAGCACATTCGCGCTCATGGGTTTTGATTTCAGACAACGCCTCAGAATCAGACATTACTTTTTCTTGAGCGTCTTCTCTAAACGCGCTGCTTGAGAAGCATGCATCTTGCTTGCTTTTTTCAGCTCTGCAATCATTTTACGTTTTTGCGCGACAGTCATTTCAGCCATTAGTCTGACCTTTTAACAAACTTAATCGGATTGGTTGTGGCTCCATCTTTTGCCTTGCCAATGTTCAGGGCCACCATTTCTATCACTGGATATATGTACTTGCCCATAAACTCGTTGTCTTTTGGGGTTGGAGTTACGGCGCAAATTGCACTACTTATTGTGACAAAAAGGCTGGCATATATTAAAAGATCTGCAATAAAATCCATTTTTTTTCCTTACAAGCGATTCCCATCATTATCCACTGGCCACACGTTCAGATTTGCTGCGACTGTTCTCCTTTCGCCTTCACCCTCAAATGGATAAACCATGTGTTGCAGCCAACAAGGAAACATTAAAAACTTTCCAACTTCTGGTTTTATTATAAACGATTGTGGGGGAGAAAGTCTTTCAGCGTCAGTCTGGCTGTTTCTGCCATAAGAAAACGCCAAACACCCATCAGCGTTCCCAGAGGCGTTGTAAAGTCGAAACTCCTTAGAATTTGCGTCTGGCTGATCCAATATTTGATCTGGAACCTTAGTCCACAAAACACAGGAAATGCCCATAAGTGTTTTGGTTCCATGATCATGGATTGGGTTATAGTCTTTTTCATAGCTATGGACAGACCAAATTTCGTCAGTCGCAACCTCCCTTTTTCCTTCAAAAAAATTACCCGTCATTGAACAAAACTGTTTCACAAAGTCTGTACCTAAACCTTGGATTAATGTGTTGAATTCTTGCAACTCTTCGCAATGAGGATTCATTGTGAGTTGCTGGCCTCGCGTTATTTGTCCAACCAACGTCCCAGCGTGACTTTTTCGGCTTTCACTGACCATAAGTTTGTCGAGATACTCGTTAAGAGAATCAATTATTTCTTCAGGCATACGAGCCTCCAGCATAAAAAATGCTGGTATAGTGTGAATCAGGTAGTCTTGCTGAGCCATGATTAAGGTTTTTTAATCAGCAGAAACCTCAAAAGCTGTGCTTTCTGATTCCAAATTGGAAACATTATCTTCTGCTGGAGCCTGTTGTTTCAATTCATTTAAAAATCGCTCGCGCATTGCCCCTATCGCTGAAAGCTGATCGCCGTTAAACATGCCTTTTTTAGCTGCAACATCAATTAAATTTAAGACGTTTGCCAAATCGTGCGTTTCTATAAATTTAGTTTCCATCGTCCTTGCTCCTGTTTTTTTAACCGCTTTCTAACGCTTGTACTTTTGTTTCTAGCGTTTCCAATAAAGTTTGCTGCTCTTGCACCGCCTTGACTAACAAAGGCACAAGTTTTGAGTGATCGATGCCTTGATATTTATCTTTTGTATGCTTGGCTTTCCAAGTCGTATCAGCAGCGTATTTAGCTTCTGTCTTTACATCCCCAACCGACACGCCGTCTGGTATATTTAAATCGTCCTCTGTCCAAAGAACTGGATCTTTACCAGCTTTCCAATCGTCTTCAGTTATTCCTTCATCGATGACGTTTCCAATCGAATTCAACACAACATCAGTAACATCTTCTGTTTCATTGTATGTGCCTGTAACAGATTCAGGCACTACTTGTTGCGCCTCATGGGCTATAAAGCCATCCACAACGGTTCCAGAATCGTCTGCTTTCCATGTAAATCTGGCTGGCTTGAGTTGTTTCAGCCTTGTCAACCCATCCCAGTCATACTCTACATTTTCTTTCAAGCGATAGTCTGAAGTAGTGTTAAAAGAAATAGAGGTTCCAGTCGCGGCATTACTGATCTGTATTGAGCCAACGGCGGTATCATTATAGTTATAAAAAATGAGAAAATTTACGGCAGAAGTGCTGTTACCAGACTTAAATCCAGTAACTGCGGAACCACTAAACCCTGTGAAAAACGCGACATTTGACCTAGTACTATTCCCTGCAACTTGAAGCCGTTCAGTCCAACCTCCACCATTTTGTGCAGTAGTACCCATCGAGACCATGCCTGTATTGCTTATCCGCATATGTTCTGTAACTGTCGATTGTCCATCCGCTGTTGTTCTGAACTGCAACGAACCGGGCATATCATTAGCACCGGGAACACCATCAACTTGGGCGGCTATTGACGCTCCTTCAACCAATTGATTGCCATCTGCGCCTTGAAAACTAAGTGATCCAAAAAAATCTCCGTTTTGAGCAATTGTAGTGGAATTTCCCACGGTGCCTCTTGTGGTTCCCATGACAATATAGCCACCATTAGCGTCGTTGGAATTTGTTGTTGTTGCCATTCCTATGTAGTTGCCTACTGTTGCAAAATTCTCTATTTGTAATTGAGCGCCGTAAGTACTGTTGAAAAAATTTTCTCTTTTAACACCGTGACCAAGAATTACTGTGTCGTTCTCTGCTTCAACGACAAAAGCGTTAGCGTTGCCATCCCCCTCAACCCGGAAATCTAGGTCAACCTGTTCATTATTGAATACTGTTTCCGTCGCACTCATCAACATTCGACTTCTATTTGTGCCTGCTAGTCTTACATCGATTTCAAATTTACCATCCTCTGAACCGTCTGAAGCATCTACGATTGAATAAGTCATGTGACCATACGATAACTCGTTACCACCATCATCCATGCCGTTAAAACGTATGCGACCCAAAGTATCACCGTCGGATGGAGATCCACTGTTCCGTGTAAGATCAAATTGAGGGCCAGTGCTGGCATCAGGGTCAGTGCAGGCCAATACTAAAGTGGCGTTGTTGTCGGTGCTTTCTATGTTAACTACACCGCCATAATCTGTAGCTGTTCCGAAATTTACATGGTCGTTACCAGCATCGACGAAGAGCATGTGCGTATTGCCGTTTGACTCTATTCTTGTGTCAAAGTCTCCACTTGATTCATTAATAACAAGTCCAGTGCTATTAATTTCAAATCTATTATTGGTAAGTGTGTCTGCATTGTTTGTAAATACAGTTAAGCTTCCTGCTTCCGCACCATTACTTACATCATCTGTACCGGCTTCAATACGTGCGTATTCTGTTTTATTGCCTGCTCCATCTTCACCATGAAAGAATATTGTTCCTAACACATCATTATCTGCTGGACTAGAAGAGTTCCGGTATAAATCTAAACCGGGGCCAGCATTGGCATCAGCGTCTGTGCTTATCAAAGTTAACTGATTTGTGTTGTCATCCGTTGTAATAGTTAAACCGCCATCAGGAATCGCTACGTCTTTGTTCTCATCGACAGAGATAATTGGAGTTGTACCTACTGTGCTACCTAAACCAATAATCAAGTCATCAGCAGAATCATCTAAGCCGATGTAAAAATCTTGTGCGTTACCATCAAAAACAATCGCTGTGTCTTCTGCCGCAGCGTTGCCAATTCTGAGGTTGGGGCCAATACTTAAATCGGCAAATGCTTCAGTTACAGCAGCACCACTACCTGCGCCATCCAGATATACGGCTTTAACAAAACCGTTAGGGATGGTGACTTCTGCGCCAGAGCCTTGCTTAATAATGATGTTTTGTGAGCCTGAAGTTGCGTTTTCGATGATGTGAACGCGNNTCATAGTGTGTTCGGGCCNATTGTNATCGTACAGGCAGAATCNAGNGTNCCNGTGTACTTNATGTACATGGATCTAGCCGCATCTGTAGAACCATCAGCAACGGTTGAAGCGTGGGTGTCAGCGTTGGTTGTTATTGCCTCTGTCCCATACCCTAGAGCCTCACCAATCAGCTCTAAATTAGTATTTGTGGTAGTGCCCCAAGTTCCGCTTCCCTCCCCGGTGGCCAATTCCGACAAGCGCAGGTCATTAACGTAGGTTACCATTGTTTTCTCCTAAATTTAGGCAGCATCCCTGCCAGCTTCGATCTCAGTATAGTTTGGTGTTTGACTTGTATCAATGGCCGAGTAACTAGCCGTTTGTGAAGTTGATACCGCTGAGTAACCGGCTGTCTGGGAAGTGTCTATCTCGCCCCAGATCATAAGATCGCCAAGCCCAAAGGTAGCAGCAACCCCGGTAGGCGAGACATTTGCTGCCGCGCTAACGCTTAGTTCGCCAACAGACGCTGCAAACTGCAACCCAGTAAGCTCTACCACCGCGTTGTGTAAGACGGTAACAGATCCTAAACCGGAAGTTGTTGCGCGTCCTGTAAGGGTGACATTTGCTGCGGCGTTGACGGTTAATGAGCCTAACGCGGTGGTAGCTGCTTGACCCGTAAGAGAAACATTCGCAACACCAGTGACTGTCAAAGCGCCTAAACCAGAGGTAGAAGCAAGGCCGGTTACAGCAACGTTGTTCTCGCCCCTAGTTGTAACACTGCCAAGGCCNGAGGTAATTCCTAATCCGGTTAGCTCAACGCCAATCGGCTCACCCCAAGTTCCTTGGCCCCAAGTGCCTCTGCCCCAGCCGGTTATGTTCGCCATTAGCTAAGGTCCGCCTTTGCGCTTTCCAGCAAACCTTTTATTTCTGTCAGAATTTCTCGCACAGGCTGGGTCATAAAATCTCTTTCGAGCATCGCATCTACTCGCTCGATCGATTCATTTATTTTTTCTACAGCAGTCATAACCATATGATGAACATTAATGAGATAAATGCAAACCCTGATGCTTGCGCTGAAGGATCCGCTCAACCTTACGATAATGAAAATCAGGGAACTCTGGGTGGGTGTTCTGTATCTGCCTAGCGATACGACGCGCACCCAAACCACGCTTTACACAGTTGCGGATGGTTTTAAGTACATCCTGCTCTTTCGGCACCTCAACCAGTTTCTTTCTGGTCTTGACGCGATTACCGTTTTTCATCTTCTCTTCCTCAAAACGAAATCCAAATGGCGCCGATCCTCCGATCGCGTATCCGCGTTGCGCCCAAGATATTTTGCCTTCAGCAAATTTTTTCTTGGTGTTCTCAAACTCCATTTCCGCAACAGCAGACAACACCATCAGCATGATCTTGTTGACCAAAGTGTTCATGTCGTACTTCGAGTTCAAGCCTTTGGCTTTCAGGTCCGCAGGATAAACAACCGGCATGTCGCCAAACTGCTCACACAGGTAAAGCGTAATACCGCTTTCTTCAAGCTTGGGTATGGTCGCAAGCAAGTCCTTGCAGCTTCTGGATAACCGATCGATTCTGGTTGCGATCACAACGTCATGTTCGTCAATGACATCTGTCATTGCTCGACACTGGTCGCGCTCAAGGATCGGAACAGTGCCAGACACTCCGGCGTCGATAAACCACTGGGTTACTTCAAGGTTGAACTTCTCCCTGACGAACTCTGAAATAAATTCTTTTTGGGTTTCGATCGAAATGCCATTTTCGGCTTGCTCAGTAGTCGATACCCGGCAATAGCCATATATGTTGTGAATCTGTTTTTTAGGACTGCCCATGGTTAACTGCCTCCTTGCTCCTGATGTCATCTTCCATCTTGGAAATCATTAGTTCAAAAAACTGGGTGCGCGACAAGGTGTAACCAAACGCCTTGGACATCGAGTCTCTTGCGCGGTCCATGCGATTGGCCACATCCTTTGCGATTGCAATACTTGCAAATTCCTTTTTCACTTAACGCCCCCAACAAAACCGTAATCAGTCAATTCATTGTGGAACTTCTTCCAATCAATGTTGAGCGGACTAGAGTCCTCCGCAGTCTGACTAACCAGCAACTGTGAAGTTGTGTGAGGCGGGTTGCCCTTCACAACTCTAAGCTCAACTCTACGATAGTTTTTATGTTCTCCGATAAACACAATTTCGATATTCCACAACAGGCAAGTGCGTCGCACACGATTGTAATATTTTTTCTTATTTGAAACGGGCAAAATTATCTCCTATCTTAAAACGGTTAACTCGGTTGGAGACACCTTTGTCCTTCAACGCGGTGGTGCCAATGGGGATCTCTTGGATCACCCCGCCATTCTCTTGGAACTTCTTGAGTTCCTCAGAGATTTCATCGCTCAATGTTTTCTTTTTTTCCATTGCTTCTCCTTAGCTGGCTTTAGTTGCAGGACCGGCGCTTCGCCATGCGTCGACCTGTTGGATAGTGCGCTGCAAGTTTCCATCCTTACCGAACACCTTGATTTCTTGCAGATGAGGATAACGACTAGCCTCCATCAGATACTTGCTGGCTGACTGAATCGCGTCACGCTTGCGGTGGAAGTACTCAGGGTATGGGTANTCGTCTTCGTTGCCCAGAATGTAAAGAGCTGTGCCACCCTCGTTGTAAAAGTTTACAACCCAATCGTGGCCGTCAAGATAATAGATCTCTATGTAAGCAGCGTCTGGGCTGTCGTCAATTTTTGCAGATCTCTCAAGAAGACTTGCTGGTGGCCTGATGACCCAACCGTATCCTGTGTTGTGTTCTTTGTTATTCATGCTTTCCCTCCAAAGGCCCGCTTACGCGGACCTCGCTTCTATGTTGTCGTCATACAAAACTTCTTCAAGGTCTTCGATCGCAACAGGCTTCCAGTTTGCAACCTTTTNNNCAANCNNCTCTATATCGTTCTCACACCATCGAATGTACTTTGAAGGCTCGCCGTAAATAGTTTCACCACGCCTAGGTCCATAAGTGATCTGACCTTCAGGAACTTTTTTGCCTTTACGATCCATTTCCTGATACTGCTCAAGATCTCTTTTTAATCCTGACGATTTCTTTTTTAACCTCTTCGCATGACAGCTCAATCGGCAAGAATAATGAACCATGGCATCCACCCGATCTCCATCCGTCTACCGTGTAACCGTGATCAGCTATTGTGTTGTCACTGACGTCCAGCTTGTGCTTGCGTCCGCAAAGCTGGCAGTGGCCCCAGTGTTTAGCAGATCGCTCTGTCCTGCGACCTTCGCTTTTGACAGCTTTCGGCTTTGCAAAAACATCCTGACTATTGTAAAACGCTCGAAGCTCGACAAGCTCAACAACCGCATCCCAATCACCGTACTGTTCAAAAACGTCTTTGTGCTTTGCTTCGCGCACCTGATACAAGTCATAAGGAATGTTATTCATTGGAGTGGCAAACAATTCTTCCCGGTCAACAGCATCTGCAAAATTAGCGAACGCTTCCCTTCTGAGCAAATAGTAAGCAAAGTTAAGATCGCCCATGGCTTCTTTCTTTGCGGCTTTGGTAAAAAACTGACCGTTGAATCTTTGCTCAGCCCTCTTGATCCTTGTGTAGACTTCAAGATCCAACTCATCTTTCTCTAGCTTTTCTCTCATACTTTCATTCCTGTTTTGTTTAAGACGAAAGAATTATACTACTAATCCCGTGTCGTTGTACAACTATTTATACAAAATATTTTAATTATTTTCAGGCAAAAAAAAGGCCGCTTACGCGGCTCCTTCGTTTTTGTTTGCCAGCTCATACTCAACGCGCATTATTTGCTTCAATTGATCAACTGACTTCCTGAACAACATCTTTCTGTCTACAGACGCATCTTGTACCGTTTGGCCCTGATGAACTCTGTAAATAAAAATGTTGTTAATTAATTGAGATTTTCTCACTTGGCTTCTCACTTTTTTTTACTTGAATGTGGGGCCACTTGCGTGGCCCTTGATCTGAGAAAGGGTTAGCCCGCCTTCTGGGCTTTCTCCTTCCTCATGTCCAATTCTAAGTTGCACAGAGCAACTAACCGGCGGATCTGGAGGTCGTCCATCTCCGCAACAAGATCGGTCCATCCGCCAATCGTGTTGACCTTGGCGTCAAGGAACTCCACGATCCCAGAGACATCAGTCTGGGGGCTGAGAAGAGAATGGATCCTCTTCAGTTGGGCTGGGCCTACGATCATAAACACCTCCTTGGTGTTGTTGTTAAGATGGAATCATTATACTACTAATCCCGTGTCGTTGTACAGCTTTTTGCACAAATTTATTAATTATTTTTATTGGTGTATTCCCACTTAATCTGGATTTTTTTCAGGGCAGAAAGCAAATGCTCTTCCTGCCCTTTCTCCAGATCCTCTTTTAGAACCACACACTTGATGGCCTGATACAACGCATTGAGTTCGTCAGCCGTCAGGTTAATTCGCAGCACTTTGTATTGACTCGCTTGTTAACACTTTGTCTTCTACGTTTGTGCCGTCAGTCAGGACATGCGGGCTGACATCTCGATTGACCACAGAGTCTCTGACGAATACCACGCGACTGCCTCTNGGCTTGTCCTTCCACTCATCGCTCTGGTAGAAGCGCTCGTCCTTGAGCGTCCTAAAGTGCCACTTGCGGTAATGGCTCTGCGCCCTCTTCGACGAGAAGCCTTTCGGGCCTCGCAGCGTCATCGAGGTTGTACCTTTCTTCTTGTTAGCGTTCTTTGACAGCTTGATGACATTGTCCTTCTTAAAAGGCACACCCTTGTGTAGCACCTCATCACCCAGAGCTTGGCAGTACACCAAGACCGAGCAGATCAGTTTGCAAACGCTAATGAGAGAGGTCAGCGCGTCTTCCACATGATCTTCATCGTCTGAATCAATTCCATGAAAGTTAAAACGCGGATTGTTTAAACAGCTTTCAAAAAATCTTTTTAACGCTTCAGGATCTCGATCAGAATTAACTGCGTCTAAAAACATTTCCTTGGTAAGCGCCATGTACAGCGATCCAGCTCTCAAACTAATTGCTGTTTGGCACTTATAAAAAACGTCAACGCCAAACTCATCATCCAAGCTATCAGTCCATTCTTTAAATGATTCTGCGCTATTGTCAGAAGATTCGTTTTGATATTCCAAAAACTTTGCATACTGATTTGTCATATCTCTTGTTATCACTTCGTACATTGCTGCCGTAAGCTCGTCACGACATCTCGTTTTCAGTGCGTCTACGACGTAATTAAACAAAGTTGTATTTCTTTCCAGTTCAGAGCTTATTGAAATCTGCATGGAGGGGAAAGTCACTCCGTCTATCTCAAAACCCTCTGGCATCATAAGTATGAAGTCTTTCAAAAAAGCGTCTAACTCAAAACCATCAAGATGGTAATCAGCTTCAAATATGCTTGTTAACAAGTCAGCAGACTCTGGATAAATTACGACTCGATCAGTATCAGAATAAAAATATTGTTCCATCGACATTGCTTCAAAATCTGCTTGTATTCTTGCGATGCCTTGCTCCCTGCTTTCTCCTGCCAATTCATCCCACGCGCACAGGCCGCTGCTAAGCTCAAAAATTCTGTGTAGCTCATCATTCCCTTCAAAAGTAACGTGCGGACAAGTTTCTGGTTTTTCAAGATCGTATTTTGAGGCGTTAAAATTCACAAATTTTATCTTGTCGTACCTCTCACAAAGAACTGGTGCAGATGTCGCCCACGCTCCTTCAAGATCTAACGAATGAAGCATCATGCTTGATAGCATAAAGTTTGCGCCAAGGTTTGCACCCATTCCTCTGGAAATTTGAGCCTCGCAAGCTAGGTAAGACTCCGCTGTCCAATTATCCATTTTTAACATTTTGTCAAACGTGGGAGAAACAGCTTTTTTCCAATGATGTTTTTTACATATACCCTTAACTTGTTTCAAAACTTTTTTCATTGCTTTCAATTGCCAGCTATTAACTCTGGACTTTCGCATTGGCTTATATCCCTTCATGCCACCCACCTTGTTTTGCCGCGCACAATCTTGAGCGGCTGAAAGTTCCTGTCGAGTTCAGACATTTTAATCTTGAACCGTTTATTGGATTCGTTGGTTGGTCCCTGCTCTACCAAGCTGGCCCACTTGCGTCCGCGCTTGAGTAGAATCACAAGACGCCATCCGCCATAGTTGCGATACATTGTTCCAAGCTCGTAGCCATTCTTGTCAAGCCAACCTTGTGTAACCTTGCTAGGTAGTTTCATCGTCTGCCTCCTATCTGAACTGCACGTCGCACTTTTTTGTTCTTACCATAATAGTCGTCCACCGAACATCTTGCGCCTTGGTCGATGCAGATCGCTTCNTCCCTGCCACCNTTGACTACCAGAAAGTGGGAGCCGGTCATCAGAAGATAAGTCCTGCCCCTAACGGTGCATTCTTCAACAAACTTGCGGACGGTCATTCGTCTGTCGTAATTGATCTTCTTNTTCTTCAAGCCGAAATGCTTGAGGGCTGCGCCGAAGATGTGAGGCTCGTAGGTAGAGCCTTGCCAGTTATCTGGCCTGTCGTACCTTTCCTTGTACCAGTTGAATACGAACTGTAGCGACCTGCCGCTCAGCTCCGCCAGTGCGTAGATTCCGCAGCAGGGCATTCTGCTTGCTTCCTTTCCATTGATAAGTTCTGTCATAAACACTCCTTTTTGTTGACAANTTTCTCTCGATTTACAGACAGTATACCAAAGACCGTGTCGTATTGCAAATGCTTGCAAAACACTGTAAATGCCGTTAGTTTTAGATTTTTAATAAAAAGGAAGATAGATGGCGAAAGTAATAAGGGTTTTCAAAAACAAGACATACGGCCTCGAAGCAATTCTTAGTGAGACCAAAACAGGAACGTACACGGTCTTGTTGAAGGACGGTGAGCTTGACAAGGCTTTGGACGCGGTGCGGATATTCCCAACAATAAAAGAAGCGCTGGCTTCGGTGAACAATATTTACAAGGTGGCTTTCGAGGAGTAGCTAGGAGAAGATGTCGACGTCGTTGACCATCTTGTTAACGGCGCCACCATCTTTGTATTCGTATGCACCTTCTGTTCTTATCTTTGCAAGATCATCCTCTGTGAAAATCCATACAGGCGCGTTGTAGGTTTTGTCTCTGTCGATGTCTTCCATTTTCATGGTGCCGTCAGCTTTGTGACCCATCGCCTTGTTAATCCGAGGCTGGATCAGGTCCGAGTAAATCTTTCTCATGCCTTCTTTTTGTTTGTCGTTGTGCAGTACGCTTGCCCATCTGTCAACGTGGACTTCTCCGGGCGACAAAGCGATACCGTCATAACCTTGTCGGTAAGCTCGAATCTTAATTTTATTAGCAAGCGCGTCATACATTTTCTTGGAGTCACTCGCAAAGGGCGCAAGCTTGTCTGCCTTAGACAAAGAATTTGTAAGATCAGAGGCCGTTGATTTTGCTGCTAGGCTAAGTTCGTAGATATCTAAGTCTATATCATCAAGCTCTGCCCGAGTAATGTTCCCATCAAACAGCTTTTCGTTCATTTTGTTGTATTCACTTTTTATTTGTTCAAAAAACACTCGGCCTTGCACACTCAAATCGCCAAGGGTTGCAGACTCTTCCAGCTCATTCATGATTTCCCCTAAAGCCATGTACTTGTCGCCATAAACTTTGGTTATTAAGCTGCTAGGAATTTCTCTTTGTTGAGACTCAGCATCAATTAAATCCCCTGTGCCTATGTCTTCAGACAATCCTTTTAATTTTTCACTAATTTCTTCAAAAAATGATCTGTCCTGCCTCAAAGAATTTAGATGACCTATCTGATCAGACTGCACTTCCTCTAGAAAAAGTATTCTCTTGGGCTGACCGCTGTCAGGATCAATGTAAACCCGATCGGTGGTGCGGTAGTGTCCCAGCACATCTGTCCTAGGCTCTGTTATACTTCCCTCTAAACCCATCCCGTGGGAGTAATGTTTGTTTTGATATCGATAAGGGGAATCCACTCCGCTAATAGAATTTTCAACTTCAGCGTCCACTGGAGAATTGAATACCAAAACATAAGATTGATGATTCATAGGGTCGGAATCGTCAGTAGCGTACTTCAGGTCAATTTCTCTGGGGTGCAAGGTGTATAAGCCAGCAGACCTGTAGTAGTTTGTACCGGCAACTGGTGTTACAGAACCTGCTCGTTCATTTTGTCTTTGTGCATCAATATCGTTGTAAGCCACTTCGTTTAACCGTGTGCGGCGATAAGGCGCATCAACTGTAAAAGGTGGCGGCTCAGCAGCATCTAATACTTTGCCGGGATCAATTCTTTTGTTAAACCCTTCTCCCGGTGAAAAACGAGTGAACTGATCTTGCTCACTCATGTTTCGTATTTGAAACATCGTGTTAATTTCTTCTGGTTTAACGCCTTTCTTTTTCAGGTGGTTTTCTAGCGCCTGAAAGTTCTGAAAAGTCATGCCTTCGTCTCTAGCAAGCCTAAGCTCTTCAATCAGTTTGGACTTGAANCCAAAAGGGTTTACGGTTTTGTCTTTAAAAACTCTAGTAAACCTTTGTATCGCTCTAGGTGCTTTCAAGGCACCCCCGGCTATTGCGCCAGCAGCTCCTCCACCGGCCTGTAACGCATCTCCGGTCACACCCATTCCCAGTAACAATAAGTCCAACGCAGACTGCTGCGCTTCTGGATTTGGCATGGGTCTTTTCGGAACATAACCAGCAGAAGGTTGTTCCATGTAAGGATCTGCGCTTTGAAAGACGTCGTAAATCTCAGCCATGCCCGGAAGCTTTTCGGCTTCGAGCATATGTTCTGGCAAACGAGAAACCGGTAAGCCCAGTTCAGGGGGTTGCGCTAATCCGCCCCTAGCTTCCAGTGTTGCGGATCCGGGGGCGAACTGTGCGCCCGTGTAAGCAGCTAAGGAGCCGTATTGCTCTGCAAGCTTTCGCTCTGCGTCCACTCTGGCCGCATCCATCTCAGCTTGGCTTCTGGCAAACAGCGCTATGTCGTCAAGGAGTCCCATCAGTTAAATATATCAATATTATCCACCTCAGAGGAACCCTCTTCTTCATCAGGCACTTTGCCCATGTTGACTATATTGATAGCGACCAGAGGAACGATCGCGCCAAGGGCCAACTGGTCGGCCTTGATAAACTTGAGCCTGTTCGCTGCGCGTTCCAGATTCCTGCGAGCNGTTTCACTGCTACGCATAATCTCTTCGGTGCGATTGCCCTTGGGTATCTCGCCCTTTTTAAACTGGCCCACCGTTGCGCCGGAGGCTTCTAATATGTTCCGGTAAGGCAGGTCTGGATCTCGCAGTAATGAGGAGAAGTCAGGCACATCGTTGATCATTGCGTCAGTCAACCTGCCCTTCTGTATGAATTCTCTGGGAGACATGCCAACCGCTCTGGATTGCTCAAACACGGCTTTAGACCAGCTCCACACCATCTCCTGAATCATTTCAGGCGTTACGTTCTCTCCTATTCGATCGGAAAGAATCCTAGACGCATTTCTGGTNAGTGCGTTAGCAGCCAGATAACCCGGACCTTTACCCGGATCAATTCGCGCTGGATTTAAAGAACCACCAAATACGTTTTGCTCGACACCCAGATAGTTTGCCATCCAAGTGTCGTTAGTAACCTCGACTGTGTTATTAACCAGATTACGCATGAAGGAATCCACCTTNGGNCCACTCAGCACCAGCTTGTCCATCTCATCGTCTGGCACGTTGATTGCGCGTATGGAATTAGACACCCACGCATCCAGAACTGATTCAGCGCCTTTCTCGCCCTGTACCGCGTCGCCCATGATCTCTATCTGCATGCGGCCTATGTCAAAAGTAGAATCACCACCGCCCGCCTTCTTGATNACTTCACGCGCTTCCTGCTCAGAAATGTTTCTCAAACCATACTTCTGGTTGCCCGCCTTGTTGAGCTGTGGACTGCCGTCTGCGTTTTTCAGCGGTACATTCTTCTTGAGCTTCAATGCAGCCGCTACTCCCGGCTCATTGATGATGTCAAACAGCACAGGATCACGCGGCATGTTGTTCTGGGTCAGGTTACGCCAGATACTGGTGGCGTTTAACAGGTTACCCTGCACACTGGTCTGAGGGCTGGTAGCCGCTAACAAAGCAGCAAACCGTGGAGCTTCATCACCAAAGACGTCATAAAGCGCCTGAGCCGATTGCCTGTACCAACCCTTCTTTGCCAGCCCAGCTTGAGCTACGGTCGCCATCTCTCTCGCTGCCGGGAAAGTGTCCATGAAATTTAAAAACGACGCTGCCGATTTTTTGTTNGCCAGCTTTGCCAACTCAGGCACTGTCAGGTCTTTGGCGTACTGCTTCTGCAACACGCTCTCATCGTCAATGATTCTTGCGAGCTGTGGGGGTGTATCCTTGGCTTGAGCCAGTTCTGCTTCAGGACCAAAACCAGTACGGCCAGTTAACAGGCCGCTGGCGTCAGTGCTTAATGGGTCCACGATCGAGGGTGGCATTTTGCCCATGGCTCGTATCGTNCTTGCTATACCGCCAAGAATAGGAACAAAACCAAGGCTTTGAATNCCAAGNTTCAGNTAATCGCCTNGCGCCAAGTTCTCAGCAGCGCTTGGAGAGCGCGGGTAGTTGGGATCCGCCATTTGNTCGATCGTTACATCTGCGATCGGTAGGGAACTCTGGATACAAACCAGCAATATCTGCGGACCCGTAAGGATCTACAAANCCNCCAGCTATGTTTGCTAACTGNGCAGGAGTTAAAACNTCTTCACGNCGAATACCAGCTTGNTCTCNGATCATGTCACCCACAGAGCCGCCGAGGCTGTAACTGTCAACGTCAAAAATATCTACCTCACCACCTTCGCTTCTTAACAACGGTGGGGAGTCAGGGTCGTCTAAAAACTGAGCGTTAACCGATCGGACGGTTGATGGGTCGAAAGAAACAACAATGTCAGAGTCTTGCTCCATCAAATCGTCAGCATATTTTTTTGCGTCTCGCAAAACTTCTTCAGGTATTTTTTTATTTATTAAATAATCTTCTTCACTGCCACTTGTCGGCAATCTGGAATCATATCCCCTGCTTTTCAAATAATTAGCCATGTCCCTGTATCTGCCAACCTGAGTCATGCCTATATCCCTGACACCCTCTATGATCAGCCCTTTATGACCAGCTTGTCTTGCTAAAAACGAAAGCTGGTCGGTGTCAGTCATTGTCTTTGGATCCAGATCGTCAAAAACGTCGACTGCCATCCTTGTTGTGCCGTCAGGATACTCAACAACCAAATCGTCGACTTCGATATTGCTCCACAACTGACCTTTCGACGACGGTTTAATCTTTAAGTATTCTTTTTTGTTGAGGTAAACCGGATACATGACTTCGCGCTGCTTGGTATAAGTCTCTGCAACTCGCGGAGAGCTGCTAAAGAAAACTCCCGTGCCAGCAGTTTTTGTTTGACCGCGATCCCTTGAGGGCAGTAAGAACTCAGAAATCGGTTCTCCAGAAAGAGCTGGATTATCTGGATTAAACGCACCAGTTCCATGGTAATAAATATTATCAACATCAAAACCCTGTTCGGATGCGCGGAGCATTCTGGGGTCTTGATATTTTATTGAAATTACATTTTCTAACTCACTTAAATGATCAATTGCATCCTTGTGATTTTGTTTTTGATCCGTCCTGATTTGAATGTTATCCCTGCCCGACATGAAACCAGTATCATGGTCTCCAAATCTGTAAGTCACTTCTCCGGCCATAGGATCACCAGAAATAGTCTTTCTCATTGGGCCACCTTCTACAGTAATGTAGACAGTTCCAGTTTTAGCAATATCTGACTTGTGCATGATTCCTTGCTGAGAAAGGAATTCAGAAAATTTCTTTGCTTCATTAAATGGGGTTTTTGTAACCCCAGATGGCCTGTTGTTTTCAGACAAAGGACTTAGATTGAATTCATCATCATAAATATGAGACTTGTATCCCATTTTTTCAGCTTGATCTAATGGAACTTTGCCAATCTTGCTTCCTGCCTTGATGTACTTCATGGCCCCAGCCAAGAATGGTATGGGCAAGGCTCCAATACCTTGGAAAGCGGCATCCCCGAAATTACCTTGTCTTAGGTTTTCAATAAAACTTGGCGCTCTGGGACCCCTAAGCATTTCTTCAACCGACACATCTCTGGCCGGGAACTCAGGATAGTTTCCAGTTA
>FUFK010038920.1_pt1 | contig 55948 bp, 58 predicted proteins | sample 1021851 | NCBI WGS metagenome assembly FUFK01 (sample SAMEA51879418, study PRJEB19060) | metagenome | reverse complement strand
TTATCTAATAAAAAATTTGAAAAAACTTTTTCTTATACTCGTTATTTTTAATTTTTTTCTCTTACCTATTGAATCAAGGAATTTTAATACCTTAAATGTAATGAAGCAGCTTCTTAAAGAAGAAAAATATGAACAGGCCAAGGTAAAACTAGAGGCTAATATTGATCGTTATGCAAAAAATTCTGAATACTATTTTTTATTAGGACGAGTATATCAAGAATTAAAATTAAACTATAGGGCCTTTGAGGCTTATTCAAAATCAATATTTTTAGATAATAAAAATTTTAAGGCTTATCTTAACCGAGGAATGGTTAGAGGCGCCTTGAAAGATTTTGATGGAGCATTTGAAGACTTAAATAAGGCAAATTTTTTACAACCAAATAAACCTGAATATTTTCTCAATTTAGGTATAGTTTATGCATCTTTAAATAAGCCTTTAAGTTCAATAGAAAGTTTCTTAAGAGCTATAGATTTAGATAGCAATTTTCATGATGCTTTTAATAATTTAGGGATTACTTATTATCATCAAAAAAATATTGAATTGGCTTGCGAAACTTGGGAAATACCCTCAAAAAAGGGAGTTGAAAAATCAAAAAAGTGGATAGAGGATTATTGTAATGATTAAAAATATGACCATAAAAATTCCCCATAAATTCATATTTTTTTCTTTCTTGTCAATAGTTTCTTTTAGTAGTGCTGCATTAAGGAGTCAGACTCTAGAATTGCCAGAAATTGTTTCTGGTGAAGTGTTAGAAAGCATCACAGGTAGAACTGTAAATACTTCTAAAAGTACAGGTAGTACTTCTTCATTGTCTTTTGGTTCTAATACAAGATTTGGTACATCTTCAAGTGTAAATGGCACCTCTGCAACAAAATCTTCCTCAGAATCTATTTTTAAAATAGGCAGTGCCCCAACAAATTCCTGTCCAAGTGGTGGATGTATTAACAGTAGTATCGGTGATTCCAATGGAAATATAAGTGCAAAAGTATCAAATATTAAGGCTAATAATCTGGAAAGTTTTAATGACTCTATAGTAAATTCTTCTTCTAACATATTTACCAACGCAAACACAGATATCACAGGGCTTGGGACAAGTAATTCAATAACCATTGATGGTGATGAAACAATCTTTAAGTCAAGATCCGCAACAGTTCACACTAATTCAGATTTTGATTCAATAAATTCAAAAGTTCTTAGTGATGATACTCAAACATCTTCTTCATCATCAAGTGGTTTTACAAGTACCAATACAAATGTTGATATAAATGTTTCTGATTATATAACTACATTTCAACAGGCTTTTTAAATAAATGTTGAAGCAAATCTCTAAACTAAAGATAATATTCACTCTCCCATTAGCTTTCATTTTTTGTGATCCTACTTATTCACAAATTGCTGGTATTGAAAGGAGATTTGGTTCATCTAATTCAAATACCTTTTCATATCAAATAGAATCAACCATCGGTACTAAAACCTCAGCTAATGTTTCTGGAAATATTCTTGCAGAAACAAATGCAATCTTAAATCTCAAAACAGGAAGCAAAATATCAAATAAGATTGGTGACGATAATGGAAACGCTTCAGCTGTTTTTATAGCAACTCCAAATGGTGCAAATGTTGATTTAAGTGGAATAACAGGGGAGAATTTATTCATGATAGAAGATGGTACAAGATTCCAATCCTCTCTAAGAATGAAAGATGAGATTAATAATAAAATCCCAAGCGTAGGAGAAGCTTCTTCTTTCGCAGTACAAAACACTAGAGTTACCGTTCAGAAAACAAATTCAAGTCTTATAAATTCATTTCAACAAGCTTTTTAAATTTTCATGAAATTATTTTTAAAATTAAAATTGTTAGTTCTTCTCTTAGGATTTATTTCTATAGATAAAACTATTGCGCAGACCAATGAATCAAGTGTGACCAACTCTGCGGCACCATCAGCTTCATCAGTTACTACTGGAGGAACAAACATCAACTACCAAACCAATAATGCGTATAACAATGAAATGGGATTTGGTGGAGGTGTTTTTTGCAGAACCCCAACTTTTTATTTGGGCACTAATGCAGGGAAAAGTGATTTAGATTCTTTTGACGGAGTTACAGAATCAGGAAATATAACTGATAATTTTTCAGTTAATGCTGGTATATTATTCCCATTTGGATCTTCAGTGCAAGATGATTGCAAAAAATTGGCGGCAACTATAACTCTTGATAGGATGATTAGTTCTGAATTATCTATGCTCAAGGCTTGCAACGAACTATATCAAAAAAATATCCCTGTAGATCCAGATCTTTTCCCGTTATTAAAAAAATGCTCTAATTACAAACCTAAAGAAGAAAATAATAAAACAGCTAAAATTCCTGACAACAAAAAAACTTTAATTGAAGAAGAAAAAACTAATGGAATTGATATTAAGAAAGAAAAAAGTAAATTGATACCAAAATCATTCAGAGCTCTTTGATAAAACTCAAATGAAAAATCATCAAAAAATAAGATTAACTTTTTTTTTATTACTTTTCATGAATGCATTTAGCTTCAATGATGTTGAATCAGGTATTTGTACCCCGCATGATCCAAATGGGGAAAATCCTGAAACATTATGCATAAAACATTATCATCAAAACTTCGGAAATGAATTTCAGCGTATTGGTCATGGTTCAAGTGCATTTTATGGGAAGTCAAATGATCTAAGATACCCTGGTAAAAAAGTAATAAGTAATCCTCTTCAATCTGATTTCTTCACAAATGTTTCTGCAGGAGATAAATCAAATGGAATTATAATCAAAACTTCAAAAGGCAAAATATTTACTTTTGAAAGTGAATAAAAATTCTTAATTTTAAAGATTTTGATAAGAAAATTGCTGTTATTTTAGAAAACGGTAAAAAAATTTCTTATTTTGATATATTATTAAATCACAAAAAAATTCGAAAATTTTTTCCAAGAAAAAGATCTTTATTTTTTTTAGAAGCTTCTTTAACTGAAGAATTTGTTATTTTATATTCTTATTTATTAATCAATAAACATCCCATTCTTATATTAGATAGCAATGTAAAAAAAGATGAATTGAACGTATTAATTAAAAAATTTAGACCTAATTATATTTTACTTAATTCAAGTGAATTAACAAACACAATGTATCTCAGTCAAATTTCATTCCAGAAATACAGACTCTTCATTAGTAAAAAACATAAAAAAATAGAGCTAAATACAAAACTATCTATATTATTACCCACATCTGGATCCACTTCAAAAATAAAATACGTTAGGTGTAGTTTACAAAATTTGTTATCAAATACTAGATCAATCGTAGATTATTTAAAAATTAGTTCGTCGAGTAGGACTGTAACATCGTTACCCTTAAATTATGTATACGGATTATCTATATTAAATACACATCTTTATGCTGGTGGCAGTATTATCTTTTGTAATAAAAGCATAATTCAAAAAAAGTTTTGGTCAGTAATAAAAAAATTCAAATGTAATAATTTGAATTTTGTGCCTTATACTTATGAATTAATAAATAGAATAGGTAAATTAAAATCTCTTTTTAGCTTAAGGCTGAGATTTCTCACCTCGGCAGGAGATAATCTAGAGCCTTTCATTATCGAGAAAATAAAACATTTTAATAAAAACAAAATTCCTTTCTTTAGGATGTATGGTCAAGCAGAGGCAACAAGTAGAATATCTTATGTTCCACCAAATTATTTTGATGAACCTAATTGTATAGGCATTCCCATACCTGGAGGAAAAATTTCTATTGATAGTAAATCTAAGTCACAAATAATTTATAAAGGAAAAAATGTTACTTTAGGATATGCTAAATCATATCTTGACTTAAAAAAAGGTGATGAAAATAACGGAATAATTCATACTGGAGACTCTGGTTATAGAGGTAAAAATAATCTTTTTTTTATAAAATCTAGAATAAGAAGAGTGAAAAAAATTTATGGAAAAAACTATAATTTACCTGAAATAGAAAAATTTTTAAAACAAAAATTAAGCTTAAATATTTGCGTTACAGGTAGTAAAAAATCAGATAAGCTAAATGTTTTTTTTACAGAGAAACTCAATAAAAAAAATATGTTATCACTAATTTATTTAAAATTTTCTATTTTAAAAGAAAATATAAAATTATATAAAATAAAAGAATTTCCAATGACAATTTCTAAAAAAATTTCTTATAAAGATTTAGAGAATAAATATGAATAGAGAATTAAAACAAATTTTTGATTTGGACCTTTATTCTTTAACAAGAAACTCTAAGCAGAAAATTTTTTATAAGTATTTTAAAATACTGACTAAACATCACATTAAAAATTCAAAATTATATCAAAATTTTTATGGAAATATAAAGTTTAAAGATTTTGATAAACAACTAAGTAAATTGCCTCCGCTACATGTGAATATGTTTAAAAATCATGATTTGATTAGTGTTAAAAAAAAAAATATTTCATCAATATTAACTTCCTCTGGAACAACAAACTCCCTTAAATCAAAAATTTATATTGATTTTTTTAATTCAAGATTGCAAAAATTGGTTTTATTTAAATTATTTAATGAAAATATTTCAAAAAAAAAAATTCCAATAATTTTCATAGAAAACAAAAATATTAATGAAAATAATTATATATCGGCAAAAAATGCGGCTTTATCTGGGTTTTCATTATTCGCCAGTAAAAGACATTATCTTTTAGATGATAAAAATGAAATTGATTATAATAAATTAGGTCAATTTACCAAAAACTTAAATGATACATTTTTAATTTTTGGATTTACTTACGACGTTTATGAAAATCTAATTCAAAAATTTAAAAAATCTAAAAAAGAATATAATTTTAAAAATTGCATCTTATTACACGGTGGCGGTTGGAAAAAATTGGAAAAGAAAAAAATAAATCATAAAAAATTCAATCTGATATTAAAAAAGAAATTTAATTTTAAAAAAATAATTAATTATTATGGTCTAATCGAACAAGCAGGTTCTATTTTTTTTTCCTGTAAAGAAAATGATTATTTTCATGTATCGAATTTTTCAGAAATAAGTATTCTAGATAAAAATTTAAATGAGCGTCCATTTAATAAAAAAGGATTAATACAATTAAAATCACTAATACCTCACAGCTATCCGGGACACAATATTTTAACAGATGACATAGGTGTAATATTGGGTGAAGATGATTGTTCTTGTGGAAAAAAAGGAAAGTACTTTAAAATAATTGGAAGATTGAAAAATTCAGAATTAAGGGGATGCAGCAATGTATAAAAAAAAATTTAGATTAATTAATTTTGAACCATATGAAAACACAATAATAAATTTTTTAGATGATTTATCCAAAAATATAAGGCTAGAATTTAAAGATAAAATTTCTAAAGACATATTTTATTTAATATTTTGGCTTTCAAAAAAAAATATTTTGAAATTTAAAAAAAAATATAAGGTCTTAAAATTAAAAAATAGAATAGGTAGAGGAAAGTTAGTCCATTTTGCTGCACAAAATATTCCTACTAATTTTGTTTATTCTCTTGCATTCGGTTTATTAAGTGGAAATTCGAATGTAATTATTTATCCTGATAAAATAATAGAAGCACGAAAAATTATATTAACGATAAATAAATTACTCAATTTCAAAAAATATAATACTTTAAAATCATCAAACTATTTTATAAAAAGCTCATCTTTTTCTTATTCATCTAAAATTATTCAAAATCCAGATGCGAGAATCATTTGGGGTGGCGATAAAAAAGTTAATTCCATTCGAAAATATTTTTTAACTGATAGTAGGTGTGTAGACTTAATTTTTGGTGATAGATACTCAATCTCCTTATTTGATTTTTCTAAAATATCTAAGAATAAATCATCATTAGATAAGATTATAAAGAATTTTTATTTAGATAATTATTTATTTAATCAAAATGCTTGTAGTTCGTCACATATAATTTATTGGAAAAATGATAGAAGTAATTATAAAGAGTTGTTTTGGAAAAAATTAGCAGAGTATAGTAAAAGTGTTTTTAGTCTAAATTTAAGTCAATCTGTCAGAAAATATAAGAAAATTAATAGCTACCTTCTTAAACATAAATTTAGAAAAGTAAAATATTATAATAGAAATCTAACAGTAATCGAATTAGGAAAAAATTATGAGCCAGAATTATTAAGAGGAGAAAGTGGAATATTTTTTGAAAAAAACATAAATTCATTACAGCAAGTTAATTTAGATGTAACAAATAAATTGCAAACTTTATCTATAATTGGATTTAACAAAAGTATGATTGTTAACTGGATTAAAAAAGAAAATTTAAATGGAATAGACAGAATTGTTGATGTCGGAAGTTGTTTACAAATGGACTTGGTTTGGGACGGTTATGATGTTGTTGGAACATTATCTAGAATTATAAACGCTTAACATGGATAAAAAATATATTAATAAGATTCAACCAAATAGATCACCATATCTTTTTTTAGATAAAATAAGTTCACTGATCCCAAATAAGAAATGTAATGCTCACTTAAATCTAAAAAAAAACTTGTGGTTTTTTAAAATACACTGGCCTGGCAATCCAAATATGCCTGCTTTTCTTCAATTAGAGGCAATGACACAAACATGTGCAATTGCTCTTTTTTCAATAAAAGGTAACAAATCTAAGTTTATTTATGTTATATCAGTTGAAAATGCTAAATTTTTCAAAAAGGTCACTCCAGGATCAAAATTAATGATCGAAACTAAGATTAAAAAAAATAATTTTGGAATGGCTAAGTGTTCAGGTATATGTAAAGTTGATAAAAAAATTGTTTCAAGCGCAGACTTTACACTTTTGATACCTGAAAAATTCATGAAAAAAAGTTAATTTAAAAATATGCCAACTAGCTCACCACTTTTAAAAAAACCAAGATTAGTCAAGAAGCTTAAAGATTTTTATGATTATGTAAAATACAATGATGGTAAAGTAGGAACTAAAACAAGAGGAATAGATTTAAATTTTAATAATGCATGTAATTTACGATGTAAATATTGTTTTACAAATTCACCAAAAGGAGACCATGTAAAAGAATATTTAGATTATGATGCAATAGCAAAACTTGCTGACGAAGCTGATGAGTTGGGGTATTTTGAGTTTGATCTACAGGGTGGGGAACTATTGCTCCAACCCAAAAAATTATTTAGAGTTTTAGAGGCTATAAAACCTGAGAGGTTCTATCTTTATCTTACCACTAATGGTTATTTTTTAGATAAACCTATGGCGCAAAGATTAGCGGACGCTCATGTCAGTAGAGTTTCAGTGAGTATAGATAGCATGGATGAAAAAATTCATGATGAAATTAGAGGAAGAAAAGATTCGTGGAGAAGAGCTATAAATGCTTTAGAACATGTCAAAGAAGCAGGGATGGATCCATATTTAAATATCACAGTGGGTCATTACAATGCTAATACAGATCATTTCAAACAATTATTAGAATACTCAAAAAAAAAAAGATACAAAACTCTATTAAATGTAGCAGTTCCAGCTGGAATGTGGCAGAAAGCAGAGGAAATTATATGTGATGATAAGGATAGGGAGTATTTAAGAAAAATTCGAAAAGAATACAAAAATCTCGTTAGAAATATATGGAACCCATTTGATAGTAGTCATGAGGGTATTCTAGGATGCACTACAGTTAATAGACTATATATCACTCCAGTAGGGGATGTTTTAGTTTGCCCTTACGTTCATATCAAAATAGGAAATATTTTTAAACAATCTCTTAAAGAAATTGTAGATTTTGGTTTTAGAATAAAACATTTTAGAAATCATAGTGATTTGTGCTTAGCAGGCGAAGACAAAGAATTTATCAGAAAATTTATGACCAAACAAGGCCAATCAATTTTTAAACCAGCAGATGCAAATGAAATTTTTACAAAAGATGATTTTATTAAGAAATGAAAAAAGTTCTTGTAACTGGATGTAATATTGGTATTGGTTTTTCAATATTAAACGAATTCTTAAAACAAAAATATTACGTAATAGCTTGCTTTAGAAAAAAAAATCAAAAAAATAAAGAATTAGTTTATACTTTGAAAAAAAAATATAAGAATAATCTTTCTGATTATTATTTTGATTTAGAAAAAGAAGATCAGGTAATAAAACAAACTAAAAAAATTTCAAAAGTTCACAATAAAATAGATGTTATAATTAATAACGCTGCTACCATTGATGTTACTCCTTTTTTGTTTTCAAAATTGGAAACAGGAAAAAAAATATTTGATATAAATTTATTTTCACAAGTATTGATTTTGCAAATATTAATCAAAAATATGATTAGAAATAAAAAAGGTTCTATTATAAATATCTCCTCTATTTCAGGGGAAAGAGGAGAAGAGGGAAGGGTGTTATATTCAGCATCGAAATCTGCTATCATAAATTTAACAAAATCTCTCTCGAAAGAAATGGGAAGATATAATATTAGAGTTAACGCTATTAGTCCTGGCTTAATAGAAACTAGAATGCTTAGTGCACATACAAAAAAGAGTGTAATCAATAAAATTGTAGAAAATTTACCTCTTAAGAGAATTGGAAAACCAGATGAGGTTGCAAAACTTGCTCTGTTTCTAGCAAGTGATGATTCTTCTTATATCACAGGCCAAAATATTAGAGTAAATGGCGGTCTATTATGAAAAAAAAAAATTATGAAAGTATTTCAAAAAATATTAGAAAAAATATTTTACAGACTGCAATGATGGCAGGTTCTAGTAGTGCTCATATAGGAGGGGCACTGTCATTAGTTGAAATAATTTCAGTACTGTTTGAAGATAAAATAAAAAAAAGTAACAAAAAAAAAATCAAGAAATTAATACTTAGCAAAGGACATGCTTGTCTAGTTCTATATTCGGCACTCAAGCATTTCAAGTTTTTGACACAAACAGAATTAAATAGTTTTGAAAAAAATGGTTCCATATTGTTAGGCCATCCTGTAAGAAATATCTCCAAAGGTATTGAATATTCATCTGGAAGTTTAGGAATGGGATTATCTTATAGCGCGGGTTTAAGTCATGGATTTAATCTAAGCAATATTAATCACGAACTGTTTGTCATACTAGGTGATGGCGAATGTAATGAAGGGTCTGTATGGGAAGCTGCAATGACAATATCACATCATAAACTTAAAAATATATCTGTAATTCTAGATATGAATGGTTTCCAACAAACTGGAAGGACACAAGAAATTTTAAACTTAATAAATTTGAAAAAAAAATGGAAGAGCTTTGGTTGGCAAATTTTATCAATTAATGGACATGATTTTAGTCAAATCAAAAAAGCCATAAATAAAAAGACTAAATTACCAAAAATTATTATTGCTAAAACAAAAAAAGGAGCTGGTGTAAAAGAATTTGAAAATAATAACATTTGGCACCATAATATTTTAACAAAAAGTAAGTACCAACAAATTATTAAAAAAATAAATTAAATATTTAAATTTTCAGTGATTAATTTTTCAAAAAAAAATATTACACTTTGGTCAAACATAGGGATGAGATCAACTTTTGGAGTGGTGATTAATAGTTTGGCAAAGTCTCGTAAAGATTTTTTAGTAGTTACTGGAGATGTCTCAACATCTGCTGGATTAGATAAATTTAAAAATAATTTTAAAGATAGATATTTAGATGTTGGAATAGCTGAGCAAAATATGATTGGAGTAGCAGCAGGCTTGACAGCCTCTGGTAAAAAAGTTTTTACTACTACTTTTTCTCCATTCCAAGTACTTAGATGTTGTGAACAGATAAAAGTAAATTTATCATATATGAAGTTTGATGTTTGTATGGTAGGTCTTGCGAGTGGTATAAGCTTAGGATCTTTGGGCTATACTCATTGTTCCATAGAGGACATAGGTGTTTTAAGATCAATGCCAAATTTAAACATAATCGCCCCATGCGATACAACTGAATTAGCCAAGTGTGTTAAAGAAATATTAACTCTTAAAGAGCCTGTATATTTAAGACTTACTGGAAATAACAAAGTTACACTTATTAATAAAAGAAATTATAACTTTAAGATTGGAAAAGCGAATAAAATAATTGATGGGAAAAAAGTAGCAATCTTATCAACTGGTACAATAATATCAGAATGTATTGAAGCCATAAAAATTTTAAATAAAAAAAATATAAAACCTTCTCTTTATAACTTTCACACTGTAAAGCCTTTAGATAAAGAGCAAGTTTATAAAATTTCAAAGAATTATAAATTTTTATTCACAGTTGAGGAGCACAATGTAATTGGTGGTTTAGGTAGCGCAGTTTCAGAAACAATATCTAGTGAAAAAAAAAATTGTATTCACATAAAAATTGGGATAAATGATGAATTTACAAAAGGTGGTGATTATAGTTTCATGAAAAAAGTAAATAATTTAGATCAAATTAGTATAGCAAAAAAAATAAATAATTATGTCAGCAAATCTAGATAAATACGATAAAGCTTTTCAAAAAGGATTAGCTATAAAAAAAAATCAACTAGGAAAAAAATTGAAGTATAACTCCATTGAGAAATGGGATTCGATTGCCCATATGAACCTTATGTCTGAACTAGAGGGAATGTTTAAGATATCCATTGATACAGATGATATTATAGATTTTAGCTCTTACGAAAAAGGAAAAAAAATTCTAAAAAAATATAAAATCGTAATTTGAAGAATAAGTTATGCATAATAATTTATCCGTAATTATGTATCACTATGTTAGAAAAAAAAGTGATACGTATTATAAAGGATTTAATTATTTAGAATTAAAAAAATTTGAAAAACAAATAATAAATTTTAAAAAAAATTATCAAATCTTAAAACCTGATGAAGCGAAAGACTATTTAAATAGTAAAAAAAAAAGAGGAAAATTTTTGTGGCTGACTTTTGATGATGGTTATATAGATCATTATGAATATGTTTATCCAATATTGAAAAAATACAATATAAAAGCAAGCTTTTTTCCAATTACATCGTGTTTGATTAATAAGAATATTAATGAAGCAAATATTGGTCATATTTTGATTTCTAAAGTAAAAAACAAAAAAAAATTATTAAGAGATATCAAAAATTTATATTTAAAATTTCATTGTTTTAAAAATCTTCGAGAACTGAATAAATATTTAATTAAAATAGATTTAAATAAGAAATTTGATAATAAAATTGTGTCATCTATTAAGAGATTATTACAAAGAGAAGCAAATTTTTATAAAAGAAAAAAAATAATATCAGAGTTAAAAAAAAAATATAATTATTTCAATAACCGAAATGTTAAGAATTTTTATATGAATGTAAAACAAATAAAAAAGCTTTTTTTAGAGGGTCATGAAATAGGTTTACATTCTCATAATCATCAATGGCTAAGTCATACCAGTAATAAAGATCAAAAAAAAGATATTATGAAAAACATTTATTATTTAAAAAAAATAAAAGTATTTAAAAAAAATATTACATTTTGTTTCCCATATGGAGCTTATAATTTTGAAACTTTGCAAATATTAAAGAAAAATAATTTAAATATATTACTTGCCTCCTCAAATTTCGTGAAAAAAAAAACAATAGGAAAATTAAAAATCGTACCAAGATTAAATTGTAGAGATATTTAATTTAAAAATTTGATATAAGAGTTTGTATATTTAAAATTTCTCGCTTAACACCTGGTGCTGATTTTCTTCTGCCATGAAGAAACCTATGGTTGTTTATCATAATCAGCTGGTTTTTTTTCCAATAATGTTCATAAGTAAGTTTATCTGTCACTAACTTTATTTCATCCCAAATATTTTTTGATATTTTTTTTCCAGATGAAAAATAACATTTTTTAATTTGACTTTCATCTTTTACACTTAAAAGATGGTTACAAAATGCTAATTTATTATTCTTTCGATCTAAAGAAACAGCAAATTTTTTAATATTATAGCTTATTTTTCCTTTTTTAAAATTTAACTTGCATTTAGATATACCAATACTGTCAAGATACCATTCTTTACTGTTCAAATTTTTTTTAAATGGAAGGTTCACATCTACTTCAAAAATCAAAGGTTCGGATAAAAATTTTTTTCGAGTCTTATACGATAGTTTTTCCCAGACCTGAATTCCATCACAAATAGTGGTTGGTGTTTTATTTATTTTACTATCGTAATTAAAAAACCAAATTATCTCTGGTGTTTGGTTTGTAAAACTTGACTCACTATGTAAAGGTATTTCATGATTTCCTATATCAACTGATTTTATTTTATTTTTTTTAAATAATGTAAGTCTTCTTGAGGCATCATTTGCGTATAATTTAGTAAATTTATCAGTAAAGTTTAATAATTTATTGGGTTGAATTCGAAAGTTATTGAAAAGTAATATTCCATGCTTATCAAATTTTTTCTTAATTTCATCATAATTGATTTTATATATTTGGTTTATTTTGATAGTACTCCCGTTGTTGTAAAAGAGTTTCGATATCATAAGTAAATATATAATGAAGAAAAAAAAAATTGACACAGAAATATTAAAAAAAAAAGACTTTGGTAAATTATATAGATTTTATAGGCAGAATTTTAAAGATCATATCTTTTCAAAATATCAAAACTACTTAAAATGGCAATATCAATCACAAAAGAGTAAATTTAACATAATTATTTTAAAAATTTCTGGGAGAATAAGAGGTTTTCAGTTTTTTATACCTATGAGTTACTTTGATAAATCCTTAAGCAAAAAAGAAATATTTTTAACAAATTTTTACTGTGACCCCAAAATTATTGGCGGAGGTCAGATAATATTTAAGAATTTAATTAAAAAAGTGAAGCCAGATTTTATTGGTACTACTGGTTTCAAAACATCTATGATTAATTATCATAAAAAACTTAGATTTAATGTAAATACACTAAAACATTTTTATTTAAAGAAAAATAAAATAAATAAATTTAAATACAATTCAGAAAATTTTAAGTTACTTTACAAAAATGATATTTTAGGACTCGAAAAAAAAGTCTTCAAATATCAAACCCCATTAAAATCAAAAAAATTTATTATAAATAGATACATTAATCACCCTGTTTATAAATATTTCATATACACTAATTTAAAGATAAAAAATAAATCAATAATTATTTTGAGAGAAATTAAGTTTAAAAACAAAAAATATTTAAAGATAATTGATTTTTTTGGGAGCAATACAAATTTTAAAGATTATAAAAATTTGTTCAATTATCTTATTTTGGAAAAAAAGTACTTTTCAATAGATATGTATTGTTATGGAATTTCAAAAAAAACAGTAATTAGTTCAGGCTTAAAAAAGAATACTTTTAAAGATATTATTCCAGAATATTACGAACCTTTTGTTAATAAGAATATAAATCTTAATTGTGGATACTATGTTAAAAAAAAAAAAAATAGAATTAGATTATTTAAAGGTGATGGAGACAGAGACAGGCCAAGTATTTTAAGTTTAAATCAAAAATTACGATTAACGAAATTTATTTAATTCTTTAACAATTTTATTTATAATTGAAATGCTTAGATTTATATCTGAAGGTAGTAATAATATTTTGTTTTTTAAAAAATTGATATTTTTAAAATTATTCAAGATCAGTTTCTGTTTAAAAGATTGATTATGCATTGGCACCCAGAAATCATTTAGTATGATATTTTTTTTTTTAAAATGTTTAACTATTTTTTTCTTAAGATTTACATTTTTTATTAAAATTGGAAAAACCCAAGGAATATTGTCTTTATTATAGATTATTTCTAATTTTTCATTTTTTATTTTATTTAAATAAATGTCACAAATTTTTTTTTTTTTCATAAATATATGTTCTTTTTTTTTTAGTTGAGCCAAACCAATAGCTGCGTGAATATTTGTCATTTTCATATTAAAACCATTATCCGTGTGAACATATTTTTTTTTTGTAACACAGTTTGCGGATAATGAGTTAATTTTTTTATAGATCCGATAATTATTGGTGGATACAGTTCCACCACCGCCTGTTGTAATTAATTTATTGCCGTTAAATGAAATTACATTTATATCAGTATATTTTGAAATGCGCCTATTGCTATTGAATGATCCTATGGCCCCAGCAGAGTCTGCTATTATTTTAAGATTATGTTTATTTGCTAATTTTTTTAGCTTCTTATAATTTATATTAAATCCTGCAAAAATTACTGGGCAAATGGCTACTACTCTTTTTTTTAGAGTTTTATGATATAAAAATTTACCCCTTTTAAAGCATCTTTTTTTTAGTTGATCAGAAACTTGATCTAAATTTATTCCCAAATTTTTTTTTTCAACATCAAATATCCATGGCTTACAATCTGCGGCAATTATTGAATTTATGGTAGCCACAAAAGTGTAAGTGCTGGTAATAATAATATCACCTTTTTTAGTATTTAAACTTTTGAATGAGAGAAAAAGCCCTGAGCTTCCTGAATTAAGTCCTATTGTATATTTATATTTTGTTAATTTAGATATTTTGTCTTCAAATTTTTTTGAAAGAGAACCATAAGTAGATATTTCTCTTTTCTTCAAAGCATAAATTACACTTTTTTTTTCAAGATTATTTAAAAATGGTTCTATATTGTTAAAAATTTTTTTCATACCAATTTACAGTTTTTTTTAAACCCTCATCTAATTTTGTAAATTCAATTTTATTATTGTAATTAATTTCTAATTTATCAATATTTGGCTTTCGTCTAATTGATGATCCTTCTTCAAAATGAATCTTTTTAAGTATGATATTTTTGTTCATTATTTTTTTGATTTTTTTAATCAAATTAAAGATGGTTATTTCCTGATTTGGATTACCTATATTAAAAACATTATTATAGAATTTTTCAGTAAAAATTAATTTAGTCATAATATTTATAGCATCATCAATGTAACAAAAACATCTTTTGTGATTAAATGATTTTACTTTTATAATTTTCTTTTTAGAAATTTTAGAAATCATCTCTGAAATAACGTGTTTATTACCCATCCTCGGCCCATAAAAATTATGAGGTCTTAGAATTAAAAATTTATTCTTCTTTAATTTTATTATCTTTTCAACTAAAAGTTTTGAGATGAAATAAGTATCTCGAGGTTCAATATTACTTTTTAAAGGTATATTTATTTGTTCAGAAAAAGAAAAATTTTTTTTTGTTATAAGATTTTTATAAACTTCACTTGTTGAAAAAAAAATTATTTTTGTTTTTTTATTTATTCTTTCTATAAATTCTACACTATCAGTTAAGTTATTCTTTAAAGTTTGGAATGGTGCCTGTGAAACGTTTTTAACACCTACTGTAGCCGCTAAATGAATTATATAATCGAATTTTGAAATATTTTTTAAATTATTAAATTTTGAGCAAATATAATTTATATTATTTTTTTTTAAAATGGTTTTAAAATCTCTATCAAATCTATTTTTTTTCACGGTATCTAATACATCAATTATATAAGTATTTTTTTCTGAAATTTTTTTTATAAGATGGTAACCAATAAAACCGTAACCTCCAGTAATTAATATCCTTTTTTTTTTCATCTATTAAAGTTTGATATGGAGTAAAAATTATCTCTTTTTATAATATCTTTACTATTAATTACATTGTTAAGATCAAATATCATATTTTTTTTTTTTAATTTTTTAAATGGGAAATTTCTAAATTCTTTATGATTTACTGTAAATATTATAGCATCATATTTTTCAATTTTTAATTCACTTAGAGTATTATTATTTTTGAGATAAGGATCATAAACTGAAAATTTTCTTATTTTAAGACTCTTTATTAACGCCTTGGTGGGACTATTTCTAAAATCACCAACATTTTCTTTGTAGCTAAAACCACAGAAAAGTATTTTCTTTTTGCTAAGTTCCTTTACTTTAGATTTAATAAAATTTGATGAAAATTCTATTAATTTTTTATTTATGACTACTGAATTTTTTGTGAGTGGAAATTTAAACTTTCCTTTAAAAAATTTATTAGAACTTTCAATAGAAAATTTAGGATCTTTTGTTAAACAATAACCGCCTACACCTAGACCTGGTCTCATTATATTTGAATGAGTTTTTCTTACTCTAATAGAGCTTAAAATTTTACTTAAATTCAATTTTTGACTATTAGAAAATTCCATCCACTCATGTATAAAAGCAATATTTAATGATCTGTAAGAATTTTCTATAATTTTTGCTGTTTCACATTCAATTAATTTTTCGAATTTAAAATTTCTTACATTTCTCTTTTGAAAAAATTTTTTGAAAAAAAACTCTATTTTTTTACATGCAGCTTGATTATATCCAGCATAATTCCTTCCTGTATTCATTAAGGATTTTAAGTAGTTTTCGCCTGGTGTTACTCTTTCATAAGAGTAACCAAAAAAAACATTATTTAAGCTCATTTTTCTTTTAAATAATATTTTTTTTATAATAGGCAAACATATCTTATCACATGTTCCTGGTATCAGGGTACTTTCGATAATAATTAATGAATCTTTTTTTACTCGACTAAAAATATTTTTTATTAAACTCTCCAAATTTTTAAAAATTTTTTTTTTTTTATAATCAAAGTTAATACTAACTATTATTACATCCATATTCTTGATTTCTTTGAAATCATTATTAATTTTGATTAAGTTCTTATTACAAATTTTTTTAAATTTTTTTTTTAAATTAAGATCATTAGAGGAAATCGGCATTTTATTATTTAAAATAAGATTTTTCTTTTTTATTCCTTCCTTATCTTTATTTTCAAAACCTGTTACATCAAAGATGTTACTATTTTTCTTTGTCAATGAAGCTAAAGCAACTAGCATTGGAAAACCAACATAGCCCAAACCTATTACGCCTATCTTTTTCATGTTATTTTAATAATCTATGTATAATATTAATAATATTGTTTGATGTATTTTTTTTAAAGTAAGGATTTTTGATATTAATTTTTTTTTTTTCAAGCAAAAAAAATAAATTACCTAATTTTTTTTTATTAAATGGACAATGAAAAACATTTTTAGGAAAATACCTCATCTTTTGCCTATCTCCTAAATTTATAGATGCTAAATTAAATGAAGCGCTTTCAATGATACCACTAGATGAGTTTCCAATTAAAAATGATGAATTTTTTAACAATGAATAATAATTATCTATTCCCAAGCTAGGTAATAAAATTATATTTGCATTCAATTTTTTTTTAAGTAAGTTTATAAATTCTTTATAACCCACATCAGCATTAGGATATGTAAAGATTACATTATAATCTTTTTTACTGTTTAAAAATTCAATTAAAATATTGAGGTTTTTAAGATTTTTTTTCAAATTCACAGTCGTTTCAGGGTGAAAGCAGGAAACTATAGTTTTTTTCTTTTCATCTAGTTCTGGAAAATATTTTCTTTTTGTCGTTTCAAAATCTTTTGTATATCTATTTAAATTTTCTAGTGCTGGGGCACCAACTATGAAAATATTTTTATCTATGCCCATTTTCTGTAACTTTTTCTTGTGAAATTTCGTTTCAACAAAATGATATTTAGCCATTTGAGATATAGAATTTCTATACTCGTTATCTATTGATCCAAAAGTTTCACTTCCACCACAAATATGTGCTATTGGAACATTATTATTAAGGCATACGATTGCAAGGGCCATCATTTCATATCTATCCCCCATTAATAAACAACAATCAATTTTTTTTTTTTCAAATATTTTTTGCACATTTATCATTGTATTAGTAAAGTTTATTGTTATTTCTTTTAAGCTTGAATTTCTAGAATATTTAAAATTCAATTTTATCTTATTTTTTATTTTAATTTTATCTATTTCACTCACAGTATTTCCAAATAATCCTGAATAGTGAGCTGATCCGACAATTAAAAAAAAATTGAATCTTTTAAATTTTTCTAGATTAATGATAGTATTTTTCATAATACCAAAATCTGACCTAGCAGCTGTGAATACTACAATATTTTTTTTGCCCATTTCAGATTATTAAGTTTTAATTGTTCATTTTTAAGTAGATTTTTTTTTATTCTTTTGTTTATAATCTTTTTATAATTGCACACTGCTATTCCATTCTTCAAAGGTCTCATTGGAATTAAATCAACTTTTAAAATTTTATGGTTTTTTTTTATATTTTTGTTTATGAATAAACTTTTTTTAGCAATAAGCTTAGTTTTATGCTCTAATTTAGTGACATTTCTTTTTTTAACTCTAATTATATTTTCCATAATCCTTAATTTATTAACAAAATTTTTTAGATCTTTTACATTTAAAGATGCTCTATGATCAGGACCTTTCATTGAGTTGTCGAGGGTTATATGTTTTTCAATAATCTTTGCACCCAAACATATTGCACCTAATGAAGCCTCAATACCTATAGTATGGTCTGAGAAACCTACTAGATATCCATATTTTTTTAACTCATTAATTACACCTATTTGTGAGTTTTTTAGTTCAGTTGGATATTCACTAATACAATGCATAATTGCTAATTTAGATTTATTTATATTAATATCATTTAGAATTCTTTTTATTTCATGATTACTTGTCATTCCTAAAGACAAAAATATTGGTTTATTAAACTTTTTAATATGTTCCAATAAAATATAGTTATCATTATCACCGGATGAAATTTTAAAAGCCGAAACTATTTTATTTAAAAAATCCGCACTTTTTACATCAAAAGGTGTTGATAGAAAAATAATTTTTTTTTTGTTACAGTAACTCCTAATTTTGAAAAATTCTTGATAACTTAATTGATATTTACTAAGCATTTTTTTTTGATTGGTTTTTGAAAATTTTTTTTGATAATCAGCTAATTGAGCACTTTCATGAACCATTGTTTCAACATCAAACGTTTGAAATTTCACAGCATCACATTTTGCATCTACTGCAGCATCAATTAAATCAAACGCATTATTTAAATCTCCATTGTGATTTATGCCAATTTCAGCAATTAAAAAAGCTTTACTATTATTGCTCAATTTTCTATTTTTAATTTTTAACATTTCTGAAAAATTATAATAAACTATGAGACGTAATTTAAAAGTTATTTTATTTACAAGAAAGAATTTAAATAAATTATCAGAAATAAAATATATAAAAAAAAAAATAAATAACCTTACTATAATTTATGATAATTTTTCCTCTAACAAAGATCACGTTTTTAAAAATAATTACGATTATATAATTTCATATAGATCAAAAAAAATTCTTAAAAAAAAGTTTTTAAAAAAAGCAAAGATCGCAGCATTGAATTTTCACCCCGGTCCACCTGAGTTTAGAGGTATTGGGTGTGCAAACTTTGCAATAATGAATAAATCAAAATTTTATGGATTAACTTTACATTTAATGGATGAAAAAATCGATCATGGTAAAATATTATTTTGCAATAGATTTAAAATTAATTATAAGACAAATTTAAATTTTCTTTTAAAAAAAACTTACAAACTTATGGGTAAATATTTTATAAAACTTATAAATGATATTTCCCTTAATAATTTTGAAAAAAAATATCTTAATAAAAAAAAAAAATATAAATGGTCAAAAAAGATCTATACAAGAAAACAGATGGAAAAATTATATTCTATTAAAATGCCAATAAATAAAATTAAATTACAAAGAGTGTTGATGGCAACAATCTATGAAAATTTTAGACCACACATAAAAATAGATAATTCAAAATATTATATAGAGTATGAGAAAATTTAGTTCAATCTTGATTGTAGGAGTTGGATCAATAGGTAAGAGGCATTTTTCTTTGTTCAAAAAATATTTTGAGAAAATTGATCTTTGTGATGTGAATCTGGGAAGATGTAAATCTATCATGAAAGATAATAAAAAAATTATAAATAAAATTGGCTCAAATTTTAGTAAGATGATCTCAAAAAACAATTACAAGGTTGTATGTATTACTACTCCACCTCATATGCATCTTAAAATTGCAGAATTGGCAATAAAATCAAATGCAAATATTTTTATAGAAAAACCTTTGGGTATGAATAATAAGGGTTGGAAAAAAATTTCTTTAGAGTGTAAAAAAAAAAAATTAGTAAATTTTATTGCATATTGTCATCGTTTTATACCGTACACAAAAATTTTAAAAGACATTTTAAAAAGTAATAAGATAGGAAAAGTTCATTTTGTAAATTTAAGGTGGGGATCATATTTGCCAGACTGGCATCCTTATGAGGATTACAGAAGTTTTTATATGTCAAAAAAATCACAAGGTGGAGGAGCCTTAATGGACGAGAGTCATGGTATTGATTTATTAAGATATTTATTTGGTGAAATTAAGTCAGTTTATGCTGATGTTAAGAATATATCAGAATTAGAACTATCAAGTGACGATGCAGCTCTCTTAACTTTAGAATTTAAAAATGGAATAAATTGTCATGCAAACTTTGATTTAATCTCCAGATATCCAAGGGTAAATATAGAAATTATAGGCAGCAAGGGAAATATTATATGGGATAGAATTGATCCTGAAATTAAAATATATAGTTCAATAGAAAAAAAGTGGAGAGTACAAAAGTTTAAAAAAGAAGATACATTAAGCATGTACAATAATCAGGCAAAATTTTTTGTTCATCTTTTAAGTAGTAGAAAAATTAAAAATTTCTTAGATATTGATGATGCGATGAAAACTCAAAATATAATTGACAAGTCTTTCTTATCATCAAAAAAAATGAAAAAAATAAAACTATAAATGAAAATTCTTGGGATTATTTTAGCAAAGGGAAATTCAAAAGGATTAAAAAAAAAAAATTTTCTTAAAATAGGACAATATTCATTAACAGAAATTTCATTAAAAAATGCTAAAAAATCAAGACTAATTACAAGGCTTATTTTTTCATCTGAAAATAAACGATTGATAAAATATGCCAAAACCAACCATGTCGATGCACCCTTTAAACGGCCTATAAATCTAACTAAAAATAATAAAAGTTCTTATGATGTGGCGAAGCACACCATAAATTTTTTAAAAAATAAAGAAAAGTGGACACCTGATTACGTTGTTATCTTACAACCAACTACACCTTTTAGAAAGTCTTTAGATATAGATAAAGTGATATCAGCTACAATTAAATCTAAATCTGAAGCAGGTATAGCAATTACAAAAAATCTTTATAGTCCGTTCTGGTCACTAAAAAAAAAAAAATTTACTTTAGAACCAATATTTAAAAAAGGTCTTAAACATAAAAATAGACAAAGTTTGCCAACAACATTTAGGCCATCAGGATCTGTGTATGTTTTAAAAACCTCATTTCTACTTAGTTTAAAAGGAATATTACCTCAAAAAAAAACTGTAGGTATTGAAGTTCCACACATAAATTCTATAAATATAGATAGTTATGAGGATTACAATTATGCTTTATATTTACACAAACAAAAAAAAATTAAACTAGACATTTAATAAAGTGAAAATGGAAAAACTATTTATTCATGAGGGAAATTCGATTAAAATTGCACTTAAAAAATTTAAATATAATATTTACAAAACTTTCATTGTTGTTGACAAAAATAAAAAGTTATTAGGAACTTTAACTGATGGTGACTTAAGAAAACAAATTATAAAAAAAGTAAATATTAATAATAAAATAAAGAATTTTTATAATAAAAAAGCGAAATTTTTTTTTGAAAATAAATTTACTTATAAAGAAGCTAGGAGATTGGTCACAAAAAAAAAATTTCTACTAATCCCAATAATTAATCAAAATTATAAAGTAGTAAATTATTTGACTTGGACAGATATAATAAATAATAATCTTCAAAAAAAATATATATCTAAAAGAAAGTTTCCGATTGTTATCATGGCAGGTGGAAAGGGCACAAGACTTAAACCTTTCACAGAAGTTTTGCCAAAACCTCTTTTACCAATAGGTAATCAAACTGTTATAGAAAAAATTTTAATTAGTTTTCTTAATCAACGACTCAACAATTTTTATTTCATTATAAGAAACTCAGATAAAATATTAGAGTATTATATAAAAGATAAATTTAAAAAAAATATAAAAATAAAATTTTTAAAAGAGACAAAACCTTTAGGAACATCTGGTGGCTTGCGATTAATAAAAAAAAATATTCAAAAAAATTTTCTTTTAATAAATTGTGATACAATACTGGATATAGATTACCATTCTGTCTTTAATTACCATTTAGAAAATAAGAATGATATTACAATTTTGACATCTATAAAAAATGAGATTGTTCCTTATGGTTTATGTAGCTTTGATAGTGAAAATAATTTTTTAAAAATTAATGAGAAACCTAAATTTAATTATAGTGTAAATACAGGTTTATACATTGTTAATAAAAGAGTTTTAAATTTGGTAAAAAAAAATTCGAGACAAGATATGAATGAATTAATTCAAAAAGCAAAAGAAAAAAAATTTAGAATTAAAGTTTATGAAATAATTGAGGATTTATGGAGAGATGTTGGAGAATGGAAAAATTATAATAAGACTATTCAAGAAAATTAAATCGATTATTTTATAAATTAACAATGTTCATTTACTTACCAGTAGAAATTAAAAATAGAGATTTTTATCCTAGATTGTTATTAGCAAAACATTTAATTGAAAAGGGCCATAAAGTTATCATTGGGAGAAAAAAAGAAATTGAAATTTACGCATCTAGAGGTCCAAAGGGCATATATTATAGCCTCCAATCAACCAAAAATTATTTCAAATTTTATCAAAAATTGAAGAGCCAAGGTCATAAAATTGCCTTGTCAGATGAGGAGGGTCTTGTCACTTATTCTGATAAAATATATCTTAATACTAGGGCGTCAAATCAGGTATTGAATATAGCTGATGTAATTTTTTTATGGGGAACTCATCAATATAATATTTATAAAAAACATAGAAAAAAATTTTTACAAAAATTTTGTGTAGTTGGAAACCCAAGATTTGATTTAAACCAGAAGATACTGAATAATTTTTTTTTAAAAAAAACTAAAATAAAATATAATAAATATGTTTTAATTAATAGTTCGTTTGCAATTTCAAATCACTTTGATGAAAGTAAAAATTCAATTAAGTTTAGAAAAAAAATTGGATTAATCAGCAATAAGTTTGAGGAAAAAGGTTTTTTATATTTAAGAAATTATAACAAAGTTAAATTAAAAAAATACATAGAGCTTGCAAATTTTTTAGCCTCAAAAATTAAAATTGAAAAGGTTGTTTTTAAAATTCATCCTTCGGAGTCAATGAATATTTATAGAAAATTATTGAATAAAAAAGTTATTATTATTAAAGATGCAAATATTACAGATTGTATTTTAAAATCTGAATATGTAATTCATGATTATTGTACTACTTCATTAGAGGGACTTCTATATAAAAAAATACCAATTTGTTACAAAGTTACAAAAAATGATTTATATTTAAATCAATTACCATACAATTTTAGTAATAGTTTTGAGGAAAAAGAAGATATCCTAAGTTTTATTAACAGTAAAAAAAAAAAATTTTTAAAAAAAAAAAATATTAACTTATATATTGATAATTTTTCACAAAAAAAAAGTTGTAAAAAAATTTCAAAAATAATGGATAAATTTAAAATTAATGATAATAGGGATACTTTTGAAAAATTTAAATCCAATTCAATATTAAAATTATACGAACTGAAATTTTTGTTTTCAAATGATAAATACGTTGATTCTAAAACAAAATTTATATCTATTTCAGAAATAAATGAATTTTTAACACATTTAAAAATAAAAAAATTCAATCTTAAGAAAATTATTAGTAATTTATATTTATTATCTAAATGAGGAAAAAAATTTCTATAGTAATAATAAACAAATACTTTTTTAATAATTATTTCGAATATTTATTAAATTGTTTGAAAAATAATTACACTTTAACCATTATCATTAACGATGATTTAAAAGATTACTTAAAAAAACATAGATTTTATAAAAGATACAAACATTCAATTCATTTTTATAGAAATCATATCAGTGTGACTTCTATCAGAAGGAGAATGTGGATATTTAGGTGGTGTAAAATTCATAAAAAACCAAAATTAAGAATTTTTTTAAAAAAAAGTTTTCCAACCTTTCATACTTATCTTAATCAAAATTTAATTTTGAATGAGAGAAAACAGGAGAAAAAAAAATTTTTTTTTTTAAATAATATTTTAAATTATTTATCTTATAATTATCCTAGAAATATTTTTTACTATTTTCTGTCATATAAATACATTTATAAAATTTATTCCAAAATATTTGATCACAAACATAAAGGCAAAAAATTTGAATTCTATGATATTATTAATAAAATTAATCCAAATCTGATTTTGTTTCCAAATAGATTAGCAGAAGTTGAAACTTACAAAATACTAAAGGATTTGGAATATTTCAAAAAAATTAAATCTTTTTTTATTGTTGATAAATGGGATAATCTTGGCTCTAAAACTGCTTTTTTGAATAAACCAAATTTTTTAGGTTTATGGGGTCATCAATCACTACAGTTAGCAAAAATTAATCATGATTTTGAACAAAAAAATATTTTTAAAATAGGAAGTGTAAGATTATCAGAAAAAATTGTTAATTTTAAAAAAAAGAAATTTATATTTAAACCAAGAAATGAAATTATTTATTTGGGAAGTTCATCATCTGAGGCAATTGAGCTAAATTTTTTGATTAAGTTAAATGCTGAATTTTTAAAGAATAAGCTTAAAACAAAAATAATTTACAGAATTCATCCAAGAGCCGACAAAAGATTAATAAGTTCTATAAAACAAAAAAAATTAAAACAAGTTAAAATAGATGGAGAAAAAAAATATAAGAACATTCATTATATAGTTAAAAATTCTATATTAAATTTTAGTACCTCAATAACTACCGTATCACTTGAAAGTTTATTTTTAAAAAGGCCTCACTACATTTTTTTAGATAAAAATGATTATTCTTTTTACTCCAGTTATAATCATTATCTAATAGCTGACCATTATAAAGGTTTAAATAATTTTAAAGGTATAAAAATATTTTTTGAAGAAAAAAAATTTTTAAATCATATGATTAGTAAGGTAAAAAATTACTTAAAATCAAAAAATATAGATTTAATAAATACAGAAAAATTTGATCTATTTCATATAGATAATGGTAAAAATTTTGGTGAAAATTTAAATAGAGTATTAAATAAAGTTATATGATGAATTATAAATTTTTTAATAAGCATAATTTTTATAAACAAATTTTATATTTCTACATACCAATCAAAATTTTGATTGTTATTTCAGCGATATATGTGTTGCCGAATTTTTTTGATAAATATTATTTTGCAGATAATGATTTTCAAAATTATTATTCAAAGTGTTTAAAAAATTCTTTTAATTATTTATTTACAGAAACAATTTGTTTTTTAAATATTACTAATCTTTCAAATTGGAAAGCTATCCTAATAGCTTTTATTATTAATTTTATTAAAGATTTATTATTTTTATATGTAGCTGATAAAAAATTATCAAAAAATTATTATCTAATTTTTTTTATTTTTATAATTATTCATCCTTACTTAAATATACATTATTTTAAACTTTCAACAATAATATTTGCCAACCTTGTTGTTTCACTTATTTTATTTGAGATAGAAATATTAAAAAAAAAATCAATATTCTTAAACATTTTTTTATTTATATTGTCAGGTTTTAGAAATGGAATATTTTTTCTCGTTTTATTATACGAATTATTTAATTTTTATTTTATATTATTAAAATCAAAATCAAAATTTTTAAAAATTTCTATCACGATAATTTTAATTTTATTTATCTTAATATTTTTGAATTATTTTTTAAGGATTGATTACCTAATAAAAAGTATTAATCATACAAAATCATATTACTTAAATTATTTTAATATTTATGATTTATTAATATTTATTCCATTTGAATTTTTAAGAATAATATTTTCTATAATATTTTTATCTATTTCACATTTAATTATGCTCTTAGGTTTTAGAGAAAAAGCATTTACTGAATTTGAAACATATTTCTCAAACATAAATAGCATTCAATTCTTGGAAATATCGGTTTCTATTATATTTTTCTTTATCCATGCAATAGGGATATTTTATTTTTTTAAATTGAATAATAAAAAAGTATATTTTTTTACTTTTCTATTATCTTTATTACCATTCCTATTTTTAGTGTCACATTTAAGATATTTTATGCCATATATTCCATTAGCATTACTCGGATTTTGTATGTACTTAGAGAAAAAAAATCTATTAAATAAATTTTATCAATGATTTTTATACCAACATTTAACCCAAGTAATAATCTAATAAAAACTTTAGAAAAATTATTAAAAAGGATCGAAGCGAAAAATATTATAATTGTTAATGATGGTTCAAATTCTGAAGATAGTAAGAATGTTTTAGATATAATAAAAAAAAATCATAAAGATATAATAGTTATAGATTTAGGATCTAATAGGGGAAAGGGATATGCAATTAAAGAGTCTCTTAAATATTGTAAAAAAGAAAATAAAAATTTTGCTTTATTTATTGATGATGACGGTCAACATGATTTTGAAGACATTATTCTCATTTTTAAAGACTATTTTGGAAGCAAAAAAATTGTAATTGGACAAAGAGTTTTAAGTTTTAATAAACTTCCAATAGCAAGTTATATAGGAAACAAAATTTCTTCAATCATATTTTTTCTTGTTACAGGAAAAAACATAGTTGATACTCAATGCGGGCTAAGGTTAATACCAAAAAATTATTTTGATTTTGGGATTAATTTAAAAAGTGAAAAGTATGACTTTGAATATGAGTTTTTGATTAAGTGTTCTTTAAATGATGATCTTGAAGTAATTCCAATAAAAACAATTTATTTTAAAAAAAATAAAGATTCTAGATTCAAGAAATTTGAGGACTCAATAAAGGTACTGAGTGTAATATCATCAACAATTTACCCAAAAAATAAAATATTTTTTGTAGATATTTTAATATTTATTTTTTTACAATTTTTAAATTTTAATTTCATTTATTCATCAATAATTGCTAAAGCTTTATCTAGCATCTATTTTTTGAATACAATTAGCAATTTAATTAAATACAGTCCAAAAAAAATATTAAAAGTAATTTTATTATTTTTATTAACCATTTCTTTGATTAACTTATTATCTCCAATTTCTATTTCTTTAAACATAATTATTTATTTGATTCTAAATTTTTGTTTTTCAATTATAAATTTTAGAATATTTTATAAAAAATGATATGAAAAACACATTATTAAAATTTTCCCCAACATCATTTCTAAAAATTTATCTAGATATAAAATTCTTTTTCAACAATTTATTTAATAATTACATTTCAAATGATAAAAAATTTTTTGATTTTAGGATTAAAGACTCAAATATATTTTTTGGTTATCATGATAAAATAAATTGTTTTGAAAATAAAATTTTATTTCATGAAAATTTTAAAAAAAACTTTTATGTTGGGTATATCTATAAAAACAAATTTTATAGATTAAAAAAAACTGAATTATGCTCTTGGCAACTCGGTTCACAATTACAATGGATAAGTCAAAAGAAAATTATTTTTAATTGTTATGAAAACAATAAGCCAAAATCTGTAGTATATGATATTTTATCTAAATCCAAATTCAAAACTTATAATTATCTTATATATAATCTTTGTAACCAAAAAAAAAAGTTTGTTTCTTTAGATTTTAATAAACTTTATATTTATAGAAAAGGGTACGGTTATAAATTAAAAGGTAAAAAAAATTTTAATATATCATTAAATGATACACTTAAAATTGTAGATTTAAAAAATGGAAAGATTCTCCATGAAATTTCAAACGATTTAGTTTGTAAAAAAATTAAGAAAAAAAAAAATCAACATATGTATTTTAATCATGCAACATTTTCACCCTCTGGTGATGTAATACTTTTTTTTTTAATCGATGGTGCAAATATTTCCAGAGAAATTTATGTTATTTTGTATCATTTAAAAAAAAAAAAAATTCAATATGTAAAAAAAATAAAAAATATTTCACATTATTGTTGGCTTGATAATAAAAATATTATTTATACAAGTTTAAAAAAAAACTATAAATGTGATTATATGATTTATAATTTCCATAAAAAAAAAAACTTAAAATTAGGATTGAATATTAAAATTGACGGACATCCGATGATAAATCCTAAGAAAAAAAATTTAGTTTTAACTGATACATATCCAAATAAATTTGGTTTCCAAAAATTAATTGTATTTGATTTATTAAAGAAAAAAATAATTTGGCAAACAGATTTAAAATTTTCTACGCATTTTTTATTTGGAGAAAGATGCGATCTTCATCCTAAATGGAGTGATGATGGAAAAAAAATTGTTGTTGATTATGCCATTAAAAATCAAAGATTAATTAGATCTTATGATTTTCCTTAATTAGTATACTTTTATCTTTTATCTCAATTATTGTGTCACAATATTTAAAATTTTCAATTTTGTGAGATATCATAATAATTGTTAACTCATCTTTCTTTTTTAACAAAGTTTCAATAATTTCATTTTCGGTTGAATTGTCTAAAGATCGTGTTGCTTCATCCAAAATTAATATTTGAGATTTTCTATAAAATGCTCTTGCAATACCAACTCTTTGTAGTTGTCCTCCAGATAAATTTATTCCTTTTTGACCAACTTTTAAGGATAAAAATTTTTCATCAATGATTTCATTGTTAGAAAAAAACTCAGCTTCTTGGAGAGCTTTTTTAATATTCTCAATTTTGTGATTGTTTAAATTTTCACTCTCTTCTAGTGATACATTTTCTTTTATATCAGAATCAATTAAGTAAATATCCTGAGGCACATATGAAATAATATTTTGAAATTGGTTTAAGGAATCATAGATATTTTGATCGTTGACAATAATCTCACCTTTCGAAGGTTTTAGTAGACCTAAAAGCAAATTTATAAAAGTTGTTTTGCCACTTCCACTTTTTCCATGGATACCAATAAACTTATTTTTCTGAATTTTTAAATTTAAATTTTCAAAAATGTAATTTTCATTGTTGTAGGAAAAATTAATATTTCTAAATACTTGTTCTTCAAAACGAAATTTTTTCAAGGTTAAATCATTTTTATTAATTGGTTTTTCAACACTAAGTAAATTTGAATTTAATTCCTCTATCACTGGCGAAGAAAACTTTATATCCTGAAGCGAAACAAAGACTTTGTTAAATGACGGTATTAATTTAAACATTATTGCAGTTAAAAAAGTTATATTCGCAATAGAATTTGAGAAATCTTTTTGTTGAATTAAATAAATTAACATAGAAATAATAATAATAAGAAATACCCATTCAAAAATTATTCTTGGGAGTGACTTAAAAAAATTATGTTTAAAAAGTGAGTTGTTTGTTTTTTTTGAAAAAAACTTAAATTTATTCAAAAAAAGATTTTGTTTTTTTAATAATATAATATCAATTATTAGACCAAAAGCATCATTAATTGTTTTTAACTGATTACCAATATTTCTTTGTCTTTCGTAACCTAGTTTAGATGTACTTTTTTTTATCATTTTGAAACAAAAAAATGAAAAGACAGTTAAAAATAAAAGTGAAAGTATTATTACAGGTGATTGAGTAAAAATCGTTAATAAAGCTAATGCTAAAATGATTAATATTTCAGACACAATTATAAGGTAGCTACTTATTGCTACTGAAAATTGATCAATTTCTGAGGTTATATTTCTTAAAAGATAAGAAGTGTTATTTTTAAAAAAAAAACTTAATTCTTTGTTTAAATAATTTCTAAAAGTAATTGTCTGAAGTCTATATTTCAGACTAAATGTGAATTTATGTAAAAAATAGTAGAAGATTATTACAAAAATATATTTTGCTGAAAATAAAGTAAAAACTGATGCTAAAATTATTAAAATAAATTCTTTATCTGAAGCATTGTTAAGTATTTCTAGATTAAGGAATTCTCTAAGTGTAATTATATATTCACTATCAACAACTATCTTAATTAACGGTATAATAGAGCCAATTGATATTGCTTCTGAAAAAGCAACCAAAGTAATCATAATAATTAAAAATAAAAATTTTTTTTTTTCTTTATTGTTTAAAAGTTTTAAAAAATTACTTAGAGTATTCATTTTTTATAATAATTCTTAAACCATTTTACAAAATTTTTTATACCATCTTCAATTTTTGTTTTTGGCATGTAATTAAAGTCAACTTTTAATTTATTGGTTGATGAATATGTGTCAACAATATCGCCCTTTTGTAATGGAAGTCGCTTTAATTTTGCTTTTTTACCTAAATATTTTTCTAAAAGTTTAATATATTTCATCAAAGCAATTGGTTTTTCACTACCTATATTGTAAACTTGGAATAAACCATTTGCTGATGAGGATGGATCATGATTATTATTATTTTTTTTCAGCGATAATTTCTTTCTTTTTTTTATTACACTGATGATACCATTAACTATATCGTCAACATAAGTGAAATCTCTTGTGTGGTTGCCATAGTTAAATAACTCTATTTTTTTATTGTTAGAAATATTTTTTGCAAACTTTAATAATGACATATCGGGTCTTGACCATGGTCCGTAAACTGTAAAAAATCTTAATCCTGTAGTCCTCATTTTATACAGAACACTATAAGAATGAGCCATTATCTCGTTAGATCTTTTAGTTGCTGCATAAAATTGAATAGGATGATCTGCGATATTTTTTTCTTTAAATGGCATTTTTTTATTTGCTCCGTAAACACTACTAGTACTTGCATAAATTAAATGTGATATTTTATGGGTTCTGCATGAGTCAAGAATGTTAAAAAAGCCAATCAAATTTGCTTTAGCATATGCTCCAGGATCTATTAAAGAATATCTAACACCAGCTTGTGCTGCTAAGTTAATTACAATATCAGGCTTGAATTTCTTAAATAATAAGTGAACTCGATTATAATTAGAAATATCAACTTTCTTAAAAGAAAATTTTTTATAATGTTTTAAAATTTTAATTCGATCTTTTTTTAACTTAACTGAGTAATAACTGTTCAAATTGTCTATACCTAAAATATTATATTTTTTTTCAAGTAATTTCTTACTTAAATGAAAGCCAATAAAACCACCGGCCCCTGTGATTAATATTTTTTTCATGATTAAAATAACTCCATAAATTTATCAATATTATTTTTAATTTGATTTACTTGTTTATATTTGTTTAATATTTTTTTAGATTTATAGATTTGATTTATTCCTTCTGCAAATAATATAGGATTTTTTGTTTTAAATATAGTACCACTATTTCCTAATACTTCTTTTGAGCTTCCAAAACAGTCAGTAGCAATAATTTTTTTGTTTAATGTCATACCTTGTACTAGTACATTTGGATATCCCTCCCATCTAGAGGATAAAATTAGTAGCTTAGATTTTTTCAAATAATTAAATGGATTCTTTTTATATCCTAATAATATTACTTTTTTTTTTAAATTTAATTTATTTATTTTTTCTGTAATGGCCACTTTGTCAGGACCTTGACCAAGTATTATAAGATAACAATTCTTATTCTTTTTTTGAAAATGATAATATGAGTCGATTAGAAAATCATAATTTTTTTGATATGTAAGTCTCCCAATTGAAATTAGGTAGTTTTTTGGCAGGTTTTTTCTTAATTTAATTTTAGATAATTTTAAAATTTCTTTTATTTCTACAGGATTATTTATTACTTCAATTTTATGTTTTGGAACATTAAAATTATTTTTAAGATCATTAAAGATAACCCTTGTTGGAGAAATAATTATGTTACTTCTTTTATACAAAAGTTTTGCTGAAAATCTTAAAATTCTATTTGAAAAAATATTATTATTAAGTTTTTTACTTAAATGATTAGATTCTCTTATTATAACTTTAAAATTTGATAAAAATAAAATTTTTTTCAGTAAAATTGATATTAGATTGGAGTTTACAATAGTAGAAAATAAGTAGTCGGGTCTATATTTTAAAATTAAAAACATCAAATTAAAAAAACAGAACAAAGTTCTATTTTTTTTAAAATTAATAATTTTTACATTTTTATTGACGAAATTGATGTATTCACCTCGTTTATTTGCGAGAGCGAGCATAACATTAGGTTTTTTTAAGCATAAATTATTCGAAATAATTGTTATAACATTTTCTGCACCTCCTCCGTCTAAATTTGCATTAAAAATTAGGATCTTATTAGACACTTGGTTAAAGTTAATTATATTTTTTGCTCTCTTTGACCAAGTGTAATTATTTACAAGTTCATTATATGCATTATCTGTAATGCGTTTTTTAAAATCATTATTCGATTTTAATTTTTTTATTGCAGAGATCCACTCATCAATTTTTTTTGAGTTACACAAAATGCAATTTTCATTATTATTTAGAAATTCTCTTAAAACAGGCATATCACTTGTAATTATTGGTTTTTTAGTTGCCATATATTCAAATATTTTAAGTGGAGACATAAATTTTGAAGTTTCTAAAGCATTTTTTTCAAAATTTTCTAAAGTTGAACCATGAACATAAACCTTTTCTTGATACGGAGCTATCAAAATATCAAAAACAAAAGATAATTGTGAGGATTTATAGTGTTCCAAATAACCTATAAAAAAAACATTATCAGATTTAACTCTTGCTTTCCAAAATTTTATTTCATTTTGAGTTCCACCAACAATATAAAAATTATGATCTTTACATTTAAATGCAATGTCAATGATTAGATCTATTCCTCTTCCTCTAAATAATCCACCAATATAACCAACACTGTTTTTTTTTATTTTAAATTTTTTTTTTAAATATGAAATATTATTTACTAAAAAAACATTTGCAGCATCTCTGATAACTTTTATGGGTATTTCTTTAAGAGAAAAATTTTTTTTGATAAACTTTTCAAGACTTTCTGAGATGGTGATTATGCATTTAACTGATTTATTTTTTAAGGCTTTTTTAAAAAAAAATTTTGCGTATTTTTGAGGCGGACTATGAAGCTCCATCATGGATTTTATACCCATAAGTGACAATAAATAAGACGCATAAATATTTCTTGAATAGATAATATCATATTTATTTTTAATTAATAGAAACAGTACTTTAATGAAGTAAAAAGCTTCTCTTAAAAGTCCATTAGTTGATAAATTACAAATAATTACTTTAAGAAGATTTGATTTTTTTACATTGTAGTATTTATATATGTTCTTTACTTTAAAAATATCTGTTTTGTTATTTTGAGATACTACATGTACCTCATTTCCATACTTCACTAGCTCATTTGCTAATGACATTACATGAATACTATTGGCACTTCTTGATGGAATTTGTGACTGAGTTAAGTATAAAATTTTCAATTTTCTATAATTTTTTTTATTTTTTTCATAAAAAATAAACTATCATATTTATAATTTATAGATTTTTTATCATAAATTTTTGAAATCTTAATAATATTACTTTTTAGGGAGACTAAATTATTTGTTTTAAAAACATAACCATTTTGCCCTTTTGATATATAATTTTTTGTTCCACAGGTGTCGCTACACAATACGTAACATTTTCTACACAAAGCCTCAATAATACTGATAGGGGCTAAATCACCATCAGTTGCAAGAACAAAACATTTACTTTTGTCATAAAAATTATTCATATCTTTATGATTAATATTTAGTGAAATACTTACGTTTTTCTTTAATTTATATATTCTTATAATTTTTTTTAATTTTTTATATTCGTCTCTGTGTTCTTTATTAGATATTTCTGCAACAATCTTTACAGAAAAATTGTTTTTAATCTCACTTATTGCTTGTAAAAATAAATTATAATTTTTTTTCTTGTTAAGTTTCCCAACTAATAAAAAATCGTATTTTTTTTTTCTATATTCAATAATTTTTTCACTTACAAATGGGAGTAGAAAATACTTTTTTGGTAATTTTGCTTTTAGAAATAATGGAGATACGATTTTAATGTTTAAAAAATTAGTTAAAATCCAATAAATAGTTTTTTTGATAAAATTAAATTTCTTTAAATCGAATGAATTAATCTGGTTATATAAAATGATTTGTCTTTTGTAAAACTTTGACAAAATTAGAATATTTAAAAAAAAAAAAGTGTTATATGGTCTTATAATTATTACATCTGGCAAATTTTTTTTAAAATGATTTTTATATAAAATAGGTTTAGGAAGATAATATTTATTCATTTTGTTGCTCTCTGAGCTTATTATTTTCTTCAAAAATTTACTTATAAAACTTTCAGGGATTATATTGGATTTAACACATGAATAATTTTCATTAAAGCCTCTGTAAGCACAGTCTATAGATACATCATAATTATTCTCCAACAATACTTTAGTTGGATAAAACATATTTGTATGAAATCTTGGTAAAATAAATTTTATATGCATTGTTTCTTTTAATATTTATTTATATAACCAAACTAACTAATACCAAAATAACAAAATGAAAAGAAAAAAACTTTTAATTACAGGAGGATTAGGATTTGCCGGTAAACACTTTTACAAGTCTCAAATTAATAAGTGGAGTAAAATTATTGTTTTTGATAAAAAAACATATGCAGCTGATATTTCTTTTGTAAAAAAAAATTTTAGCAATAGAGATAAAATTGTTATTGCGGATATTTTGAATGTAAAAAAACTTGAAAAATATATAGATAAAAACACATGTATTGTTCATTTCGCAGCTGAAAGTCACGTGGATAACTCTTTTTCTACATCTCTAAAATTTACAAACACAAATACATTGGGAACACATAAGCTTTTAGAGGTATGTAGATTAAAACGACCATATAAAATTATTATAATAAGCACTGACGAAGTTTATGGAGAGTCAATTAAATCGTTCAAAACAGAAAATTCAAGATTACAACCTACAAACCCTTATTCTGCATCAAAAGCTGGAGCTGACTTAATATCTCAAACTTACATGACAACTTTTAAAATGCCGATTTGTATTTTAAGGCCCAATAATCTTTATGGTGAAAGACAATATAAAGAAAAAATAATTCCAGCTATTATAGATTCAATTGCATATAAAAAAGTTTTACGAATTCATGGAAAAGGAGGGACCATTAGAAGGTTTCTTCATGTTGATGATCTGAGCTCAGCTATTGAAATACTAATAGATAAATCAACTCATGGTGAAATTTACAATATAGGCGGAAAATACAAAACTAGAATAATAGATTTGATCAAATTATGTTTTAAGCTTTCTTCTCTAAAGATGAGTAAATTTTGTAAATTTGTGAAAGATAGACCATTTAATGATTATGATTATAAAATCAATGACAGTAAGATAAAGAAATTAGGATGGAAAGAAAAAAAGAACTTTAAAAAAGAAATTAAAAAACTTTTAGATAAAAAATCCGTTTTAAAATAATATGCATATATTGCACTTAATATCAGGCCTTAATAGTGGTGGAGCCGAAAGTGTTTTATTTAAACTTATAAAAAATGACAATGATAATAAACATAATGTAATATCTTTTAGTGAAGGTTTTTACTTATCGGAACTAAAAAAAAATAAAATTGATGTAAATATAATTAAATTAAATAATATTTTTTTTATAATAAATATCATAAGGTTGATTTTTCTTATTAAAAAAAAAAATCCAGACATAATTCAATCATGGATGTATCATGCAGATTTCATTACTATTTTTCTTAAACTTTTTTTTATCAAAAAAAAATTTTTTTGGAATATTAGAAATACTACACCACGATTAGAATGGTCAGGTCTTTTGACCATTATTTTTGGAAAGATATGCGCACTATTTTCATACATAGTGCCAAATAGAATTATTTCTTGTTCAAAAACAGCATTAATTGAACATTCAAACTTTGGATATTGTAAAAAAAAATTTAAATTAATTTTTAACGGATTTGACTCTAATACTTTTAAACCTAACTTAAAAAATAGAAAACTTAACAGAAAAAAACTTAAAATAGATGATGATGATTTTGTAATTGGATGCTTTGCTAGATATCATCCTCAAAAAAATCATAAAACTTTAATAGTCTCATTTGAAAATTTTTTTACTAAATATAATAAATCTAAACTGTTACTAATTGGAGAAAATTTACCTAAAATTTTATCTAAAAAAAATAAAAATATAATTATCTTATCCCCAACTAAAAAAATAAATGAAATGTATAATGTTATTGATTTATTTATCTTGCCTAGCATTGGGTATGAAGGTTTTCCAAATGTACTAGCTGAAGCAATGTTGAGTAAAGTTTATTGTTTAGCAACGAATGTAGGAGACTCAAAAAGAATTTTAGGAAAATATGGTAAGATATTTAAAAAAAAAAATCCTAAAGATCTTACAAAGAAAATTTTCGAATTTATAAAAAAAAGAAATTCATTATCTAAAATTAATTCAAGAGATTATGTTATTCAAAATTTTGGTATAAATGAGATGGTCAGACAATATAATGTTCTCTGGAATTCTAGATGATTAATTATATATTATTTTTTTTAATTCCACCATTGTTGATTTATATATTTAGTAAATCAAATACTTACAGAATATTTTCGTGGATCCTTGTTTTTTTCTTCCTTCTGTTTTTATCAACATTTCGAGATCAAATTGGATCCGATCAAGGTGATTATCAATTAACTTTTTCAAAACAATTTTATAATTTTGATCCAGAAGATTTTCCAACATATGAATTATTATACTCCTACATTGAATGGTTTTCATACAAATTAAAATTAGGCTTCCATGGTGTAAATTTTATGTGTGGTTTAATTTACTTGTTTGGTTTGATTATACTTATCAAGGATGAAAAAAGAAGTTGGCTATGCTTACTAATTTCTTTACCATATTTTTACTTTGCTGTTTCATGGGGTTTTTTAAGGCAGGGTTTATCTTTGGGATTTATTTTTATGGCTGTGTATTTTTATAAAAATAATAAAATTTTCAGCTCAATAGTTACATCTGTTTTATCAGTTTTATCACATAAATTTTCAATTATTTTTTTTCCATTTTTATTTTTTTCATATGTAAAAAATAAATCTATTAAAATAATAATCATTTGTTCAGGTATAATTATACTTTTATTTTTGTCGTATTATTCAATCTATATAAACAAAACTTATATAGAACAGTTTATAACAAATATCCCTAAAGAATATATTTCTAAGGGGTCATTATTAAGGTCAACAATGTCACTAGTTCCATCTGTAATATTTTTGTTAAGTAGAGAATATATGAAAAAATATAGTGATTATAATTTATACTTTTTTATCTCAATATTATGTATATTGTTATTCATTTTAACATTTTTATTTCCTATACCAGTTATGAGAATAGGCGTGTATTTTGGGTTCATACAATTTATTATTTTGCCTAGATTTGTTGACATCATTGATATTAAATTTCAAACAGCAACAATTTTATTTATAATTATTTCTTATTCATTTATTTTTATTTCTTGGTTACTATACTCACCTCATAAAGATCTGTGGCTACCATTTAAGTTATCATTTTAATGAATATCATTTTTTTTTCTAATTCATCATGGTCTATATACAATTTTAGAAAAAATTTTATCAGAGATTTTATTAAAGAAGGATATGATGTTTATATTGTTTCTAACAAAGATTATACGACGAAATATCTGAAAAAAATGGGTTGTAAGTTTATTGAATTGAAATTTAATACAACTCAAATCAACTTTTTTAAAGAGATAAAAAACTTTTTTGGTTTTTTAAAAATAGTTTTTAATATAAAACCTAAAGTTGTTTATAGTTTTACCTTGAAGCCAATTTTGTATTCTACTATTTCGTCTCGTATATCTAGATTTAAAGTTGTCAATACATTTGACGGTCTAGGAAGGTTGTATGATGATGAGAATTTTTTATCTTTTTTTTACTTAATGATATTAAAAATTTTTAATAAAAATATTCTAAAAATTATTTTGGTAAATAAAAAAGATTATAAATTATTTAAAAAAAAAAAAGTTGCTCCAATTAAAAAACTCTGCTTGATCAAAAGTGGTACAGGTATTGACACTAAACATTATGATTTTAGAAAAATAAATAATTTTAACGTTTTTCTATTTTTGGGAAGATTTTTACCATCCAAAGGAATCATAGAGTTTTGTGAAGCAGCGAAAAAATTTAAAAAATTGAATAAAAAGATAAAATTTTTTGCAGCAGGAAACTATAGCTCTGAGGATAAGAGTATTCTTCCAAAAAAAAAGCTTTTCAAATATAAAAAATTTGTAAATTTTTATTTTAATTTAAAAGATGTAAGAGATTTAATAAGTAATGCAACTTGTATAATATTACCTAGTTACTATAACGAAGGCCTGAACAGATCACTGATGGAGTCTTTATCTATGGGTAGAATTATAATGACAACCAATATTCCAGGATGTTATGAACTATTAAATAACCAAAGAAATGGATTTAAGATAAAGAGAAATGATGTTAGGTCGATCGGTAATAAAATAGACAAAGTGTTGAATTTAGAAAAAAAGAAAATTTATAGCATGTCAAAAATTTGTAGAAAATTTATATTAGATAATTACTCTGATAAAAAAATAATCAATAAGTATATTTATTTTACTAAATTAAGATGAATTTAAAAATCGGAATTATTGGTTTAGGTTATGTCGGTTTGCCCTTAGCTTTAGAGCTTGGAAAATTTTTTAAAGTCAAAGCATTTGATATTAATAAAATTAGAATTTCAAATTTAAAAAAAAATATTGATAGCAACAATGAATTCAAAAAAAAGAAATTGATAAGTAAGAATATTGATTTTACCTCTAATCCTAGAGACTTAGTAAAGGTAAATTTTTTCATTATTACCGTTCCAACACCTATTTTTAAAAATAAAAAACCTAATTTAAACTTTATAAAAAATGCATCATTAATTGTTTCAAAATTATTAAATCATAAATCAATTGTTGTTTTCGAGTCGACTGTTTATCCTGGATTAACAGAGGAATTTGCTTTGCCAATTCTCAAAAGTAAAAAAAATTTATATTGTCCAAAAAATGATTTAGATGAGAAAAAATTAATTAAAGAGGGTAAAAATTTTTTTTATATTGGTTACTCTCCTGAGAGAGTAAATCCTGGTGATAAAAAAAAAAATCTTCGAAATATCACAAAAATTGTATCGTCTAATGTAAGTACAAGTCTTAAAATAATAAAAGATGTTTATAAAAAAATAATAAAAACTAAAATCCATGTTGTAAAAAGTATAAAAATAGCTGAAGCAGCAAAAATAATAGAAAATACTCAAAGAGATTTGAACATTGCATTATTTAATGAATTCTCAATAATTTTTAATAAACTTAATTTAGACAGTCAAAAAATTTTCGATGCCGCAGAAACAAAATGGAATTTTCATCGTTACTACCCTGGATTAGTTGGAGGACATTGTATAGGAGTTGATCCATACTATCTAACTCATTTATCAATAAAAAAAAAATATAGACCAAAAGTAATATTATCCGGTAGGAGTGTTAATGATAACATGCATAATTATATTTTTATCGAAATAAAAAAATTATTTCACAAAAAAAAAATTAATATTACAAAATCTAAAATTTTAATTTTAGGTTATACATTTAAAGAGAATTGTGGTGATATAAGAAATTCAAGAGCAATAGAGTTATCGAGGAAATTTTCAAATATTGCAAAATCCACATATGTATATGATCCAATTGCTTCAAGAATGATAGATAAAAAAGATAAGATCAAATCTCTTGCTTTTATAAAAGGAAAATTTGATTTAATTATAGTAGCAGTCGGTCATGATAAGTTTAAAAATTATTCAAAAGGATTTTTAAAAAAACACCTAAAAAAAAATAGTATTTTTGTTGATTTAAACAGGATTTACAAAGGAGATATAAAATCAGACTTTAGTCTATAAAAAATGATATATGCATGTCTCATTATATTAAATCTAGTTTTGTATTTTAAAAATGATTTAATCAGTAAAATATTTTGTATATATGATAAGCCTGATAATTTAAGAAAATTTCAAAAAATCCCAATTCCAGTCTCAGGGGGATTGTTTTTATTCATAAACCTTTTTTTAATATTCATATACCTATTATTTTCAAATCAACTTTCATCACTAATGTTTATTAACACTGATGAACTTTTATTAAATTCATTTTTTATTTTAGCCTTTTGGCTTGTTGGAGTCTTGGATGATAAATATGAATTAAAAGCTGTAAATAAGATTATTTTAATGATTTCTGTTATTTCAATTTACGTTTTCTTTTCCGAATTTAGTTATGTGAGATATCTTTATTTTGAAAATGGACTAAGTATAAATTTATATTATATTTATTTTTATTTTACAATTTTTTGTATATTTACTTTAACTCTTACCCTAAATATGTACGATGGCATAGATGGTCAGTCTTTAATTTTATATATTTTTCTAAGTATTTACCTTTATGTATTTCATCAAATTGAGTTTTGCTCATATTTAATATTACCTTTGGTATTTATTTTAATCTTAAACCTTCAACAAAAAATTTACCTTGGTGATAATGGAGTAATGCTTTTTTCGTCGGTTTTATCTATTTTATTAATAAAGTATAACTTTTTAAATCCCGCATCAATATTTGTTGAAGAAATTTTTTTGATATTAATAATACCAGCCCTAGATTTAATAAGATTGTTTTTCTATAGGATCTATCGTAAAAAAAGCCCAATATCAGCAGACACCAATCATATTCATCATTTAATTAACAAATTTATAACAAAAAAAAAATATATATCTTTTTCAGTTGTATTTTATTTAGTCTTGTTGTTTGGAATTTTTATTGAGGTAAAATTTGCTTATTTAATTTTTTTTATTTTTTTATTTTATTCTTTTATAATTTTAAAGTGTTCAAAATATATATAAAACTCAATTAGTTGACTGTTTCTTAAAACTGATTTCAAAAGAATATAAAATTAGACTAAAAAGTATGAAAAAAAAAAAGAATTTATAAAAATATGAATTTTCATTAATATTATTTGTTATTTTACTTATCTTAATATTATCATTTATGAATGAGATATAATTTTTTTCCTCGTCATACTTTTCAAGTAAATATGACTTTTGTTTACAATCATTATATTCCTTTTCATTTAATATTGATATATCACAACCTTCAAAAGAAAATACAGAGTTTTCATAATGATTTATTATTTCTGATTTTTCAACAAAATATCTAATTGGTATTTTTATTATTTTTTCTTTGGAATTTGTATATTCAGATAATTCAGTTCTTACTAGAAAACTTTTGTTATCTTGAGAAATTATACTTTTGTAAAAACTATTATATATTCTGCCAAGTATTACATCTTGAACATGTGGGTTGCCGAAATCATCTTTTCCCATGAATTTTTCCCCAATTCTATTATCAATAAGCAAATTAAATTCAAAAAAATTTAAATTTTTTTGATCTTTGTAAATTTCCATAAAAAAAAATGAAAAAATAGATGCAAAGATTGATGACAAAACTAAATTTTTAAATAATAGCAATTTATTTTTTTTTGATAGCATTTTTTTTAAATTATTATATTTGTTTAATTAATATATAAAATGTTTTTTAAAAAATTTAAAATTAAAAAAGTTAAAGATGATCGTGGTATAATCGAAATCTTTGAAAATGAGGAAAAATATAATTTTAAAATAAAAAGAATTTTTTATATACATTCAAATTTTAAGAATTTAGTAAGAGCCGATCATGCGCATAAGCTAACTAAACAAATACTTATCTGTTTAAACGGATCAGCAAAATTAATACTTGATAATGGTAAAAAAAAAAAAATTTTTAAGATAAAAAAAAATGGACCTGCAATTTTTGTTAAAACTGGTGTTTGGCATATTTTGAAAGAAATGACCAAAGACTGTTTGCTTCTGGTTTTATGCGACCAAAAATATAATAAAAGAAAAGATTATATTAATAATTATAAAGAATTTTTAAAATTATATGGATAAAACTTTCTTATATTTTTTTATCAATACTTTCTCGTTGTAATTTTTCTTTATATGGGCGGATGTATTTGTTTTTAATTTTTTTAAATTATTTTCAAATAAATGATCACTTAAAATTTTTTCAATTTGATGATACTTAAAATTTTCTAAAACATAACCGCAATTATTTGATATCATTTCTGATGAATAATTTGCTATAGGAACACATTTTGAAATCATCGATTCCATTATTGAGTAGGACGTGCCCTCAGGTACGTTAGATAGATGAAAACTAGTATCAAAAAGTGAATACAAACTACATACATCTTCATTATCAACTCCATCTAGATTTAAAATCAAATTCCTAATTTTATTTTTTTTTTTAAATTTAATAAGTTTTTTTTTAAAATATAAATCAGTTGCTCCCGCAATATAAAAAATTATTTGATCATTATATTTAAAAATTCTAGAAAAATTTAAAATATGATCTATCCCTTTTGAAACAGTTACTCGACCAATAAAACACACTTTAAGTTTATATTTTTTCAAATTTTTCTCTAATTTTTTAAATTTATTGTTTTTAATGTTTTGTTTTTTTTTTATACACAAGGGTATAAAAATTCCTTTTTTTTTTAGTGTAGATTTTAAAAAATAATACAAAATATTGCTTGAGTAATAATTTTTGACAAATTCAGAAGAATAAATAATTGATGATTTTTTTCTATTTCGGATTTGATTTATAGATACTAATTCTCTTAAGTATTTTTTAAATAAAACTGGAAAGTATATAAAATTATGAAGTAACTTAGTTAAAAAAAAACTTTTATTGGAAAAATTTGCGGAAAAGGGACAATGAATAGAATATAAAAAATTTGATAATTTAAAATTAAAAAGATCTTTTTCTAGTTTGTAAAATTGATTAAAAATGAAATAATTTTTTGAACTGTCCTTAATATAATTGCTTAGTAGTATTGAAAATTTTTTATCAAAGACCTCTGGATTGTTATTTGGTAAAACTATGTATTCTATATTGTTAATCTTTTTTTTTATAATTTCTTTTTGCCCCTCAGTCAAAGCGGTTGAAACTACAAAACATTTAATCCCATTGACTTTAGATAATATTTCGGCTGTCTTATCTTCATAAAAAGACATTTTCATATTTCTATGTAATCTGCATGATCTTGATATAAAAAAAATATATTTCATTTTAATTAGTTTTTTGTGTTATACAGAAAAATAGCTCAATTGAAATTATGATTATATGATAAATAAAAGTTTAAAATTATACGAGAAATTATCACTTACAAATGTTTCATTTAATAACAATTTTATTAAAAACACAAAAAAAATACTTAATAGTGGTATATATATTAATGGTCCATTTAGTGAAAATCTTGAAAAAAGATTTTCTAAATTTATCGGTGTCAATTACGCAATAAATGTTTCAAATGGTCTTGATGGTTTAATTTTAGGTCTAAATGCTTTTAAATTAATCAGAAAAAAAAAAAATTTAAATGAGGTTATTGTTCCAGCTAATACTTATATCGCATCAATTCTTTCAATTATCCATGCTGGCTTAAAGCCTATTTTGGTAGAACCAAACATTGATGATTATAACATTGATCTTGAATTAGCAAAAAAAAAAATTTCAAAGAATACGTTAGCGATTATGCCAGTCCATCTTTATGGAAGACCAGTTGATTTTAGAAAATTAAATTATTTTAGAAGAAAAAAAATTTTTATTATTGAAGATGCTTCGCAAGCTCATGGTGCACATATTAATGGAAAAAAAGTAGGCTCAATTGGTGATTTGGGTGTATTCAGTTGTTATCCTGGAAAAAATATGGGGTCAATAGGGGATGCTGGCATTATTACAACAAATTCAAAAAAATTATTTATGATTACTAAAACTCTTAAAAACTATGGCTCTAAAAAAAAATATTTTAATGACTACATAGGTTTTAATAACAGAATGGATGAGATCCAGGCTGCATTTTTAATAGAAAAATTAAAAAAATTGAGAAAAATAAATTCAAATAAAATTAAAATAGCCAAAACTTACGATAAATATTTAAATAGTAAATTTATAAAGCCTAAAATTGATAATTTTCATAATGTATTTCACATTTATCCAATAAGAGTGAATAAAAGAAATAAATTTATAAAATATTTAAAAAAACAAAAAATACCTTTTAATATTCATTACCCTATAGCACCTCATAAACAAAAAGCTTTGAGAAAAATTTTTGGTAAAAAAATTTTACCAATTACTGAAGAGATACATAAAACTACTATTAGTTTACCAATTGCCCCATATATTCCAAAAAAAAAAATTAAAGAATATTGTCTAAAAATTAATAAATATAATGATTAAAAAAAAAAATATTTTGTTTTTTGGTGCTAATAAGAATTCTCCAGCTTACAAATTTTATTGTCAATCATTTTCAAAATTAAAAGATTACAATATTGAGTATGAATTAGATGAAAAAAAAATATTAGATCGATATTACAAATTTATTTTTTTACATACTGGTTATAATAAAAAATTTGACTTAACTAAATTTAAAGGAACTTCTAAGTTTATTCTGGTTGAACCAAGAACTGCTCACTTTAACAGCATAAATGATTTTGATTTTTTAATAGTAAATAGTTTTGAAACTCAACTATTTTTTTCTAAATTCTACAAACCATCTTTTATTTATCCACCAATTTATCAATATGATATTTCAAATATAAAAAATTTAAATGATTCAAAAAAAATAAACCTGGTCTATCATGGTAACGGAAAACACATTAGATTATTTGAGAAAAAGCTAAATTATGTGTTGAAAAATTTAAAAAATGAAAAAGAGATTGATCTACATTTAATTTATGACTTAGAAAAAAAAAAAATTAAAAGCTTAATTGAAACTAAAAATATTAATATTTTTCACTACCAACACTCACATGCTGTAATTAGTGAAGTTTTATCTAAAGCTGATATTGGTCTTGTACCGCAATTAATACCCGAAAATAGAAGTTTTTTGAGTTATTTTGATTTTATAAAAAAAGTAAAGTATTTCACAGAATTAAAAAGTGAGTACATCCTTAGATTTAAAGAAAACTCTAATTTAGGAAGACATTTAGTTTTTTCACAATTTAAAGTTCCAATAATTACTGATCCAACAATTTCTTCGATTTTTTTTTTGACAGAAAATTATAAAAAATTTTTAGCTTATAATAAATTTGATTGGCTCAATTCGATTAATTTTCTTATCAACAACAAGAAGTTAGCAGACAAATATGGTGAATTTTTACAAAACAAATGGAAAGAAAACTTCAGTCACGAAGTATTAAATGAGAAATTAATTAGCAAAATTGAAGATTTATGAGAATAATTAATTATTTAAATATTATTATTTGGTATTTATTTAATTTTAAATTTCTTCCTAATCTATTTTTTCTTATAAAAAACAAGATTATGGAACTTATTTTCAGTGAGCATAAAAAACCAATCTATGAGGAGAATTTAAAATTTTCACATCATAATTTCTTTTTTAAAAAAGAATGTATAAAAAGTCTAAATTTCCAGACTGAAAAAATTTATTTAGATAGTTTAAAAAAAAACAAGAAAAAAGTTAAAAGTTTTGGAGGAGAGGCAGACCTTAGTTTATTACATAGTATATGTAACAAAATTAAGTCAAAAAACATTTTTATTTTAGAAACAGGTGTTGCATTGGGTTGGTCATCATTAGTTTTTCTTTTTTTTTTAAGTAAAAAAAAGGGACAACTCTTTTCTATTGATATGCCATATATCAACAAAACGAATTTTGATTATGTTGGTGCAGCAGTTCCAGATGCATTAAAAAATAAATGGCAACTTTACAGATTACCAGATTTTCAAGGACTTAAAAAAATTCTTAAAAAAAAAATCAAATTTGATTTGATACATTATGATAGTGATAAGTCTTATTATGGGCGAAAAAGATCTTATGAAATCCTATGGTTTCTCTTGAAAAAAAAAGGTTATTTTATATCTGATGACATTTCTGACAATCTTGCTTTTTTAGATTTTGTTAGAAAAAAAAAACTTATTAAAAATAAGAATTATTATATTTTAAAATTTAAAAGAAAATATATTGGAATTGTAAAAAAATGAAAATTTTAATTGTTGGAAAAAATAGTTTTTTATCAAAAAACTTACAAATTAAAGATAGTGTTAAAATTTCTCATCAAGATATAGAAAAGGTAAACTTGAATGAATTTGATAAACTAATATTAATTTCTTTTCCTCCCGTTTATAAAAAAAAAAAGGAAAACCACTTTTCTTTTGAAAAAAAATTGTTCGATAAATTTATACAAAAAAAGATTGTTTACTTTTCAACTCAAAAAGTTTATCCTTATGAATTAAATTGTAAAGAAAATGGTAATTTATCGCCAGATTCTTATTATGGAGAAAATAAACTTAATATAGAGAATCTTATAATAGAAAGAACAAAAAATTTTCAAATATTTAGAATTTCAAGTGTTTTTTCGAGTAATGATTTTTCAAAATATTCTTTTTTTTCTCAATTGAAAGAGAATTGGAATAAAAAAAAAGAAATTGATTTTGATATTAGCTTAAGTAGTGTTAAAGATTTTATCACATTAAATCATCTAAATTATATATTTGATAAGATAATAAACTCTAAAAATTATGGTATTTACAATATTGGATCAAAGTATGGTGTTTCTATAAACGAGATTTTAAACACAATTTTCAATGAAAAACTTCCTATTAATATCAAAGAGGTTAAAAGTTTGATAAAATCAAGAACATTAGATAACACTAAAATTTGTAGTCTTTTAAATTTAAATGCCAGAATTATTCATGAAGAAACAAAAAATCAAATATTAAATTTAAAGTTATAAATTAGAATTATGGTTCACTTATTAATTAACAATATAGGCTTATGTCATTAGTTATTATTACTGGTTCAACTGGCTTAGTCGGTTCTGAGGCTGTAAGTTTTTTTTGTAACAAGGGTTTTGACGTTTTAGGTATCGATAATAATTTGAGAAAATTTTTTTTTGGTCAAGATGGTTCAACATTATGGGTAAAAAATAGATTATTAAAATTTCATAAAAACTTTAAAAATTTTTCTTTAGATATTCGTAATAGCGAAGGTGTAGAAAAATTATTTAAAAGATATAAAAAAAATATTTCTCTTATAATTCATTGTGCAGCTCAACCGTCACATGATTATGGTAAGAATAATCCACAAATTGATTTTAAGGTAAATGCTCAGGGAACTCTAAATTTGTTAGAATTGACAAAAAAATATTGTTCAGATGCACCTTTTATTTTCATGTCAACTAACAAGGTTTATGGTGATAATCCAAATAAATTAAGATTTGCAGAAACAAAAACAAGATGGGAATTGAGTAAAAAAGATAGGTTTTATCAAGGGATAAAAGAAAATTTTTCAATAGATAATTGTACCCACAGTTTTTTTGGAGTTTCAAAAACATACGCAGATTTAATTGTTCAAGAATATGGAAAAAATGTCGGACTTAAAACAGTTTGTTTTAGGGGAGGTTGCATCACAGGCCCAAATCATAGTGGTGCAAAGCTGCATGGTTTTCTATCTTATTTAGTCAAGCAATCTTTATTTACCAAAAAATATGCTTTAATTGGTTACAAAGGAAAACAAGTTAGAGACAATTTGCATAGCAATGATTTAATAAATTGTTTTTGGGAATTTTACAAAAAACCTAGAAAAGGTGAAGTTTACAATATTGGCGGTGGGAGGAATTCAAATTGTTCTATTTTAGAGGCACTAAGTATTGTTGAAAAAATCGCAAAAATTCAGATAAAAAAAAGAATATTAAAAAAACCAAGAGTTGGTGATCATATATGGTACATTTCAAATACTTCTAAATTTAAAGAACATTATCCTAAATGGCAACAAAAATATAATACGGAAAAAATAATTAAGGAGCTTATAGAAAATCTTAAACTTAATAATTAGTATTCAATTTTTCTTGAATAATACAAAGCTATTAGTGAAGGTATTTTTTACGAATAAACTTATTCCATATAAACTGTTTAATTTCAGAATATAATGATTACTTATTTTTAGATTATATTTTTTTGCTAAAAACTTGAAGACTTTTTTATTATACAAATTGATGTGTTCTAATGGAAATAAAATATTCTTATAGGAATGTTTATTTAAAATTTCTTTTTGTAGGTGTAAAAACGAAGACGGTACTTTGATTAATAGGAATGAATCTTTTTTAAGCACGGATACTAATTTTGAGAATTCTAGTTCTGGAAAATTAAGATGTTCAAAGACTTGATTGGAATAAATAAAATCGTACTCCTTATTAAGATCAATTTCTCTTAAAGTATTAATTTTACAGTCATTTAAAAAATTTAATCTAGTTTTTGAAATTTCAATACCCTCTACATCATAATTAAAACTTTGAGCCAATCTTGACCAAAAACCCCAACCACAACCAAACTCTAAAATTTTAATATCCCTAGATTTTTTTTTGTATAGTTTGCTAATCAAATTCATATCTTGAATATATTCTTGAAAATTTTTAAAGGATAAATTTTTTTTTTTATTAAAACTTTCTTTTCTATCTATTATTTCTTCGTATAATAAAATAGATAATTCTTCATTACAGATGAATTTCTGGAATTTAAGAGAGCATTTTTCACATTCTAAAATTTTATAATCATAATATTCATAAATACTCTGGGGGAGTTTTTTATTATAATATTCTTCTAAAAATTTAATGATTGTTTGATTATCGACCTTATTTTTAAAAATTTTTAATTTTTTATTATTACAAATTGGACAACTTTTTCTTTCTATAAACATTTTAAAAAAAAATATTTGATAAATAAATTTCTTTTTTACTAGGATAATTTTTTTTATCTATATCTAGTGGTAAATTATTTATTTTTGTCTCTTTTTTTAAGATCAAATCATTTCTGATAAAAGAAAATTCCATTACTTTTGGAATTTTGTAATTTGCAAATTTTGTATAACCACAACAATTATTTGGATGAATATGACATATTGTAAAGTTTTTAGTGATTTTATTAAAAACATTATCTAAAATCCTTATTCCAAACATTGTTTTTAGAAAATCAAAATCATGAAATTCAATCAATAAAATTTTAAATTTTTTCAAGGTTTCTAAGGATGAATTTAAAATAACATCAATTTCTGAACCTTCTATGTCCATTTGTAGTAATAAATTTGTGTTATCTTTTGCATAGGTATTAACCCAAAAGTCTAGAGTTATATTATTTTCATCTGTATAGCTGTTAAGGTTTTTTTTGATAAAACTAAAATTTTTGTTTGATGGAGCATCAACATTCTTATCTGCAAGAAAACATTTTATATTTCTAGCACTGATTTGTTTTTCAAATTCACTTGTATGTCCCACACCTGGTGAAAAACAAAAATCAATTTGATCAAGAATATTTGGCAAAACATATCCGCCATCACTTTCTGGGCCTACTCGAATTAGCTTGTATCCAGTATCGAATATTTTTAATTTATTAAAAAATTGTTTGTATAATTGTTCTCTTATAGGCCCAGACGTCCTAAATATTGCTAAGTAAAATAATGAAAAAAAAAATTCTACAAACCTTTTAAAATTTTTAATCATTAAATATTAATGTTTCAGATTATGTGATATATTACTTTTATTGATCATTTAATCAATGTAATTAATTAAATTTGTAGGTTAAATTAAATTTGAGCAAGATGTTTAATAAACTTCTTTTGAATAAAAAAAATAATTTATTTTATATTCAATCAATATTATTCATACTTTTACCCCCGTTATTGATTACAGGTCCATTTTTAAGTGATCTTGCAGTTTCAATTATTGCAATATTCTTTTTGATTACCTTATTTAAAAAAAAAGAATTAAACTTCCTAAACAATAATTTATTTAAAGTTTTTTTAATTTTTTGGATATACTTGATTTTGAATAGCTTATTGCAGAATCAAAATTTAGACTCACTAAGAATATCTTTTTTTCATATCCGATTTGGATTATTTTCTTTCGCAATATTCTATATTTTAAAAAATGAACCTAAACTACTAAAATATTTTTTTTACTCCTTATTAATATCAATGACTGCATTATTTATAGATGGTTTAATACAATTTTTTTTTGAAAAAAATTTATTAGGTTTTGAACTTGCATCAGGGCCCCGTGTTAGTAGTTTTTTTGGAGATGAATTAATTCTTGGTAGTTATGTAGCTAGATTGTTACCAATTTTGACCGGAATTTTTATCTTAATTTATATGCAGTCAATTAAAAAAAACTTAATCATTTTTTTTTCAATTTTTTACCTGTTTTTAGAGGCACTTATATTTATAAGTGGCGAGAGAACAGCTTTTTTTTATTTTATATTATCCTCTATTTTTATTTTTTCCCTAGTTTCTAATTTTAAAAGAATAGGAATTTTTATTGCAGCACTTTCTATAATTTTTGTTATCCTAGCACTTAATTTAAATCCCTCTTTAAAAGATAGAATGTATAAGCTGACACTTACTGAATTAGATATTCAATTTCCTAAAATATTTTTGGATTTTGTAATGACTAAGGATGATCTGAACAAAGATGAAATTAATTTAACTTTTGGAGGTTTAGAAGAACAGTTGGAGATTTACAATAATCTTACTCTTGAAACAGTACAACGATCATATGATTTAGGACTTATAACAGAATCTCAGAAATTAATTTTGGAGAAAAAATTAAAAGAAAAACGGAAAATAATAATTTTTTCAGAACATCATACTGAACATTTTACATCCGCTCTTAAGATGGTTAAGGATAACCTTTTTTTTTGGTGTTGGTGTGAAAAATTTTAGAACAAAATGCAAAGAGCCGAAATATAGAGTTAGTGACACGTCGTGTTCTACTCATCCACACAATTCATATGTTCAATTATTGACAGAGACAGGCCTTTTTGGATTTATTTATTTTTTTTCTTTTTTTTGTTTTTTTTTATTTTATGTTTATAAGCATATTAGTTTAGGGTTTCAAAAAAAAGTTTTTTTAAGCAATTTTGAAATATGTATGTTAGCTGCAATTTTAATTACACTTTGGCCCTTAGCTCCAACTGGGAATATTTTTAATAACTGGTTAAATATCATTTTTCACATTCCTGTAGGCTTTTTTTTGTGGAGTAGAAAAAAAGGTATTAAAATAATTAATTTATAACTTTACAAAAAAAAATAATCATATATTTATTTCTTGCCTGGTGATTATTGCGAAAGGGTAATACCCGATCCCATTCCGAACTCGGAAGTCAAGCCTTTCAGCGCCGATGGTACTTTGTCTTAAGACATGGAAGAGTAGGACTTTGCCAGGCTAATCTTTGATGAAAAACTTAATCATTATAACTGGTGGGGCAGGTTTTGTCGGCTCTAACCTAATAGAGTTTTTTTTAAAAAAAACAAAAAAAAATTTAATAAGTCTTGATAATTATTCTACTGGGTCAATTAAAAATCATATTAAACATAAAAGAGTAAAATATATTAGAGGAAATACAAGAGATATTGGAAAGACAATCTCTAAATATAAAAAAAAAATTCATTCTATCTTTCATTTCGGAGAGTTTGCAAGAATTTATCAAAGTTTTGAAAAGTTTGATCAGTGTTTTGATTTTAATTCTATTGGAACAAAGGCGGTCTTTAAATTTTGTCTTGAAAATAATATTAAATTAATTTACTCCGCAACATCTGCCAGTCTTGGAAATGATGGAAATGATAAAAACCTTTCACCATATGCTTTTACGAAAGCAAAAAATTTAGAATTATTAGAAAATTTAAAAAAGTGGTTTAATTTTAAATTTGAGGTTATTTATTTTTATAATGTTTATGGTCCTAGGCAAATTTCAAAAGGAAAAATGGCAACTGTAATAGGAATATTTGAGGAGTTATATAAAAGAAATAAACCTTTAACAGTTGTTAGACCAGGGTCACAAACAAGGAGATTTACTCATATAAACGATACTATAAATATTTGTTACGAAGCTTGGAAAAAAAATAAATGCCGATATTATAGTATTTCAAATAAAAAATCTTATTCAATTTTAGATGTAGCAAAAATGTTTAAATCAAACATAATTTTTTTGAAATCCAGATCCGGAGAGAGATATGCTTCAGCTTTGACTAGAATTTCACAAAATAACAAAATTATTCATAAATATGGAAAAATAAATTTGAAAGATTATATAACTTCGTTTATTAAGGATCACTAATTATGAAAATAAAAAGCTCATTAAAATCAATAAAAAAAAGAGACTTAAATTCAAAATTAGTTAGAAGAAGAGGAAGGGTTTATGTCATAAACAAAACTAACCCAAAATTTAAAGCAAGACAAAAATAATTTTTATGGATAATGAGAACCATAAAAAAACTTGGAATAATTTTACAAAGTTCGTACTTTGGGGCTCAGTGGCAGTTGTGGCAGTTTTAATTTTAATGGCAATTTTTCTTTTATAAATGATTATTGGATCTATTTCTGAAAATAAAGATTATGAGCAAAGAGTAGCTTTAACTCCTGATATAATTAAGAAATATAAGTCATTAGGACTAGATGTTTACTTGAGTAATGATTACGCTCTTCATTTAGGCATAAGTGATAAAGAGTATGAAAATGANGGAGCAAAGATTTTACCTGACAATGAAATTATCGCTAATTCAAATGCAATTTTGCAAATGAATATATTGAGTGATGAAAATTTAGATAAATTGAAAAAAGATCAAACATTAATCGGTGTTCTTAATCCTTATTTAAATGAGACAAAACTTAAAAAAGTTATCTCAAAAAATGTTAATTGTTTTTCTCTTGAACTTCTTCCCAGGATTACAAGAGCTCAATCAATGGATGTTTTGTCATCACAAGCAAATTTAGCCGGTTATAAAGCAGTGGTCGATTCATTTAGTTATTTTCAAAAAGCAATACCAATGATGATGACTGCGGCAGGAACAATTTCAGCAGCGAAAGTTCTTATAGTTGGAGCTGGAGTGGCAGGTTTACAAGCAATCGCTACCGCAAAAAGAATGGGAGCAATAGTATTTGCAACAGATGTAAGATTAGCTTCTAAAGAGCAAGTTGAAAGTTTAGGTGGTAAATTTTTAGTAGTTGAAGGTGCAGAAAATTTAGAGACAGAGGGTGGTTATGCTAAAGAGGCTTCTGATGATTTTAAAAAAAAGCAGGAGGAACTGTTAATAGAAACTTTAAAAAAAATAGATATAGTCATATGCACTGCTTTAATACCTGGAAAACAAGCCCCAAAAATTATAAAAAAAAAGATGGTTGAGGCAATGTCTGGTGGTTCGATAATTTATGATTTAGCTGCCTCTCAGGGTGGAAATGCAGAATTTACAAAGGCTGACGAAATGGTCGATGTCAATGGTGTAAAAATTATAGGTGAGACAAATATTCTAAATAAATTGCCAGTTTCGGCCTCAAGTCTTTATGCAAAAAATATGTTCAATTTTTTAAATAATTTATATGATAAGGAAACAAAAAATTTTAAAATAAACCAAGATGATGAGATTATCAAAAAAACTCAATTAAAATAATGGAAATAGATCCCTTTATATTTAGATTAAGCATTTTTATATTATCAATCTTTGTTGGATATTATGTTGTATGGAGTGTAACACCATCTTTACACACACCTTTAATGTCAGTTACAAATGCCATCTCATCAGTAATAATTGTTGGAGCTATTATTGCGGCGTTAGCAGGCTCTTCTGAAATTATTTTTGAAAAATCAAATATTTTTGGTTTTTTAGCAATAATTTTAGCTGCAGTTAATATCTTTGGTGGATTTCTTGTAACTCAAAGAATGCTACAAATGTACAAAAAGAAAAAAAAGTAATTTATGTCAGCTAATTTTTCCGCATCATTTTATTTAATTTCAGGAATACTTTTTATTTTAGCTTTAAGGGGCTTGTCATCGCCTGAGACTTCAAGACGAGGTAATTATTTTGGTATTGCAGGAATGGTAATTGCTATAATAGTTACTTTTTTAACTGTTGGGAATTTTGGACAAGGATTTATTTATGTATTAGTATTTATTTTATTTGGAGGATCAATAGGGGCATTTATAGCATTTAGAATACCGATGACTGCAATGCCAGAGCTAGTTGCTGGGTTTCATAGCCTAGTAGGTTTAGCTGCCGTTTTTGTTGCAATTTCCGCTTTTTTAAAACCAGATGCATTCAATCTTGGAATTGTTGGCGATATTAAACTTGCTAGTTTAATTGAGATGTCTCTTGGAGCGGCAATAGGAGCAATTACTTTCTCAGGTTCAATAATCGCATTTCTAAAACTTAGAGGTATAATGTCTGGTTCACCAATTACTTTCAAAGGCCAACATTTGATAAATCTCTTATTAGGCTTATCTATTTTAGCTCTTATATTTTATTTATGTTTAACACAATCTTCTAATGTATTTTGGTCAATTGTTTTAATTTCCTTTTTAATAGGAGTATTAATAATAATCCCGATTGGGGGAGCTGATATGCCAGTTGTTATTTCAATGTTAAATTCTTATTCGGGCTGGGCAGCGGCAGGGATTGGGTTTACATTAGAAAATAGTGCGCTTATCATAACAGGTGCCTTAGTCGGATCTTCTGGTGCAATTCTTTCCTATATAATGTGTAAAGGAATGAATAGATCATTCTTTAATGTAATTCTTGGTGGTTGGGGGGCAACAGATCAGACCTCAAGTTCACAAAGCAAAGAACAAAAACCTGTAAAGAGTGGTAATGCAGATGATGCAGCATTTTTAATGAAGAATGCTTCCTCGGTTATTATCGTGCCCGGATATGGAATGGCAGTAGCTCAAGCCCAACACGCGCTTAGAGAGATGGTTGATGCTTTAAAAAAAAGTGGAGTTAAGGTTTCTTATGCAATTCATCCAGTTGCTGGAAGGATGCCTGGCCACATGAATGTTTTACTAGCTGAGGCAAACGTACCTTATGATGAGGTCTTTGAATTAGATGAGATAAATAATGATTTTGCGAATTGTGATGTTGCGTACGTAATAGGCGCAAATGATGTAACGAATCCGGTGGCAAAATCAGATCCACAAAGTCCAATATATGGAATGCCAGTTCTTGATGTTGAAAAAAGTAAATCAGTTCTATTTGTAAAAAGAAGTTTATCACCAGGTTACGCTGGTATCGATAATGATCTTTTTTATAGAGATAATACATTAATGTTATTTGCGGATGCGAAAAAAATGACAGAGGAAATTGTTAAGAGTTTATAAATTGACTAAAGTTTTTTGTGATACAGCTGATATTGATTTAATAAAAAAATTTAGTAAAAAAAAATTAGTAAAAGGGTTTACTACTAATCCATCTTTAATGAGAAAAGCTGGTGCTAAAGATTACTCAATATATTCGAAGAAAATTCTTAGAGCTACAAATAAACCAGTATCTTTTGAAGTGTTTGCTGATGATATTGATAACATGATCTCTCAAGGAAAAGAAATTTGTAAGTGGGGTAAAAATGTTTATGTAAAAGTTCCAGTTACAAATTCTAGAGGGAAACTTATGGGAAAAGTTATCCAAACTTTAAATAGATGCGATATAAAACTTAATATAACTGCAGTGTATAATTCCAATCAAACAAAATATATTTTAAAAAACATTAATAAAAAAACTAAAGTTATAATATCAATATTTGCTGGCAGAATGGCTGATGTTGGAAAAGATCCAATTCCACAATTTAAAGAGAGTTTACATTTTTCAAAAAAATATAAAAATGTGGAAATTCTTTGGGCGAGCACTAGAGAACCATACAACTATATTCAATCTAGGCAAATTGGTTGTCATATAATTACTGCACCTCCTGAAATAATCGAAAAAATCGAAAAATTTGGTAAGTCTTTTACAAAACTTACAACAGACACAGTAAAAGGATTTTTAAAGGACACTGAGAAATCAAAATTTAAAATTTAATTGAAATTGGTTGCGGGGGACGGATTTGAACCGCCGACCTTCAGGTTATGAGCCTGACGAGCTACCAGACTGCTCCACCCCGCG
>FUFK010047415.1_pt1 | contig 56013 bp, 51 predicted proteins | sample 1021851 | NCBI WGS metagenome assembly FUFK01 (sample SAMEA51879418, study PRJEB19060) | metagenome | reverse complement strand
GGGATTGAGATTGAATCAATTGATGATTTTGATAGAATCATTTTGGATGAACCAATTGATGAGGTGTTCTTTGCAATACCACCTAGAAAAATAAATAATTTCGAGGCGAAACTAGATTATCTAAATAGTCTTGGAATAAATTTCCACATTGTAGTGAACATAGATGTGTTTTCAAAGGGAATTAAAGATTTAAATGTTGCACCGTTTATGGATGAGTGGTATAAAATTCCTGTGATTTCATTTAATCCTACAGATAAAAATTTATTCAAGTTAATAATCAAAACTTATATTGAATCTTTAATATGCTTTTTAATCATAATCGTATTATTCCCTCTATTTTTCATAGTGCCTCTATTCATAAAACTAGAATCAAATGGACCAATCTTTTTTACGCAAGTCAGGGTTGGCTATCATGGTAGGAAATTTAAACTATATAAGTTTAGAACAATGGTAAATGATGCAGAATCAAAATTAGATGACCTAACGAAAATGAATGAGCAATCTGGACCTGTTTTTAAAATGGGAAACGATCCCAGAATAACAAGTGTAGGCAAATGGTTGAGGAAATACTCGATAGATGAATTGCCACAACTATACAATGTCATAAAAGGTGATATGAACCTCGTGGGACCCAGACCACCAATACCAAGCGAAGTTAAACGGTATAAACCAGAATGGCATAAGCGTCTAAATATGAAACCAGGTATTACTGGACTTTGGCAAATAAGTGGTAGAAATGAAATAGTTGATTTTGATGATTGGGTTAAACTTGACTTAAAATACATCAATGATTGGTCAATAAAACTTGATTTTCTTATCATTTTAAAAACAATCCCGCATATTTTCAGGGGCTCAGGACAATAAAAATGCTTAGGTTTAAGAATATTTTGCCAGTATGCCTATTTTCTTTAAGATTGTGCTTTTGCAACATGGATTCATTAATAATTAAACCAGAATTATCTTTTGAATCTTTTTCATCTGGGTCAATATATAATACTACAAATAACAACAATACCAAAATAGCTGCTCTTGGGCTTGAGGTATCAAAAACTACAAAAGAATGGTCTGTTTTTGGTAGTTTTAAATTTACAACAGCATCAAATTTTGATTTGATTTCAACCTATGTAAATCCAGATCTAAGTTTTGAACATGCAAGAAAATATATTAACTCGGATAATACATGGTATGAATCTTCATCATTGCTAGTAAGAAATGAAAAAAATAAATTTTTTAACTGGTTCTTTGGTAAGAATAATTTTCATTGGGGCAGTGGAGAGTCAAGTTTAATTCTTTCTCGTAATTGTCCTACATTTCCGATGGTTGGTTTTGACTGGCAGGTATCTTCAAAATTGGAAATGAGTTATTTCCTCGCATCATTATCAAGTCAAATAGAGGATACGACCAATAACATTAACAGAGATTATGATGGACGAAAATTATATGTACCTAGATCAGTGGCTGGTCATAAAATAGATTATCATTTAACAAATCAATTAAAATTGTCAGCGATGGAAATAGTAATTTTTGGTAACAGAAAAATTGATGAAAATTATTTATTACCTTTCATACCTTTTTGGTCAATGCAACATTATGTCGGCGATATTGATAATGTTCAATTATGCGGAGAAATTTTTTGGACAAGCAGCCATAAAAATTTGAGTATACATGCTTCAATCTTTATCGACGAATGGAGGCCAGAATGGACTTTTAAAGATAAAAATAGGAATTGGTTTGGCTATCATGTTGGGGTTAATTCAAAAGATATTATCTTGCCAAAAGATAATCTTAAAATTGAGTATACATGGACAGACCATCGAATTTACAGGCATAAATTCAAAATAAATTCTTCTTACACTTATGACTATCCCATAGGGTTTTGGGCAGGCCCCCATTCTGAATATTTTCTAGCTAATTATTTATTAATGTATAACAATATTGCATTTGGTTTTGATTTTTCTTTTCTCAAAAGAGGAGAATTAACACAGGCAATGATTGAAAATCAATATGATGATACCAATCAAAACTATGACCGATACAATAACCTAAGCGAGACGCGGTTACTATTTGGATTAAATTTTTTTAAATCGTATCATGATAAGAAAGTTAAAACAAAGATTGGTTTAGAATGGATAGATTGGCTAAATGCAGGATTTGACCCCCACTTAGCATACGCAACAAGCAAAGAAATTCAGAAATTATCACTTAATCTTAGTTTGATAGCATCTACGGATTTAATCTTTAATTAATTTACTTAAATACTCGCCGTAATTATTTCTGTATTTCCCTGCTAGCTCCTTTAATTTTCCCATTTCAATAAATCCTTGCTCATAGGCAATTTCTTCTAGACATGCTACTTTTAAACCTTGACGATCTTCAATTGTTTTAATGAAATTAGATGCATCAATCATAGCCTCTTGTGTGCCTGTATCTAACCAAGCAAAACCTCTCCCTAGTAATTCCACAAATAATCTTTCTTGTTTTAAAAACTCTTGATTAACAGCACTAATCTCCAATTCGCCTCTTTTTGATGGTTTAATATTTTTGGCAATTTCTATTACATCATTTGGGTAAAAGTATAATCCTATTACTGCACAATTTGATTTAGGATTTTCAGGTTTTTCTTCAATCTCGCTCACTTTACCATTTTTATCAAAACTTACGACGCCATATTGATTAGGATGTTTAACGTTATATCCAAAAACAACAGCATGCTTTTCTGAGATAACATTTTTTTTACTACGCAACACTAATTTAGATAATCCATCACCATAAAAGATATTATCACCTAACACAAGACATACTGAGTCATTTCCAATAAAGCCCTCTCCTAGAATGAATGCCTGTGCTAAGCCGTCAGGCGAAGGTTGCTCAACGTAGGAAATTTTGATGCCTAAGTCACATCCACTTCCAAATAATTCGGTAAATTTAGTAATATCTCTTGGTGTTGATATAATCAGAATATCTCTAATTCCAGCTAGCATTAATACTGAGAGTGGATAGTAGATCATAGGCTTATCATATATTGGAAGAAGTTGTTTTGAAATAACTGATGTCACCGGATATAAGCGTGTACCGCTTCCACCTGCGAGAATTATACCTTTCATTTTATATTAGCCCCAATCTCTTCTGATTATGGTTAGAGTCTTTAATTTTTCTCCACCATTGATTATTATTTATATACCAATACACTGTCTTTTTAATTCCACTTTCAAAAGACTCCTTGGGTGACCAACCGAGATTATTTTTTATTTTTTTTGTATCAACGGCATATCTGAAATCATGCCCAGGACGATCAGTCACAAACGTAATTAAATCATCGTAAGATGAGTTATTATCTTTTGGAATAGCCTCGTCGAGGATTTTACATATTGCCTTTACAGTATCAATATTTTTCATCTCATTATTCCCCCCGATATTATATGTTTCTCCAATTTTCCCATTTTCAAGAACAGTCCAAATAGCATCACAATGATCATCTACAAAAAGCCAGTCTCTTATATTATTACCCTTACCATAAATTGGTAAGGGTTTATTTTCTATTCCATTTATAATCATCAAAGGGATTAATTTTTCGGGAAATTGATATGGCCCATAATTATTTGAACAGTTTGTAATTATTGTTGGTAATCCATATGTCTTAAACCACGCTCTAACCAAATGGTCAGAACTTGCTTTAGATGCAGAATATGGCGAACTTGGATCGTATGGAGTTGATTCAGAAAATGTACCGGTGTTTCTGAGTGAACCATATACCTCATCTGTTGATATATGTAAAAATTTAAAATTCTTTTTTTTCCCTTTAAAAAAATAATTTTTTGACGTTTCAAGTAAGTTTAAAGTGCCTATAATATTTGTTTCAATGAATACCATTGCGTGGTCAATAGAGCGATCAACATGACTTTCAGCTGCGAAATGGACTACCATATCAAATTCATACCTACTAAAAATCATTTCCAAGAGCTGTGCATCACAAATATCACCTTTCACCATTGTATATTTATTTGATTTAATATCAGTGAGATTGCTTATGTTTCCGGAATAGGACAGTTTATCAAGGTTAACTATCTCTATTTCTGGTCGGTTTGCAATTGTCATGCGAATAAAGTTAGATCCTATAAATCCGCATCCTCCTGTAACGAGTATAGTTTTCATACTAATATTTGGGTAATAATTTTTGGTTCTTTAATAGAGGCAGGTTTTCATCCCTTTTTGATATGATTGGATCTTGAATTTGCCATTTAATATTGATATCGCTATCATCCCATCGGATGCCATATTCATCTCCTGGGTTGTATTCATTAGTGCACTTATAAATAACTATTGAATCATTTGACATGACTAAATACCCATGTGCAAAACCTGGAGGTACATATAAAATCCTTTTATTTTTATCTGTTAATTTGACACTAACATATTGACCAAAAGTAGGAGATCCACACCTGATATCAACAGCCACATCCAGTATGCTACCATAAATTACTCGCACCAGCTTTCCCTGAGGGTTCCTTAGCTGATAATGTAGTCCTCTAAGTACACTTCTTTTAGACCTAACTTCATTATCTTGCAGAAAGGTATCTGGGATTTTATTATCATGAAACAAGTTAGATTTGAATGATTCAAAGAAATAACCTCTAGTATCAGAATGTATTTCTGGCTCAATTATTTTGACTAATTCAATATTTGTATTTATAAATTTCATTCACAATCCCTGTCGACCAAAATTTCTGTAAGTAAAATTATTTTCTTTTAGTTTTAAAATATCAAAAATATTTCTTGCATCAAGGACTACGGGAGCTTTGAGTAAAGAACTTAAGACCTCTAGATTAATTGATCTAAATTCATTCCACTCTGTAATTACTGCAACAGCATCAGCGTTTTTGCATGCCTCTTGCCAGTTAGAACAATATTCAAGATCAGGAAATATAAGTTTCATATTATCATTTGATATGGGATCATAAGCTTTAATGTGACCTCCCTCCACGTTGATAATATTTATCAAATAGATTGCAGGGGATTCTCTAACATCATCTGTGTTTGGTTTAAATGCTAAACCGAGTATTGCAATAGACTTATCTTTAAAATTGCCACCTATCAAATCTCTCAACTTTGCTACCATTCTTTTCTTTTGAGATTCATTTGCTTTTATTGCTGCCTCAACGGTATTAACTGTTAGGTTATTTTGACGAGCTAATTTTGCAAAAGCCTTAATATCTTTTGGGAAACAGGAACCACCAAAACCAGGTCCAGGATGCAAAAACTTAGGACTTATCCTTCCATCTCTCCCCATTGCTTTTGCGACTTTATGAACATCAGCACCAAGTTCATCACATAAATTAGCGACCTCATTGATATAGCTAATTTTGAGTGCCAGGAAAGAGTTTGATGCATACTTAATCATTTCTGCAGTCACTACACTGGTATGAATAATTGGTTTCTTATTTATGTATAGGGGGCTGTAAACATCTTTCATTATATTAAAAGCATGGCTGCTATCGGAACCAATAACGACTCTGTCTGGCCAGAGAAAATCTTTAACTGCTGACCCCTCTCTTAAAAACTCGGGATTTGATACATAATCGATTTTAAAATTATTTTTATTATATTGGCCGATCTGTTCAACAATCCAATTCCCAGTTCCCACAGGTACGGTGCTTTTCGTACAAATAATTTTATCTGAGTTAATATTTTCACCAATTATTCTCGCGACATCCTGCACTGAGCTAAGATCAGCAGATCCATCACTTAATTGTGGTGTTCCTACTGCAATAAATATAATTTCTCCACTCTTAATTGATTCGATTATTCCTGTCGAGAAATTTAATCTGCCAGCTGCTACATTTTTTTCTATTAGATCACCCAAACCTGGCTCATATATGGGGACCTTTCCGCGGTTCAATAATTCTATTTTTTCTGATGAAATATCAACACAAGTAACAATGTGCCCAAAATCAGATATTCCAGCACCGCTAACTAGCCCAACATATCCAGTACCAATTATTGTAATCTTTAACATAAAGAGTGTTTCTGTTTATAGATAATTAATCATCAAATTTTTTAGGTTATTAAATCATTCCATATTTTTTTCTCAAAATCCATTCTGACGTAACCAAAAATAATATTACGAAAAATATGACCCAACTTTCATGTAAGATTACTTCGTGGGTTGTTATTTCCTTTTTTGATTTTTGATTTATTTCGGATAGTAATGAGTTTTTTTCGCCCCAATTATAATATGAACCGCTAGTGTTTGATGATAATTCTAGCAATGGTTCCTTATTTAAAAAAACATTATTTAGTTCTATTTTACTTTCTTGAACAATGACCTCCCCCCTACTTGCAACTAATGATTGATCACCATAAATGATTTCAATATTATAATTTAATTTTCCTGCTTTTGATGCCCAAAATTTTCCAGAGTAAAGGCCTTCATTTTTATCAAAAGTCAGAGGCTTTACGTTAATTTTTTCGCTATTGTGAAAAACATTTATATATCCTTCTTGTATATTTTCGAGTTTGTTTGCAGGCTTCCCACTAACTATAACCTGCTCCCCTTGCTGATATGAAGTTTTAGAAGGACGAAAATAGAAATCTTTCCCATTACCTGTACGCATCAGCCAGGAAAATAAAACTCCCAAGACTTGATTAGTTAGACTTTTATTATTATTGTTTTGATTATTATAATATAATTTATTTAGATCAGGCGATGACCATACCATGTACCTCAGAGGTGATTTTTCAGCCGTAGTTATAAGAGGTATATTGACCCCGCTAACAGAGAACTCTGCTAGTGCCTCTCCTTTGTTTGAAGAATCAATATCTAAATTAACAAATAATGGAGGGTAATTTTTTTCACTAGTACTAATCTGGCTCGGAGAATTAAAAGGAAAAAGGAGCTCCCAATTTTCCGTAAAATTCCAATTGAATTTATCTCCTAGCTCAATTAGTGGGTCTTTTAATTTAAGATCCATGAGATTTAGGTAAGGAATTAGTGCCTCTAAATTGGTATCATGCCCAATAAAAATAGCGAAACTCGATTTTTGAGAAAGTATTTTTTTGGCGAAAATTCTCACATAGGTTGTCCATTCATTGGCATTATTACCTATTGGATGGTTATCAAAAAGAATTAAATCATATTTTGTATCCCAAAATTTTTTGAGAGGGTTTGAATATTTATCACCCCGATAATAGTAATGATCAACATTAAATTTTTCATTATCCGAGATGATAGTTTTTATAATTCCAGTATTGAAGCTAGGTGCGCCAGTAATCATTGCTATCTTATATTGATTTTTTAAAACCTGTAATGGAACCACTTGCCTGTTGTTCATTATGTTGACTTCATCTGGTAAAGCATTAACCTGTACAATGTAATTAATCTCTCCTGTTTGTTCTGGTCTAAGCATAAATTTTACCTTACTAAGACTACCTTTACCCTTTAACCCTATGACCTTAGAGCCTAATAATTTCTTATCTGAGCGAAGGGTGACGTTTAACCTTTGGTTAATATCACCTTGGGAGATAATTACAACCTGAATTTCAGCATTTTCTCCTTTAATTATTACGGGAGGTGCATTTACTGAATGAATGGCAACATCAATTAATGGGTTTTTATTACCAACCCCTATCACGTGTATAGGTTTTAATAATTTTAGATCGTCCGTAATTATTTCAGAACCTTGATTAATTTGTCCATCGGTAAATATAATCGAACCAGCGAGAGGAGAGCTATTATCCTGGTCTTTCATATGTTGAATGATTTGGGAAATATTTGTTGAAATATCCTTAAAGCTTTTATCGCCGTTGTTCCAAAGAGTATCAATATCTGTCCCAAAACCAAAAATATTAACACGAATACTTTTCTTTTTTATTTTATCAATAATCTCATCTATTCCTGATGCTAACGTTGACACAGAGTAGTTGGAGTGATGCGACATGCTGGACGATCTATCAATATAAATGTTCCATTGCAATTCTTTAGTAGACTCTTTAATTATGTTTAACCTTGGATCAAAAAATAATGCAAAAAGAATCAAAGCAGATATAACCCTCATTACTATTATGGGTACTAATCCGATATTTTTTGATCTGTAATGATATGACATCAGTAATATTATTAATGAAGCAAAGATTACAACCCAAATCAAACTATTTGACTGAGATATACTAATGTTCAAGACTAATCCAATTTCTGATTAGGTGTAGCGCTAAAGTCTAATGGATATTGTTTATTCTTTCTAAATTTTATTTCCCCTAAATAACTTATCATTGCAGCATTATCAGTGCAGAACGACAAATCAGGGTATATAATTTTTTTCCCTGACAATGAGCTACTTAAGCTTTTTCTGAGTGATTTGTTTGCAGCTACACCGCCCGCAATTACACAGGTTTGCGTTCTGGTTTGGTTGAGCGCTCTTTTTACTTTCTCGACAAGAGTTTCAATAATCGCTTGTTGATAGCTCGCTACTACATCATGCTTATTTATTTTAGAGTTCTCTTTAAATTCATCCATAAAATAAAGTAATGAGGTTTTTAAACCGCTGAAGCTAAACTCTAAACTATCTTTTGTTAATAAACTTCTAGGAAAATGTATCTTTTTTGGGTTCCCTCCTTTTGCATATTTCTCAATTTCGGGACCTCCTGGATACCCTAGACCCAAAATACGTGCACCCTTGTCAAAAGCCTCACCTGCTGCATCATCTCTAGTTTCTCCTAAAAGTTTGTAGTTCTCAATCCCATCTATTAGCCAAAGTTGAGTATGTCCCCCGGATACTAACAAACAGACAAAGGGATAGTTTAAATTTTTGTACGCTAAAAAATTTGAAAAAATGTGCCCCTCTAGATGATTGATTGGTATAATTGGAATTTCCAAGCCGACGCCAAGACCTTTTGCAAAACTTATGCCAGTAAGTAATGTACCTGTTAACCCTGGACCTTGCGTAACTGCTATTGCATCAATATCCGTTTTTCTGCACTCCGAAACCACGATAGCCTCATTCACAACACTATTAAGTAACAACTCATGCTCTCTTGAAGCAATTTCAGGTACTACACCACCAAATTTTGAATGAATAATTTGACGACTAACAACATTGGATAAAATTTTGCCATTTTGGCAAATTGATGCAGCAGTTTCATCGCATGAAGTCTCTATGCCCAGGATAATCAATCTAGTTCTCTTGCAACAGCAATTTCTAAATTTTTTGGAGATAGATCTTTCCATTCCAACACATCCTTTGGTAGGATAACTTCCGGTTCGTAAAACTGCTTTTGTGAGTTCCACATATTGAAATCAATTATAATATCGATATCTTCAGAGTTTAATAGTGCTATTCTACTGTAGCCTCCAATAACTGTGAGCGAAATAGTTTGAGGAGATGGAAATACTCTTATTTTTTTTGGTACGTTAATTATTTTTACTGGTATATCTGCTATAATTCTCTCACTGATGTTCTGGATGTCGATACTTATTTCAACAAAGTTATGCGAATATTCCACTAATCCACCAAAAGAATTTAGTTGCATGCTATTTTTATAGGACGATGTTAACCCATTCAAAGTATCTGGCAAATTTTCAACTTGGTTAATTAGAGCTAATTCTTTTTCTGGCCCAGCAACTTCGACCTGAGAAGGTTTAATAAGTGTTTCACCAATTTGTACATACCCAGGAGCAGGATTGACAACAAGATTTAATGCCACAGGAACATTTTTTAATATGTATTCATCTAAGCTAATTTTTATTCTATTAGGATGAACAACCTCAACAAAAGAAACATTATAGTTCAAAGGTAGCACAACCTTCTGTGGGTATTTTTCAAAATATTCATTTAGATAAAACTCATATTCCTGGGATATACCCTCCAAATCAAGGACAAGTTTAAATCCTGCGATTTTTTTTAATAAAAAGGATTTTACTAAATCTCTTCCCGTGCCCCTGATAAGTACAGATGCAGTGGATGGAACTTCTCTTTTGTGTGCCTTTTGCACATTCAAATTTCTAGCTTCAATTGGAAAATCTAGAAGCATAGTGTATTCATTATCCGATACTACAAATATCCACAATAAAGTAGCTAGTAAGAATGCCCCAAACGAGAATGAAAACTTTTCCCTAAAAATTAAACTTATTGCCTTGCCAAATTTCAAATAAAAGGCCTAAAAATAATAGATTACTTTTAATCGTTTTCAGTTTCTCCGCTTTTTTCATTCTCTGATTGATTTTGTTTGACTNGATTAGCTAAGTCGAGAAGTTCTTGAGGCATCTCTATTTTCTCGCCAGTGTTTGTTTGTTGTTTTTTTAGATACTCTTTAACCTCAGCATTTGCATTGGTTCTATTACTACTACCAGCTAGCTCTTCTTTATATAGTACTACCTTTTTGTCCTCTGAGGAGACTTTCATTACTATACCTGATAAGTTTGCTCCAACTTCATACTGCCCTGCAAGGGATCTTCTGTCTTTTTTCGACATTTTACCAAATGGAATAATGCCTTCAACATTATCTTGCAATTGAATAATAATTCCCTTGTCAAGAATTTTTATTATTTCTCCACTTGCCTCATTCCCAGCTTCATATTTTTCAATAAGATCTGGCCATGGATCGTCTTGTAATTGTTTATATCCTAGAGATATTCGCCTATTATCTCGAGATACCTCGAGTATCTTGATTTCTAGTTCATCTCCTTTTTCCACCACTTCCTTAGGATGTTTTATTACTTTGGTCCAAGATAAATCAGAAACATGGATTAAGCCATCGATACCTTCCTCTAATTCTGCAAATGCTCCAAATTGGGTGAGGTTTTGTACAACAACTTTATGCACGGTACCAATCATATATTTCTCTTCAATTTCGTCCCATGGGTCAGGTTGTAATTGCTTAACTCCAAGGCTGATTTTTTTATCATCTGTGTCGATAGATAATACTTTAGCATCTACTTCATCTCCCATATTATAAACCTCTGACGGATTCTTGATGTGTTTTGTCCAAGAAATTTCAGAGACATGGATTAAGCCTTCTACGCCAGGTTCTAGTTCTATGAAACAACCATAATTAGTCAAACTAACCACTTTTCCCTTGACTGTATTCCCAATTGGATACTTTATATCCACCTCTTCCCAGGGATGAGGGGCAAGTTGTTTTAATCCAAGTGACACNCTTTTTCTATCTTCATCGTATTCAATCACTTTTACAGTAATATTATCATTGATTGAAATTACCTCTGACGGATGATTAACTCTGCCCCACGAAAGGTCGGTAATATGCAGAAGACCATCAATTCCACCCAGATCAACAAATACTCCAAAGTCTGTAATATTCTTGACTCTGCCTTCTATTATCGATCCTATTTCGAGCTCTTTAAAAAGTGCCTCTCTCTGTTCTTTTAAGCTGTCTTCAAGAATAATTTTATGTGAGACAACAATGTTTTTTCTTGACTCGTTAAACTTAACTATTTTCATCTCAATTTCTTTATCAAGATAAATGTCAAAATCTTGGATGGGACGAACATCAACTTGAGACCCGGGGAGAAAAGCTTGAACCACCCCAAGATCGACTATGAGACCACCTTTTATTCTACGTATGATTTTTCCCTTAATAATTTTTTCATTTTCAAATGCGTCTTTCAACTCTGTCCAACGTCGCAAGAAATCTGCTTTCTCTTTCGATAATATTGTGTTGCCACTGGCGTCTTCGATAAATTCCAGATAAACTTGGACTTGATCACCAATTGTTGGTAGATCGTTTTCACTAAATTCAGATCTGTCAATTATACCCTCTGATTTAAAACCAATATCAATTAGCACATCTCTTTCATTCATTCCAACAACTCTACCAACGATTAATGAGTGCTCTGCAATGTAGCCAAAAGTATTTGAGTATTTATCTTCTATTTCAGGATTAACTTTTGTATCAGTTTCGTTTTCAACTAAGTCACTTTTATCAATTACCCTTACATCGTCAAACAAACCAGGATTTAGATAATCTTTACTTTCGGCTACATTAGTGGCCGTGGGAGCGGACGCATTTGCGTTGACCTGAACTGTATCCACCTGATTAGATATATCAGAGGCCTCTTCAGCTACCTGTTCTTGGTTATTTTCAAACATACCTTATTTTTTTCCTTTTTGATTGGTTATTATCTTAATTATTTTATTTATTTGCTCATTTATTTTTATTCTACCAGTGTCAATTACAATTGCATCATCAGCCACAGACAAAGGTGAGTGTGCTCTTTGCGTATCCATTTCATCTCTTTTTTTTATACCATCTAATACATCTTTGAATTTACAATTTTCTCCTGACTTAATCATATCGTTGTACCTCCTCTCAGCGCGGGTCTCAAGATCTGCAACTAAAAAAAACTTATAGTTTGCGTTTGGAAAAACAACTGTGCCTATATCTCGACCTTCAAGTACACAATCATTTGTATTGCCAATCTTTCTTTGTATTTCAACCATTTTCTCCCTAACCAATGGGTTTTGACTAATTTTACTAGCCTGGGAAGATATATTTTGATTTCTAATCTTATCAGATAATTTAACACCATCTACAAAAATGTTGTTAGACTTATCAAATGATATACTGATTTTATCTAAGAACTTGCTGATAGACGTATCATTCGCGACGTCTACTTTTACTTTTAAAATAGTATATGTCACAGCACGGTACATAGCACCCGTATCTAAATATGTGATGCCAAGTTTGGAGGCCACACCAATTGCCGTAGTACTTTTCCCTGATGCTGATGGCCCGTCGATTGCAATAATCATATTGTTTTAACTTTCAATGAGCCGGCGAAATTAAGTTTAGATACCAACATTCCCAACATTAGATTTTTTAAGGTGTTAACAAACGAATTTCTTTGTTTTGAAGATAGCGGGAATCGCCCTCGCGCAAGTTGCCAAGTGTTAAATTTGAATATCCAATCCTTTTTAATGATATTAATTTCTTCCTCAGCCGGAAAAAAATTCTTCTAATCTCTCTCTTTTTTCCTTGCTTTAGTCTTAGAACTATTTTTGATCTGCTTTTGCGGGTATTTTGGCTTACAATCTCTGCTTTGCCATATTCATTGTAACCGATATATATTCCTCTACTAATTTTTTCAACGCATTTATAATCTAATCGACCTTCAATTATAGCTTCATATGATTTAATAACGCCATTGCTTGGATGTGTAAGGTAATGCTGAAGTTTGCCATCGTTTGTTAATAAAAGAAGGCCCGTTGTATTTTTATCTAATCGACCGACAGGAGTTACGCGAGTCTTAATTTTTAATAAGTCCATCACTGTCTTTCTCCCGCAATCATCTTTTACAGTTGTAATCACATTCTTAGGTTTATTAAGCATAATTACAATTTTCTCACCTACAGGGCTTATTTTTCTGCCATCATACAAAACTTTGTCATTTGGCTTGACATAATAAGCTGGATTGAGACATATCTGACCATTTATTTCAGTAGTCGCCCGCCTTATTAAGTCATCTGATTGCCTCCTAGAGGCGACACCTGATCTTGCTAAATATTTGTTCAAACGCATAGCTTATTGGGGGCATTATTCAAAAATGCCATCTTTTGAAATTCCTCCATCATCAGTGTCTTCTTTAAACACTGCAATTTGCTTTCCAAGCACAGTATCAGATTCAACCAGCTCGCTAATTTCCTTTAATTTTGGTAGATCAGATATTCTGTTAATCCCAAAGTACACCAAAAATTTTTCAGTTGTTTTATATAATAGCGGTCTACCTGGTCCAGAGCCTCTACCTTTAATTTTTATAAAATTTTTGGTTAATAAATTTTTTAACACTCCACTTGAGTCTACGCCCCTAATTGCATCAATATCATGTTTACCTAAAGGTTGTTTGTAGGCTATAATCGCTAGAGAATCTAGAGACGCCTTAGATAAACTAATCTTATTAGATCTATTGAGAAGTTTACTTATGTAGACCTCATATTCAACTTTTGAAACTAACTGGTATCCGCCGGCGACAGATTTTATCTCAAATGAGTGGTCTGCCTTGAGATACTTGTCATTTAATTCCTGGATCACTTTTTTTAAATTTGGAGTATCAGGGTTAAATATAGTATTTATTTTTTTTTGCGTTAATGGCTCTGGACTTGCGAACAATAGGGCCTCAATGATTTTTTTAATTTCAGCGTTGTTCACTATGATTTCATCTCAAGGTTAATTAACTCAATTTGGTGAAATACATCCGATTGCCTTATTATGCAAACACCTTCCTTTACCAAATCTAGAACTGCTAGGAAAGTCACAATAATTTCCATTTTTGATTTCAAAATTTTTATTAGGCTGTTGAATATTATTTTGCCCTCTCCATCAAAATATTTTTTTATTAACTCTTTCTGTTTTTCTAATTTAATTGGTTCTCTACTTAACTCAAATTGCGAGATAACAGGGCGATTATCCATAGCCACTTTGAATAACCTTGCCAGATCATAGAGTGATGAGTCACTAGGATACTGCTCTATTTCGTTATCTTCACTAAAATTAATTTCTTGTACAAACTGTCTTGGAACATGATCGGCTCTTTGTGCTGCGAGATTTTGTAACATGTCCGCGGCATCCCTGTATTTTGTGTAAATAATAAGTTTTTCCATTAATTCAGTCCTAGGATCTATAATCTCCCCATCATCATCAAGATCAGGGCGTGGAATCATAATTTTTGCTTTTATTCGCATTAGTGTTGATGCCATCACAATGAAATCTCCAGCAATAACAATGTTCAGTTTTTTCCATTGCTCGATTACACCGATAAAATCTCTAGTTATCTTGGCTATTGGTATATCATATATATCCAATTCATCTCGGCGAATAAAATATAATAGCAGATCGAGTGGGCCCTCAAAGTTATCTAATTGTATCGTATAGCTCATATTTTATAGCTAAGCCCGACTGATTGACGCACTCTTGCTAGAACTTCAGAGGCAATCACCTCTGCTTTATCTGCACCATTCTTCAAAATGTCGTAGACATAATCTCTTTGGGTAATTAGCTCACTTCTTTTTGACCTATATGGTGAAAAATAATCCATAACCAATTCAAATAATTCTTCCTTAAGATCTCCATATCTCAGGCCTGGCTTATCGTATCTTTCTGATAGGTTTTTTCTGCCATCTGAATCAAGAAACATGCTATAAAGTCGATAGAGTGTTGAATTTTTATCTTTTGTCTCATCAATGTTTGAATTATCAGTTATTATGCGCATTATACACTTTTTAATTTTTTTCCCTGAATCAAAAATTGGTATTGTATTACCATATGACTTACTCATTTTTCGTCCATCAATACCTGGCACAAGTTCTGTGTCGCTATCAATGTCTGGTTCAGGTATTTTTAGAACATTTCCAAAATTGTTATTAAATCTCATGGCTGTGTCTCTTGTAATTTCTATATGCTGCTTTTGATCTTTGCCAACAGGTACCAAATCAGCGTCAAAAAGTAAAATATCAGCTGCCATCAATATCGGATAGGAGTATAATCCCATGTTTGGTTTTAGACCTTTAGAAATTTTATCCTTATATGATGTAGATCGCTCCATTAGTCCAACGCTGATATGATTTGATAAAATCCACGTAAGTTCTGCAACTTTTGCGACATCTGATTGAACCCAAAAAATTGATTTTTCTGGATCTATTCCTAAGGCAAGGAAATCACAAGCGGCGTTAAAGGTGTTTTCAGATAGTCTTTTCTGGTTCTGATTGACAGTTAGAGCATGGTAGTTAGCTATAAAGCAGAGCAACTCATTTTCTTTCTGATATTCAATCATCCTTTTCATCATACCAAAATAATTTCCCAAATGCAGAGCGCCTGATGGTTGAATACCACTCAATACTCTTTGCTGTTTTTCAATCATATTTTTATTGATTTAAAATGCCTTAAACGGTTCCATGAATAAATATGGTCGCCAATCGCTTTGCTCATCTTTAACGTAACGATGGAAATAATGTAATCTATTTGGTCGCTTTGGTACTTTCCTGAGAGTTAAACCTGAATCCTCTGGGGTTCTATCTCCTTTTTTTTGATTACATGATTGGCAGGCAGCTACCAAGTTCTCCCAAGTATCCGATCCTCCTCTGCCTTTAGGATGTATATGGTCTATTGTTAATGATACCTTGGAGATACCACAATACTGGCAGGTATATTCATCTCTTGCTAGTATGTTTTTACGGTTTAAATCAACGGAAAGATTATCATAGCGTATGTAGTCTCTAATTTTAATTACGCTTGGTAAAAATTTAGAAATGGTAGGACTATAAATTTTTTCTTGATAATTCGCCAAAATATCTACCTTATTTAAATATTCCATACATATAGCTCTCTTAGCAGTGCAGATAGTCATAGGAGCATAGTTTGCGTTTAGTACGAGAACAGCTCGGTTTAGTAAATTATTATAATTTGATCTCAATGCTAGTTTCTTCATATCTGAAACTTACGTTTTATTGAGCAACTCGAGAGATAGATATCAAAAAGATTTTTATTGAAAATTTTAGAAGTTTCATTTAAAGAATTCATTTTAACGACACCCTGAGAATGTACGAAATCAAAACCTCCTACGGAAAGCCCAACATGTGAGGCGAATCCATTTTTACCAAAAAAGTGTAAGTCTCCAGGTTCTGAATCATCAATACTAACTTCTGAATTTTGAAAAAAAACTTTTTGCTGATTTGCGTCTCTTGGAACCATAAATCCACAAACGTGAAGCACTGACTGCACTAAACCTGAACAGTCAAAGCCAAGACTGGTTTTTCCTCCCCATTTGTATGGTATCCCTAGTAAATTATTAAGGATCTTAACCACTTTCTTGGTTCCAAGTTTCTTGTTAGTTGGTGATGAGCCAGAGAAAAAGCTTTTAGTTCGGGAACCAAAAGGCAATGAGGGATTAAATAATCCATCTGAACAAGGGAACGCTATGATATGATCGAATGTTTTTTTTGAGCGCGATTCGAGGCCGTAAAATGAATGTATCCAACCATTATAACCATCCTCGCAGTCAACATTTAGCCAGTTGCTTTTTTTCTCTTTTATTTTTGCTGATTCTCCATAAACTAGTTCTGTTAGGCAAGGGGAATTGAAATCAGGCCCGCTGTGCAACGATGCGGCGCCTGTTTTGCATATAAACCACAATTTTTTGTTTAAAGACATGCTTAAAATTAATTTTTTTGTTTATAACTGTACAGAATGTTTTTAGCTTGCTTAGATTAGGAGGTGCAAGTAAGATTCACTCTATCATAAGTATATTTAACTAAGGGAAACTCGTTAGATTCGAGTGCAGTCCCCGCTGCTGTAATTGTAGAACACTTACTTGTTATTTCCATTTTTCGAAAAAAGTTTCGAGAGAGAAGGAAAGTATAGTTGATACTACCTGAGCCAGAATACCTTATTAAGTAAACGTAAACGACAACACTTTCGGGAGAAAAGTGTCAGATCAGTTGCATTGTCTAGACCATCCCGAGAAACAATAAGGATGTTCTGACATGAAAAAAACTACTTTCCTTTTTTTGCTACTTTGCTTCAGCTGCGAGGAAGAAACTAACTTAGATCAAAATTCGGAATTTTTGTTCGTAGCTTCTGAGGGTAATTATGGTGATTCCAATGGATCCATAACCATGTTTAACGGAAATGAAAAAATTCACACCCTCGAAAATGTAGGCGATGTTGTTCAATCAATTCTTGTGCATGAGGACAAATTGTTTGTAGCTGTCAACAACAGCCATTTAATCAAAAGATTCACAATCACTGAAACAGGGCTTCAATTACCAGGAATTCAAATTAGTACCGAGAATTCCAGTCCTCGTGAAATGGTAGTTCTTGACGGCAATTTATATTTTACAAACTGGTTTTCAAAGGATATTAAAGTTCTCAACTTAACTACCTTCTCCATAGAAGAATCCATATCGATTGACGGAGTTCCAGAGGATATAATCACTGATGGAAAAGACTTATGGGTTTCTGTGCCATCTGTTGATATTTATGATCAGGGTTACGGCACATCTGTTGTAAAAATTAACCCGATAACCAAAGCAATAGAAGAGTCCTACGAAGTCGGTAATGGACCACAAAATCTACTCTTAGACGGAGAAAAACTTTGGGTTTCAAGAACATTTTATTCTTCTGACTGGTCTACAGCATATTTCGGATCAAGCTTGATTGATTTGAATACAAAGGAGGTTGAAATCAAAACATATGGTGCAGGCATGATTTGTGGAGGGAACTTATTAAAATTAAATAATCAAGTGTACAGAACTGTCGATGGTGGAGTTGCTCCAATTGATCAAAATCTAGACATTAACCTTTCGCTAAAAATAGGTTCCTATGGTAGCCTCTATTCTGCCTCATCATCAAACCAAAATATTTATCTGGGACGTAGCGATGGTGTCGCTCCTGATTCCGTTTTTGTGCATGACGAAAACGGAAATTTGCAACACAACTTAATGTTAGAATCGGCTTATCCAGGAGATTATGAATTTTGGGAGCCAAACTAATCATAAAAATCCCACCCAATTTTGAAAATGATTTGGCCTCCTAGGCTAGGAAAAGCAGGGTGAGTGAAAAATTGGTGATCCTTCTCAGAGCCAAGTTCGTTTAAAATAATATCGTATACATTATACCATTCAAATGAAAAGGATAAGCTATTTACATAAGCAGCTATTCCAGCATTGAATATGTTTTTGAAACTATCCATCTCAGCTCTGCCTTCACTAAACATTGGTATTTTTTCAATCGGGTCGATAAAATATCCAGATTTTCTCCTATTTAATCTGTTATAATCTCCTGTCAACTCTAATATCATATAGTCTTGAAAAAGCTTGAAATTACCTTTTGATTTTAGTGATAATATCGTTTCATAGCCCGATGAACGCAGGGACATTGGATCCTGCATTTTGTAAGATAATTTGAAACTAAAGTTGTCTGATATTGAACTGTTTAGTGTGAGCTTAATTCCTTTGTGTTCTAGTGTAAAGTTAGATGATTGAGAAAATATTCTTTTCCAATAATTAGCATCATCTTTGTTGTAAAATAATATCAATTCTCCATCAAAACGCTGTCTATTAACCACTAGAGTGCTACTAACGTAATTATTTTTATAGGAGCTTGGTGTGTTATCCTTATTAACAATTAAAAAATAAGGGTGAGCTTTGACTCTTTGTGATTGAAATTGGAAATAAGCTGCCAATGATTCTGATTTTTTTTGCAGCCTCAAACCAAAATTATTATGAAGAATTTCACCCTCTTGAAAAAAACCAAATGAGACTGTTGACCACGAATTTTTATGTTCCGCATTAAAGATATTCCATCTTTGAGTGATCAAAGTATCCGTAGTAATATTTCTAAAATTTGATATGATGTTGATCTTCGTAATTTTATATTCATCAGATAAAAAACTGAACTCAATCTTATAAGATCCCCTAATCAAATAACGAGGACCATCAAAAATTGATTTAGAGTGTCTCACCTTAAATTTTTGCAAAAAGTTATCAAAAGATAGTAACCCATCCATGTAACCAAATTTGCGTTCCCAAGTAAAGTTCGAATTTGTAATTCTACTATCATATAAACCATTTTGTTCAACATCAGGAAAACCTGCATATGTGTTAAAATGACCAAGTGCAAACTTTGATAAGTCTTTGACATCTTTCGATAAATAATTAAAAAAATAGGACTGTTGTATTGGCTGGGATGAATAGTTATTATATTGATCATAATTACCAAAGAAAGTTCTTTTAAATCCGCCAATGGTTACTGATTTTTTATCGAAATCTTTTGTCAAACCAAATGCGAAACGATCAAGCAGGTAATCACCCTGGTCGTAATTAAAATAAGACCTGGTTTTTGGAACGTTTTCAAGTTTATTTTCTACATTATTCTCTTTTTCAAAACCCTCTTTTATTTCATTTCCCAACATATTGGGGTAAATGATCCATGTGCCATCAAATGATAAGCCATTTGATCGCCAGTCCCTGTTCCACAGAATTGAATTTTTGTAATCAATTACGCCAAATTGATTTGCCCAATCATACGGAATTATATGAGCCTCGGCTATCTGAAGAGTTATTACGATTATTGCTACAATTAATGATTTCATTTCAAGTTAGTAATCGCTTTATGTAGGCGGGAACTACAACTGAAAATATTATAGAATTTGATACAACATGTGTAATTGTAAAAATGATCCCGGAGATAGCAACAGCAATTATCTCATTAATACCATAGCCAATACTTATAGGGTATGCGATAGTAATCATGATATCATAAAATACCGCGGAGAATGCACCCATAAAACCGGAAACTGGAATAAGAATTTTAAAAGGGATATTTTGTAGAATACGTCGGTTTATGGAACCAAAAATTCCAATCAAAGCCATTGCAAAAACTTGGCTTACTAGCAGCGGAAAAAAGACAAGACCAGAACCTAAAGGATTAAAGGTAGAATAGATCAACATTGATGATAAACCAACAATTGATCCAAGAATTGGACCTAAAGTAAATCCCGATAAAAATACAGTTACAGAAATGAATTCGACATTAGGAACAAGTAAAAAAGTGAACCCTAAGCCGATTGCAATTGATGTGAATATTGAAGCCTTAACTATTTCTTCAAGGCGCATTTTTTTTTAGTAATGGACCTCTAAAATAATTATACTTATTCGTAAAATCACCATCACCCTGATCCTCTTTCATAATTATATCCATCTTGTTCATTTTTGAATCTAAATCTTTAATTTTATTGACAAGAAGTGATTCAGGAAATGATGGACTTTTTTGCGATTTTGAGAAACGAGTTACATCCTGTGATAATATGATGTGCTCAATCTTATAAACAAGGTCAAGAGGAAAATTCTTAATTTTTTTTGTCGCTTCCTTAACAATATCTCTGCCAAGGGCAATATGACCAATAAGCTTTCCTTCATTTGTAAATTCTGGTATGTAACTAGAGTTGATTTCTTTTATCTTCCCAATTCTTATTAATAAAATGCCGGAAATGACGAGGTCTCTATCAACATCATATAAGTTGCATATTTTTTTTGCAATCAGAACCATAGAGAGTATGTGCTCTAACAACCCAGATCTGTAATTGTAGGAAAATTCTAAACTATCTGGCTGGTACATGAGCTTTTTCTTATTTGCTTTGTAAATGTCCCCAACAAGCTTTTTAAGAGTATCATTTTTTAAAGAGACGATTGTATCTGAGATTATTCCCCACATCTTGTTAGGATCTTTTTTAGATGCTGGAACGATGTTTGATGGGTCAAAACCATAGCGACTATAGTGTTGTATAGTTGCTCTGTTTATTTTTTTTATTCTTAAATAGTTTAAATCTTTGAAGCACTCGACAACTCCTGATGCCGCAATCGCATCACCGCTATGAAATTTTTCCTTATACTTGGCAACATTATCCCAAATTTTTGCATTAATGCGTCCCGAAATATCCCTTAGCTCTATGTCAATATATAAATCCTTTGTCTTGGTATATCTCAGATTTTTTTCAACACATAAATAAAAACCTTGAACGATGTCACCCTCTGCAAAGGTATTAATTGATCTTAATTTTTTAGAGACTGATTGTTTTTTCATAATAACTTTGACTATCAAATTTTACTTACATATTCCTTGATTAGCCAACAATATACATTAGAAGAAATCTCTTATCATTGTAAAAATGATGGTAGGATTATGAAAGCTGTTTTAAAAAAGTGGTTTAATAATCCCAAAGAATTAAATTTTGTTTCCCCACAGTTAAAGTTTCCTTTTGATTATAATCAATGGAAAAAATTGTATGATAATTTGCCTCTCTTTTCTAAAACTACACTTGTTGTGAAAAACGACGGATGGATAGTTGGACATGTTAGTTTTGAGCTGAAAGTAAATGACCTTCGTATTTTTCATCTATTTTTAGAGTTAAAACATAGGGGTAAAGGAGTCACAGGGATTATTTTAAGCGATATTGAGCGTCGTGCTGAACAATCAAACGTAAAAAATATCATATTCCATATCTCGTCTAAAAATAAAGTAATGATAAATGTTTTTGAAAATCTAGGTTATGAAAAGGGAGATTTTAAAGTTCATAAAATTGTTAAAATGACAAAAAAAATACAATGACAAAAAAAACCAGAAACCAAAATAAGCTATACAATTCAAACAGTCCTTATCTCCTACAACATGCCAATAACCCTGTTAATTGGTATCCATGGTCATTAGAAGCATTTGAAGTTGCAAAAAAATTGAATAAGCCAATTTTCTTATCAATAGGCTACTCGACTTGCCATTGGTGTCATGTTATGGCACATGAATCATTTGAAAATGAAGAGGTTGCTGAATTATTAAACAAATATTTTATTAGTATTAAAGTTGATCGAGAAGAAATGCCTGAGGTTGACCATCTATACATGTCGGTTTGTCAAGCTATTACTGGCAGAGGTGGGTGGCCTCTTACAATCGCGATGACGCCTCAAAAAGAACCTTTCTTCGCTGGTACCTACTTTCCTAAAAATCAAATTGGACAGAGACCAGGTATGTTACAAATTATACCCAGTCTCGCAAATGCATGGTCGACAAAGCAAATCGAGATAAATGAGTCAATCAAAAATATTCATGATTATCTTACTAGCATCAATGCTAGCTCAATTAGAGATGATTGGAAAGAATCAATCGTTGAAAGTGCAATTAGACAATTCAGAAATAGATTTGACAGTAAACATGGCGGTTTTAGTCAAGCGCCTAAATTTCCATCGGCTCATAATCTGATTTTTCTTTTAAGATATAGCAAGTTGTACAATGACCCAAAAATCTTAAAAATGGTAGAAACAACCTTACGGAAAATGAGAGAGGGTGGAATTTTTGATCAAGTGGGTTATGGTTTTCATAGGTATTCAACGGATGAAAATTGGTTTTTGCCTCACTTTGAGAAAATGCTTTATGACCAAGCAATGTTATCCTTAGCATATTTGGAGGCATATCATCTAACGCAAAACAAGGATTATGCAAAGGTTGCCGAAGAAATTTTTCAATATGTTTTAGGAGATTTGACTCACGAAAATGGTGGTTTCTTTAGCGCTGAGGATGCTGATAGTGGAGGTATAGAAGGGGATTTTTACACCTGGAAAAAGAAAGAGCTGATGGACATATTAGGCGAGAAAGATGGTGACATAATCGGGAAATTCTATGGTTTTGCAAAAGAAGGAAACTATCACGATGAGACTTCCCACAAACCAAATGGTAAAAATATACCGCATATAAAAATGAGATTAAGTGAACTTGCCGCAGTAACTGGCATGACAGAATGTAAATTGGCTAACCTGATTGAGTTTTCTAGAAAAAAGCTTTTTGAGGCAAGAAATAAAAAGATAAAGCCAATAAAAGATGACAAAATTTTAACTGATTGGAATGGCCTTATGATCGCATCTCTTGCTTATGGCGGGCAGATATTAAACGAGATTAAGTACACTGATCATGCTGAACGCGCTGCATATTTCATTTATAAGAATCTTAGAAAAAAAAATGGCAGATTGCTAAAAAGTTTTCGCAATGAATATGCAGATATACCTCCACATTTTGATGACTATGCCTACCTAATATGGGGCCTTTTAAATCTTTATGAGTCTACTTTTAAATTNTTTTATTTATCTTGGTCTTTAGACCTAGCAAATATTATGGAGATGGACTTTTTTGATGAAAAAGGTGGATTTTTTATTGGAAGCAAGGACTCAGAAAAACTTATGATCAGGGCAAAAAATGGTTATGATAGCGCCATGCCGTCAGGTAATTCTGTAGCAATCACAAATTTTTTTCGTCTAGGTAAGATATCGGGAGATACAAGATGGAAAGTTCTATCCAGAAAAAGCTTAGCATCTTTTTCAGAACAAGCGAAAAATACTCCGACTGGTTTTGCAAATATGCATACGGGATTTATCACGCATAATAATAATTCAAAGGTGCTTGTTGTGGTTGCAAAATCATATGATAATAGAATTCAGAAAATTATTCAGGAAATTAAAAGTCAATACTCACCAAATGTCTTGACCATTTTTAAGGATATCTCTGATCCTAATAAACTTAATCACATAGCACCATGGTTATCTTCATATACCTGTTTGCAGGAAAAACCCACTTTTTATCTGTGCGAGGATTTCGCCTGTAAACAGCCAACGACAAATATAAAAACAATATTAAATTTACTTCAATATTAGTTATTTTTATGTGATCTCTAATTGACCTAAATATTTTAACTATAAATTTGAAAAGAAAGCAGATGAAAAAAATAGCAATACATTGGCAAATTATAATCGGTTTAATTTTAGGATTGGTCTATGGAATTTTTTCAGCCAGCTTTAACTGGGGTGTTTTTACAACAAACTGGATAGCACCTATTGGAATAATTTTTATAAACCTTCTCAAGCTTATAGCAATGCCCCTTGTTTTATCCTCCCTAATAACAGGTGTTGCATCACTATCAGATTTAAAAAAGCTTAGTCGCATTGGCGGGAAAACTATTGGAATATATCTTGGAACAACCGCTTTGGCCGTGACAATAGGACTAGCTTCAGTGAATTTGATTAAGCCAGGTGATAAAGTCCCTCATTCAATCAAAAACAATTTGCAGCTTACATACGAGGAGGATGCTTTAAGAAAAGCAAAAACGGTAGAAGATGTTAAAAACAGAGGTCCATTACAGCCATTTATTGATATCATTCCAAACAATTTTTTCCGTTCAGCATCAAGTAATAAAAATATGCTCCAAATTGTTTTTTTAGCTATGTTCATCGGTGTTGGTCTTATAAAAGTTCCTAATGATAAGGGAAAAGCTTTAAAAGAGTTCTTTGAAAGCCTCAACTACGTTATCATTAGGCTAGTCGATATCATTATGCTGATGGCGCCTTATGGTGTTTTTGCACTTATTAGTCAAACTATTAATCAAGTAGCGGGGGATAATCCATCAGAAATTTTAGAACTCCTCAGCGCATTAGGTTTTTATATGATAGCTGTAGTGATCGGACTTATTGCCCATGCTTTAATTACGTACGCAGGGTTGCTAAAATCATTTACCAGCATGCCACTAAAAATGTTTTATAAAGGTATTGCACCTGCTCAACTACTCGCATTTTCAACTAGCTCAAGTGGTGCGACCCTTCCAGTCACCATGGAACGATGTGAAGATGAACTGGGAATAAGTGAAGAGGTGTCCTCTTTTGTTTTACCCCTGGGAGCTACTATCAACATGGATGGTACCGCACTCTATCAAGCAGTAGCAGCGGTATTTATTGCACAAACTATAGGTATGTCGCTCGACCTAGGTGCGCAGCTTACTATAGTAATTACAACTGTTTTAGCCTCTATTGGGACAGCTGCTGTGCCCGGTGCTGGGATTGTGATGCTAGTGATTATTTTAGAAACAGTTGGAGTACCTAGTGCGGGTATTGCGCTGATTTTAGGTGTTGATAGGATCCTTGACATGCTTAGGACATGTGTTAATGTTACTGGCGATGCCACCGTTTCGGTGATAATTGCAGAATCTGAAAATCAACTAAATACTAAAAAGTAGTTTTTTTAAAATAAAAAACATAAATAATTTGTTGTACTAATTGAAAGATATATGGGTAGGTTATGAATTTTTTTGGATCTATACTCAAAAATTGGGTGCTGTACTTCAGGTTCAAAAAACAGGCCTTTTCATTAAGATGAATCAAGGAAGTTTGCTGTATCTGGGAGGCTCCCGTCATTCATTAAACAAAGAATGATCCCAAAAAAACAATCTACCCTGTCTTTCAATTAACCATTGACAAGATTTTATTAATTCGAGCCTTACTGCCTCGAATTTTTAATTTGACATACTCGTTCATATAGTTTCGTTCCAGGACAATCACATTTTCCTGAATTTTTGAAATTAACTTGCTATCGCTATATGAAAATTTAACATCGACGGTTTCATAACTATCCTCAATAGCCTGTATAATACTTATTTTCAGATCAGATAGTTTCAGACATCTTGCTGCTGATATGGTTAGCATACCAGGAAAAGTTCTTTTTAATTTTGTTATCGCATTAGCATCAGGCAGCAAGTCAACTTTATTCAAAACATTGATTGCAGGCACATGACTAGCATTTATATCATTCAAAACTTTTTTGATGGTTTGTAAATGCTCATATATGAACGGCGAGGAAATGTCTAACACTTTGATAATTAAATCAGACTCGACAACTTCTCTCAATGTGCTTTTGAATGATGCAACCAGATTATGAGGCAGTTTTCGAATGAAACCAACAGTATCGCTTAATAATATCGAATGAGATCTACCAATTTGCAACCTTCGAACAGTAGTATCTAGTGTCGCAAATAATTGATCCTCAACGATAACATCCGAGCCAGTCAAAGCCTTAAAAAGAGTTGATTTTCCCGCATTAGTGTATCCAACTAGAGATACGCGAAATTCAGATCTTCTCTTTAACCCTTGGATTCTTCTTTCCTTTTCAATGTTCTTTAATTCATTTTTTAATTTATTTATCCTAGTTCTTACAATGCGTCTATCAACCTCAATTTGGGTTTCACCCATCCCTGCCCGGGTACCTATACCACCCATCTGCCTTTCAAGGTGGGTCCATTGCCTAGTCAAACGCGGTAATAAATATTGCAGATATGCCAACTCAACCTGGGTAGTTGATTCTTTGGTGCGGGCATTTTGTTTGAAAATGTCTAATATTATCCCACTTCTATCAATTACTTTTATTTTTTTTGATTTTTGATGATAGTTTTTTATTTGCGCTGGGCTTAATTCATCATCAAAAATTATAATAGATACTCCCAACTCCCTCGCTTGATTGATGACTTGTTGCGCTTTACCTGGTCCAATGAAAGTAGACGGATTAATTTTTGTTACTCTTTGAGTAATTTTTGCAACAACACTAGCTCCAGCAGTTTCCGCGAGGAGCTCTAACTCATTCAAATGTTCAACAATTATGTCTTTTTCAAAGTTAGGTCTAATCACCCCAATGAGAAGTGCCTTTTCATTTTTAACATTGATTCTTTCCAAAATTAATCGACTTTTAGCTTAGAGTAGTCGGGCCTACCTAATAATGTTTCTATTAGAAACATTATTAGTGCAAGCAAGAGAAATATTTTCCATAACGATTTACCATGTCTTGTTTCGGAGAATATTTTTGCAAAATCATCATCCATTGTTATCCATCGAATATTTTCATCTTTAATAAATTTTTCAAGATCATTTTGGTTAATTGATTCACTAATATATTCCCTGTAATGCAGACGTGTTGGGAAAGACGTAAACTGATCCCCGTTTGAATAAACTCGGTATATACCTAACTCGTTTGTATTTTTGATATTTATTTTCTCAAGATCGTAATCTGGGACTATCAGTTCTTTTTTTCCTGAAGGTGCGAGAACTTCCCACTTATTTCTTATTTTACCCTCTTCGATTGCAATCCATTTTTCTTCATCAACTAGAACTGGAGATGTGTTGATCTCATCTGTTCCCAACAGTGTAATGATGCGATACAATATTGGGACCACCATTCCACGGATAGGGAAGTCACTCCAGGTTAAATCCATCAAGGATGAAAAGTAAAAAATTTCTCCACCTCCCCTTGAAAACTCCAATAATAGTGGATCATTATTGTTTACGGTTAAGTGCACATTATATTTAGAATTAGGTTTTGTCTTGATATACTTATACACCTCTGGAAGATCAGAATTAAAATTTCTTATTCTAATATCTTCGAACAAATCAGTCCGTTTTATGGGGACATTTGTGTTGAAAAAACCCTCGTCTACAGATATCAAATCCACTATCTCAGGAAAACCTACTTTTGAGTAAAAGCTTGAATGAAATGCATTTTTATTATCACTTCCTTGGAACCAAATAATTCCTCTACCACTTTTCAGAAACTTATCTAAGTCGTCCGCAACTTCTTTACTTATACCTTTTAGATTATATAAAATTGCCACATCAGAATCTTCTAGAAACAGCTTTTGGTTTTTATTATGAATCTTTGTTTCAATTTTAAGAAAGGTCTCTTGGGGGTCTATTGATTTTAGAATTGTTTTTAAAATTTTTACATCATTTTCCTCAGAGCTGATAATTGCACATCGAATCTCATTCATTATTGGCACAACAAGATGCCAAGCATTATCTAAATTATAATCGTCCTCAGGCAATAATACCTTACACTCTAGTATACCAGCTTGGGAAGGGTATGCCTGGAACAAAAATTCTTTTTCTTTTGAAATACTAAATTCTGATATAACCTGCCCAACTCTGCTTTTGTTAAACTCAAGTTCTAATGGCACGTTTGGCTTTTTTAATTGTCCTGAGTTTTTAACTCTCGCGTTTAGTTTAATTAACTTATTTAATGTTTTGATTCTGTTTAGGGAGGTTACATTAAGAATTCCCAGATTGTTACTTATATTCTTAGGTTTAATAAAATAAAACTTCCACTTTTCAAACTCATCAACATTTCTTATCAGTAAGGAATCTGGACTATACATATGATCACTAAATACGATACATTCTTTTATGGGCTCACCTTTTTTTTCTCCTATCAGACCATTTATTGTCAACCATATGTCATCATGCGATGAACTAGGTTTAACTGCTTTTATTGCATTGCGCAATGAGGGATCATCAGATTTTCCACTAAAAACAACTTTTGCAGGGCAAGTCTGTGATACTATTATTTTGGTTTCTTTTTCGAATAAAGGCATTATTGTCATAACAAGATTTTTGGATATTTCTAAGTTGGACCTATCATAACTTTTTGCCGACATACTAGCCGAATTATCAAGAATAACAACTACTCTAGAGTCCTGCCTTGCAGATAACCATCCTGGAAGAAATGCTCTTGTCACTGGTCTTGACATCATTAAGACTAAGAAAATGATAAACAAGATCCGGGTAATTAATAGTGCAATTTTCCTCAGTTTAATATTTCTTAACGAACTTTTCTCTAAATTTTTGATAAACCTGATACTACTAAACTCAACTTTTTTTCGTCTAGTGTCACTTAGTATATGGATGGTAATTGGTACGGCGACAGCTAATAAAAGTAAAAATACAGGTGGATATAAAAAGGTCATACAAATTTGTTTAAAGCTTGCATCGCAAAACCAGATATGATCGGTATAGTCAAATTATCATTCACCCGTGATGGAATTAATTCAATAAACATAGCAACAGTTGCACCTAAGAATAAAACTAAAATTGAGATATTTTGATTGAGGTAAGAAACTACAATTAATGAAGCAATAAGACCTGCCATTGAGCCTGAAATATGTTTTGATCCAATTTGGCCCACTGGCAATAATTTGCCTATTATAGCGGCAAAAGAGTCACCAATAGTTAAAAAAATAATGGCAGGAACTGCGATATCTCTTGGATATATACTAATGGTCGCAATAAAACCAATTAGAAGCCATGTTGCTCCAGTGAGTTGTCCGTTTTTTTCATTATCTCGTAGCATGAAACTAAACAAACGATTGAATACTATTTTTAATCGCTTATTTCTATTCCTTAAAATTTCAAGGCTAATTGAGAAAATTACTAATAAAACTAATAAAGATAATACTGCGGCTTTATTGCTAAAAAGCGAGATATAAAGTATAGGAAGGATCGACGTTAAAAGATGTATGGCTTTACGAGATAGCTCATTTTTTTGTAATCTTTTCACTTATCGATCATTTGGTTGAAAATATCCTGCATATCTAAAACGCTTACAGTTAAATCAATCTTTGTTGGTTTCTCTAAAACAGTCTCTGCTGATATTGATTGATCCAAAACGGTGTAAGGGATTAAATCTTCATTTTGCCGATAAAATATTTTCCCCAACATAAACCCAGACTTTTCTAAATCTATAAGCGCTTTTCTTTTGCTAAGACCAAATAAATTCGGGACTTGAAAAAAATTTGGAGGTACTCCTAAGCTAATTGTTAAATGAACCCCCATGCCTCGGTTCAATTTATCTTCTCCCTTAGGATACTGCCAAGTGACATTACCATTTGGCACGTCAGAGTTGTATTCCTCATACACAGTATCTATCTCCAGTCCAACCTGGTTAAGTGCAAGCTCTGCACTCCTCAATGATCTTCCAATTAAGTCAGGAATTAAAACCATTTTTTCGGGTTGTGATATTTTTAATCTTATAGTTCGCCCCTCTTTTACGCGGGTATTAGGCGCAGGATATTGATCAACTACTGTACCTGGTTGATAGGATGATGAGAAGAGAGTATCAGAGATAATGCTTCGATAGCCCTCTGACTTTAACACCTTTTTTGCATAATCCAATTCTTTATCTTTTACATTAACCATATATCTTCCTGAACCCATTCTGACATAGGAGGGCATTATAAATATATCAAAAGTCATAATTATCCCTATGCACATGGTTATGAATGTGGAAACGTATATAGAAAAAATTTTCATTAAGCCCGTACCATTTTTGCTGCAAATAATCCATCGACTCCATGTTCAAAAGGAATGGTACTTAACGCACCTCTGCTATCAATCCAAAGTTGTGGCACGGTTGAGGGAACAGTATCAATAGAAAAATCCTTATTCGTCTTTAGAAACTCTTCAACCACACCCCAATTTTCTTCTGGCTCTAAAGAGCATGTGGCGTAAACCAGAGTTCCTGATCTATTGACAAATTTGGAACAATTATTTAGAATTTTTAATTGAATTTTTGACATTAGCTTAATATCGCTTGATTTTCTTCTCCATCGGATATCAGGCTTCCTACGAATTATACCAGTACCAGTACATGGGGCATCAATTAAAATGAAGTTTGACATCTCATATTCAGCTTTGCTAGCATCTTTTTGTTCCCATTTGATATTATACTTCCTATGACGTTTTACATCCGCTTTTGCTTTTAAAATACGTGAATTATCTATATCAGAAGCAAAAATTTTACCATTTTCCCCAACTATATTTGCTAAATACAGAGACTTTGTTCCCGGAGCAGCGCATACATCTAATACACTGTCGTCAGGTCCAGCACCTAGACAATCTACAACGGAAGCAGAAGCAGGATTTTGAATGGAAATCATACCATCTCGAAATAAACTAGTTTTAAGTAGTTTTGTATATCCCTCAAAAATCCTTATAAACCTTCTTGAAAATATATCACATGAGACACCTTGATTTTTTAATGCTTTTTCAATATCCGAAACAGTGTTTTTTTTATCGTCAATTCTAATAAAATTTGGTGGAGGCGTATTGAAACAGTTAACCATTTTTATAAATTCACTTTCATTATAATTTGACCTCCATCTTGCCTGCAACCAATTAGGAATAGAATGCCAGGCGCCTTTTTTTTCTAAGGACTTATACCAATTACGATCATTTTTGATTATGAAAATCATTCTTCTCAAAACCGCATTGATGAAACCCTTGCCTCTTCTATTCAATTCTTTACCGGCAATATTCACTGCCGAATTTACTGCAGCGTAGTCAGGAACTTTATCATCGATAACCAATTCATAAAAACCAATGCGGAGTATATTTATGGTTTTATTTTTGATATGTATTTTCTTTCTTTTTGAAGCGTATTCTATCATTAAATCCAACCTATCCCTAAGTCGAACTACTTCATTTACAATAGCTTTGGCTCTACCCTTTATTCGGTTATCAACTTGAAATTTAGAAAAGGTACTGTTAATAATTTGGTCTATCTTTATTGAATTTTTTTGAAAGCGAGATAAAATAATAAACGCTAATAACCTAGCATCCAATTTCATTTTTTAAAAATATCCCCTGGTTTAATATCTATTCCGTTGATAAAATTTTTAAAATACATCCTCTTTTTGCCCTCAATTTGAAGCTCTAATATTTGTAATAAATTGTGTCCCGTTGAAATAGTTATACTATTCTTTGAGAATTCTATAACTTGCCCAGGTGTTTTAGTTTGACCTTTTAATGGCAATGTTTTATAGATTCTGATACGCCTTTTTTTAAAATAGGTGTACATACCCGGGTAGGGATTTAGTCCACGTACCCAGTTATGAATTTTGATATTAGACCAATCCCAGTTGATTTCAGACATTGATTTAGTAATTTTTGGTGCACGAGAAATCCCACTTTCATCTTGAGTGATTGATTCGACCTTCCCCTGCTCAATATTATCTAAAACAATGGGTATCAGCTGAGCACCTTCTTGAGATATTCGGTTTCCAAGTGATAGCATATCATCTTTGGGATCTATTAATATTTCTTTTTGCATAAGTATATTTCCAGCGTCTATCTCCTTTTTTAACTGGAATATTGTTACTCCAGTTTTTTTTTCTCCATTCATCAGTGCCCATTGGATAGGTCCAGCTCCTCGATATTTGGGTAATAATGATGCGTGAAGATTGATTGAACCAAACTTGGGTAAGGATAACAATTTTTCAGGAAGTATTTTAAATGCAACAACAACAAAAATATCCGGATTTAATACTTCTATTTGCTTCATTAATTTATTGGAACTCAAGGAGTTAACTTCAATCAAATAAATTGAATTTTCTTTCGCAAATCTTCCAACAGCCGTTGAACGAGCCTGTTTGCCTCTTCCAATAGGCTTTGGTGGGTTTGAAACGATACCTATCAAATCATGGTGAGATTGATTTAATGTATCTAAAGTAGGTATCGCAAATTTGGGATTTCCCATGAAGATTATACGCATTAGCTACTTCAAATTATCGACTAAAAAATATTAAAGAAGAGACTTTTTTCTTTCTAAGTTATATTTTGTAAGATTTTTAGAATTGACTTCCAATTCTTTTAATACAGTTTTATGCTTGATTTTTTCTGTTTCTGAGACACGGTCTATGATCATGACCCCATTTACATGATCATTTTCATGCTGGATGGCTCTACCTAATAAACCACTAAAATCGTCTTCACACCATTTTCCATCAATAGTTTGATATTTCAATTTTATTTTCTCTGGCCGGTTTATGTCTAGTGAAATATTTGGCAATGATAAACAACCTTCACTGGATGAACTTTTATTAGATGAGGATTCAACGATGCTGCTATTTACAAAAACATATGAATCATCTGATTCTTCGGTGTGGGATATATCTATTATAAATATATTTAAATTGATTCCAACTTGGTTTGCCGCGAGTCCAATACCCTCAGCCTCGTACATTGAATCAAACATATCATCAACAATTTTACCTATGTTTGAGAAGTCTTTGACAAGCTTACATTTTTTACGAAGTATGGGGTCACCATATTTAACTATATCCAAGACAGCCATTAGCTTTGTTCCAACTCTTCGCTCTTTAATTGGGTTGCGTGACCGGCAATTGCAGTTTTATTCAGCAAAATATTAGTGTTATTATCAATTTTTAAAACTACACGGCTTCCTTTTTCTTTAAAGCCTTGAACTGTGCCATATATACCACCCATTGTAACAATTTTATCTCCCTTTTTGAGCGTCGCTCGCATCTCTTCTTTTTGTTTCTGTCTTTTGGTTTGAGGTCTAATCATCAAAAAGTAGATTATAAACATAATTAGGAGAAATGGTAAAAATCCCGCAATACCACCACTTTGTTGAGTTTGACTGTATATAGTTTCCACGTTATATTAGGTTTTATTTAGTAAAAATTAATGACAATCATTCACAAATTAAAGACAGATCTCAACGATAGTACCAGCATGAAAAGTGGATTGTATTATCTTTAATTCACCCTCATGAATATCTTCAATGATACGATTTGCAAGCGATAGGCCTAGACCCCACCCTGCTTTCTTTGTACTAAAACCAGGCCTAAAAATATTTTTCCAATCNTTTTTTGGTATTCCCTTACCGTTATCTTGAATTCGTATTTTTATTTTATTTTCGACTTTTCTAAGTGCGACTATTATTTCTCCATTTTCTCTATCAATTGCGTCCATCCCATTGCGAATAATATTTTCCATTGCCCAGGCCAAAAGTGAGCCATTGGCTTTTATAAAAATTCCTTGTTCAATATCTTTTATAATATTTACTTTTTTGCCAATAGAAGGCAACCTTTTATTTAGATATTCAACTACGCGCTCAACGCGTTCAGATAAATTTAGCCTCTCAAAATCAGAGCTAGTTCCCATTTTACTGAAACGGCGTCCTATTTGTTCTAACCTTTTAAGATCCATCTTCATTTCGGGAATAATAGTATTTACCTCATTAGGATGATCGCCTAACCTATCAACCCAACCAATTAGAGCTGATACTGGGGTACCTAATTGGTGGGCAGTTTCTCTGGCCATTCCAACCCAAATATGTTTTTTTTCATTGTTGCGAATGAAACTAAAACCGCTGAATCCTAAAAAGATGAACAACCCAATTGCAAATATTTCGATATATCTCCAAAGCTTTAATTTCTGAACGATCAACGAGTCACCATAATATAAAAACCCAAAAATTATTTCATCTCCCTCCCTCACATTATACTTTAGCGTTAATGGCTTGTTATTTTTTTCTATTATTTTTATATAACTTGAAATCTGATCTAAGGTAGAAACAGATTCCGGAAGGTTTTTCCAAATTTGTGGGACTTTCCCCGTATCAGTCTGTATGAGTGGGAATTTGGCTTTTTGGATTACATTTTCAAATACAAAGTCAATATTCGCATCATTGTCATCTGCTATTATATCAACTATCATATTTGCATATAAATGAACTATCTCCTTATTATCGTTTCTTAATTTGTTTACCAAGACCTGGGTGTAAGCCAACAAACCGATGATTAATCCTATACCTATTATAAATAACCCTGTTTTAATGTTTACCGCATGACGATATGGAAGCATTTTATTATTTAGCTCTATCTTTTAATAGTAAAATCATGAGAGCAAACAATAATGCTAAAAAAGAAACCCTGGATAGTATCTTAGTTTTTTCCAAAACAGAGCTGTCATACTCAAAAACTATTTGGGCATGTCCCTCTGGTATTCGTACTGATCTCAATACGTGATTGGTTTGAAATATAGCAGCATCAAGTCCATTAACTGAAGCTTTCCACCCAGGTTGGTAATAAACCTCAGATAGCACAAGTAAACCCCCAGTTTCAGAATTAGATTCTAATTCAATTCTGTTTTCAGTTTTAGACTTGAATATGATTTCTCCCTTAACATTTTTTGGTAGTTCAATGGAATCATAATTATTTATAATAGCAACTCTACGTGGGTCAAAACTCCCAAGTAAAATTTCCATTAAAGACTCTCTTTGTGATTTAACACTTTTGACCTCACCGACAAGCCAAGCTCTTGGTAACATCTTTTTATTTTCATATAAACCATCAATATTGTCTATCTCAACAAACTGTGGATTTGTTATTTTCTTTTTCGTCAATACATATTTTACATTCAGCATATCTAATATTTTGGGGTTATTTAGACCTCCTGCATCCATTAGATCTTGGTAATTTCTTAATTTTATAGGGCGGTAACCTCCAATGCTTTCAATGTTCCAATAGCTGTATCTATTAGTACCAAGGTTATCCGCAGGAAAAATACGAAAATGACTTTCATCTTTAAGAATGTGTGCCGTTCTTTTATTAATAGTAAAGATTCTATCAAAATTTTTCGCTGGTCTCGGTTGGATAAATTCTTTACCAATGAAACCTATATCCATAAGCGATACTATGATGATACCATACTGAAATTTTTTCGGGCTAATTTTATTATTTTTAAGGGCAAATATTAAACAAGCTAGTACAACAATTAATCCTAATGCGATAATCAAACCTTTCTCAAACAGAGATATTCTATACATACGAAGCTGTGATATCTGTAGTGCGCTATATTTCAAATCGCCATCGGAAGTAAAATCAATAAAAAAATCACCAGAGATAAATAAAATAAAAGAAATAACTCCTAGGGTACCAACTAATTGTGATATTTTTTTGAAAGAAATATTATGTTTCAAATTATCTAAAAATATATCAAGACCTCTTGCAGATAAAATCGGTACTATTATCGCTAAAAGTAAGTAGATCATTGAAGGAACTCTGAACTTTGAAAATAATGGCAAATATTCGTAAAAGGGCTTATATAAAACAGGTACTATTGACCCAAAGCCAGTGGTTACTATCAAAAATGTGATTACCCACAATAATCTTTCATATCCTCCTGGTTTCAGAATTAGAAGCCCAAGGACAGCAAAAATGAGCACAATTAATCCCAAGTAGTGCGTGGATTGTGTAAAGGGCATGAATCCCCAGTATGCACCACGATTAATATCTTTATGATTTTGTAACCCATAATGGTAAGGGTAGATAAATGAAATTAATTCTTTAGGATGAAATGACCATTGTGTTGCGTAATCCCATTTTGTGCCTGATTTTGTTTGGTTTGTTGGGTCAATAACTGACGAGGCTCCTCGGTTTGAGTGCTCTTGAAACCTATATATTTCATGGTATGGGTCAGATACTATGACAAGCGATAGTATAAGGCTTAATACGATGGAAAAAAATATAGTGGATGATTTTAATGAAGAGTATTTTCTATTACGTATATCTACACCTATTTGCCAAACAAAATAAAACCCCACTACCATCCAAGTATAATAAACAACTTGGGGATGATTCATCCACAATTGTAAGGTTGCTGCAAGCGTTAAAAATAATATCCTTATGGTGCTGATCTTTTTAACCAAAAGTACGGATGCTAAAAAAATCCAAGGGATATAAGCCATCGCAAAAATTTTATTAAGATGACCTGCACCAATTAGCCCAAACGTGTAAGGCGTTAAAGAACACGCTAATGCACCAAAAACTGCCGAATATTTGCTTATACTAAAACATCTAAGCAAAGCATACATGCCGGAGCCCAAAATACTTAGATAAAACCAAATCATGAGTCCAGGGTTAAATAAAATTTTGTTTCGTAGTCCTTTTAATGGATCACCATTATTGTATATATAGCCACCATAGGATGGCATGCCTGAAAATAAATTTGGATACCACTGAGGTATATCGTTATTTTTTTCTAGATAAGAATCCCTCCATTGGTTTATTGGATGTCTTTCTAACTCGTCATTTGTTGTAATAATCTCTCCGAAAATAACCATGCGAAATAAAAATATTAATGGCACGACAAATAGCAATAGAATTTGCTTATAATTGTTTTTTAAATAATCCATTGCTTTTCCTTTTCTATTTCAGAAATAAGTAAAAGCCAATATTCCAAATTATCACTTTTTCTTGTTTTCCAATGAAAAACCCCTGAACCGTACATATGAGTTAGGAAAATCTCATCTTTATTAAGATAGAGTTCAAAATATTTGGCTAACATATTATGGCTATGGGTTGCATTTTGACTTAAATCACTGCGATAGCAGGCATTAAGATTAGTGGAGATGTAGTTCGATTCACGCATTGCTGAAATTATTTCATTACCTGTGTCTGGACTTGTAACACCAAAAAAACTTTCAAGATTGCTAGTAAACAATCGTAGTTTTTTATATCTATCTAATCTGGTTTTGTTTGCCAAAAACCCCAATCTATTGATTTTTCTATACAGGCCATTTTTCATTATTTTTGTTGGGGGTGGGAAAGGACTAAATGATTTTTTTAATGCTCTAATATGCGCAGTCTCAAAAAACATAAAAACGACACTCGGAAAATCATGAACCTTACCAATTTTCCATGGCGGGTAAGGTACTCCTACCAGTTTACTCTTTTTAATTTTTTTCAATAAAAAACTATCCCACCCTTGCTTAAAAATATGAATATCAGGGTCTATAATTAGAGTATATTTTGTTTGAACAAATTCTAATCCAGCATCAAGGCCTTCGGCATGAGATCTAGACCTCTGTCTATGATAGCTTTTGTTACTTATCAGATTTACATCATAATCATTAGACTGAAGATTTATAAGATTTTTATCCTGACCATTTGTATTGTCAATTACTACAAAATGAAGATCGTTCTTATTGTAACACTTATCAATTAAATTTGTAAACACTCTAGATAGGTGCCTGCTCGAATAATAACTTACAGATAAGACGGTTATTTTATGATTTTCATTTTGCAATAAACTACTCTTCTATAATTTTCGAATATATTTCGTTTTCAATTTCTTGGATTCGATTTGGATAATTTATTTTAGAACCTTTACTGCTAGTGCTTATTTCTTTATCGATAAACTTACTTATGATGGAGGAGTCATGATCTATATTTAAAAAATAAAAAAGATTTTTGCATGTCTCCTCTGGATATTCAAGCAAACTTTCAAAAGAACAATAATGAATTGGTGTTTTTGACGTATTACAAAATGATAAAACCCTCTCAGTGTATAAACCCCAAATTTCCAGACCATTACTGATAGGAAGTTCATTACGCTTGTATAGTGACCTCGCTACTGAGCTGGCTTTCCTCATAACAACTACAATTTTAATTTGATTCTCCATGCCCAAGTAGTTAATATTATTTACCCAATGATTTATCGTCAAACATGTACGCGGGTCCTTCCATCCCCAATTACCATATTTGTCAGAATAAGTTTCCAAAATTTTCCTCGTTTTATCAATTAATTTTGGAGTTAGTCTTATCTTTGGGAGATTGATAGTATAAGATTTTGTATCATAGCCAGAATTTTTTAAGATTTGATCATTTATCTTTCTAAATTCGTAATTTTCATAAAATCCTTTTGGGTTTTGTCCCAGCGGCCTTGGCCAAAAATTCTCATANGTNCCCATCACNATTTTATTCATNTGNAAAACACCAGCAACAGTTGATGTNCCNCTGCGNTGCATACCAAGAACTATAATAATCATTTATAGTATCTTTTTGTAAAACCAGTAATTTCAGATTCATTGAAAATAAATCTTCTAATGAATGCCTGCAAAAACCCTAATCCGTAAGCTGCCAATTGTATTGGTATGACAGCCATTAGAAATGGAAATACTCTGATATCTTTTTTTTTAAATGTACCCAGAAAAGAAATAATAGATAAAGGTAATAGATAAAAGGATAATATACTTAAAGCACTAAGGCCTTTATTTAAAAGAATAAGCAGGGTTACTACAGCGAAGGCGCATCCTAAAGTGGGTAAAAAATGGACAAGCTCTAACATCTCATAATCAATTTTACCTAAGTTAATTCTTGCAACACCCCAATTAAATGTCTGTTTAAAAAATTGACTCATCGTACTCCTTCTCCTATGATAAACTAGAGCTCTCCTCAAAAAAATTATTTTAGCACCGGATTGCATTATTCTATGGCTAAACTCTATATCTTGCCCATGCCGTAATTCTCCAAACCCACCGATACTTGCATAGATATCTCTTGTTATACCCATATTATGTGTTCTGGGATAGAATTTTGAAATCATATTTTCACTGTGCCCCCTAACTCCACCAGTTGTTAGGAAAGAGGTCATTGAATAGTCTATTGCTTTTTGAAGTGGCGTAAAATCACTCTTGGCTCCATCTGGCCCACCAAAAGCATCAAAACCATATTTTTCGTAATAATCCAAGATAGTCCTCATCCAATCAGGGTGAGCCTCGCAATCTGAATCTATGAATAAGATCAACTCACCAATGCTTTTTTCAAGTCCTCGGTTCCTTGCAAGTCCAGGCCCTCCATTTTTTTGACTTATATATCTGATTTGAAAATCAGATTCTCTTTGCCATTTTTCAACAATATTTTTTGTTGCATCCGTAGATCCATCATCTGATATAATTAGCTCAAATAGATTTTTAGTTACGGTCTGATTCGAAATAGATTTAATTAATAAGTCTATTTCTTCGGCTCTGTTGAATGTAGGTGTAATGATGCTAACAAAAATATCGCGACCCATAAATATCTAATTTTAATTTATGCAAGTTAATGCTGTTGAGTAGATTTAAAATGTAAAGTCAAAGTATATTTTTCTAAGATAATCTTTTTTTATGGATGCTCTTAATTCGTTTTTGATTACCATGATTAGTCTTGGTTAAGAGCTCACCAAGTAGACCTATTGAAAAAAATTGTATCCCGACAACGATCAACATCACTCCTAATATTAATAGCGCAAAATGCTTGGAAAATGGCTCATTGAGCCAGTATTTATAGTGCAAAACCAAAATTTCAATTATAAAACCGGTCGATAATAATCCAATACCAAATGAGCCAAACAGGTGCAGAGGCCGTTGAATAAAACGGTTCAAAAATAATATGGTGATTAAATCAAAAAATCCATGCAATAATCTTGATCCCCCGTATTTAGATTGTCCATGTATCCTTGCACGATGATTTACAACAATCTCCGTTACGCTAAATTTTTTTTGCCCAGCCAAAGCAGGAATATATCTGTGTAGACCTCCGTAAATGTCAATTGATTTAACCACAGACTGCCTGTAGGCTTTCAATCCACAATTAAAATCATGTATTTTTACTCCTGTAAATAACCTTGTTATAAAATTGAATACTTTTGACGGGACTCTTTTGTTGAGTGGATCTAACCTCGTTTTTTTCCAACCTGAAACAACATCCCAACCTGCGGAAAGTTTTTCGATTAGGTTTTTTATCTCTAGTGGATCATCCTGTAAATCGGCATCCATCGTGATAATAAAATCACCATTAGAAATCTTAAAACCCTCGCTTAGTGCGGCAGACTTACCGTAGTTTCTAAAAAATTGTATCAATGTAAAATTTTCATTGTTTGTGCAATACTCACTTAGCCAAATTGTTGAGCCATCAGTGGAACCATCATCGATAAATATGACCTCCCAATTATCATAACCTTTTAAATTATTGGCTAGTTCTTTTGTCAGTTGACCTAAAGAATCAACTTCATTTAAAACTGGTATTACAACAGACACATTCATATTAATATTTTAAAAGCTTCCAAACCTTTTTCATATTAATATTCTTATTATTTTTATTTCTGGAGGTAATACTGATTTTAACTCCATGGTTATTATCTCTGTTGTAATACTTCGCATTCGTAACATTGGAAAATCCATAAATGTCTTTTTCATGCTCAAAATCGATGGTGATATTTTTTAGTAGTTTATTTTGATATTCTGGTTGCACACCCCAAATTAACTTTGTTAGATCAATCGGATTTATATGTTTCATGATGGGAAAAAGGGTTTTTATCATATTGTGGTTATATTGCTCATTTTTTACTAAGTCTCTTGCAATAATTTTTTGGTTAGTGACCCACACCATCAAAGTTTTTCTACCGATTATGTCGTTAAAAACCATAAATGTGCTATCTTTTTTTGATTTAAATGTGAAATTGAGTTTTCCATCTACCTCTCCAAATGAATTGATAATTCCCGCTCCATTGCAAGATTGATTATCAGCTTTTACCTTATTGTATGCTTTCTGGGAGTTTAAAGGGATTATATTTATTTTGGGTCTAGTACAACTAACAACAAATATCAGTAAAAATATCCTAATTAACATACGTTAATCAATGTTTTTTGCCTGCTGTACTTTTGATGGATTATTTTGGGCTTTTACTTTTATAATTTGATTAAGATGCCCTTGTATTGTAGAATTATTTGAGTCTATAGTTAAAGATTCTTTGATATATTTTAAAGCCTCATCATAATGATTTAATTTGAAATAAATCCAACCAACTGTATCTAGATAGGCTGCCGATTTAGGTTCTAGGCTTATTGCATATTGTGCTAGCTCCAGTGCAAAATCGATATCTTTATCTCTTTCAACTAAGCTATATGCATAATTATTGAAGGCTTGAGCATCAGTGCTATCCGATTCAATTAACTCAATGTAAAGTTGGTCTGATAGATTCCACTCGCCCATTGAATCATAGATGAGTGCTAAATTATGTTTTGTGTTCCTGGATTGAGGATAAATTTCCAAGGCTTGTGCTAAATAGCGCTCGGCATTGTCAAAGTCGTTCGTTTGGTAATAGGCTGTGCCCAGCAGATATTGCATTGTAAAATCGCTGTAAAACTTATTAACGTGAGGCTGAAGTGCCTTAATTGCTTGGTCCGGTTTCTTACTACTCATTGCCATAACAGCATTATTGATAAAACCTCTAGGGTCATTTGGATGGTTTTTTGTTATTTTCTGGTTGTATTTAATTGCTTCTTCATTTTGGTTTTGATCCATTAGCAATGAAACAATTCTGTGCAGTATATCTATATTTAAGCTATCGTTTTTATGTGCTACTAATGCAGTCTCTAGGGCCAATTCTTTTTGATCTAATTCCTCATACAACGCACTTCTCTGAAGTAGCAACTCATTGGTTATTCCACTTTGTTTTTCAATTTTTTCAAGCAGGCTTAATGATTTTTTATAATTTTGATTATAAAGAGTCAAATCTTTGTATGTATTTAGTATGTCAAGGTCATCAGGGGTATCATTATGCATTAGTTCACAGATTTCCTCAGCTCTTTTAAGTTTGTTAGCTGATAAAGCAATCTGAAGTGCCTGTTCTAAGGCTTTTATTGCAAGGGTATTTACATCATAAGCAAGCATATAATAATCAATTGATAAATCCCAATTTTTCTGGATTCTATGCAAGTCAGCAATTGTAAAAATATAATCCAAATTATCTGGATCGGTAATATGTAACCGTTCATAAACCTCTCGAGCATAACTGTATCTTTTTTGTGAAAAATAGATTTGACCCAGCATATCCAGACCCTCGGTCTCATCTGGATTAAGCTCAATAGCAATTTTTAAGTGTGTTTCGGATCTTTTTAGCTTTCCTAGTCTGCTGTAACCATCGGCTATTGCAACATGAATTGTCGATGCATTGGGGTCAAGAGCAATGGCTTCTTGAAATTCAAGTATTGCTAGGGCATAATTACCCTGACTCATCAAAAATTCACCTTGCATGAAATAACTCAATGCTAAGTCTGGATTAACGTCTTCCTCAGATCTTGTTGGTATGATCATTATGAGAAAAGATAATCGCAAATAAAATGTAATATTTTTGATCAACTTTCTGACCTATTATGTATAGTTATACCATTACCTCCGCGTTGCTTAGTGGAATACATTTCTTTATCAGCTATCTCTAGTAACTCAGTCATAGTTGTTGAGTGAGTTGGATATTCCGACATTCCTCCTGAAATGGTTAAGCTTTTTTCTACACCGTCTAATGAGAATTGATAATCAGCTATGTTATCAACTATTCTATGGGCAACAATACTTGATATTTCAGCAGTAGTATTGATAAGGATAACCGCGAACTCTTCACCGCCATATCTTGAAACAACATCTACTGCTCTTACATTGTCCTGCATGATTCTGGCTACGGTATGGATAACATAATCACCATATTGGTGTCCAAGAGTATCATTCACTTGTTTGAATTTATCGAGATCAAACATCATCACAGCCATTTTTTGCTGGAACCTCTCAGCTCTTTGAATCTCATCATTGAAACGCTCTTTAAACGTTTGGTGGTTTAAAAGACCAGACAATCCATCATGCGTCGCATTTTTATGAATTTTTTTGTATTCATATCTCCAATTTAGAGCAGAACCAAGCACCTTACCTACTAACATAAGATTCTTCAGTTCTGATTTGGAAAAAGGACTTTCATCTTTTTTTTCCAAAACAAGCGACCCCCTACTTTCTCCCTCAATTATAATTGGGACACCTATGACAGACTTGTATTGATCATTATCAACTTCGGCTGAGCTGAATCTTGCTAAGTTTTGATATGTTTTTTTCCAATTGGTTGTTTGGAATGCAATACCATTTATAACCGGTAAACCATGTAATGATCCATTTGTAGGATAATCAGCTCCCTCAATAAATTCGTCCTTCTCACCGTCAATAAGTTTGATTGATGACCTGACCCCCTTATCAGATTTTCTGCGGTTCTCGCTATCTTTTCTGACTGATACTGTAGCTCTATCATATTTGAAAAATGACCTTATTAGATACCTAAATTGACTGAAAATATTATTTACATCAGATTTGAAGTCTAAACTGGAGAGGATTTCTAGAATAAGTGTTTTAGTCTCTTCGCCAATGATATGCTTCTCCAAGAGGTCCAGGTTCGTAAGACTAGAGGAAATTATTTCAGCGAGTTTTGTATACATATCGCAATCTATTTCTGATGCATCTGTAAAATGGTTAAACCTTGTTAGAATAAATCCAGCATCAATATCTTCGATCTTAATAACACTGAACACTGCACATTCGCTTCCCCTCCAATCTTGGCCAAAAAATAATTCACTCCATAATTCTGGATAGTCTTTTTGATTTAGCTTCTTATTACTTGTCATATACTTTCTGATTAGTGGACTATTTGCCTGTACACTATCGGTAAACTGACTAAGTTCACCTGCTTGCAATGTGTATGTTCCATTTTTAGGATTAATTATGTAAATGCCGGAGCGTGCTTTAGTATTTACTAACTTAGAAGCCTCAATGATTAATCCGGTAAGGTTTTCATATAATTCTTCCGGATATTGCTTGGGGTTATTCAAATTGATATTTTCTGCTTTTGCTAAATTCTTGTTTTGAATCTCGCCTGTTGTAGGTTGCCCTCCTAGAGTCTTGTAATAAAACATTAATATTACTATTGAAAAAATAATTAAAAAGTATTTCCCAATTTCACTGATAACTGATAATTCCTCCGGAGTTAATAAATAAAGCACGACAATGAAGCAGTAGAGAGAAACTACTTTTGTAAGGGTTTTCAGATTTAGCATTGTTGATAATCCGTGAATATCATTATCGACAAAATTAGCAACTTTATTTAGAGTTTAAAAACCCTTTGGGGAGGTTATGATGATATCAATCTTTGACCAGTCGTATTTGCCCCTTTGGTTTTTTGTTTGCGTTTTTTATAACATTAGTTTTGGTGGAATCTTCATCTGAACTGGCAATTGAATTTTTATGAGCATCTAGGTCGTTAATGTCCCCCGTTGGGATTGTTTCTACAATATCATTTTCGTATTTGGGAATACTGACAATGTAAGAATCAAATAACTGAATGCTTAAAACGATGAATACGATAAAGAGTCCTGCAAGAAATGATAAATTGGTGGGGGAAAAACCTGCAACTACTGTTTTTGCCTCTGTATTTTTCGAACTTATCTTATCTGCTTTTATTTTTTTGAGTAGATTATCAGTAAATTTTTCGCTCACTTTTAATCTTGGTAGCGAACTAATTTTTTGCTTGTAAAAACCTACGGATTTAAGCAAACTTTCAGCATGGGCATTGTTTTTTAAATAGTTCTCAAACTTCTTTCTTTTGGAAAAAGATAGTTCATTTTCCAGATAATCTGAAATTAAATCTTCAAATTCATAGCGGTTCATTTTGTTCTACCTCCTCGGAAGCTAACTTTTTATATCTTGCAACTCTGCCTGAAGCTGTATCCTAGCACGATTAATTCTTGATTTTACAGTACCCAAGGGCACACCTACGATTGCGCTTATATCCTCGTATGACAGTTCTTGAATATCTCTAAGAACAATTACGGTCTTAAATTTCTCAGCTAAACCTGCTATTGCTAAATTAATACGCTCATTAATAAACTCATTTTCAAACTCTTTATTCATATCTTTTTGAACGTCTGGAATTTCATAGACACTGTCTTTGCTAGACATTTGACTCAAATAAGTTATTTTTTTTCTATTTCTTTTTCTTAGTTCAGTATTAGCTAAATTTTTGGCAATTGTGTACAACCATGTAGAGAATTTTGCTATTTCCTTATAATAATGTTTTTTTTCGTACAGCTTGATCATGGTGTCTTGAACAATATCTTCAGTTTGCTCAATTTCACCAAAGTAAGGAAAAATAAAATTCATTAACTTATCTTTGTATCGGTCAACTAGATTAATGTATGCTAATTCATCACCAGCTTGAAACCGTTTAATTAGTTCCTCATCTGTGTAAATAAATTTAGATTGCTTATTCAAGGACGTTACCGATAAAGTATAGAAGTTCTGCTTCATTTATAGAATGTGATGTTTTTTGTCTTTTATCAATATTTCCTAGCTCTTTTAATGCTGCATAAATCTTTTCGTATGAATACCTATCAGCAAACTCTGGAAGTCTTCTTATAGCAGATGCAGATATAGTGGTATAACTGCGGTTATCTGTAAAAGTTCCATTATTCATTTTGAAAAATAAAATTTCTTGGAAAAAATTTGATATAGGAAAAATTAAGGACCCCATCGTTTCGTTTTTCCTCAAAAGGTTTACACCGCACAATATTGCTTTTGAAGCATTTTTTTCCCCAAGTGATAATAAGAATTCCCAGCGGTACTTATCACGTCCAATGCTTGAAAATGCTTTCACATCATTAACTGTAATATTTTCTTTATTGCCAACAAATAGGCATATTTTTTGAATTTCATTATCTAGGTGCCAAAGTGAGTCGCCTGCCATATCAGATAATAAATTAGTGCCTTGATTATCGATATTCTTACCTTCTTGTTTAAAAATATAACCAATCCATTTTCTTAATGCATTTGGAAATGGCGTTTGAACATCAATTGGATTAACAATATCCTCAATTTTCTTTAAAAATGTTGATTTACTGATCCAATCATCATTTATAAGGACGATTATTTGTTCCTCATTTGGATTTTTGCAAATATTTAATATTTCAGCTGAGTTTTTTCCTTTTAGTTTTTGTGGTTCTCTCAAAATAAAAATTTTTTTTGAGGAAAATAGATCATTGTTTGTTAGAGAATCGATTATTTCTTTTCCTGTCATGTCGTCAGGCAACAATAACATTCTATTGACTGTTTCGTTTTTGAAGTAGGTTGATGATAACTTTTTGAGAAATAGATTTTGAAGATAATAATCATTTCCTCTCAGAATATAAATTGGGTCTAAGAGTCCATTATTAATATTGTTTATAGCCTGCTTAAGCTTCATTACTAATTAGCGCGCTAAAAACGTAAACTGCTAAAAATGACAGAACAAAACTCGCCAGCCTCTCTGAAAAGAGATTAACTAAAATAGGGATATTTGACCAAATCACTGTTGTTAAAAAACCTGTCAATAGGCCAGCTAGCACTCCTGTTCTTGTTGTTTTATTCCACCATAAAGTCAACACAAGCGCTGGTCCAAATGCAGACCCTAAACCACTCCAGGCATAACTCACAACTATAAATATATTTTTCTCTGTAAACTCAGAGTACAGTGCTATACTATAGGCAATTCCGGCAAGAATAATAATAACTAATCGATTCATATAGACTAATGTGCTTTGAGATAATTTTACATTTAGAAACTGATGTATGAAGTCTTCCGTTATTGCGGAAGCGGAAACTAATAATTGAGAATCTGCCGTCGACATCATTGCAGCCACTGCACCTGAAATAAATAATCCAGCTAACACAGGATGAAGTATCTGGGTAGCTAAAATTGGCATAGCTTTCTCTGGGTCTGCTGCACCACTGCCTTGAAAATAATGAGGTTCAAAATAAACTAAAGCTATGAGACCAATCATAAATGCACCAACCACGCCTGGAACAGACCATATAATCGCGATTTTCCTAGCCATATGAACTTCCTTTACCGACCTGATGGCCATGAACCTTATCAGTAAATGAGGCTGCCCTAGATAACCTAAACCCCAGCTGAGACCGGCCAGAACAAGGAAAAATGCCTCATAACCACTTTTACCGCCTAAAATTGAGGAGTTGTAATTTTGAAAAATCAACTCTGCTTCCATTATTCCGCTCACTATAGATTTGTCCATTTGGATAATATGAATAAGTCCTGTTATTGGGAGAACAATTAACGTACCAATCATCAGCACACCTTGAACTAGATCAGTCCAAGCAACCGCAAAAAAACCACCTAAGATAGTGTAGAGCGTTATTATCAATGCGCCAATAGAAATGCCAGTAATCGGATCAATCTTGAAAAGTGAATTCAAAACTTTCCCAGAGGCATGAAACTGGGCTGAAACATAAAATAAAAAAAAGAATGAAATTATAATGGACGAGAAAAGCCTAATGATATTTGATTCATCCTTATACTTTCGATGCAGGTATTCAGGAATTGTCAAAGCATTATATTTTTCTGTTTCCGACCTTAATTTTTCAGCTATCAAATACCAGGAGGATACTATCCCAAATATTATACCAAAAACGGCCCAAATTTCGCTCATCCCAGTCACAATGGCTGCTCCTGGTAAAGCAAGTAGTAACCATGCAGATTCACCTGATGCTCTCTCAGAAAAGGCTGTAACCCAGGGGCCAAGCTTCCTTCCTGCAAGTAAATAGTCCTCTTGGGTTTTTGTTAGTCTAAAAGTCCAAAGGCCAATGAAAAGAAGTATGGTTAAATAGCCAATAAATATTACGCCAAGCAACTGCATCTACATAAAAAGGGTTATGATCCCAATAATAATACAATACAAACCAAAATAATGAAATTTGCCATTTCTTAGCCAATTAATTAGCCATTTAAGTGAAAATAAACCTGTAAAAAAAGAACTTATAATTGCTGCAGCTGCCACATAAATAGACATTTGAAAGTTAGTCCCAACATCCACCATCGTTATTGCTCCTGCACCTGATATTGCAGGTATTGCTAATAGAAATGAAAATCGAGCGGCCTCTTTTGGACCTATTCCCAAAAAAAGCGCGGTGCAAATTGTCATGCCACTCCTTGATATCCCCGGAAAAATTGCAAGTGCTTGAGCGAAACCAATTAAAATAGATTTCGTATACGTAATTTGCTCATTTCCTTTTTTTAATGACATTGAAAAGAATAATACGGTACCAGTGAAAATCAGAAATATTCCAACTAATGTAAGGTTACGAAATGAGCTTTCAAAAACATCTCTCATCCCTAGTCCAAAAATCCCAGCAGGTATCGTGCCAATAATTACGAACAGAATATAATTTTGTGTTTTTTGGGATTTTACATTTTGAATGATAAGTTTAATATCATCGAAAAATACTACGATAATGCTACCCAATGTGCCAAGATGTACAAGTATCTCAAATGCATTCCCGCTATTGTCCACCTCAAAATATTTCTGAAAAATCACTAAATGCCCAGAACTACTAATAGGTAAAAATTCTGTAACGCCTTGTACCGCTCCCAATAATATTGCTTCGAAGATGCCCATAGATCATACCTTACTTAAAATTTAAAACTTAACATTTATTGATTGAATCCTATAATCCCAAACATCCTTCCTGAACTAGAACCATCTCTACGATAAGAATGAAATCTGTCCTTTTCACAAAACGTACATTCTCCCATTTTAATAATTTTATCTTTGTCAAAACCTATATTTATAAGATCATGAATTGCGTGACCCTGTAAATCTATTTTTGTAACATTATTGATAGAATATCTTATAAAATTTTTATTGAAATTGATTAAAATATCATCTTTTACCTCGAAACAACATTTTTGTATTGAGGGCCCTATAATAACCTCAAAATCAGATAAATTATAATCTCTTTTTAATAACAAATTAGATGTAACTATTAAAATGCCATTGACCAGCCCTCTCCAACCAGCATGAACTACTCCAAAAACAGGAAGTCGGCAATGGCCAAAGAATATAGGCATACAATCTGCCACCTGTATCGAGCAAGCATTTTGGATATTATTTGTAAAAACACCATCACAATTTGAAATAGTTCTAGCATTGTGACAAAATGAAACATTAATTGAATGCCTCTGCTCAGGTATGATCAGATTTTTAAAATTGTAGCCATTTATTTTTGCAAACAATGATCTCCCATCATTATTGAGATACGAAAAATTTTTTAGTGAGAAACTTGCTTTTATTTTTTTGTTATAAAATTCAGGGGTTATATCGAGACAATCTTTTTTACTCATTGACTTTGGTTAAATTTTTTCCGTCGTAGACACCGACATTTTTTAATTTTTTATTGAAATAGCGCAATACTTGTGCAGAACCGTTAACATTGTTGTTTTTCCCGGAAAATTTCAAAAATGTGTAATTTCCCTCGTAATGTTCCATTTTTTTTAATCTTTCAATGAACTTTTTTCTACTAAAAGTACCAGCATCTTTTATTTTTTGAATCAAAGCTAAATTGTCAAAAGCCAGATTATAATAATTAGCAAAAGAATCCATCGAAGCATTCGATATGGCAGAATTTACATCTGAAACAATATACATGCCTTCAACATGAGGTCCAATGACCTCCTGGTTTAAAATGGGCATATTTAACCAACTTTCGTTTCCGAATATCATAGTTTTAAAATTATATATGGGCAGTTGAGTACCAATATATGTAAGCTCCTCAGGTCTAAGAGGAATATATATAGCCTCTAATGTCTCAAGAAGTACCTTTGCCGAGTCTTTTTTATCCATTAAATCTTCATCCTCAGGAGGTAATTCAAAAAAGTCTGCGACATCTACGTCAAAAAGGGCATCAAGACTATCAATTTCTAAATCCATTTTCTCATTTTCCTTGTCATTTTCAACCAAATCCCACGCTGCTCGTCTGATATTTTTTAACTGCCTCGATAGGTTCTCCGGTTTACCAATGTACCATTCGATTGCAACGGGATCTATTCCAAGCTGAAAACATTCGTCAATGAAAAAATCTGTTGTCAATTTTTGCTGCCCTTCACCTGGGGACAAGACAGCAATATTCTCAAGATTTAGCTCATAAATCATTAATTGGGCAGTTCTTCTAGCAATTATTTCGGACGGCGGCGCGAGGAAAAATAGGTTTTTTGCAACATCAAATAATCCAGAATATTCAGATTTAGGTACTAACACAGGCATAACAGGATCCAAGGCAGCCACTGACAATATCGCTTCATCTGAAATTGGTCCTAGGACAGCCATTACAGAGGGGTCTGATTTTAACCTGTCATAAATTGAGAATACCTCTAATGCAGAACTTTTGGTATCGTGGAGCAATAGCCTAATAGAAACTGAATCAGCATTTAACTCAAAAAAATCAGATAAACCTAATAAGTAAGCATGACCTTTATCTTTATTTGTCCCTGTCAAGGGTAGCATAACAGCTATTGTGACCGGTTTCTTGAAATTGTCTTCATTAACTTTTTTTAATTTCCCATACAATCCAGAAAAGTATCCAGGTAATTTAAATGTGTTTATTTGATCTATTACATTCTCTAGCTCATAAGTATCGCCATTTGTATATGCTTTATATGCTTTTGCTAAATTAATTATTTCCCTATTAAAACTATCCCTCTCCCTAAATAATAAACTCTCGACTGTAGTTTCATCAAGTCCCATACTAATTGTATGATATATTCTTTCATCTATATCATTCAGATACATGACATTTTCAATCTCAGGTCTAGCTCTGATGTAATATTTAAATGCTGAAGTAGATTTTCCTCTTTCGAGGGCTATGTCCCCAGACAAAATTAGTACATCAACCTGATATGGTGATGAGGGATAGTTGGAGTAAATTGATTTAAGGGTTTCAATAGCCGCCTCATAATTTTTTGATTGATATTGTGCCTTTGCCATCATCAGTTGTGCTGCTGGATCGCGATAAGATTTATGTTTTGACAAAATTTTACTGAACTGAATTTCTGCTAGATGATATCTACCATTTTTATAATTATCTGCTGCGGTGATGAATTTTTGATGGTATGATAAGGTATCAAAGCCAGATGCAAATGCGTATGTGAAAAAAATAGTGACAATGGCATTCAGTTTGATAGCCACTTTAAAAAAAATATTTAACTTTAGTGATCTTGGAGTCATGAGTTTAAATCTCATTTCTCTATTTTGTACGTCAAAAACCCGTACTCAAATTGAAGATATGTTCGATTACCACGATCGTCCTGATATATCCATTGCTCGCTTTGCCCATGCCTGCTGGATGTAACATTGAGAACGTCGGGATTCCCAATGGCAATGCGAACTTGTTTAGAACTCATTCCTATTTCAACATTTCCATCTAATATTTTTCTAGTAGTTTCTTTGCCCCAAGATTTAGGTAAGGGTGCAGATAAATAATAGTGATCTTTTTTACCAATTTTTTTGTTAATCCCATTCCCATTATACCTCACATAACCCTCATAGCCTGACATAGATTCAACCCTAAACCAAATCGGGTGATCGGAATTACTATTTTGAAAGAGATTAACTTCCAGTACTTTGACTTTTTCAAATCTAGAAAATTTATAATTTTTGAAAGTATAGAAGCTCTTATAATCATCTGTATCGTTAAGCCAAATGAACTTTCCTATCATTTTTTCTGCATCTGTCCTCATATCCTGGAAAAGTAAATAGCTCGGTAGTTGAAAACCAATTGATTTATCATAATCCATTTTCATTTTATATTTCCTATTTTTTTCGTCTTCAATCACAAAAAATTCATCATCAAACGTATCACTCTTTCCAAGTATTATAAATTTTTTATCTAAAAATTTATAATATGGTAAATGTCGGTTGCTGTGCATTTTAGACCATTTTCTGTTAAGATTCTCCAGGTTTTTATAGTTAAGATCCAAATCTACAAAAGTTATAATTTTCCCAGACCAATTTACAGGCAATATATCTAGGTCTTTTTTTTGAAAGTAAGTACATGAAAAAGTAGAGAGTAGGATTATTTTTAAAATATAATTAATTATTGGCTTTTTGTACATTAAGATCAGTTAATTGGTTGTCCATCTTTCCATACACCGATCCTTTTATCGCCATTAGGATAAGTAAATGTACCTTGTCCATCCATATTACCATTTTTAAACTCGCCAATATACTTGTTCCCATTGGTATATGTGAAAACACCTAGACCTTCTCTTTTACCACCTTTAAACTCACCAATATATAAATTTCCATTTTTAAATTTATAGGTGCCTTGTCCGTCCATAATGCCGTTAATAAAATCTCCCTCATAGGTGTTCCCGTTCCTAAAATTGTATTTACCTTTACCATTTATTTGGTTATTTTTCCATTCTCCTGTATAGGATTCCCCATTGGTAAATTTACATTCCCCAATGCCCTCTCGCTTGCCCTCCTCAAAATCGCCAATGTATTTATCACCATTTGCATAATCATATACCCCTTTGCCATTTATTTTGCCATCTTTGAAAATACCCTCGCAAATATCCCCGTTTGAAAAAGTATAAATACCACTACCACTTATTTTATCATTAGACCATGAACCCCTGTATATGTTACCGTCAGCAAATTCGAATGATCCTTGGCCATTTTTAAATCCATTCATCCATTCTCCGTCATATTTGTCACCCATCGCAGATCTAAATATTCCTCGGCCATGCTTTTTTCCTCGTTTCCAATCACCTATATAATTATCACCCCTTGAATTTGAATATTGCCCAGAACCATGAAAAAGATCATCCATAAAATCGCCTGTGTAAGTTATGCCATCAACAATATAGTTAGCTGTACCTCTACCATCTTTTATATCTTCTTTCCATAATCCATCGTAAGTATCCCCATTGGCATATACAATCTTACCCTGGCCATTTTTTTGATTATTTTTCCAATCTCCAACATATTCATCCCCATTAATATATTTATAGACTCCCGATCCATCTTTGCGATCTTCAACCCAATTACCATCGTATATACTGCCGTCTAAGTTTTTCAAGATGCCTTTGCCCTCTCTAACACCAGCTTTCCAATCCCCATCATATATGTCCCCATTCAAATAACTATATTTGCCTTTGCCTGTCATCTGATTATCTATCCATGAGCCATCATAAATTTCTCCGTTTGCATATTGAAACTCACCAACACCTTGCTTTATCCCTTTAGACCAGTCGCCCTTATACCTATCTCCATTGTTATAAACCATTTCACCCATGCCATCCATGTAATCACCAACCCAGTTTCCTTTATAACTATCACCGTTTTTATATTCAATTTGCCCCAGTCCATGCCTCAAATCGTCCTTCCAATCTCCTTCATAATGCTCGCCATCATACGTAGTGAAAATTCCTTTGCCGTGCCTCAGATCCATTTTCCAAAACCCCTCATAGGTATCACCATTTGTGTATTTAAATGATCCTTTTCCATTAAACTTATTATTTTTCCACTCACCAACATATCTTGTTCCTCCAAAAAAAAGGTTATCTGCTAACAAATCTTCAGATTTTTTCTGCCCTGCAAAAGAATAGGTGCCTTCGCCATCTCTTTTCCCTTTTTCCCAGTTACCTGTGTATCTATGCCCAATATTATCTGTGTATGTGCCTTGCCCGCTTTTTTGATTGTTTTTCCATTCACCCACATATTTATTACCTTTTTTATCCGTAAAAGTCCCCTGCCCTTCTTTTAAATTATTTTTCCACTCACCCACATATTTATCCATTTCACTGGTTATCATAGTGCCTTTACCATTTTTTTGACCTCTGATCCATTCTCCGTCATATTGGTCACCGTTTGAATATATAAACTTTCCGCTGCCTTGGATAATGTCATCCACCCAATCCCCATCATAAGTATTGCCATTATTGTACTAAACAACGGAATTAAAGATAAGAAAATACCTGCTCTATTTGCTCCAATAATAGAAACAGCACCTGCCCAACAATAGTAAGATCCTATGCTTGGGAAAAGAGCTAAAAATATCAAAGTATAGACTAAATTTATATCGAACTTAATTAATTCTCCATTAGAGTATTCATACAAAAATTGAGGCAATACAGTTATCAAACCGAATGTACAAATAACATGAACTAAAGTTAATAACGGAAGAGTAAATTTTTTTTTCTTTAAGAGAGTTGAATAAACTCCCCACGTGATAACACCTCCTATCATTATCAAATCGCCTTTATTAAAATTNANGGAAAACAAAATGTCNANCTTAAGTCTGGTAATAATCGCCAGAATACCACACACTGAAATGATAAGCCCTAAAATTTGATACTTATTAGTTTGTTCAACTTTAAATAAAAAACAAAGTAAAATTATTATAGCTGGAATAGCTGTATTAAAAAGGGATGCGTTAATGACTTGGGTATGAATTAAAGATAAGTAAGTAAAAGAATTAAACAAACCAACACTTGTAAAACCTAAAAAAAATAACAAAGGTAGATTATTTAAAATCGTATCTTTATATTTAATTATTTCTTTAAAAGTAAAAGGTAACAATATAATCCAAACAAGAAGCCAACGATAAAACACTAAAGTTAGAGGAGGTATCTCAACCAAGAAAGCATACTTGCCAACCATAAAATTACCAGCCCAGAATAAAGTTGCGCATACCAGCATGATATATGCTTTGGTATTTTGCATTTTACTAATTGAATCTTGTTGAGCTATAAGGGGCTAAATTTAAATTGGTGTTTTCTTTAGCTATCATTCCAGAAACAATCTTTCCAGATATTGGACCTAATGTCCATCCTAAATGATGATGACCGAAACAATAGAATACATTTTTATGATTTTTTGACGGACCCATAACTGGTAAAAAGTCGGGTAATGTTGGTCTAAATCCTAACCATTCATCTTCATGATCAGGTAAATCTCCTAACATGTATTTAGCGTTATTAATCAAATTTTTAATACGAGATTTTGATAAAGGATTTACAATTTCTGACCATGCTGACTGGAACGATTTAATAAAAACAATAGAGCAAACCAAAGCAAAAAAAGTAATTATCATTCATGGTAATGGGCCAATGCTACGAAAATATTTAAATGAAAAAGGTATTACCGTATCTAACTTTACAAAAAATAAACATGAGGATAGTACATTTCAGCTATCATTATTTAATGGATAAGAGACCTGAAGATAAAGCTATGCAACTTACCTATTCGCTTGGAATGGTTATAGCCATTGTTTTATGCATATTGATATTTTTTAGACTTTTATATTTATTTTTAAGCTGATATTAACTTATTAAAATAATTCTGATCCACATTGCCTCCAGAAATTGTTATTAGCGTATTTTTTCCAGATACATCAATTTTTTTTGATAATACAGCGGCTAGACTAACGCATCCACTGGGTTCTGCTATTATGCCAAGATCTTGATGAAGAAATTTCATTGCTTCTATAACTTCAGTGTCTGTAACAGATAATCCTTTTTTACAATTCTTTTTATTAATAGGAAATGTAATTTCTCCGGGTATTTCAACTTCTAGGGCATCGCATATTGTATTATCTCTTTTTTTTAGTCTTGTTCTTGTCTTATT